>Ga0208220_1000270_pt1 | contig 21678 bp, 25 predicted proteins | sample NGESurdeep092012_9_FD_184484 | JGI IMG/M metagenome (GOLD analysis project Ga0208220, IMG submission 184484) | Arctic peat soil microbial communities from Barrow, Alaska - NGEE Surface sample F53-1 deep-092012 (SPAdes) | ecosystem: Environmental > Terrestrial > Soil > Wetlands > Peat ...
AAGAATTGCTTCGCCTTGGCCGCGTTGCTCTTGAATGTTTTAGTCATATCTCGCGCACCGTTGAATCCCAATACGGATTACAATGGCGTCCGTCCAAAAAGTTTGCCGCGCGCCGCCTGTCAGCGTTTCGAGCCACGGAATCCGCCCATGACAAAGATGACAAGGCATATCAGCAGAACCAGGCCAAGCCCGCTGCCGCCGATGACAGGGCCACCGAAGTAAAACCCGCCGCCGCCGAACAATAGAAGCAGAACAACCATGAGTAATAATATATTCATGCCAGCAAGATAACACTTCGCTCCACGGTTGCTATGGGGTCTTCTACCCATGGAATATGAGAATCGTCCGCCGTCTCCTTGAAAATCCGCACAAATAAAAAAGCGGCCTCCGTTTTCCGAAGGCCGCTTGCGTTAGTTTGAGGTGGCGCAGCAGCACCGCCCTACCATTTTTTCAACCGTGAAACGGCTGGCTCAAGGGCAGGAAGAATTCGTCACGGACGCCGGCGTTGGCGTCCACGCTGAACGGCCATTCGGCGTCGGCGGCAAACTGGATGGTCATGCGCCGGTCGGTGATGGATGACACCTGCGCGTCGCGTTGTTTGCGCTGGGTGGTGGCGTCGGATTGCATGCTGGTCGGATTCGCCGCCGCCGTGCCGTAGGCGGTGAGCAGGGTTTGCAGGTTCGCAACCTTGGCGGGCGTGATGCCGGGCAGGGTGTCGCTGCCAAGCCTGGTGATGACGGCCTGCACAGATTCCTTGAACGTGGCCTGATTGGGATTGAGGCGATGGCTGACGAGGTAGTCGTTCATCATCACGGGATTGGTGCGGGCGTATTTCTGGCGCGCGGCGGCCTGCACTTCGTGAAGGGCGGCCATGTGGGGTCGGCCATAATTTTGTGTTGTTGTTTGTTAAAATCCTCGAATCCATGGAAAGCCACCCGGCTGTCCCGCGAGTGATTGTGAAAAGAAAACGCCTTTGACGGTGCAATGGCAAGCCTGATTTTCGGGAAATTCGCGCCTGAAACGGGCTAGTTCGTTGAAATGTTCCCGCCGTTCGTCAAATGGGGGTGTTGTTCGTAAAAATGACCGTTTTGCTCGTTATTTCGAGGGTTTCGACCGTGAAATTGAGACCGCCGTTCGTCGTTTTGGAGGCTCCGTTCGATGATTTGCCGCCGTTGTTCGTCGTTTTGACTCCGCTGCCCGTCAATTCGCTACGTCCGTTCGTGACTTGAAATGTGTCCGTTCGATGAAATGATGACGCCGTTCGTCGTTTTGGAGGCTTCGTTCGTGAAATTTTTCGCGATGACCGCGCGCCAGCCGTCCGTGCGAATCAGATTTGTGCCATGCTGAAAATCAGGCTGCTACCTCAACATAGTCTGTGCTTGATTGCGGCTGCGGAATGGAAATGCCTTCCTCCTGCATCGCCTCCAGGTGCAATTCAATCGCCTCGCGAATCAGCTTAACAACTTCCGTGCGGCTTTCGGCGGCGGCAACGCAACCCGGCAAATCGGGAACGTAAGCGCCGTAGCTGCTCTCACCTTTTTCAATCACAATGGCGTAACGCATAATCAATTTTTCAATACGGCCTGTTTCAAAATACTGTTCATCGTGCCTTTCGGAATGTCAACGCCAAGATTTCCGGCGATTGTCACAATTCCAACTTTTGTCGGATGTTTGAATTGCCGGTGACTGCCCCTTGTGCGGACATGAAACCAGCCGTCTTCTTCCACCAGTTTGATCGCCTCGCGGACTTTCATTTCAGACTTTCAAATCCGCGAACGCCGGATCGTTGACATTCACAATCTTCCGCATCCTGTTCACTGCCACTTTCAAGCTGCGCGCGCCGAGCAGACTTGTTCCGGCCACAAATGTGTCCGCTCCGGCGCGGGCGCATTCGGCGGCGGTCTGAAAATTGACGCCGCCGTCCACGCTGATTTGATAACGCAACTGTTTTTCGCGCCGCCACGCCTCGGCCTGCTGGATTTTCGGGAGCGTTTCGTGCATGAATTCCTGCCCGCCAAAACCGGGATTGACGGTCATCACGAGCAGCAAGTCAATTTTGTCGAGGAACGGTTCCACTTCGGAAATGGCCGTGAGCGGATTGACGGCGAGGCCGACTTTTTTGCCGAGATTTTTGATTTTCCAGATGAGCGGCCCGACTTGCTCGCCAAGCTCGACGTGGATGATGATTTCGTCCGCGCCCGCGTCTGCAAATGAACCGAGCAAAATTTCCGGCTTGCTGCACATGAGATGAACGTCAAAAAAAATCCTCGTCAGCGGGCGGATGGCCTTGACGACTTGCGGGCCGAAGGAAATGTTCGGGACGAAGTGGCCGTCCATGATGTCGAGGTGCAGCCGGTCGGCGCCGGACTTGGAAATGCGGAGCGCGTCCCTGCCAAAGGCGGCGTGGTTTCCGGCGAGCAGCGATGGCGCAATGATCATTGTGCGGTTTTTAGTTTCCGATTTTGAATTTCGGATCGCAGAAATTAAAACTTAAAATGCAAAATTCAAAACTAAAAATCAGCCGCGTTTCCCGTCGAGGCACCGGCGCACGGTGATTGCGAGCAATTGAGGATGGTAGGGTTTCTGCAGAAAATTCGTTTCCGGCTCGATCTTGAAGTCCTTGCCGACGATGTCCGCGCTGTAACCGCTGGTGAAAACGACCTTCAAATCCGGCTGCCGTTTCCACAACTCCTCGGCCAGTTCGCGCCCGTTCATGTTGTCGGGCATCACAAGGTCGGTGAGCAGCAGCGCGATTTCGGCCTTGTTCTGTTCCCAGATGCCGATGGCTTCCGCGCCGGTGTCCGCCTGCAATATCTTGTAACCGTATTTCTCAAGGACGCGGGCGACGAGTTCGCGCACGGGCTTTTCGTCCTCGACGAGCAGGATGGTTTCGCTGCCGCCACGGACCGTGATTTGCGTCGTGGGCTTTTCGGCCTCCGGCTGCTGCGCGCCGGCATAGGGAATGAAAATGCGGAAGGTCGTGCCCTTGCCGACGACGCTGGAAACTTCGATCCAGCCCTGATGCTGTTTGACAATCCCATAAACGGTTGCAAGACCGAGGCCGGTTCCCTTGCCGATTTCCTTCGTGGTGAAGAACGGCTCGAAAATGCGCGATAGATTTTCCGGCTCAATGCCGCAGCCGGTGTCGGATTTGCTGACGCAGACAAAAGTTCCCACGCGCGCCTCGGGATGGCGGCGGACGTGATCCTCGTCCACGTCCATGATTGAAATGCGGACGCCGAGCTGCCCGCCGCGCGGCATGGCGTCGCGTGCGTTGACGGCAAGGTTCAGCAAAACCTGTTCCATCATGCCCGCGTCGGCCTCGACAGTCGCGGGCGAGTGGCAATAATTCAGTTGCAGCGACACGTCCGCGCCCAAAAGCCGTCCGAGCATATCGGTCGTGTTCCCGACAACTTTGTTCATGTCCAGTTTCTTGGGCTGGATCAACTGGCGGCGGCTGAAGGTGAGCAACTGCCGCGTCAGTCCCGCCGCGCGCTCGGCGGCCAGCGTGATTTGGTGCGCGGAACGCGCGGCATTGTCGTCAATGTCGGACGCCAGGAGCAGCGAGGCGTGGCCATGGATGATGGTGAGGATGTTGTTGAAATCGTGTGCGACGCCGCCGGCAAGCTGGCCGATGGCCTCCATTTTTTGGGACTGGCGCAGTTGCTCCTCCAGCCGCCGCTGCGCCGTCACGTCGCGGAACAGGCTCAACATGAGCAGCGGACGTCCCTGCACCTCGATGAACGACTCGGTGATTTCAAAGTTGACCGTATTGCCGTTGTGCAAAATGTATTGATGCTCGATCTTTCTTTCGGCGGCGCGGTCACGAAAATGGTCACTGTGACGTTTCATGATTTCATCCAAATTTGAAGCCTTGGAATAGACAATGGTGAACGGCTTGTCTTCCAGGGCCGACGCCTCCATTTCGACAAATTTGCTGTAGGCATCGTTGACCGCGACGATGATGCCGTTCTCATCGGTCAAACGCATCCCGTCCACCGAATTTTCCCAGACGGAACGGAAGAGCATCTCCGAACTTTGCAGCGCCGTCTCCGTCGTGCGCCGCTCAGTGATGTCTCGGACATGGAGCAGCAGCGCGGGCTTGCCGCCGTATTCAACACGGCCCGCGCGGACTTCCACAGGCGTGCTGCGCCCGTCGGCGACAAGGCTTTCACCCTCGACCCACGACAATTTACCGCCCGACAGCTTTTGAAAATCGCGCTGCGCCTCCTCCTGTTTGGACCGCGGAACCAAATCCCTGACCGCATTTTTCCCGACCAACTGTTCGCGCGTCAGGCCATGCAAAACGCACGCCGCGAAATTCACGTCCAGCACCGTGCCGTCCATGTCCTCCACAAAAATGGCGTCGGGTGAATTTTCAAACAGATCATGGAAACGCTTGTTGCTTTCGAGCAATTGCTCCCGCGCCTGGACGCGGTCAAGCGCGCCGCTGCACTGGTCGGCCAGCGTCTGGAACATTTGCAGGTCGTCCTGCGCATAAACGCCGGGTGTGTGGTTCTGGATGAGCAGCACGCCGATGACGCGGTCGCCCTTGCGGACGGGCGCGAGCATCGTCGAGGCCGAATAGCTGTCGGCCTCGTGCGGCTGCAACAATTCCGCGCCCTTTTCGATGACGCGGCGGATGAGCGCGTTGGCCGTCTTGGGCTGCGACGACGACGGCACCTGCACGCGCTGTCCCTCCACCGTCGTGATGTTGAGCAGGGAAAAAACCTCGTCGCTTTCGGCGTCATAAACGTCCAGCGCAAAATCATCCCAGCGGAAAAGCGCGTCGGCGGCCTCGCAAATGATCATCGCCGCCTCCGGCGCGGTCGTGGCCGCGCTCAACCGGTGGCTCAATTTTGAGAAAACCGAGTTGCGATGCTCCACTTGACGCCGCTCTGTCACATCCGTCGCCATCGTCAGCGCCGCGAAACGTCCCTGAAAAGCCATCGGCGTCCAGACCACTTCCGATTCAATCAACGCCCCGCTTTTTTTCCGGTGCCGCCAGACCAGCCCGCGCCCGGCCACATCCGCGACGGCATTTTCAGGGCTGTTCTTCTTTTCCATCTCCCTGATGTCCGAAATCGTCATCCGCAGAAATTCCCCGCGCGTATAGCCGTAATGCCGGATCGCCGCCGTATTAACCTCAAGAAACGCCAGCGTTTCGAGGTCGAAGACCCACATCGGGTTTGGATTGTCCTGAAAAAGCAGCCGGTATTGTTTTTCGCTCGCCCGCAAATCCGTCTCCGCCTTTCGCAACTGCGCGCGTTCCCCGGCTTCCTGGATCGCGCGGCGGACGGCGGAGGGCAGACGTTCCGGCTTTTGCTTGATGATGTAATCCGTCGCGCCCGACCTCAAACTTTCTATCGCCGCCTGCTCTCCAATCGTGCCGGAAACCAGGATGAACGGCAGGTCAGGAAATTTTTGCCGGACGATTTTCAACGCCTCCAGGCCGTTGAACGTCGGCAGGTGATAATCTGAAATGATGAGGTCGAAAGTTTCAGTGGCAAGCGCGTTTTCCAGTTCTTCGCGGCTGGAAATGCGCTTCACGTCGGCGTCCAGGCCGTCCTGCGCGAGCAGCGAACGAACCAGCTCGGCGAAATCCGGCTCGTCTTCCAAGTGCAGGATGTGCAGGCGCTTGTTCATGTCGCGGGTTCAGGCTGAAACTCGCCGCCATTACAAGACTATTAAACGCCTCGAAAGTAAAGCGCGGAACGAACTCTTTCTGCGTTGACTTTCCCGCACGTTCGGCTAAATTTTTCACCCTTTTACGCAAATCGAAAAAATAAATTATGCCGAACACAAAGTCAGCCGAACGCCGGATGCGGGGAAACGAACGCAAGCACCAGCACAACCGCAGCGTCAAATCCAGCCTGCGCGGTCTTGAAAAAGATTTCCGCGCCGCCATCACCGCCGGGAAAAAGGATGAGGCCAGGAAACTCCTGCCAGAAGTCCACTCCGCCCTCGACAAGGCCGTCAAATCCGGCGTGCTGCCGCGCCCCACCGTCAACCGGAAAAAATCGCGCCTCACCCTGGCGCTGAATTGATTTTAGGAAAACTTCCCAGCCGGGATTTTTCAATCCCGGCTTTTCTTTTTGCGAAATTCGGAAAAGAGTTGAGTTTCTCAGCGATTAAAATTTAACATCACCGTTGGATATGCTCAAAGTCACCGAAATCGCGTTCAGTTGCTACGCAGTCGCCGACATGGCGCGCGCGCGGAAATTTTACGAGGAAGTCCTCGGCTTCAAGCCCACGAAGGTCATTGATGCGGAATTCGGCAAGTGGACGGAATATGAATTCGGCCCGCATTGCCTCGCGCTCGGTTCCGCGTCTGATTTCAAGCCGAACCCCGACGGTTGCTCCGTGGCGCTGGAAGTGGAAAATTTTGACGACGCGGTTGCGCAATTGAAAGAGCACAACGTAAAATTCCGCATCGAGCCGATGGCCACGCCCGTCTGCCAAATGACGATGATTTACGATCCCGACGGCAACACCATTTGCATTCACAAACGGAAGCCGAAGTGATAGATTTTTGCCCATGAATGCGACGATGACATTTAAGGAAGAAGCCATGCTGGCCATCAGCCGGCTGCCCGCACGGGCGACGACGCAGCGGGTGCGGGAAACCGTGGACATTCTCGCGGCCCTGCGCGAGTCGGAACGCGCGTCCGCCGCCGGAAAGATTTTTTCGCATGATGAAGTCGTCCGCCGTTTTCGTGCATGGCGCAAGAAGTGACATTCAAGGTGGTCTGGACGGAACCGGCGGTCTGCGATCTGGAAAAAATTGACCGTTACCTCCGGCGGCGTAATCCCGCTGCCGCCGATAAAACCGGCGAGGCGATTTTGAACAAGGCTGGTTTGCTGGCGCGGCATCCGCAACTGGGTTCAGTTTGGGAAGAAGACGACGGCTGGCGCGTTCTAGTGATGCGGCCTTACAAGATTTTTTACCGGATTCTCACGGATCAGAACGTGATTGAGATTTCGCACATCCGGCATGGCGCCCGCGCTTTGCCAGGCATTGATGATTTACTGACTGATTAAATTCACATTATGTCCATTCTCGTCACACCCAACTCCAAGGTTCTCGTCCAAGGCATCACCGGCAGCTTTGGCGCCAAGCACGCGCAACTCTCCATTGATTACGGCACGCACATCGTCGCCGGCGTCACACCCGGCAAAGGCGGGCAGTTCTTTGAGCACGGCGGCAAGAAGGTGCCGATCTTCGACACCGTTGCCGACGCGGTGAAACAAACCGGTGCGACCGCCAGCGCGATTTTCGTTCCCCCGCCCTTCGCCGCTGATGCGATTCTTGAAGGCGCGGACGCCGGGCTGGAACTCGTCGTCGCCATCACGGAAGGCATTCCCGTGCGCGACATGGTCAAAGTGAAACGCGCGATGCAAGGCAACACCAGGACGCGGCTCATCGGGCCGAACTGTCCGGGCATCGTGACGCCCGGCGAAGGAAAAGATTCGCACGGAGGCTGTCGAATTGGAATTGCGCCCGGCTACATTCACAAAAAAGGAAACATCGGCGTCGTCTCGCGCAGCGGCACGTTGACTTACGAAGCCGTGTGGCAACTCACATCGCGCGGTGTCGGCCAATCCACTTGTGTCGGCATTGGCGGTGACCCGGTAAATGGAACTTCTCATTTGGACGTGATAAAATTATTTAACGACGATCCAGAAACGACGGGAATCATTATGATCGGCGAAATCGGCGGCAGCGCGGAAGAAGAAGCCGCCGAATGGATCAAGGCGAATTGCAAAAAACCCGTCGCCGGATTCATCGCAGGCGCAACGGCTCCGCCCGGACGACGCATGGGTCACGCAGGCGCAATCGTCAGCGGTGGCAAAGGCACTGCCGAAGCGAAAATTTCCGCGTTCAAAGCCGCCGGCATCGGCATCGCCATTACGCCGAGTGAAATGGCCGACACGCTGCTCAAAATGATGTAACCGACCTCTGCAAAATAGGCGTGGCGGCTTTCGGCAGAAAGCCGGACAATTCAGTTTCCTGAAAAAATGCGGCGGTCTGCCGACACGCCGCTACGATGTGCCGGACGCGCGCCGCCGCCAAAAACCTACTGTAAAATACTTTTCGGTTGGATAGCCTTTGTCCTAGCCACCCCGCTAATCTCGGCGCATGACTCAATCGTCATGTCAGACTGAAACATCGTTTCTCCGCACGGGAACGTCGCCGTGCAAAACGCTTCTTCCGACCAGACAGACAACCGTCCCGCGCAGCCAAGCAAGCCGCCGCGACTGCGGCGAAATAATCAGTCGAAACAACACGGGCGCGTCAGCAATGGCGCGCCCTTTTTATTTCATCCGCAGCCGATCAAAGAAGCAATTTAAGCTCATCCACCACCAGCGAGCTGGCTAAAACCGCCGCCTTTATTTTCGCAAAAATCTCCGGCGACAAGTCTTTATGATAGCGGACTTCTTTCCGCCGCACCAAACCCGCCAGTTCCGAAAGCGATTTTTCAAGGACTACGTTGCAATCCACCGCCGACAGCATTTTGAACTCGTCGTATTCCTTCGGCGAAATTTCCACGACGGTATCAGGTCGCTCGCGGTTGCGGATGCGCACATTGTCCACCTTGGAAGTCACAATCGTCAGCAACAGCAGCTTGGTGGCGATTGGCTCGCGATTGACGACGATGAAGAAATGCGGCTGGCCGGAGCTTAACTCACGGCTTTGAAAATAATAAACGCTTCCCGCCCGCAGACCTAGCCGCAATTCCAATGGCAGGGCTTCATTCCCCATGGCTGCTTAACGCCAAGAGCGTTGGAAGTCCGCCATTTCACAAATGCCTTCCGCAACCGCCTCCCGCGTTTCCTTGGTGAGCGGATGGCACGGCTCGAATCCCTTGGGCGGGTCTTCCAGAAAATCCCGGTAATTCATCGGCGCACGCGAAACCAGCTTGGCATTCAACGCCGCCTCGTGCCGTTTCCATTCAGGATATTCATGCGTCAGCTTGGCGAGGTCAAAACGCGCGACGTGGCCGAACATTTTCCACGCCCAGGCCAAAGCCTCGCGGTCACTGGCAGAAAAGACTTTTTCCTCCACCTCACGCTGCGAACTGTAGGAGTGATGCTCGTTCGGCTGGATGAACGCCTTGGCATACTCACGCTCTTCCTTGCCCAGAAAATCGCCCAGTTCCGCGATGTCCTTCGTGTTCGACGGCACCGGGCCGTATTCCATGGCCAGATATTCGTCGCCGATGACCGGACGGCCATAGCGGCGCAAGTGATAACGATCCGCAAAATAAACCAGCTTGAGCGCCTTCAACTTGTGGATGCTGCCGCCCGCCTGCCGCGCCAGAAAGTTCAGCGACTGCGTGGCTTTGCGATGGGAAAAAGAAAATGGCATGGTGAAATCGAACTTTTTAGACCGGCGCAATATACCGGCCATGTAAGCCTCAAGCAACCGTTTAGTTGCGCTGGACGGTTCCCCTGACGCGGACTGTGGATTTGAAGACGTTTCAAAACCAGACGGCCAAACCCAAACGCCTGAATGAAAAGCTCTGGCACGAGATGTTGCGCGGCAACCCGCCGCTATTCCGGTTGACCCTGCTCCCTCTGCAAATGACAAATTGCGAATTTCGAGGAATCAGCCATTCTTAATCCGCAATTAAACATGGGACTCATTGACTTCATCCTGAACCTCGCGGGTTTGCTGCTGTGGATCAACTGGCGTTCGACGCTGTTTGATCCTTTTGAGAAACGCACGCCGGCGACCCTCATCGGCGCGCTGCGCCGCGCCGCGCCGACCCGGTTCCGGCACTGGCACCTACTGGCGGCCATCGGCGCGCTGCTGGTTTTGCGCGCGGTGATTTACAGGCTGATCGGCCCGGCGGCGGCGTGGACCGGAAAACTGGATTTGGGTGCGACCATGATTTATTTTCGCAGCAATTACTTTGGCCAGATGCTGTTGTTTTCCATTTTCAGTTTCGCGCGGATTCTTGGAATCATGTATCTATGGCTGCTGCTGCTTTCCATTTTGGACGGGCCGATGCCCACGCACCGTTTCGTAAAAATGCAGCTTGGCAGAATTGACGGCTGGACGCGCTGGATCAAATTCTTTTTGCCGCTGGTCGTCACCGCGCTGTCCTGGGGGCTGGCAAGCTGGCCGTTCGCATGGCTGCATCCGAAAACGGCGATGTCGGCGGCGCACCGTGTCGAGGAAGCCCTGGTCATCGGTTTGGAAAGCTATTTTGTCTGGAAATTTCTCATCGGCGCGCTGCTCGTGCTGCATCTGCTGGGCAGTTACATTTATTTTGGAAAGCATCCGTTCTGGAAATATGTGGACGCCACGGCGCAGACGCTTTTGAAACCGATGGGGAAAATTCCATTGCGCGCGGGCAAGGCGGATTTCGCGCCGGTCGTTGGAATTGCGCTGACGTTTTTGATCGCGGAACTGGCCGGACGCGGGCTGGCCTTGCTTTACGCGCAGCTTTCGCCCTGAAAAAAATCAGTTTTCCCTGATTTTCGGAAATTTCGCGGTGACGGTCGCGCCCTCGCCTTTCTCGCTTTCAATTGAAAGCGTTCCGCCGTGCAATTCCATCAGCCGCTTGGCAATCGTCAAGCCCAGGCCGAGTCCCTGCTGCTCCTGTTTTTTGCGCTCGAACTGGATGTAGGCACCGATGCGCGCGATCTGATCGGGGGAAAATCCACGCCCCTTGTCACTGACGACCAGCGCGACACCGTTGAAAATTTCGGCCAGTTTGACCCGCACGGGCGAACCGGCCTCCGAAAATTTCAGCGCGTTGTGGACGAGTTCGTTCACGACCTTGCTGAAATACCCCTCGGACATAGGCACCGGAATGTCCGCGACATCGAGAATCAAATCGCTGACGCGCTCCGCCTGCATTGCCTGCGAGAGGACATTTTTTTTGACAAGCTGCGCTGGTTGCTCCGTTTTGCCGATGCGCAGCGCGCTGACGTTTTTCGGATCGGCGGCGATGAGTTCAAGCTGCGCGCAGATGAGAAAATTTTCGACGAGCCGTTCGAGGCGCTCGCTGGACTTGTGGATTTCCAGGCCAATCTCGGCGATCTCCTCCGGCTTGAGCGTCGCGGAGGAATGGGCCAGCAGTTCGGCGTTCGACAAAATTCCGTTGAGCGGCGTGCGCAGCTCGTGCGGCAGCATCAGGCTGATGTTGTCGCGCAAATGGGCGAGCTTGCGTTCGGCCTCGTCGCGGACCGTCTGCGATTTTTTGAGGCGCGCGTCCACGGCGGCGTAAAGCGCCTCGGTCGTGAACGGCTTGGGCAGGTAATCGTCCGCGCCCAGTTCCATGCCGTGCCTCATGCTCGCGCTGTCGGCAAGGCCGGTCATCAAAATAAACGGGATCGCCGCCGTGGGCGCCTCGACGCGCAGCGCGGAGAGCGTCAGGTAGCCGTCCACATTGCCCATGTTGATGTCGCAAAGAATCAGGTCGGGCAGTTCCTTGCGCGCCTTTTCGATGCCGTCGGTTCCGTTGGCGGCCTCGATGACTTCAAAGCCGCGCTGCCGGAGCGCAAGCTGCATCATCTCGCGCAACCACTCTTCGTCGTCTATGACCAGGATTTTTTTCAAGGTAAGCGTCCCAAATGAAGCAAATGTCGTGCCCTTTTGCAATCCGCATTTGCAATTTCAAAACAATTTCAAATGAAAAATTTATTTTCGCTCGTCCAGCGGGACGTAGTGGTTCAGCGTGCGCCCGGTGTAAACCTGGCGTGGACGATAAATCCGGCTCTTCGGTTCCTCCATGATTTCCTTGTAATTCGCAATCCAGCCGGGCATCCGGCCAATCGCAAAAATCACCGGAAACATCTCGCCGGGGATTCCCAAGGCGCGCATGATGATGCCGCTGTAAAAATCCACGTTCGGATAAAGTTTGCGCTCCACAAAATAGGAATCTTTCAGCGCCGCGTCCTCCAGATGCTTGGCAATGTCCAATAACGGGTCAGTGATGTTTAATTTGGACAGGACTTCATCGCACGACTTCTTGATGATTTTGGCGCGCGGGTCGTAATTTTTATAGACGCGATGGCCGAAGCCCATGAGCTTCTTGCCGCTGTTTTTATCCTTGGCCGCCGCAATGAATCGCGACCCGTCGTCGCCTTCGCCGTGGATTTGTTGGAGCATTTCGATCACCGCCTGGTTCGCGCCGCCGTGCAACGGGCCCCAAAGCGCGCAAACGCCGGCGGACGTGGACGCAAAAAGATTCGCTTGGCTCGATGCCACCATGCGGACAGTTGACGTTGAACAATTCTGCTCGTGATCCGCGTGCAGCAGGAAAATCAAATCCAGCGCCTTCACGATTTCCGGCTTCAATTCGTAATCCTCATACGGCGACGAGAACAGCATATGCAGGAAGTTCGCCGTGTATTTGTAGGATTTTTTCGGGTAAATCAGCGGCAGCCCGTGGGATTTGCGGTAAGAGTAGGCCGCAATCGTCCGCACCTGCGAAACCAGTTTTGCGACGACGACATCGAATTCCTTCGTCTTGCCCCACTGCCAGCGCATGATGTTTTCGTCGAAACAGCTCGCCGCGTTGATCATCGCCGAGAGGATCGCCATCGGATGCGCTCCCGTGGGAAAACCCTCGAAATGATACTTCATGTCCTCGTGAAGAAACTGATGCTCCGCGAGCGCGTCGGAAAAAGCCTTGAACTGCGGGCGTGACGGCAGCGAGCCGTAAATGATCAGGTAGGCCGTCTCGACGAAATTGGACTTCTCCGCGAGTTCTTCAATGGGAATTCCACGATAACGCAAAATGCCCTTGTCGCCGTCAATGAAGGTGATTTTGCTCGCGCACGAACCCGTGTTGCCGTAACCGTCGTCAAGCGTGATGTAGCCGGTCGTCGCGCGCAGCGACGAAATGTCCACCGCCTTTTCGCCCTCGCTGCCCTCGACCGCCGGCAACGTGAAAACCTTTCCGTCCAGTTCCAGTTTTGCTTCTTTGTTCATTGGCTCCCTTGTCGCGTTTGTTTTCGTCCCCGAAAATCTGCCGTTGAAATGAAAAAATGGCAAGCTGCGAAATTCTTTTTTTGCAAAAATTCGCACGCCGATTTGTCTGGCGCGGTGCCAGACTTCATGGCTGAATTGAAAAACTTATGAAACGCTGGGCTGTCCTCACAGTTTTGCTTTACGCGCTCGCGCTGATCGTCCTGTCCGTCCCCGTCACATTCGCCGCCTTCGCCAATTGGGGCAAGAACGACATGAATGTCACGTTCCAGAACCTGTTTCAACTGTATCAGCAATGGGACTACTGGCTCTGGCTCGTCGTCCTCGTCGGCGGACAGGCATTGCTCCTCCTGCTGCCGATTGACATTTCCGAACGCCGCCTGCCCGCGCGACGCAAATTAAAAGTCCCCGTCATCGTCACCGGATTTTTTCTGGCCAACCTCTTTCTTGCCGGAATTTTTTCCATGCTCTGCGCCATATTCAAGGACGGCGCGCTCAATGTATTTTCATTTGCCGACTGGATTTTAGGACACAGAACCGGAAACCTGCCGCAAACGGTTGACACAACGACCTGGGGAGTTTGGACAACCATTGGAATCACCGTCACCATTTTCTGGATCATTTGGGCATTTATTTTTTCGCGCTGCGCAAAACCCGACGATGAAGATTCTCCTGTCAATCGCAGCACGCGCTGGCTCTTGCGCGGGAGCATTTTGGAACTGCTCGTCGCCGTCCCGAGCCACGTCATCGTCCGCCGCCGCGACGATTGCTGTGCGCCCGCCGGGACATTTTGGGGAATCGCCACCGGCATTTCCGTCATGCTTCTCTGTTTCGGCCCAGGCGTTTACTTTCTGTTCGTTGAACGCTGCCAGAAATTGAAACCAAAATCTGCGGACGCGGTCAAAAATCTTGAATAAGGAAACCAAGAATTCAGGAACGGATTCAATTCCTGCCTTCCTGTTTTCCTTATTGGATTTTCGCCTTTTTCTTTCGCTATGATGTGCATAACTTGCGCGGACGCAAATGGGATTAAAACTGTTCAACACACTGTCGCGCTCCGTCCAGGATTTCGCGCCGCTCGCTCCGCCACGCGTCGGGATGTATTGCTGCGGGCCGACCGTCTATGACTTCGCTCACATCGGCAACTGGCGCACGTTCGTCTTCGCCGACCTCGTCCGGCGTTATCTGGAATTCAAAAATATCCTGGTCGCGCACGTCATGAACATCACGGACATTGAGGACAAAATCATCAAGGGCGTCCGTGAAAACAAAACTTCCTTGCGCGAATTCACTGGAAGATTTGAAGCTGCGTTCTTCGAGGATTTGAAAACGCTCAACTGCCTTTCACCGCATCAAACGCCGCGCGCGACCGAACATATTCCCGAAATCATTTCGCTCATCGAAAAACTCATCGCACGCGGCATCGCCTACAAAGCCGGCGACGGCTCGGTTTATTTCAGCATCGAAAAATATCGCGGCTGCGGCTGCAATTACGGGCAGTTGCTGAAACTGAATTTCGACGAAATGCGCGCCGGCGAACGCGTCAAGAGCGATGAATACGCAAAGGAATCCATCGCCGATTTCGCGCTCTGGAAATCGCGCGTGCCGGACGACGGCGAGATTTTCTGGCCGAGTCCGTTTGGCGAAGGCCGTCCCGGCTGGCACATCGAGTGCAGCGCGATGAGCATGAAAATCCTCGGTGCGAGCTTCGATCTGCATCTCGGCGGCGAGGATTTGATTTTTCCGCATCACGAGGACGAAATCGCGCAGAGCGAAGGCGCGACGCAAAAACCGTTTGTGAAATACTGGATGCACGGCGCGCATCTGCTTGTCGAAGGAAAAAAGATGAGCAAGTCGCTCGGAAATTATTTTACGCTGCGCGATCTGCTGGCGAAAGGTTTCACCGGACGCGAAGTGCGTTATCTGTTGCTCACCGCGCATTACCGCGAGACTTTTAATTTCACGCTCGAAGGATTGGCCGGCGTAAAAACCGCGCTCGCACGCATTGACGAATGCGTCACCAAGCTACGCGACCGCGCGGCGGAAATGCTGTCGCTGGAGGAAAATCCCGGTCAAAATTCAGTCGTCAGTTTGCTGCCTTTGTTCATCGCCGCGTTGGACGAAGATTTGAACATATCCGGCGCGTGGGGCGTGGTGTTTGAATGGATTCGCGAATTGAACCGCCGCCTCGCCGAACATTCCTTGAGTCCGACCGCCGCCGAAACGGCGTTGGTTGAATGGAACAAAGTTGATTCTGTTCTCGGAATCGGCGCGAAATCAGAATCGGAAATTCCCGCCGAGATTTCAGCGCTGGCCGAAGCGCGCGCTGCCGCCAAGCAAGCGAAAGATTTCAAACGCAGCGATCAAATCCGTGACGAATTAAAATCCAAAGGCTGGGTCGTGGAAGATTCGCCCAAAGGATTCAAATTGAAAAAATTATAATCCAAAGTGTGTCATGGAAACAAAACCGATTAAATATCCTGACGACAATATAGCCAAAATCGGAGATTGTATTCGTATTGATAACGGCGAACGCGAAGGTTTGGTGACGCAAGTTCTTGATTCACCTGAAATCTTGAAGCAATACGGGCTCAATGAGCGAGGCTTGATGGTAAAGAATGATTATTATGGATTGGTTTTTTTACATGAACGGGATTTTGTCGGAGATGAAATTGTTTTGATTTCCCGTTCGAAATCTTGATTTGAAAAAATTATGACAAAAGGTTTGTTCATCACATTTGAAGGCTCGGAAGGCTGCGGCAAATCCACGCAGGTCGAACTGCTCGCGCGGCGGTTGCGCGCGCTCGGCCACCGCGTCCGCACGTTGCGCGAACCGGGCGGCACGCCCATCGGCGAGGAAATCCGCCACACGCTCAAGCACAGCCATCAAAACCACGCGATGACCGCCGAAGCGGAATTGCTCTTGATGAATGCCAGCCGCGCGCAGCTCGTCCGCGAAGTCATCCGCCCCGCACTCGACGCCGGAGAAATTGTTTTGTGCGACAGATTTTACGATTCGACCACGGCGTATCAAGGCCACGGACGCGAACTGGATTTGCAGATGATCAAAACCGTGATTGATGTCGCCGTCGGGGAGACGCGGCCGGATTTGACGTTGCTGCTGACCGTTTCGGCGGAAATCGGCGAGATGCGCCGCGCCATGCGCCAGTCCACACTGCCCTTCATGCGCGACCGGATCGAGGAATCTGACAAGATATTCTTCGAGCGCGTCGCCAAAGGCTACGAGGCAATCGCGGCGGCGGAAAAAAATCGTGTCCGAGTCTTGGACGGTTCCGGCCAGACGGAAGCTGTCTGCGAAAAAATCTGGGAAATCGTCCAGCCCATTTTACCAAAAGTCGGGCGTTGGTGAACACACTTGCCGAATTCCCGGCAGCAATTACTTTTACAACATGATCGAAAACACAATCGGCGAAATTGAGGCGAAGATTCGCGCGGAATCCATCAGCGACGAGCGCAAGCACGAACTGCTCCAGTTGCTGGCGAGATTGAAAACCGAAATTCCGGCGCACAACCAGCAAAATCTCATGCCGCTGAAAAATTCCGTGGAAGAATTGCGCTCGTCCGTCGAAGGTTTTGAGAAGTCGCACCCCAAGCTCGTCCAGATCGTCAACAGCATCAGCAACACTCTATCGAACCTGGGGATTTGATTTTGTAGGAGACGACGTAAGGAGTCTCATTCTAAAAATCCTTGGAAAATAAATTAGAGAATCGAGACTCGTCACCTCGTCTCCTACAATTCAGTCTTCGCGCGGCTCAAGTTTTGCAATCGCCGTCATAATTTCATCGGCGATTTCCTGATAAATTTCCTTCAATCGCGGCTTGGAACAATCCTTCGCCTCCGCGCGCAATTTTTCAAAAAACATCGGCTCGCCGTATTTCACGGCGACTTTTTTCGGACGCGGAAATTTATGATTCCGTCCGTAAGCTTCAAAAGTCCCGAACACTCGAACCGGCACAACCGGCGCATTTGATTTGATTACCGTCAATCCAATTCCCGAACGCGCTTTTTGAAGCCGACCATCCGGCGAACGTGTTCCTTCGGGAAATAAAATGATTGCACCGCCCGCAAGCAGCCGCTCAAGAATTGCCCGCAATCCCGCCGCGCCGCCGCCATCACGGTCAACAGGCACAGAATTCCACGAACGCAAAACCGCGCCGACAACCGGAAATCGAAAAAGCGATTCGCGCGCGAGATAATTGATGTCGCGATGCAAGCCAGAACCGACCAGCGGCGGATCGAGAAAGCTCGCGTGGTTTGACGCTAAAATGACACCGCCTTTTTGCGGCACGCGTTCCGGGTTGAATACGCGCCAGCGGAAATAAACCGCATACATCGCGCGGAAACAACTCCAGCCAAGAAAATAACTCAAATTCATTTTTCAACCACCATGACACAAAGGCACCAAGCTTTTTGGGCAAGAAAGTTTTTTTGTGACCTGGTGTCTTGGTGGTTCATTTCTGCTCCATAAGCCGGGCGCGGATTTCCTTCAGCAGCAGGCCGCTCGTCTGCTCCGAAGTCATGTGCGAATTGTTGATGACCTTCGCGCCCAGCGCAATCATCAGCGGTGCGACGGCGCGCTGGCTATCACGCTGGTCGCGCGCGGCGAGATTCTCGTTCACGCCGTCTGCGGCGCGGCGGGCGGAGCGCTCGGCCAGCGTTGCGTCCAGGTAAAACTTGAAGTCGGTTTCTGGGAAAACATTCGTGCCGATGTCGCGGCCTTCCATCACAAGATTTCCGAATTGCAAACACTCGCGTTGCCGTTTCACCATCCATTCACGCACCTTCGGAATCGCGGCGACGTGCGGCACGGTGGCGGCGGTTTCCGGCGTGCGAATTTCCTTTTCGGGAAAATAACCACTCACGAGCAGATGCACGGCATGCAGATGATTCTTCGTCTCGACACATTCCAGCGACGTTTTCCAGCGGCGGCAGAGCGCGGCGACGGCCTTCGCGTCATCCACGTCTGTTTTTTTCTGGAGGCAATGCCACGCCAACGTGCGATACATCGCGCCCGTGTCTACATAAACGTAGCCGAGCGCCTTGGCCACGAGCTTCGCGTTCGTGCTCTTGCCGCTCGCGCTCGTGCCGTCAATGGCGATGACAATGTTTTTCATATTCATTTACTTGTGCCTCACGCAAAGACGCCAAGCTCGCAAAGAAAATTAAAAACTTTGCGTCTTCGCGCCTTTGCGTGAAAAAATTAATCCGCAAATAATTCCTCGTGCGATAATTTTCTGCCCGATTTCGCGTCCAAAATCGTCGCGCCTAAACCGCCTTTTTTTGGTTCAGCAGCAAGTTTTTGGAAAAAATTCGGGAACGTTTTCTTCACGCAGGCGGGATTTTTAATTTTTATGCCGGGAACTTTCAATCCTAGAATCGCAAAACACATCGCCATGCGATGATCGTTGTAGGTCTCGATCTCCGCGCCGTGCAACGGCGACGGCCAGACCGTCAGCGTGTCGCCTTCCTCGACCACTTTCGCGCCGCACTTGGTCAATTCCGTCCGCAACGCGACGACGCGCTCGGTTTCTTGGACGCGCAGGCGGCCCAAATCTGTAAAGCGAATTTTGTCGCCGGAACATGGCTCTTCAAGCAGAAATGGAGCAGTCACAATAGCTGTCATAATGCTGTCGCCGAGATCGTGCAGGCGTGAAACTTCCAATTTTGAGGAAGCAAGCTCCTTTTTATAGCGACTTATTCGTTCACTTTCGTCAATGGTTTCATCATAAATTTCACGTCTCGCATAAATCTTTCCGCCAAGCATTCTAAATTCCCTAAAGTGCTCATCAATTTGCCAACCCGAATTTGGCCATGCTACGATGCTAACGCGACTCGCCAAAATTCTTTCAAGTCGGAAAGGTTCTCCGGCTTTGGCAAAACCGACAATAGTTTCGCTGGAAGTTTCATCCATTGCGTTTGAGCCAACAGGCTCGGTCAAAATTGGCGTCAACTTTTCCACCGCCAAAAAATAACTTCCGCTGCTCGCATCCGGCTCGATTTGAAAAGTTCCACCGTTTTTTGGAAACGCTTCAATCAATTTCAAAGTCATCGCCACATAAGGCGATTCCTCCGCGTTCTCGCCAACGACTTCAACTTTCCAATTTCCCACTTTCGCACAAAGCAGCAGTGCCGACGCAAATTGTGAGCTTTCTTTGATGCTTACTTTGCATGAGCGCGGCTTCTCGCCTATCAGCATGTCCTGATATTTTGGGATGAAAGGCTCGATAATTCGTTTGCGATCAGAAAAAGATTCGGGCCCGAAAATTTTCACCGGCAACTTGTCGTTTCCATTTTCCGATTCAACTCGATAACCAAGTTCGCGCAACGCCGAAAACAACGCCGACTGCGGACGTTCGTGCATCCGCGCCACGCCGCTCAAACGATAAACGCCCTTGCCCAGACAAACGAACGCCGACAAAAACCGCGCCGCCGTTCCCGCATTGCCGACAAACAGTTCCAGCGGTTTTTCAATCGTGCCCGCGTTCGGAATTTTTCCGCCGAGACCTCTGACCGTGATCGTGCGATTACAAAATTCTTCCGGATCATTTTCCACGCGGATCTCAAATCCTAGTTTCTGCAAACATTCGACCATGATCTGCGTGTCCTCGCTCCACAGCGCGCCGGTGAGCGTGACTTCGCCATCCGCGAGCGCGGCAAGGATCAGCGCGCGATTCGTGATGCTCTTCGAGCCGGGCACGGTGATCTCCGCGCGCACGGGTTTGTCAAGCGGCACAATTTCGATTAGGTCGGGTAAAGCCATTTATAACCATGGATGCACGCGAATAGACACGGATAAAAACAAAATGACGACACGAGTTTCGTGTATTTCATGTGTTTGTCTGTGTCCATCCGTGGTCAATTATTTCCAAATTACGCGCCGCCCTTGAACCGAAATCTCCCCGCGCACAATCGCCGCGACGCATTTCAGATACAGTTCATGCTCCGCCGAATGAATCCGCGCGTGCAGGCTTTCGGGCACGTCATAATCCAGCACCGGCACGGCCTGCTGGCCGATGACCGGACCGGCATCCACGCCCGCGTCCACGAAATGCACCGTGCAACCCGTCACCTTGACGCCATGATCGAGCGCCTGCTTCCACGCCTGGAGTCCCGGAAAGGACGGCAGCAGCGATGGATGCACGTTGACGATGCGGCCTTCAAACGCGCGCAAAAATTCGCCTTTCAAGACGCGCATGAAGCCAGCGAGCACGATCAAATCCACTTTTGCCTCCTGCAACATTTTCACAAACCCGCGTTCCGCCTCTTCGTCCAGCTTTGTGCGAAATTTTCCCGGCGGGATGAAATGCGCCGAGATTTTCCGCTCGCGCGCTTGCGACAAAATCCCGGCGCTTTCGACATCGCTCAAAACAATGGCGATTTCCGCCGGAATTTTTCCAGCGGCGCACGCATCGGCAATCGCGGCAAAGTTCGAACCTTTGCCGGAACCAAGGACGCCCAGTCTAAATGGATTGCTCACGCCAATTTGAATAACAGAACGCAGATGGGCTGTCTGCCAAATTCCCGCGTGCATGGCGATTTCTTTTCGTGTCTTCCGTAAGTTTCGCGGTTCAATTCTTTCGCGTGACCGACACGCTGTTCATCCCACGCTTCGTGGACGCGCCCTTTCCGCGCGCGGCAACAGCATGGTCGAAATTTTGGAACGGCTTGGGCACAAAGTTGTTTGTCCCGGTGAAATCGTTTGCTGTGGCCAGCCGCCATTTGCTCAAATCCCGCGCAGTTAGGCATTTCATGAAATTTAGGCGAAAGAAGGCCATTCTGGGAATCAACCGAACTGGCGGCAACCGGAGTGGCCAAATATTTTGTTTTTTTTGTCCCTTTTTGGCTCGCGGAGGACATATAAGATTGACGATTTGAACAAATTCAGCCGCCTGGCGCGTCATTTTACTGAAAAAAGCAGTGAATACAGCCGGTAAAAAAATTGCATTTTTGTTGCAACTGATTTTGTCCGGTGCTGTTAATATGATTGAATAACCAAAGTTCAGATGGAAAACATCATGAACCTTTTATCAGGATACAGCAAACGCGATTTAGATTGCCAGCCTGCTTGCAAAGAGGAATGGAACGGTTTCACTTTAATCGAACTGTTGGTTGTCATCGCGATCATCGCCATCCTTGCCGCCCTGCTTTTGCCGGCTTTGTCCCAAGCCAAGGCGCGGGCGCAGGGAGCCAACTGCACCAGCAATATGAGGCAGCTGGAACTGGCCGCAACGCTTTACGGGAGCGACTGCAACGATTTTATGCCATGCAACGTCCCGCTTTCGCCGGCGTTTGGCGGTGACTCGACCACCGGCAAACCCTGCTGGGAGGACGGCACCATGTCCTCTGACCTCGATGGAATTACAATAGCCGAGAACCCCGCCGGATGTGCAACCAATCCCTTTTACCTTGGAGTGCAGGGGAATCAAGGGTTTGGAGTCACATTGGTTGGTTCCATTGGATCCTATGCAAAAAATGCCGGAGTCTATCATTGCCCTGCTGATAAATATCTTGACCCAGACTGGCATCGAACACGCGTCCGGTCGTGTTCGATGAACTTGCAATGTGGAACTGTCGCAATACCGGAGGGCAATACTTATGGCGCCGGGCAATATAATGGCATCAATTACAAGGAATTCATAAAATTTTCAGATTTTGGGGGCGGTTCTTTAAGCGCTTCAGATTGCTTTGTGTTTCTGGATGAAAACCCGTT
>Ga0208220_1000271_pt1 | contig 21585 bp, 18 predicted proteins | sample NGESurdeep092012_9_FD_184484 | JGI IMG/M metagenome (GOLD analysis project Ga0208220, IMG submission 184484) | Arctic peat soil microbial communities from Barrow, Alaska - NGEE Surface sample F53-1 deep-092012 (SPAdes) | ecosystem: Environmental > Terrestrial > Soil > Wetlands > Peat ...
CGCTGAGGGTGACGATGGCGCAGCGCAGCTGTCCCGAGGCCCAGGTAAGCGCGGCGATGGCCGGGGCCGGACCGGTCAGCGCGAGAACCTGCGCCGGGCGCCCCGGCGCAGCGGACCGACCCTCGGCTGGAACCGGCGTGATCACCTCGCGGCTGATCAGGTCGGCGATGACACCGGCGATCGTCGCCTTGGGCAGGCCGAGCTGGTGCGCTAGCTCCGCTCGGCTGGCGGTGCCCGCCTGGGCGAGCACCGCCAGGACGCGATGCTCGTTCGGACTGCCTCGTCGCGTCGGCTGCCGGTCGGCCACCCCGCCATGGTATGCCATAAAAGCGGTTCCGATTTAATTGTCTGGTCACCGTGAGCGCAGGTCTCTCCATAATTGCTCTGTATTCTCGATATCATGGGGCAAGACGCCGCGCTGGGCACCGATAATTTGATTGATTCTGATCAAATGACGGAACGAGGCCTGCACCGTGCCATGCAGGCCCTGCGCGACCCGCAGTACCGCTGGTGGTTCGCCTGCCAGATCCTGTCGTCGTCCGGCGCCATGACCCAGTCGGTCGCCCAGGCCTGGCTGGTCTTCCAGCTCACCGGCAGCGCCATTGACCTCGGCGTGCTGGGCGCGGTCTCCTGGGCTCCGGTTCTCCTCGGGGCCGCCTGGGCAGGCGGGCTGGCCGACCGGCTGGACCGCCGCCGCCTGCTGATGCTGACCCAGGCCCTGTTCGTCATCGTCAGCGCGACGCAGGCCGCGCTGGTGGCGGCCGGGGCGGCCCGCCTCTGGATGATCTTCACCCTCGGCGCCCTCAACGGCGCCATCCTGGCGGTGGACGCGCCCGCCCGCCAGGTCTACATATTCCAGCTCGTCGGGCGGCAGCGGCTGGCTAGCGCCATCGGCCTGTACGAGGTCATCATCAATGCGTCCCGCATCGTCGGGCCGGCCGTCGGCGGTGTCCTGCTCGCACTCGTCGGCACCGCACCGTGCTTCCTGTTCAACGCGCTATCCTACGTGCCCACGCTCTGGGTGCTCGCGCACTTCACGCCGGCCGCGCAGGTCATTGCCGACCGGGCGGCCCGCCCGGCCGGCCGGGTCCGCGACGGCCTGAACGAGGTTCGCCGCCATCCCGAGATCCGCTCCTGCGTCCTGATCGCGCTCGCGGGCAGCATGCTGTTTAACCTGAGCGTCGCCGCGCCTGTTTTTGCCACCCGGGTCCTGCACCTCGGCGGCGGCGGATACGGGGCCCTGACGGCAGCCTTCGGACTCGGCGCGCTGCCTGGCGCCCTGGTCGCCGCAAGCGCCAGGCACGAACCGAGCGGGCGCCGGATCTGGGTCCTGGCCCTGTTGACCGGCGCGGCCATCGTGGCTACCGCGCTCGCCCCCGACGTCGCCGCAGCATTCGTCGGCATCAGCGTGGCCGGATTCCTGTCCATCTGGCTGATCGCGGCGGCTAACACGCTGGTCCAGCTGCGGTCGGGCGCTCAGCTGCGCGGCCGGATCATGGGCATCTGGACCATGGCGCTGCCGGGCGGATTTCCCGTGACCGGCCTGGTCATCGCTCTCGTGGCGGCCGCGAACGCGCGAGCCGGGTTCGCGGTCGCGGGGGTCGCGATGATCGCGGTGGCGGCCGCCACCTGGACCTCGCTCACCCGGCGCGCCTGATGCCCCTGGGATTTTCGCGGCTTTTCGACCATGATATGCAGAATCTCTGAGTCGTCGGCGGGCCGCCGACGACGGCAAGGAGCAGCGCATGACGACAGATCCCGCCCCCGGCCGGCGCCTGCTGTGTTTCGGCGCGCATCCCGATGACTGCGAGATGAAGTCCTCCGGGCTGGCCGCGCTGTGGACGCGGGCCGGCGGCGAGGTCCGCTTCATCGCCATGACGGACGGCAGCGCCGGCCACCACGAGATGGCCGGCGAGCAACTCGTGCGCCGGCGCCGGGCGGAGGCCGCGGCCGGCGCCCGGGCGGTCGGCGGTGACTCGGTCATCCTCGATAACGCTGACGGGATGCTGATGCCGACCCTGGAGAACCGCCTGCGCGTCATCCGCGAGATCCGGGTCTTCCGGCCGGACGTCATCGCCTGCCCCCGGGTAAACGACTACCACCCCGATCACCGCTACACCGGCGTGATCGTCCAGGACGCCTGCTACCTGCTCATGGTCCCGAACATCGTGCCGCTGGTTCCCGTGCCGGACCGGGAGCCGGTCGTGATCTTCATGTCCGACAGGTTCACCAAGCCGAGCCCGCTCGAGCCGGACCTGGTCTTCAGCATCGACCCGGTCCTGGACCAGAAGATCGCCGCGATCGGGGCACATGAGTCCCAGGTGCTGGAGTGGCTGCCCTGGATCGGCGGCTACGCCAGCACGATGGCAGCCGATGACGCCGGAAAGCGCGCGCATGCCGACGGCCGGGTGGCCGTGGCCGCGCAGGCTGAGGCGGGCCGGTTCCGCGCGGCGCTGATCGCCAGGTACGGGGCCGAGGCCGGGGCGGCGGTCCGGCACGCCGAGGCGTACGAGATCTCCGAGTACGGGGCCCCGCTGACCGGTGCGGCGACCGCCGCGCTGTTCCCGTTCTAGGCACCGTTCGCAGATGACGGTCATGTTCCAGTTTTACCACTGGTATTGACCATCGGATTGGGCGTGGTTATGCTCCTCGCAATCTCCGCTTCACGGACAAGGAGAGCAACCGCAGACAACCCGCGTTTCCGCGCTCAATGATGTCCGGGACCGCGCCCGGCTCGGGCGAAGCGACCTGCGCAGGCCGCGCCGCCCCGAGTCTTTCCGCTGGAGCAGGCCGCGGCCTGACGTCCTGCACGATGCTCCACAAGAAAGGTCACCGCACTATGCAGCTGAGCCGAACCTTTCGCAGGCCTGCCAGCCGGCGCTCCGTAGCCGGGATCGCAGTCACAGCCGTGCTCGGCGCATCCGCGCTCGCCGGCTGCAGCGGATCGGGCGGCGGGAGCTCCACGGTCAAGATCATCACCTGGGTGAACCCCCCGGCCGTGTCGGCGCTCACCGCCATTGACAAGGAATTCGAGAAGAAGTACCCGAATATCAAGGTCCAGCTGCAGACCGCGGACAACGTGGCCACCGGCTACGCGAACCTGCTGCAGACCTCGGTGGACTCCAGCAGCGCGGACATCGTCACCACTGTCGATCAGCTCCAGCCGCTGCCGCTGACGCCGACCCGCAAGTCCGAGACGCCGACCCAGTTCTGGTCGACCAACAACGTCTTCGCGGACCTGAGCGGGCAGCCGTGGGCCAAGAACCTCAGCAGCACGGCCCTGCAGGCGGAGACCTACAAGGGCAAGCTCGTCGGGCTGCTATCGGGCGTGTACCAGGAACTGGTCTTCTACAACAAGGCTGACTTCGCCAAGTACCACCTCACCCCGCCGACGACCTGGAACCAGTTCATCGCCCTGTGCCAGACACTGAAGTCCAAGGGCGTCACGCCGCTGTGGCTCGGCCTGGGCAGCGGGGCCAGCGTGTACGTGACCCGGTTCATCGCCGAGCCGTTCATGTCCGAGCTATGGTCCAAGGACGTCCCGGGCCAGACGCTCGCGACCGCCCTGGAGAAGGGCACCGTGAACTGGAACAGCCCGCAGATGGTCCAGGTGCTCAAGCAGGAGCAGGAGCTGGCCAAGTACCTGGAGCCCTCCTACACCGGCAATGCCTGGCAGGCAATGCCCGGCGCGTTCGCGCAGGGCAAGGCACCGATGCTGCTGGACGGCTCGTGGGACCTGACCAGCGTCCAGAAGGCTAACTCGAAACTGCAGGTCGGCAGCTTCGCCCTGCCGGGCAGCAACGATCCCAGCCTGAACCAGCCGGTGGCCAACCAGGACCTGACCTTCGAGATGCTGCAGAAGGCCCCCGACAAGGCGGCCGCACTGAAGTGGCTGAAGTTCTTCACCAGCCCCGCGATTTACAAGCAGTATGTCGACATGACCGGCATTTCCCCGATCGAGAAGACCGGTGGCCCGTACTCGAGCTTCAGCTCCCAGGTGCTCGGCCCGCTGTTCGGCAAGGGCATCAACCCCGGCGACGTGCTGCCGGCGCTGTCGGCCGACCAGGGCTACTGGGACACCGCGACGCAGTGGCCGCTGCTCCAGGAGTCGGTCATGGGCGGATCGAAGACGCCGGCCCAGGCCGCCGCGCTCTACCAGAAAGACTGGAAGAAGGGCTGATCAGAACTGGCCGGCACCTGCGGCCCTGCCCGTCACCCGCCGATGTCCCGCGGGCCTGGCGACGGCAGGGCCGCAGGGCCGGCCGCTCCGCTTCCCGAACGTTGTCAGCACTCAAGGAGCAGCGCCGTGGCCCGCAAGCCCCTGAAGGTCCGCCTGCTGTCCCGCCCCTCGCGGGTGGCCATGTGGGGCGGCCTCGCCCTCGGCCTGGGGTTTTTCGTGCTGTTCGGCATCATCCCCGCCCTCGCCAACATCGTGGTGTCCCTGACCGACTACTCCGGCCTGGCGGGGTCATCGACGTCCTTCACCGGGCTGTCGAACTTCACGACGCTGCTGACCACGCAGCGGCCGGGCTTCCTGAGCAGCCTGGTGGACTCGCTGTACTTCGTGGTCGGCGTGACGCTGGTCCAAAATGGCATCGGGCTGGCGCTGGCCCACCGGCTGCAGGGCAGCAGCCGGTCCGCCGCGTTTCTCAGGGTTATGGCTTTTCTGCCCATCGTGCTCGGCGTCACCGTCGTCGGGATCGTATGGCTGCTGCTGTTCGACCCGCAGTCCGGGCCGGTGCAGGCGATCCTGTCGACGGTCGGGGTGCACTCGTCGTTCTTCGGATCCGGCAACCTGGCCATGCCGCTGGTGATCATCGTGCAGGTATGGCAGAACCTGGGCTTCACGATGGTGGTGTTCATCGGCGGGCTCAAGGCCATCCCGCCCGAGATCTTCGAGGCAGGCCGGCTCGACGGGGTCACGCCCTGGCGGCGGTTCCGGTTCCTGACCTGGCCGCTCATGGCGCCGGTGGTGACGGTCAACGTCACCTTCGCGGTGATCGGGTCGCTGACGACCTACAACCTGATCTACATCCTGACCGACGGGCAGTTCGGCACCAACACCCTGGGCATCCTGGCCTTCAACACGGCATTCGGAAACAGCGCTGACCTGGGCCTGGGCGCCGCGATGAGCGTAGTGCTGCTGATATTGGCCATCGTGGTCGCGCTGCCGCTGGTGGCCTTCCTGCAGCATCGTGAACGGAGGCTCCTGGCGTGAGCACGAGCGGTTTCGAGCTGCGCAACCCGCGCCGCGCCTGGCGGATCAGCACGGGCATCCTGATCGGGCTGCTGTTCGTCATCCCGATCGCCTACGTGCTGATGATCTCGTTCGAGCAGCCGGGCCACTTCGTCGCCCATCCGCTGGTGCCGCCGGCCTCGCCCACGGTCTCCAACTTCGGCGCCGCGTGGAGCCAGGGCGATCTGGGTCCCGAGGTGCTCAACACGATCTTGTACTCCGTGGTGGCCGCCGCCATCTCGGTGGTGCTCAGCCTGATGATCGCCTACCCGGTGGCCCGCAAGCTGATCAGGTCGGCCACGACGATCTACCGCATCTTCGTCATCGGCGTGTGCATCCCGCTACCGGTGATCCCGCTGTTCATCGAGGCGCAGGACCTGCACCTGTACAACAGCCAGATCGGCTACATCCTGCTGCACGTCGAGCCGGGGCTGCCGCTCGGCGTCATCCTGCTTACCGCGTTCGTCATGTCGGTGCCCGAGGAACTGGACGAGGCGGCCTGGCTGGATGGCTGCGGCTACCTGAAGTACCTGTTCCGGATCGTGGCGCCGCTGGCCTGGCCGAGCATCGTCATCGCGTTCCTGTACTCGCTGCTCGCGGTGTGGAACGACATCATCGGGCCGGTGGTGTTCCTGTCGGACCCCACGCTGTTCCCGGTGACCCGCGGCGTCTACAACTTCTACGGCGCCAACGTCAGCGCCTACACCATCCTGGCCGCGGCGGTCGTCATCGTGAGCCTGCCGGTCGTCGCGCTGTTCATCGCCTCGCAGCGGCAGTTGCTGCGCGCCAGCGTCGTCGCCTCTCGCTGACCGGCGGGTCCGCCGGCCCAGCCCGGCCGGCCCAGCCCGCCTGGCGGCCGGTCAGCGGCTGACTTCCGCGCCGCCGTCGAGGACCCTGACGATGTCGATGTTCTCGTCGACGACGATCAGCCCGGCGGGGCCGCCCACCAGCAGCGTCCCGGCACCGGCCAGGCCGATGAACTCAGCCGGGCGGCGGCTGGCGAGGTTGACGGCGCGGTCGACGGGCCACCCGGCCTGCACCAGCTTGGCGACCTGGCCGATGAGGGTCACGGTGCTGCCGGCCAGCGTCCCGTCCGGCAGCCGGGGAACGCCGCCGGTGACGACCAGCTCGACGCCGCCCACCGTGGTGACACCGTCGGGCGCCCCGGCGGCGGCGGAGGAGTCGGTGACCAGCATGGTGCGGTCCTCGGCCACGCTCAGGGCCACCTGGACCGTCTCCGGGGCGTTGTGCACGTGGTCGGCGATGAGCTGGATCTGGACGTCGCGCCGGGTCAGGGTGACGCCGACCAGGCCGGGGTCCCGGCGGCGGAAGTCGGCCATCCCGTTGAACAGGTGGGTCACGGCACGCGCGCCGGAGTCGAACGCCAGGTGGGCCTGCTCGACGCTGGCCCCCGAGTGCCCGGCCTGGACGATCAGGCCCTGGCGGGCACACCAGGCGATCAGCTCCGGCGCGTCCTCGAGCTCGGGGGCGATCGTGATCGTCCGCAGCGGCCCGGCCTGCAGGAAGGCCGCCACGATGCTCCGGTCCGGGGCCCGGAGGTATTCGGTGCGGTGCACCCCGCGGTGGTGGGGGGACAGGAACGGTCCCTCGGCGTGCACGCCGGCGATCTGGCAGGCGGCCGCGGGGTCCGACGAGACGCCGGCCAGGACCTTCAGCTGGCGCACCACGTTGTCGACGGAGTCGGTAATGATAGTGGGCTGGACGGCAAACACCCCGTCGCGCTTCAGCGCCCGGAGCGCGGTCAGGAACCCGGCGTGGCCGGCCTCGTTGAAGTCGGTCCCGCCGTAGCCGTTGACCTGCAGGTCGACCAGCCCTGGCAGGGCGTACCCGCGGCCCGCCGGTGAGAGCCCGGCGCGCACGATGATGCCGTCGGTGACCTCCACGTCGCCGGCCACCAGCCCGCCCGCGATGACCGCGCCTGCCACGCCAAGCCGCATGTGAGCCTCTCCTTGATCGGTGTCCTAGAACGTGGGCCGTCGGCCGGACTCGGCGGTCGTCCGGCGGGTGAGCTGGGTGCCGCCGCCGATCTCCAGCAGGGCCCGGAACTTGTACCGGTCGCCCCGGTACACGCTGCGGCACCACTGCACGACCTGGCCGGACCGGTCGAAGGTCACCTGCTGGATCTCCAGCACGGGACCGCCCTGGTCCAGGCCCAGGTGGCCGGCGTAGGCGGGCTGCACCTCGCGGCTCTCGATGGCGCACTCCGCGCGCACGGGCTCGCAGTCGTACTCGGCGGCCAGCACCCGGTACAGCGACTCGGTCCGGAAGTCCAGCTTGTCCAGCCCGGGCGTCAGCGCGGCGGGCATGAGGCTGTGATCGATCAGGATGGGGATCCCGTCCAGGGAGCGCAGCCGCACCAGCTCGTGGACCTGCGCGCCGGGAGCCAGCCGCAGCAGCTCGGCCTCGTCCACGTCCGTAGGGCGCGCCACCAGCTTCAGCACCGTCGCGGACACGGTGCGCCCGTGCGTGACGCCGAGGTCGGTGAAGCTGACCAGCCCCGTGGCGCCCTCCTCGATCGAGGCGCCGCTGTCGTACCGGACCCAGCGCGCGCCGCCTTCGGCCTTCAGCAGGCCCTCGAGCTCGAGGGTGCGCAGGGCCTGGCGCAGGGTGACCCGGCTCACCTCCAGCTCCCCGGCGAGCGCCCGCTCGCCGGGCACCCGGCTGCCCGGCGGCAGCACGCCCGAGCGGATGCGCCCGCGCAGTATCTCGGTGACCTGCTGGTGCAGGGCTGCCATCAGCTTCTCCAGTGCTCGGATGGCCCGCCTGGCGGCTCAGCCCGGCTCACGACGGGCAGGGCTCCGCCAGGTCGACCTTGGTGTCAGGGCTCAGGAACAGGAACTCGTCCGGGTCGGCGGAGCGGGCCGTCGCCAGGCGCGCGGCGACGTGCTGGAGCAGGATCGCGGCAAAGGCGTACTCCTCCGCCACGCTCTGGGCGGGCAGCGGCACGAGCCGGACGTTGCGGTGCCGCCAGGCCGGGTCGCTCGCGGCGGACAGGATGGTGACCGGGTGGCCGCGCTCGGCCAGCGGCTCGGCGACCAGCCAGGCGTCCGTGGCGCCGATGATCACGTGCCCGACGCCCGGCCACGCTTCCATCGGCCCGTGCAGGTACTGGCGGCCGGTGAACGCGGCCGTGGGCACCGTGCAGACCTCGCGCAGCAGGAGGGCGCCGGCCTCGGCCGCGCCGCAGTAGCCGCCGGAGCCGACGACGTCGACAGAGCTGCTCTCGGACAAGCCGGCGGCCAGATCCGACACCAGCGCGCCGAAGCCGGACTCGAATGCGCCGAGCCGCTCGCCCAGCGAGAGCCACGCCGGGTCGGGGCGGCCGGCTATCCAGGAGTCCGTCAGCATGCCCATGGTGACCAGGGAGCCGGTGTAACCGGTCGTGGAGGCCAGGCTGTCCGGAACGGAGCCGAAGGCCAGGGCGCTGCTGCAGGCCTGGGCCAGCGGGGATCCTGCCACGTTGACCACCGCGAGAGTCGGCTGGTCCGCCACCCGCACGGCCTCGATCGTCTCCCTGCTCTTCCCGGACTGCGAGAGAGCGACGATCAGGTCGCTGAAGTCAAAGCTCACGCTGTCGAAGTCGCTGGCCACCACGCGCAGGGCGCTGCGCCCATGCCGGCGGAGCGCGTGCTCGGCGGCACCCAGCGCCGCATAGCTCGCCCCCATGCCGATCAGGACCGGCTTGCGCGGGGCGGGCAGCGGCGCGCCGCCCAGCGAGTCGGCTACCGTCTTCGCGATGCGCGTGACCTCGGTCACCTGCGTCGCGAGCGCGTCCAGGTACTTCACCTGTCCCTGAGGCACGTCTTCCCTCTCGGATTCGTCGTCGAACATGACATCACGCCGGGGCCAGCCCCGGCAGGCCGTCGGTGGCGGCGCCGAACGCCCCCGCCCCGGCGAGGCCGGCGTCGTCGCCGAGCAGGGACCGGCGGACCTCGACCACCGCGCCGCTGCCGGCGGCCAGCTCGGCCTGCACCGCCTCGGTCACCGGCCCGAGCAGCCGGTCGCCCGCGGTGGCCAGGCCGCCGCCGATGACCAGGACGTCGGGATTGCAGGCATGGCACAGGACCAGGGCCGCCCAGGCGGCGTACCGCAGGATCCGGTCCCACACCTCGCGGGCCCCGGCGTCCCCGGCGTCGGCCAGCTCGAGCAGTTGCTGCACGGTCAGCTCGTCCCGGCCCCTCTCGCGGGCCAGGGCAGCAAGCTGCTGCCCGGAGGCCAGGGTGTCGAGAATGGGGTGGCCGGGGCCGTCGGGCCGCACGAAGCCGATCTGGAGGCCGACCCGGTGGCCGGTCAGGAGACGGCCGCCGCTGGTGGCCGCGGCGCCCAGGCCGGTGGACAAGGTCAGGTAGGCGGTGTCGCCGGCCCGCGTCCCGGCCCCGAAGTACGCCTCGCCGATGGCGGCCAGCTCCGCATCTCCCGCCAGGACGACCTCGCAGCCGGCCTGCTCGCTGAGGACGCGCGCATTCAGCCCGGCGATCCACGAGGCCGGCAGGTTGCGGGCCTGCTCGAGGCGGCCGGCCCGCCGGTCGACCCGGCCCGGCATCCCGATAATCACCCGGGCCGCCTCGCGCCCGGCGACCAGGGCCCGGACGGCGTCGGCGAGCTGGGTCGTCTCCTCGTGCGGCCGCACGAGTACCCGGGACCGGCGCGTCAGCTGGCCGCGGTCGTCGACGAGCGCGCTGCGCAGGTACGTGCCGCCGAGGTCGACGGCGCCGAGCAGTTCGATGGCGGCCTCCGTCTGCGCGGTACCGTTCCGGGCCAGGTGGTATGAAAACCTTCGCCAAAGCTTATGGTGGTATAACCCGGTGGTCAATACCACTGGCCCACACCGAGTGCAGCGGCCTCCGGGGGCCGCGTCAGCTACCGCCTGTCGGTGCGCCGGTCCGGATCACGCACCGCCGGACGCGGCCTCCTGGTGCTCGGCGATGCTGCGATGAACCTCGTCCATGTCCAGCTCGCCGGCCTTGGCGATCAGTTCCTCCAGCGCCGCCTCCGGCAGCGCGCCCGGCTGCGCGTACAGGATGACGCCATCTCGGATCACCATCAGCGTCGGGATGGAGGAGATCCCGAACGCGCTGGCCAGCTCCGGCTCGGCCTCGGTATCGACCTTGCCGAACACCGCGTCACCGTGCTGGTCCGACGCCCGCTCGAAGACCGGGGCGAACGACCGGCAGGGTCCGCACCACGCTGCCCAGAAATCGACCAGTACCGTGCCCGCACCAGTCAGCGCATCGAAGTTATCCGCCGTCAGCTCTACCGTCGCCATCCCGTCTCCTTGCCCGAAAGGGCATCTCCCTGACACCCGCAGGGGTGTCAACCTGCCGGACCGGCTGCCGCATTCCGGCCCGCTTCCGCGATGACTTTGGGTTCGCTATCTCGTCTTAGCCGGATGTGAGCCGGAACACCCGGCCACCGCGTGAACGCAGAGGAGAGCGCGATGAGCCTTCCCCGGGTAGCTACCCGACCGGAGTGGCTGGCGGCCCGCAAGAAGCTGCTGGCCAAGGAGAAGGACCTGACCAGGCAGCGGGATGCGCTCAACACCGAGCGCCGCAACCTGCCCATGCTCGAGATCGAGAAGGATTACCGCTTCGACGGCCCGAACGGCGCGGCCGGGCTTATCGACCTGTTCGAGGGGCGTCCGCAGCTGATCATCTACCACTTCATGTTCGATCCGGAGTGGGAGGACGGCTGCCCGAGCTGCACGGCCGGCACCGATGAGCTGTCGGCTGGCTTCTTCGAGCACCTGCAGGCCCGCGATACCAGCTACGCCATGGTGTCGCGCGCGCCGCTGGCGAAGCTCGAGCGGTGGAAGGCCAAGAAGGGCTGGGACGTGCCCTGGTACTCCTCGTTCGGGACTGACTTCAATTACGACTTCGGGGTCACGATCGACGAGTCCGTCGCGCCCGGCGAGTACAACTTCCGCACCAGGGACGAATTCGAGGCCATGGGGTCGGACTTCTTCGGATCAGGCCAGCCCTTCGAGATGCCCGGCCGCAGCTGCTTCCTCCAGGCAGACGGACGCGTGTTCCACAGCTACTCGCAGTACGCCCGGGGCCTGGAGTCCACCGGCGGTTCCTATTATTTCCTCGACCTCACTGCCCTCGGGCGGCAAGAGGAGTGGGAGGAGCCCAAGGGTCGCAGCGAGGCCGCCAGGTCCGCCACGCCCGACTTCGCGTCCTAACGAACCCGGGGCGCACCCAACCTGATCTGCGGGGCGGACGTGGAGGTGCGCGCAGGTTGGTCCGTTTCCGGCCTCGACGGTACGGATGCGCCGCTAATACATTTGACGCATGACGAGCGAGGCTAGCGGGGGGGCGCCTACGCGAAGGCTGGAACTGGTCACTGCTCAGGCCGATGGACTGCAGGCCGCGCTCGCGGACGGGGCGCGCGCGCAGACTGCGGATGGTGATCTGCAGGCGAGCCGGCAATGCTTCGAGCAGGCTTACCAGCTCGCGGAGCGAGCCAGTGACGCCCAGGCGATGGCCCTGGCCGCACTGGGCCTGGCGGGACTGTGGGTGCATGAGCGCCGGACCGTGACAGGCGCGGTGCTGATGGAGGCCCGCCTTCAGCATGTCCTGTCGCTGCTCGACTCGCGCTCGCTGCTCGCGCTTCGCATCCGGGCCCGGCTGGCGGGCGAGGCCGACTACTTCCGCGGCGGGCACGCGGCGATCCTGGCCGTGCTCTCCGAGGCCAGGGCGGCCGGGGATCCGGTCCTGCTCGCGGAGGCCCTGAGCATCGCCCATCACTGCCTGCTCGGGCCGGATCACGTCACGCTGCGCCGGGAACTGGCCGTCGAACTGATCAGGGAGAGCTTCCGCACGGAGCGCCGCAGCGACTTGCTGATGGGCCTGTTGTGGCAGACAGTCGACGCCTATTCCGAGGGCGACCCCCATGCCGGACGGTTCCTGGACGAACTGCGAGACCACCTCGCGCAGCGTAGCCACCTCGCGGTCGGCTTCGTGGTCAGCGCAATCGACGTGATGCTCGCGATTCGTGCAGGCCACCTCGAGGAAGCCGAATCTCTGGCGAACAGCTGCGCCAAGAACGGCGCGACGGCGGGCGACGTCGACAATGACTGGTGGTCTAACGCCCAGCTGGTGACGATCCGCTGGTATCAGGGCCGCCTCGCAGAGCTGCTGCCCATGCTGCACGATCGGGTGCACTCTCCGCTCCTCAGCGCCGTGGACAACTCCGCTGTCGCCGCGCTGGCCGTTGCCGCGGCGCTAAGCGGGGACCGGCGTACCGCAGCCAGCTCGCTGGCTGCCCTGTGCGGCAGCGACCTCGCCCACCTGCCCCGGTCCAGCAGTTGGCTGGTGACGATGCACGGCATCGTGGAGGCCGCATACCTGCTCGAGGATGCCGACGTGGCCGCACGGGCCTATGAGCTGCTCGGCCCGTACGCCCACCTGCCGATGGTCGGCAGCCTCGGTGTCGTATGCTTCGGGACGACCCAGCAGGCTCTCGGACTCGCCGCGCTGACGTCGAGGCACGCGGACCGGGCCATAGATCATCTCCGCGCGGCTGTTCGGCACAACCTCGCGCTGGCGCACTGGCCCGCGGTGGTGGCTTCCAGGCAGCGGCTTGCGCAGGCGCATGCTCTTCGCGGGCGGCCAGGAGACGCCGACGCCGCGAGGCGCGAGCTAGAAATGGCCCTGGGCGAGGCCACCGGGCTGGGCATCCCGGTACCGGACAACCCGGCCTCCGGGCCAGCGGGCATGTTCGCGGAATGCAACCGTGTCGGCCGGAAATGGCGTCTTGCCCTGCAGAATCGAAGTGTGCTCGTAGCGGACAGCATCGGGATGCTCCACCTGGCCGTGCTGATCGCCAATCCGCGCCAGGAGATCCAGGCTGCCGATCTGGTGGCCGGACTAACCGTGCTCAGCAGTGCCACTGGCGATGGTGCGGCGGCCCAGCCGGTTCTGGATCATGAAGCTATCGGCGAGTACCGGAACCGCCTCAAGCGCCTGGACGCCGAGATCGACCAGCTGGACTTGGGTGATGGCCTGGACCGGACTGCCGCCGCTCGTGCCGAGCGCGACTGGCTTGTCGCCCAGCTAGCCAGCGCCGCCGGACTCGGTGGCCGCACCCGGTCCTTTCCTGACCAGGGGGAACGCGCCCGCGTCGCAGTCGGAAAGGCCATCCGCCGGGCACTCGTGCGCATCACCGAGGCGGATGCGATCATCGGCGAGCACCTACACCAGACGGTACATACCGGCGTGCGCTGCTCCTACTGGCCCGGCTGACGTCAGTCGCCGCGGTCAGTGGTTCGCCCCGTCCGTCCCGGCGTGGAACGGGGTGGCACGGGATGGACCGCCGCAGGCATGAAAGCCAGTGAATGGCGCGTGCCGGTGCGGCAGCACCGTTCTTCACCACTTCTAGGGGGAAACTCGTGGCACTCCGAGACTCTATGCGTAGCTCCGCCGCTCAGTACCTGCAGCCCGGCGAGCCCGTGCAGGCGGTGATCGGCGCGCAGACCGCCAGCCAGTGGCTCGCGGCGCTGACCGGCATCTTCGTCTTCCTCGGCCTCAACCACTACCGGATCCTGGTCGTCACGCCGGCCCGCATCCTGGTGCTCGACGCGGGCAAGGCCAGCATGAAGAAGGCCCGCGGCGTCGTGATGGAGCTGCCCCGGTCGACCCGGTTGGGCCCGGGGGCGGGACTGTGGCACCAGATCCCGGCCGGCCGCGAGACTCTCCGGGTGCACCGTCGTTTCTTCAAGGACATCGAGACCGCCGACAGTACGCTCGCCGCGGCCTGACCGTCGGAGTCAGTCCGCGAGAGCGGCTAGGCGCTCGCGCAGCCTGGTGGCCTCGGGAGCGCCGATTTCCTCGTACAACTCGACGGCCGTCTGCCAGTGCGGCCGGGCATTGCTGCCTCCGCGGCCGTTCTGGAGGGCCTGGCCCAGCAGGTCCTGGGCCCGTGCCTGACCGAGTCGGTGCCCGGTCTCCCGGTAAATGGTGAGGGCCCGGGTGGCGTGCGCGGCCGTCTGGCTGTAACGACCTATTCGCAGGTAGGTACGGGCCAGGGTGGCGTGGGCCCGCCCTTGATGGAGCCGGTAGCCGTACTGGCTGGCCATGGTCTGCGCGGTGTACGCGTGGGAGAGGGCCAGGGCGAGAGAACGCTGCGCCAGGTCGAGGGCCTGCTCGTAACGTCCGGCATCACGCTGGGTGATGGCCAGGCTGAGCAGGGCCTCGGACCTGCTCTGCTGGTATCCGAGCCGCTCGGAAAGACTGAGGGCCTGCCGGAGGCAGGTCGTCGCGGAATCAAATTTCCCCATGGCCGCCTGGACTCGGCCGATGCCCGGTGCATCCGCGCAGCGCTCATGGATGGCCAGGGAACTCTGGATGTTCTCGACGGCGTCGTCCAGGCGGCCCAGTTCGATGTACACCAGGCCGAACTGGGCGAGGATGGTAGCCGTCCGGTCCGGCGAGGTGTCATCGCGCGCGGCGGTCCGGGCCATGATGAGGTGCTGGAGCGCCAGGCGCGTGTCGCCGACGTACCAGGCCAGGCCGGACATGGTCGAGTACAGGGTGGCTTGCGCGTCGCGGTCGCCGCTGGCGTGGGCCGCGCGGAGCCGGGCCTGGGCCACCCGCCGGAGTTCGGAACAGGCGCTGCTCGGCGAGGCGCCCTTGCTCCTCACGCAGGCGCTGAGCGAGGTGAGCCATGCTCCAGGCGGGCCGCGCACGGAGCCGGGCACCGGCAATGCGGATCGCCAGCGGCAGGTACCCGCACAGGCGCACAACGTCCTGCGCGTCCTGAGGCCCGGCAGCGACGCGTCGGGCGCTGGCCAGGCGAGTCACGAGGGCTAGCCCGTCTTTCGGGGGCAGGACATCCAGCGACAGGCAGTCGTCGGTCTCCAGGTCGGCCAGGCGACGCCGGCTGGTGATCAGCACCAGGCGCCGACTCCGGCCATTCCGTCGATGGCGAGGATCCGGACCCCGGGTGCTGCGGCGTCACCGCCGGGCGGCGCTCCGGTGATGCGCAGCAGTTCCTCTTCGCGGCCGGCGAGACCGAATAGGTCAGCGGGCAGCTGATTCAGGCGTTCCGTGCCGTCCAGCGTGTTCGGGGCGGGCATAACGACCTGCCGCGAGGTGCCGGCCAGGCCGAGGCCGGGGTCATTCTCGAGAGTTGCCCGCTGTAGCTCGGCCAGCTGCGGGCCGGGCTCAATACCGAGCTCGCGGACCAGCAGCGTTCGCGCGGATGCATAGCAGTCGAGCGCCTCAGCTGCGCGTCCCGATCGGTACAGGGCAAGTATCCGCAGGCCCCAGAACCGCTCCCGCAGCGGATGATGCTCGGTCAGGAACCGCAGCTCAGGGATCAGCTGATCGTGCTCGCCTGTCTCGAGATCGAGCTCGACGCGGCGCTGCACGGCGGCCAGCCATGGCTCGCACCCGTCGATGCGGCAGTCGGACCGACGAGGCAGATTGACATCGCGCCGACGATCGCGGTCAGTAGTGCGGGCCGCCGAAACAGGCGCCCAGGTTGAAAATTCAGCAACCTCATGATTCTCACACCGTTCTCTCTGTCAGGCCCGGCCTACCGGGTGGCCGCGGCGGATCAGAGAATGCCGTGATCGGCTGGCACTTCGCTGCCGTGGCGCTGTCGGCCCGGCCGCGGTGAGAGGGTGAGGGCATGGCGGACGCGATGGACAGCGACGGGCCGGCAGAGGTTGTCTTCCCCAGGTCAGCGGGCGGGCGCAGAAGCACGTCAGCGGCGGGCAGGGCCGTGGTTGCCGACGCCTTGCGCCAGGTCGATTCGGCCGGAGCGGTTGCTGCGGAGCAAGAGCGGGACTGGCGCACGGGCTACCTGGTGCACTTTCGCCGGCTGGTCGAAGCGGGGCTGACCTCGAAGGACGCCGCGGTCTCGGTGGCCCGCGACGGGCTGGAATCACTGCACCAGACGATGCAGATCGTGTCGGCGGATGGCGAGGAGGCCGGGCTGGACGGGTTGCTCCGGGCACCTGCGCAGCGGCTTCCGGCCACGGTCACGGTGTCGGGCACCGGGAAGGCGGTCAACGAGCTGTCGCTGCCGTATCACGGCGAGGAACTGCGCGGGGACGCCCTGGTGCGCAGGCTGGAAGCGTGGGTGGCCGATGGCGTCATCGAGCCGTCATGTGCGGACGCGGTCGCCGCGGTCGCGGCGAATCCGGAGTGGCTGCGCCTGCCCGGCCGCACGGTCGCGGTGCTCGGGGCGGGCGCGGAGGTGGGTCCCCTTCCTGTGCTGCTGGGCTGGGGCGCCCGGGTGATCGCCATTGACCTGCCTCGTCCCGCTATCTGGGGCCGCCTCCTGGACCTGGCCCAGCGCAGCGGCGGAACGCTGCTGGTTCCCGTGGCTCACCCGGAACCGGGCCGCCGCGAGGCCAGGGCCGGTAGCGAGGTCGACGCGGAGAACGCGGGTCTCGACCTGATCAGCGAGGTTCCCGCGGCCGCCGACTGGCTCGCCGCCGTGGACGGACCGCTGGTGCTGGGCAACTATGCCTACGCTGACGGCGCGGCCAACGTGCTGGTGTCGGCCGCGGTCGACGCGCTGACCGTCCGCCTGCAGTCCGCACGCAGCGATGTCGCGCTCGCGTTCCTCGCGACGCCGACCGACGTTTTTGCCGTCCCGCCTGATGCGGTCGCGCAGTCCGTCCGTGCGTACGCGACCCGCCCGGCCGCGACGAAGCTCGCCGCCTGGCCGCTGCGGACGATGTCGGGCGGTCGCCTGCTCAGCCGCGCCTACCCGCCGGGCGCGCAGCCCGGGATCAGCGACAGCCTGGTGGCGCAGCAGGGACCCAACTACGCGCTCGCGAAACGGCTGCAGCGCTGGCGGGCCACGGTCGCCCGGCATGACGGTGACACGGTCTCGATGAACGTTGCCCCGCCGACCCGCACCCGGTCGGTCCTGAAGAACCGGCTGCTCGCGGCGGCGTACGCCGGTGCGCACCACTTCGGCGTCGAGGTCTTCGATCCTGCCACCTGCAAGGTCCTCATGGCAGCGCTACTCGTCCACGACCTGCACACCGCCGCCCCGGCGCCCGCGCCGCCCGCGCACCCCGCGCACCCCGCGCATCCCTGGCAGGACGAGGCGTACGCCGCCGCCCATGGCGGCCTGTGGCGCATGGCGTACGCCCCTCGCAGCGCGCTGAGCCTGGCCGCCCTGCTCGGCTACGGCGCGGCCAGGAACTAAGAACCAAGCCGCTCACCAGGTCGGGATCGCAGGGGTGAAGGGCACGCCGCCGAGGGGCGGAGTACGGGTCACCGCCAGGCCCGCGTCGCGGGCCAGGCCGGCGAAGGTGGCGGAGTTGACGACGGCGGCCCCGCCGGGGTCGTTGTTGAAGTAAACGTACACCTCCGCGTCGCCCGGCCACGCCTGCCGCACGCGGTCAGCCCAGGACCGCAGGGCCTGCCGGCCGTAGCTGGGCCAGGGCTGGGCTGTCCCCTCGTGAAATCGCAGGTATCCCCATCCGGCGGTGCGCCACAGCGGCGTAATCGGGCGGCCGAGCCGGTCCGCCCAGCACAGCGCCGCGTCGTGGGCGGCCAGGATCTGCCGGACCTCCTGCGTCCACCAGGACTCGTGCCGTGGCTCCACCGCGATCCGCAGCCGGCCGTGGCCGCCGGGCGGCCGGGCGGTGCGGAACTCCTTGAGGCAGGCGTCCAGCAGGGCCGGCTCAGCGGTGAGGGTCGGCGGCAGCTGGAGCAGGATCGGGCCCAGCTTGGGGCCCAGGCCGGCGGCCGCGCCGATCAGCCGGGCGACAGGTTCGGCCGGGTCGCGCAGCTTCCTGACGTGGGTGAGATACCGGCTGGCCTTCACCGCCATCACGAAGTCGTCAGGCGTGCGGGCCTGCCAGCTCGCGAAGGTCTGTGCGGCAGGCAGCCGGTAGAAGCTGCTGTTGTTCTCCACCGTCAGGTACTGGCTGGCGTAGTGCTCCAGCCAGCGGCTCTGGGCCACCCCCGCCGGGTACAGGCCGCCGCGCCAGTCGCGGTACTGCCAGCCGGACGTTCCGATCAGTACGGGCATGCCGTCTATGTTCCCCCGCCGGGGGTCTTAATCAGCGCCGGCCTCAGCCGGGGGCGGCGCGTGACCCGGGCTGCCGTGGATGAGGGCTGGCGCATGCTGCCACGTCAGCCCGGCTGCGGCACCGAGGGGAATGGGGAGCAGGTAGGTCAGGGCCCGGTACAGGAGCACGGCCGCGATCACCTGTACGGTGACCCGGTGGTCGGCGCCGGCGGCCAGGACGCCCACCAGCCCGAGTTCGGTAATGCCCAGGCCGCCGGGGGTAATAGGCAGGACCGTGAGCAGGCGGACGAACGCGAAGGCCGCCAGGGATGTCTGCCAGGACACCTGGGCCTGGGCCAGGCCGGTGCCGCGCAGGCAGGCCAGCAGGACCAGCCACAAGGCGAGCTGGCTGGCGGCCGTCGCAGCGGTGATCCACCAGCCCCGTGCGGTCAGCAGCGCAGCCGCCCGGTCGCGGAAGGCGAGCAATGATCCGGCGGCGCGGGCGGGTGGTGGCCGGCGTGCGAGCCGGCAGCCGACGCCGACCGCGCGCTGCAGGCCGCGATCGGCGCGGAGCGCGACGGCCTCGCTGCGCAGGAGCAGGCCGAGTCCGGTGGCCATGGCCACGAGCAGCGCCAGGCCTACGGCTGCCCCGGCGACCAGGCCGGCGTCGGGGCGCCCGTCCGTTACCAGGACCAGGGCCGCGACCGCCGGCAGGCTGAGGCGGGCGAAGACGTTCCAGATCCCCGACACCAGCGTGTAAAGCGCATAGTCAGCCGCGCTGACTCCCCAGCTGGACAGCATGGCCCAGCTGACCCCCATGGCCAGTGCACCGCCGGCCGGGAGCGTGTTGGCCACCGCCGTGGAACCGAGGTTGACCACCGCCGCTTCGCGCAGGCGGATGGCCGGAAGTACTGCGCAGATCGCTATCCAGCCGGTGACCATGCTGCCGGCGGCCGCGATCGCCAGGAGCAGCGCTTGCCCCCACGTCATCGCCTCGATGGTGGACCACACGCTGCGATAGGACGCCAGATGCGGGAGGGCGAACCCGAACGTGGCGACGACGAGGGCGGCCGACACTGCCGTGCGCAGGATCTTCCGGCCACGTCGCGGGGTAACGGGCCGGGCCAGGGGGGTTTTACTGGTGCCCGGCCGTGTCAGCATTGACCCTCACTGGAATGCGCACGGCGCTTTCACACGTGCCACCTGGCTTACCTGGGGATGTCATTCGCCACCAGGGTCCAGGGCAGCCGAATCGCGATCCTCACCCGCACAGCGGACATCGAGGGCGATTGCGCTGCGCCTGACGCTACGCGCTATTCGTCTGGACAACAAGCGCTCGGTCAGGGCCCCCGGCGCCGTCGGTCTCACCGCGCCGTCGGCCCGTGGGTCGTGCCGGTGGCCAGGCGGGACAGCCTGCTACCCGCCGATTGTTACGCGCCGATTAAGTTTCTCTTTATAAAAGTCTTGTATTAAGTCTAAGAAGAGGCTTGTATCTAGGTGGGCCACCCCCGGTCGATCGCGCCCGTGCGGTGGTGTCCCGCGTTACCTGTGACGGGCCCTGGGCTTGCTAGGAGGTTTGGCAGATGGATCATGGGATGAATGCCGCGGTGCGCCCCCCCGGGCGCATCAGGCGCCGGCGGGGGTCGCTGCGGCGGCGCTCGATGCTGACCACGCTGGCGTTGCTGGCCGGCTGCCTAACCAGCGTCGTGATGACGTCGCTGGCCGGCATCTCCCCGGCGCGAGCCGACACGGTGCCGCCACCGCCGTCGGGCTGGACGACGGTGTTCGGCGACAACTTCGCGGGGCCGGCCGGGTCCGCGCCGTCGGCGTCGAACTGGTTCTACGACATCGGCACCGGCTACGGGACGGGCGAGAAGGAGCAGACCACCAACTCGACCAACAATGTCTACCTGGACGGCAACGGCCACCTGGTCATCAAGGCGATTAACAACGGCGGGACCTGGACGTCCGGCCGGATCGAGAGCACGCGGGACGACTTCCAGGCCCCGCCGGGCGGCGAGCTGGAGATGACCGCGTCGATCGAGCAGCCGAACCCGGCCAACGGCCTCGGGTACTGGCCGGCGTTCTGGGCCCTGGGGGCCCCCATGCGGACCGGGGGCGGCTGGCCCACCTCCGGGGAGATCGACATGATGGAGGACGTCAACGGCCTGAACGAGGCCTCGCAGACCCTCCACGACGCGGCGAACAGCCCCGGCCACGCGCTGATCGCGTGCCCGGGCGCGGGGTCTAGCTGTCAGACCGGCTACCACACTTACTCGGTCATCGTTAACCGCACCAACACGAGCGCGGAGACCCTGCAGTTCGTGATGGACGGCACCGTCGAGAGCACCATCACCGAGGCCTCGGTCGGCACGACGGCCTGGCAGGAGGCCATTGACCACGGCTTCTTCATCATTTACGACCTGGCCATGGGGGGCAACTACCCGGACGGGATCTCCGGCACCACTACCCCAACTTCGGCCACCTCGTCCGGGGCGTCCATGAGCGTGGGGTACGTGGCCGTGTACGAAGAGGGCGGCAACTCCACCCCCACCGGGACCGCCACCGCGACCGGGCAGGTCACCGGGATCAACGGATTGTGCCTGGGCAACCAGAGCTCGCTGAACACCGCGAGCAACCCCATCGGCGTGAGCGCCTGCAACGGCGGCGCGGGCCAGCAGTGGTCGCCCTACACCGACGGCACTCTGCGGACCCAGGGCGGCTGCCTGGATGTGGTGAGCGCGGGGACCACCAGCGGCACCAACGTCGACTGGTATCCGTGCAACGGCACAGCCGCGCAGGACTGGACTCATCAGTCGAATGGTGAGCTGGTCAACCCGAGCTCTGGCCTGTGCCTCACCGATCCCGGCGGGAACACCGGCTCGCGGCTCGACATCGAGACCTGTGCCGACTCCACCCAGCAGCAGTGGACCATGCCGAGCGGAGGCGGGGGCGGCGGCAACACCGTCACCGTTACCAGCCCGGGCAGCCAGAGCTCGACGGTCGGGACCGCGGCCAGCGCGGCTGTCCATGCCACCGACTCGGGCTCCGGCCAGACGCTCACCTACAGTGCCACCGGGCTGCCGGCCGGGCTGTCGATCAACTCCTCGTCCGGGCTGATCTCCGGGACGCCGACCACGGCGGGCACCTCGAATGTGACGGTGACCGCTAAGGACTCCACCGGGGCTACCGGATCTGCCACCTTCAGCTGGACCGTGAGCGCCAGCGGCGGCACCTGCGGCACGACCAATCTCGCGCTCAACCAGCCCACCACGGCGTCCTCCACGGAGAACGGCGGCACCCCCGCGGCGGACGCGACCGACGGGAACGCCGGCACCCGCTGGTCGAGC
>Ga0208220_1000272_pt1 | contig 21563 bp, 23 predicted proteins | sample NGESurdeep092012_9_FD_184484 | JGI IMG/M metagenome (GOLD analysis project Ga0208220, IMG submission 184484) | Arctic peat soil microbial communities from Barrow, Alaska - NGEE Surface sample F53-1 deep-092012 (SPAdes) | ecosystem: Environmental > Terrestrial > Soil > Wetlands > Peat ...
GGTCGCGGTGGTCGGCTTCTTCGGCCTGCTGCTGGCGCTGCGCCGGATCCCGGTGGTGGCGCGCGCTCTGGCGGCGCCGGGCATGGAGAGCCGCCTGGAGCTCCCGCATGCGTTCCGGGCGATCGAGGGGACGGCCTTCCTGATCTTCATGGGCCTCGGCCATCTGCCCGCGTTGTTCGCCCTGCCCGCGGGCGTGGGCGACATCGCCGCCGGCATCGCCGCGCCGCTGGTCGCGAGCAGGCTCGCCCGCGGCGGGGGCCGCCGCGCCGCCTTGTGGCACAACGCGTTCGGCATGACCGATCTGGTCGTGGCCCTGACCCTCGGCACCCTCACCGGATTCCAGCTGGTCAACGTCACCCCGTCCGGATCGCTGATCAGCGAGCTCCCGCTCGCGCTAATCCCGACCGCCGCCGTGCCGCTGCTGTTCGCCCTGCACATCACTTCTGCGCCCGCGCTGGCAAGGGCTCCGCGGACGCCGCGGCCGGCCACCGCCCCGCTCACCGCCGCCGCGAGATAGCAGGAGAAGACAATGACCACGCGCAGGACGCGAGCCCCGTCACCCCGGCAACTGCGCGGGCCGAGGTTCCCGGGACGGCGAAGGCAGGGAGATGCCATAGAGCGGGCTGACTGGCTGGACGGGGGCGTCAGCTCGGCCGACGCGCGGTTCCTGATGGTGACCGCGATCACCCACCATAGGTTCAGCTCGCCCATCTGGGGTGCGCGCGAGGTCCGCAAGCTCCAGGCCGAGCTAGCCGAGATCGCCGAGCACGCGGCGGAGATCCTGCACGAGCGTCAGGCCGCCGTCAGGAAGCCCCGCCCGGCACCGCAATGGCGAGGCATCATGGCGGCCCCTGCTCGGTAAGTCACCGGGGGTGTCGGCGACTAGACGCGGAGGGGCGGGTCGCCGATCTGGATGCCGGTGCCTACCGGGTGAGCGCCGCGATGATGACAAGCCCGGCCGGGACGCCCGCGATCGCGGAGAGGAACAGCCACGCGGCCGGGTTCGCGAGGTTGAAGGTCCAGCCGATGCCGAAGCGCGCGCAGACCATCAGGGCCGGATCATCCCGGTTGACGTAGATCAGGCCGCCCTTCCAGAACCGGTCGTCGTCCCTGTCGGCCAGGGCCGCCCGCTTGCCCGGGTCCGTGGGCTCGCCGCTGTCGATGCCGTCGGCGGCCAGCCGGAATCCGCCCTGGCCCGAGCGCAGCAGGGCGGCCATGACGACGAGCAGGCCGGCCGCGTACGGCAGCAGCGGCAGCGCGGTGCTGGCGCCGGCGAGCCGGTAGACCTGCCAGTTCCGCAGCGCGGCGAGCAGCAGGCTGAGGTCGATAAGCGTGACGAGCGCGAGCATGCCGGTGGTGCACCGGACCAGGAACCGGCGGTAGCGGCGGACGGAGTCGGCCGGGTCGGCCGCGTCGATATCGGGCCGGGAACGGTAGATGATCAGCATCATCCCGGTCCACAGGGCGGTGACCCAGAGCTGGGCGAACACGATGGCGAAGGCGGTCACCGGGGTTTTGGGCACGCGGTGTCCGGGAGCGGCCCACGCGCGGAACCCGTCCGTGAGCCGCCCGGGCAGCTCCGGGTAGCGGACCACGCCGATGACGATCGTCGCCGCCACGACGGCCAGCGCGGGGGTCAGCCAGCGCACCGGGAACCGGGGCGGATCGGCGCGCCACCTCGTGTCGGCGATCACCGTCTGCCGCAGGCCGGCGAACCAGCGCTCGGCGCGCTTGACCTCGGTGATCCTCCGCCGCGCGGCCAGCAGGCAGCCGGTGTCAGCTGCCACCTCGATCGGCACGACGAGCACGGGCAGCCACCGCGACCCGTGCACGGCGAGCAGTACCGCCACGACGGTGCAGCAGACGCCGATGACGGCGGTCCGCCAGTAGTAGGCGCGCCGCTGGTCGCCGATGACAGCCGCCCCGGTCCGTTCGGGCGGGACTCTCACGCCGAACTGGACAGTCGGCTTCGTGACCGCCGGAAAGACGCAGAACAGGGCGCCGTAGAACGGGGCGGCGAACGCCGCGACGAGGCTGCCCGCGCTCATGGCCGACCCTCGATCGCGGTGCGGTGCCCCGGTGCGTGCTCCTCGGCATCGGCGGGGAAGGCGAAAGCCGCGATGGCGGCCCGGCAGTGCGTGATGATCTCATCGGCGGGCATCCCCTGGGCGGCGGCCTCGGCCAGCAGGGTCTCGAGGCGGCCCGCCCAGTCCTGCGCCCAGTCCGGGCTCGGCGGCCCGCTGCCGGCGTCGCGCTGCACGACCGCGCCCGACTTGCGGTTGAGCCGGAGCAGCCCCTCGCGGCGGAGCAGGTCGTAGCTCTTGTTCACCGTGTGGAAGTTGACGCCGAGATCGACCGCGAGCTGCCTGGTGGAGGGCAGGCCGGAGCCGACCGGCTGGCGGCCGCCGGCGATCGCCTCGACGATCCGGTCGCGTATCTGCTGGTAGATCGGGACCGGGCCGTCGGGCTCGATGCTGAGGAACATGTGCCCCTGTCTACTCCTGCCTGAGGCTGATCCACAGGTCGGGCTTGGCGAGCGCGGCCACCCACTGCGGCCACAGCATCGCCATCCGGCAGTGGAAGCGGGCGTCCGTCTCATCGGCGGCCTCGAAGGACCGCTCCGGGCTCAGGAACCGGCCGGATCTCTTGACGCGGAGCGTGTGGCGTCCCGGCTCGACCGGAACCTCGACGGTCTCCTGCGGCGCGATCGACCCGGCCACCGTGCCATCGACGACGACCTGCCATTCTCCGGCTCTGTTGTCGATCCAGGGGCCGATCCCGATGCCGAACCGTGTGCGGGTGAGCGTGAGCGTCGCGGTCATGAAGCTCCTCCTGCTTCTCCTACGGGCGTCTGCCCGACCGGCGGCAGCCGCCGCACGGCGCCGCCGGCGACGGCGCGCTGGGTCGGCCTGGTCCCGGTGACGAGGCGCTCGCGGTCGAACAGCCGGGCCACGGCGAAGCAGCCGCCGCAGTTGATCGCAAGCAGGGCGAGCGCGAGCGCGACGGCCAGCCAGAGGCTCGGGGTGATGATCTGGAACGACATCAGCGCGATGAGCGCCATCGGCGGCAGGCTCCCCAGGACCGAGAGCTGCTGTGCGACCCGGGTATCGGACACCAGGGATGAGACCGACAAGCCGACCCAGATCGCCCAGCCGGCGAGCAGCGGCATGAAGACCGCCTCGGCCGGGAGCTGCGGCGCGTTCCACATCTCGGTGGCGACCGCCGGCTTGGCGAAGAGCGCGACGATCGCCAGGAACACGCCGAGCACCAGGTACGAGAGGCCGACCGCGGGCATGAAGATCGCCGCCGCCTTGCCGAGGATGAACTCCACCCGGGTGACCGGCGTGGTCAGCACCGGCTCGAGGGTGCCCTGCTCGCGCTCGCCGACCACGGAGAACGCGCTCATCGTGGCGGGGATGAGGACCGGGACAAGCAGCGGCAAGAACAGCGACGTATCGACGCGGGCGGCCAGCGTCGCGCTCGTCGCCGACGCCTTGATCAGGAGAATCTCCACGGTGGGTTCGACGAGGAAGATGATTGGCAGGATGCACGCGGTGACGAGGATCAGCCTGTTGCGCCGGATCTCCGCGAGTTCCTTGCGGATGACCGCGCCGGTGCGGACGGTATTGATCATGGCTGGCCCTCCTTGTCCTCGACCAGTTCCAGGTAGACGTCCTCGAGTGAGTGCCGCGTCTCGGTGATCGACAGGACGTCGGCCCCATCCGCGACTAGGGCCCTGGTCACGCCGGGCGCGGCCGCGGCCGGATCGGTCACGCTGAGCACGTAGCCCGCCGGGCCGTCGCCGCCCGCCGCCGGGCCGCCGGCCTGCCAGCCCTTGACCGCGGGCAGGCCGCCGAAGACCTCGTCCGGTTTGTCGAGCGGCGCGGCCGTGGTGATGGCGAGCGAGCTGGTGAACAGCGTCCGCCGCAGCTCGTCGGGGGAGCCGATGGTCCGCAGCCTGGTGTTCATGATCGCGACCCGGTCGCAGAGCCGCTCGGCCTCATCGAGCCGGTGGGTGGTCAGGAAGACGGTCACCCCGCGCTCGCGCAGCCCGTTGACCAGCTCGAGCACGTCGTGCGCGGCGACCGGGTCGAGCCCGGACGTCGGCTCGTCGAGGAACATCACCTCGGGCTCGTTGAGCAGCGAGCGGGCCAGCGAGGCGCGCTGCCTGAGCCCCTTGGACAGCGACCCGCACAGGTCGTCCGCCCGATCGGCGAGCCCGACCGCGGACAGCGCCTCGAAGATCCGCGCCTGCCGCCCCGGCAGCCCGTACAGCCGGGCGAAGAAGTCCAGGTTCTCCGCGACGGTCAGCCGCTTGTACAGGCCCGGCGCCTCCGTCGTGATCGAGATGCGCTGCCGTATCTCCGCGTCGCCTGCCGGGCCGATCGGAATGCCGGCCACCGAGGCGGACCCGGACGTCGGCGCGATCAGCGTCCCGAGCATCCGCACGGTGGTGGTCTTGCCCGCCCCGTTCGGCCCGAGGAACCCGAACACCTCGCCCTGGCCGACGCTGAACGACACGTCATCGACGGCGCTCCTGCCACCGAAGACCTTGCTCAGGTGGCTGACCTCGATCGCGGCTGCACCGCTCATCGCCGGCCCCTTCCCTGGTCCATCTGTTCTATGTTTTATAGAACAGATGCTACAAGGTATCAGGTATCAGGTGCCGACCACAATGGAGCCATACGCAAGGCTTGCCGCGGCGAATGTCAGCATGTCATCGTCGATGACCTTCGGGCGGCCGCCGTGGTTGCTCTTAGCCGCAGCAGCTGTTTTCACGTGACGACGATGACTTTCGCGCCGTTGAAAAGGTTCGAGGGCTCGAGTAGTCATGAGAACTGAGCGACGTCACTTACATAATTACGTGGGACGTAGTATCGTCCCACGTATGAGTAGACGAGTGCCGAAGGACGGTGAGCTCGGGCGAGCCAACGAGCCCGGCCTGTTGATCCTGACGAGTCTCGCTTCCGGGCCGAAGCACGGGTACGGGCTGACCAAGGACATCGAGGAGTTCGCGGGCGTGAAGCTTGGAGCGGGGACGTTGTACGGAGCGATCGGTCGCCTTGAGGAGCGCGGGTTGATCGAGCCGACTGGCGAGGAGGAGCGTCGGCGGCCGTACCGGTTGACGGCGACGGGCCAGGCCGAGCTGACCAAGGCACTACACGCGATGGATGTGATCACGCGCGAGGGCGCGGTCCGGCTGGGCCTTGCGCTGTCAGCGCGGATGGCCCGCGTCCGGTTCGGGTGGTCGGTGTGAGCGCGGACGATCGCCAACTGCGGCGGGTGCTGCGTTGGTATCCGCCGCGCTGGCGGCGCCGATACGGCCAGGAGTTGATCGACCTACTCACGGACACCTACGGCGAGCGGACGCCACCGCTGCGCTGCCGGCTCGGCCTCGTTCGATCGGGTGCGACCGAGTGGTGCCGCGAGCTTGGGTTGAGCGGATCAACGAGTTCGCCATCGAAGCGGATACGCGCCGGTTCGCTCGTCGTACTGTGGGCGTGGGCCGTGACGCTGGTGGCAGGCGCCGAGTTCGCGAACGTCTCCGAGGGGTGGCGGCGGGCGATGCCAGCAGCCGGTCGCGGGCTGCCCACAGCGGCGTACGCCCTGGTGCTGGTAGCGGCGGCGGGTGGCGCTGTCGTGGTCCTGGCCGGTGTCGCGCTGTGGGCTCGACCGCTTGCCAGGTTCTTGGGCGACGGCGGCTGGACGACGCTCAGATGGCACGTCGTCCGCAGTGGCGTCCTTACTGCCCTCATGGCCTGCCTGTTCGTGGGGATGTGGGTGTGGTCTCGACATCTCTCGCAGCATCAGCGTGACGGCGGATACCTGCCGTACGGGTTGCTCGCGGTCGCGCTCGGGCTCGCCGGCGCCGCCACTGTGTTCTCTTGGACTGCGGCGGCGACGGCCATCGTGCGCCGGATCGATCCGGCGGGCGATGTAGTGCGCCGAGCCGGAAGGCTCGCGATCGTGCTTGCCGGGCTCATGGTGGTGCTCGCCGCGGGAACGGCCGTCTGGTGGGCGGCGGTCGCGTCTCGGGCACCGTGGTTCTTTGACGGCACGCCCCCCGGGACCAACGGCGGGGTCGCACCGCCGCTGCTCATCCTGGCCGACTTGGCGATCGCGCTCGCCGCAGCGGCGGCGGCTGCCGGAGCCCGCCGAGTCGCGGCCTGCCTCCCCCGCCAAAGCTGAAGCCCAAGCACCGACTCCCCGCGACTGCCCGCCAAGAGCAGGAGCAGCCGCGGATTCCATTCGAACGCCACCAAGGAGGCGTCTTCGTGCCTGAGGCACTAGTTCCACCCCGATCACACCCACGCGTCCGCTGACCCCGCGCCAGCGCAGGGACCGGGCGGGCGGGGCGCGCCGTGCGGGACGACGACCCCGGCGGCCTCGGCGGGGGTGAGCGCGGGGTAAAGGATCCTGATCACCGCCACCCCGGCGATCCCCGCCGCCGACCTGGCGGCTGAACACCGGCACCACCCAGGTGTCATCGACCGCAAGCAACGTCGCCGGTCTCGGGTAAGCCGGTCGCGGCGGGATACCGCTGATACCAGGACCGCGGAAGTAGCATGGGGGCACTCGGCTCTCGGCAGATGGTGACGCACAGCACGGTGATAGACAAGGACAGCCCGATGCCCCTGTGGGCACAGGTTCTCGATGACCTGCGCCGAAGGATCGAGCGCGGGGAGTTCCGCTCGCGCTTCCCCACCGACGCGGAGCTGACCGCCCAGTACGGCGTCAGCCGGCACACCGTGCGGGAGGCTGCCCGGCGGCTCCAGAACGAGAGAGTCATCGACCGCGGCCGGGGCCAGGGAACCTTCATCAGGCCAAGGGTGATCGAGCAGCCGCTCGGTACGCTTTACAGCCTTTTCAAATCCGTCGAGGAGCACGGTTACACGCAGCGCAGCATCGTCCGGTACCTGGAGGAGCGGACCGACGCCAAGGCGGCTATGATTCTGGGCCGACCGGCTGACGAGCCTCTTGTCTACCTGGAACGGCTGCGACTGGCGGATGACGAGCCGATCTTCCTCGACTGCTCGTGGCTGCCCGCCGCTATCGCGCGTCCCCTGCTTGATGTTGACTTCACCCATACGGCGCTCTACCGGGAACTGCAGTCCCGGTGCGGGGTGGTGCCCGACGCCGGATGGGAGCGGCTGGCACCCGTACTCCCGGCACGCGAGCAGCGGGAACTGCTCGGCCTCGCGGCACGCGTTCCCGCGCTCGCCATCGAGCGCCTAGCCTCCCAGCAGGGCGCGGCGGTCGAGTGGCGCCACGGCCTGGTCCGCGGCGACCGGTTCAGCTACGTCGCCCGGTGGAACACCCGCGAATCTGGCGCGGGGTTCGAGCCCCAGACGGGGGCAGGTCTTACTGCCGGGTGACGGGGCCCTGCCTGCTGCCGGGCACGCATCCGTCCGGAGAGGTTACCGGTCATCGCGGGCCGCTTACGAGGCGGCGAGATTCAGCAGGCGGCGGCCGGCGGCGCCAGAGGCACGCCCGCGGCCCATACGGCCTGGAGCGCGGGAGAGGTTTGACGGACGGCCCACGTCCGAATTAAATGTACGTACATTCGGATATTCGCTCATTGACGGGCGCGCAGCTGCACCGCCGCAGGAAGGAGCGCGGCCATATGCCTGAGATCATCACCATCGAGACGACCGGGCTCGGCGACCGTAGCTACCTGGCCCATGACGGCGAGGTCGGCGTCGTGATCGACCCGCAGCGCGACATCGACCGAATGCTGTCGGCGGCGGACGGTGCGGGAGTCCGAATCACCCACGTGCTGGAAACGCACATCCACAATGATTACGTCACCGGGGGATACGCGCTCGCGCAGGCTGTCGGGGCGGCTTACGGCATCGCAGCGCAGGACGATGTCTCCTTCGCCAGGATCCCCGTCGCCGACGGCTGCACGCTCAGCACTGGCGGCCTGACCGTCACGCCGGTGCACACTCCGGGCCACACGCCCTCCCACATGTCATACGTGCTGGCCGATAAGGGCGCCCTACCGGCCGCTGTCTTCACCGGCGGATCCCTGCTGTACGGGGCCGTCGGCCGCACCGACCTGATCAGCCCGGCCCAGACCGAGCAGCTCACCCGCGCGCAGTACCGGTCCGCCCGCCGGCTGGCCAGCGAGCTCGCCGATGAGGTGGCGGTCTACCCGACGCACGGCTTCGGCAGCTTCTGCTCCGCGACGCCCACGTCCGGGAACGCCTCCACCATCGGCCAGCAACGGGTCGCCAACATCGCGCTAACCGCGGGCGACGAGGAAAGCTTCGTCAGCCAGCTCATCGCCGGGCTCGGCGCCTACCCCCGCTACTACGCGCACATGGCGCCGGCCAACCGTTCCGGTCCCGCTGCCCCTGACCTCGCGCCGCCCGCCCGTGCCGACGCGCGTGACATCCGCCGCCGGATCGACGCCGGGGAGTGGGTTGTCGACATCCGCCGGCGGCGCGCCTTCGCGCTGCTCCATGTCGCCGGGACGATCTCCGTTGAGCTCGGAGACCGGTTCTGCACCTACCTCGGCTGGGTCATCCCGTGGGACACCCCGCTGACCATCATCGGCGACACCCAGGAGCAGGTCGCCGAAGCGCAGCTCCAGCTCTCCCGGATCGGCATCGACCGCCTCGCAGCGGCTGGCGTCGGCGAGATCGCCGAGCTGGCCGGCCCCGGCCGGACCGCGAGCTACGTCGTGGCCGACTTCACCGCCCTCGCCGCCGAAAGGGGCGGCGACGGCACGGTTGTCCTGGATGTCCGCGCCCCGGAGGAGTCGCGTGACGGCCACATCGCAAAGGCGGTGCACATCCCCTTCTGGGAGCTGGAAAAGCGAGCGAGCGAAGTGCCCGCCGGCCTGGTGTGGGTACATTGCGGTAGCGGATTCCGTGCCTCGATTGCCGCATCCATCCTGCAGCGGGCGGGTCGGCGCGTCGTCCACGTCGATGACGACTGGAGCCGCGCCGCGGCCGCGGGTCTGCCCGTCACTCGCGACGCCGCTCAGCCGCCGTGATGGCCGTGAATACTGTCGATCACGGCGATGCTTCCTGGCGACCCCGGGCCGCGCGCCTGGCAGCTCCGTGCCGCTGTGCGCGGGCGTTGCCTCACATGGGCACTTTGATGCCGCGTTTGATCAGCCAGACGTTTGCGGGCCAGGAGGTGAAGTACCCGATGATCATGCCGACCTGCATGAGGAGCCAGAAGGCGGCTGAGCTGGGCGTGAGGTGGTGCGGCGCCGGGAACAGGACGAGCGCCGTGATCGCCATCCAGCTGAACAGCCCGATCTCGAATGCGGTCAGCGATACGAAGTCCGCCTTGGCTGCCGCGATCAGCCCGTCTTTCAGGCCGAGGCCGCGCATCGGCGCGATCGCGAAGTACTGGAAGATGATGCCGAATGCCAGGGCGAAAATGTAGTCTCCCGGGTACTCAGCCAGCAGTGCCGTGCCCGCAATCGTGAGGCCCAGCCCGAATATCGCGAACTCGGAGATCACGTCGCCCAGGCTGCATCCCGCGCCGCAGTGGCTTACCTCGATGGCCATCGTGGCCCACCACGGCCTGGTGCGCTCACCCGGCGGCGCCGGCTGCGCGGCGACGCCTGGTCCGGGTGCGCCGGCCGTCTGGCGATACGCGTTCTGGCCGTCGCGCGGCTGCACGCCACCGCGGCGGGATGCCGCGGCCTCGGGCACCACTGCCGGGCTCATGGGCATCGATGCCATCGCCGGGGCGTCGGCTCGGCCCCAGCGCCAGTACAGCGCGAGCGCGAACGGGCCGAGGTACAGCGCGGTGATCGGGAAGACGAAATTCATCACGCCCATCGGCTGACGCCGGTGATTGAAGGCAATGTCGCAGGCAATGATGCCCGCGCAGCAAAAACAGGTCGATAGGTAGAGCCACGCGACTACCGTCAGCCAGACTGGCGCCATGACCTGACCGCCCTTCCCCCTGTCTCACGGGCACGCGATGCACTGACGGGACCAGTACTCGCCGGCGCTGGCTGTTCGCATGCGGCACCAAGGCCCAGGGGCCGTCAGCTACCTAAAGTCCTCAAATGCATGCTAACGGTGACAGGTCGTCCTCCCGCGCCCGGGGCTTCCCGTTACCTCGCTGATCGTCACCGGAAGTCCCGGCCAGGGATCGCGGTGACGCGACGGGCCGGTCCGGGCTGCAGCGGGCGTCCCCCGAACAGGGTTACCACAGACCGAGCAGAGACCCGGCGGCGCGGGCGGCGGAGCCGCCCGCCTCCTCGGCGATGCGCAGCGCGCCGGGAACGTCCAGGTCGTCTGCCAGCGCGGCCCGGACGGCCGCCGCCGCGCTGTCCCCATGCCCAGCAGCGGCGCGGTCGGGCCGGCCGGCGGCCGCCTGCAGCCGTTCCAGCCGCGCGGCGGCCATCTCCAGCCCGGCGGGGCCGTAATCCCAGTCCTCGTCCCAGCGGCGGTCCAGGACCAGCAGCCGCACCGCCGCCGCCGGGTACCCGGCCAGGAGCTCCCTGACGAGTACCAGGTTGCCGGCCGACTTGGCCATCTTCGCGCCGGCCACCTGGACGACGCCCGCATTCATCCTGGCCCGGGCGAACGGCGTCACGCCGGTGAACGCCTCGGCCATGGCCGCCTGGTACGCGTGGTGCGGGAACCGCAGGTCGCCGCCGCCAGCCTGCACGTCAAGCGCCGGGCCGAACGTGTGCAGCGCCATCGCCGCGCACTCGGCATGCCAGCCCGGGCGCCCCGGTCCCCACGGGCTCTCCCAGGCCGGGTCACCCGGCTGCACGGTCTGCCAGACCGCGACGTCGAACGGGTCGTCCTTGCGCGGGTCATCCGGGTCATCCCCGTACTCGCTGGCCAGCCTCAGCGCCGCCGCCTCGTCCGGCACCGCCCGGTGCGCGGCCGCCGCGCCGCGGAAGTACACCCGGCCGTCCCGCTCGTAAGCGGCGCCCTGGGCCAGCAGCCCTCCGGCCAGCGCGATGAACTGCCCGATGTACGCGTGCGCCCGCGGCACCGCCGACGGGGGGCCCACGCCGAGGGCAGCCATGTCCTGCTCGAAGTAGAACTGCTGGATCGCGGCGAAGCGGTCATACGGCTCCCCCGCACGGCCTGCCGCGGCCAGCAGCACGTCGTCGACATCAGTCACGTTGCGGGACAGGATCACCTCAGCGCCGCCCGCGCGCAGCACCCGGCACAGCGTGTCCGTCCACACGAACGTCGCGGCGTGCCCCAAATGCGTCACATCGTAAGGGGTGATGCCGCACGCGTACACACGGGCGCGCCCGACGAGCGGGAGCAGGACGCCGCCCAGCCGCATGGCGGGCGCAAGACCGGTCACGGGCTGGCGACGGGCTGCTGCCCGTCCAGCTGAGCCGCGCGCTCGGCGTAGAACTCCTGGAACGCGGCAAACGCCCGCGCGCCGTACACGGTGGCCGGGCCGCCGTTCATCACGAACGTGACGCCGATCGCCTCGCCCGCCTCGGCCGGGGTCGCGCCGTGCAGCACGGCCGCGTGGGCGTGCGCGACGATGCATCCATCGCACTCCTTGCTGACCGCGATCGCCAGGGCGATGAGCTCCTTGGTGCGCACGTCCAGCGCGCCCGCGGCCAGCGCGGAGTCGTAGAGCTGCTTGTAGCCCGCGAACACCTGCGGGATCGCGTGCCGCAGCTCGCGGGACGGCACCCGCAGCTCCTCCCGGACATCCTTCCCGTAACCCATCGCCTGCTCCTTCCGATGACAGCCACATGATCACAGCATCGACCCGTCCGCCCGGGCCGCGCGACCGACACAGGTCACCTGTCGCCCGCCATAGGTCCCACGCGCCCCGGCTGACGCCCCGCCGTGTATAGCGGAATCGCCGGCCTGGTCAGGTGAAGATGATCTCGCCGCCGGCGGCCAGGTCGTAGAACTCCCCGACGGTGATGATGTCCTTGACCTGGTCGATGAAGTCGCTCTTGGCGAGCCCGAACAGGTCGGCGGACGCCTTGCAGGCGTACAGCCCGGCGCCGGTGTCGGCGATCATCTCGACGAACTCGGGGATGGACGGGATGTCGAGTGCGTCCATCTTGCTGGCCATGTAGTGGGTCATGACCGAGGAGACGCCGGGCACGCCGCCGGCCCAGGTGGCCAGGTGCAGGCCGGGGTTGCCGACGGTGGCGAGCTTGATGTGCTCGTGCCGGGCCTTGTGGATGGCGTCGAGGCCGAAGAAGGTGAAGAAGAGGTTCGCCTCCATTCCCTCGGCCCGTGCCCCGTTGGCCATGATCAGCCCCGGGTAGATGCCCTCGAGCGACCCCTTGGAGATGATGATGGAGACCTTCTCGATCTTGGCGGTCATCGGACCGCCCTCCTTTCCGCCTGCGTCGCCGGCTGCTCAGATGCAGCCGCGCGGCTTCGGGATCCCGGCGATCTTCGCCGCGACCTTGGCCGGTCCCTTGGGGAACAGCTGGTACAGCTCCTTGACGCTCACGCCCGAGGTCTTGCCGAGCACCCGGACGGTCGGCCCGGTGCCCTTGGCCTCGTATTCGTGCCGCATGAACTTGATGACCTGCCAGTGCCGCTCGGTGAGCTCGGGGATGCCTTCGGCCGCGGCGATCTGCGGGGCCATCTCCTCCCGCCACTGCGCCGGGTCGGTGAGGAATCCCTGGTCGTTGACGGCGACTTCGGTGCCTGCGTAGGTCGCGGTGGGCATGAGCGTGCCTTTCTTTATGGCGTCTCTATCGCGGTGACGCTGCCGTGCGGTCGCCGCGGGGCAGGTGCTTACCGGCGGCCGGCATCCGGCCGTGTACGGCGGGGATCTCCCGGCCCGGCAGCAGCAGGTGCCAGTACAGCCACTTGAAGCCCAGCTTTCCGAGGTGGTTGAGCCTCGACTGGCGGAGCAGCGGCAGCCCCACCCGGCCGGGGAAGCGCCCTGTCAGCGGCTCGGTGTCATAGTTGAAATCGATCAGCAGGGCCTTGCCGGACCCGCTCTCGATGAAGCAGTTGGTGTGCCCGTCGTAGCGGGCGTCCGCCGGCTTGCCCGCCAGGTACCTGGCGATGTTCCTGGCGACCACCTCGCCCTCGAAGTGGGCGACCGAGCCCGCCTTGGAGGCGGGAACGTCGGCGGCGTCCCCGATCACGAACACGTTCGGCGTCGCCTTGGACTGCAGGGTCTGCTGGTCGGCGGGCACGAACCCCAGCTCGTCGCCGAGGCCCGGCGAGCGGCCGACATAGGCCTGGCCGCCGTGCAGCGGGATCACCACCGCCAGGTCGAACGGGACCTCGCGCCCGTCAAAGGAGACAAGGCGGCCGCCCGGGCCGTCCACCTCGCCGGTGTTGAACTCGGTGACGAGGCTGACGCCCTTGTCCTTCAGCAGGCCGCTGAGCTCCCGGTTGCACGCCGGCTTGGTGAACGCGCCGTCCAGAGGCGTGACGAACGTGAGATCGACGTCCTTCCTGATCCCGCGCCGGGCGAAGTACGAGTCGGCGAGGAAGCAGAACTCCAGCGGCGCGACCGGGCACTTGATCGGCATGTCCATCACGGCGACGACCAGCCGCCCGCCGGCGAACCCCGCCAGGGCCTTCTCCAGGGCAACCGCGCCGTCCAGGGTGTAGAAGGTGAAGACCTTCTCCATCCAGCCGGGCCCGGTGAGCCCCTCGGTTTCCTCAGGGACGAGCGCTGCCCCGGTCGCGATCACCAGGACGTCGTAGCCGACCTGCGCGCCGTCGGCCAGGCGCACCTCGTTCTTGCCCAGATCGACGCGATCCACGGCAGCCTGCCGGAAGGTCACGCCCGGCCGGAGCTGACGGTGCCGCGGGCGGACCAGGCTTGCGGGCTTGGCCAGCCCGAACGGCACGAACAGCAGGCCCGGCTGGTACAGGTGCTCGTCGTCGGAATCGATGACGACGATCTCCGCAGCGTCACGATCCAGCAGCCGCCGCAGCCGGTTAGCCACCAGCGTCCCGCCGGTGCCGCCGCCCAGAACTACGATTCGCTTCATAATTCGATATTGCCCCGATGATCGCGCCACCCCCCAGAGGCGATCGTCCCTTCCGCCAAGGCCGAAAGGCCCACGATCCGCGCTGTGATCCGCGGCTGCCGCAGTTCGGGCAGTTCGGGCAGCCCCGCAACGGGGTCGCCCGGTCTACCTTGAACAGTGCCGCCGCTCCTGCGCGCCCTGGCTCCTGCGCGGCGGCAGAGGGGCATGATCCGCTCATGAGCACGAAAGATGGATCCTGATATGGCGGCCCCGGCCGGTTACCGGGTGTCGGCGCTCGACATCCGGCGGCTGAGCCTGTTTCTCGCCGTGGTGGAGCACGACGGGTTCACTCGCGCCGCGCAGGCGGTGCACATCTCCCAGCCCGCTCTGTCCCAGGCAATCGCCGAGCTCGAGGCCGAGCTCGGCGGCCCGCTGTTCCACCGGCTCGGCCGGACGGTGACGCTGACGGACGCGGGGGCCGCGCTTGTCGGCCCGGCCCGGGCGGTGCTGCGCGAGATCGACGCGGCCCGCCAGGTCACCGCCGAGGTCAACCAGCTGAGCCGGGGGCGCCTTGACCTGTCCGCGCTGCCCACCCTGTCCACTGACCCGCTGCCCGCGCTGCTCGGCGCCTACCGGCAGGCCCACCCGGCGGTCACGGTGCACATCGCCTCACCGGGCGATCCCGACGAGCTGGCCGAGCAGGTACGGACCGGCGTCGCGGAGGTGGGCGTCACCGATGCCAGCCGTGCCGCCGACGGTCTGGAGACCGTGCGATTCCGCCGGCAGCAGCTCGTCGCCGTGTTCCCGCCGGGTTCGCCCCGCCCGGCCGGGCCGCTGCGGCCCGGGACCCTCGCGGATGTCCCGCTGATCATGACCCCGCCCGGCAGCTCCGGGCGCGCCCTGCTCGAGGCGGCCCTCGGCCGGGAAGGACTTCGTCCCCTGGTGGCGATCGAGACGAGCCAGCGGGAGGCGGTCCTTCCGCTGGTGCTGGCGGGCGCCGGGGCGGCGGTGATGCCCGAGGCGATCGCCCGGCTGGCCGCCGCGCAGGGAGCGGTCACCGTCCCCCTCGATCCGCCGCTGATGCGGGACCTGGTCATTGTGCGCCGGCCGGGGTCGCCGACCCCGGCGGCCGCCGCGTTCCTCTCGGTGGCCGCCCGCCTTGCCGTTCGTCCGCATGAGTGACCAGAGGTTAGACCAGCGCGGGAAGGCTGCGGGCCCCGGTGTAGAGGGCGACCGCGATCATGAGGAAGGCGAAGGCGACGGCCAGGCGCTCAGGGCGGACCTTGGAGGCGATCCGGCTGCCGACGACGGCTCCGATGACGGCGGCGGCGGTGAACGTGATCAGCAGGGTGTGGTCGATGCTCGCGTGGGTGCCAAGCCGGGACAGCAGCGCCGAGGCCGAGTTGATGGCGATCACGAGCAGGGACGTGCCGACCGCGGTCGGCATGTCGAAGCCGAGCGCGAGCACGAGAGCGGGGACAACCACGAAACCGCCGCCCACGCCGAAGAATCCCGTCACCAGCCCGACGATCGTCGCCGCGATCACCACGCGCACCAGCGACACCGGAGCGCTGGTCCGCGCCGGGGAAACGATTCGCGGCGGCGAGGGACGCACCGCGACACCGCCGGAGCCGCCGTGATCAACGTACCCGCCTGAGTCAGCGGAAGCGGGCACGGGAGCCGACGGCCCGGCCGGGGCCGGCTCCGGCGCCGCGGCGCCGGAGCGCTGACGGTAAAGCATCGTGGCCGCCGCGCCCGCCATGAGCACGGAGAAGGCGGCGAGCAGGGCGTTGGGGTCGATGCTGGCCGACAGGCGGCTGCCGGCGAAGGCACCACCCGCGCCGAGGACGCCGAACACGACCCCCGAGCGCACCCGGACCCGCCCGGCGCGCAGATGGAGAGTCATGCCCACGATCGAGGTGACGCCGACGATGATCAGGGACGCGGTCGTCGCGCCGTGCGGACTCTCGCCGAGCAGGTAGACAAGCGCGGGCACGGTCAGGATCGACCCGCCGCCGCCGAGCGCGCCGAGACTGAGGCCGATCAGAATCCCGATAGGCAGCGCGAGCAGCACAATTTTCCTCCGTAAAAAACGACGCCAGCGACGGCACCAACACGGCGAACTCCTGCTAAATTCTGTGCACCCGGAACCCGCGATGTCTAATAGTAAATTCCGATCCACCGATAAGCTGGCACCTATGACAGCAGTTCAGAGCCGCTTATATAAGACAGCGGGCGAATTTATCCGGGTGACGGCGAAGATGACACCTTGACCAATTACCAGGCTGCGGATAAAGAAGAAGGACGACATTTCATCGCCCGCCCTGGAGGGAAGCAGGAAATGGGTTCCGTAAATTCACCGGACGGCCATCATGAGGTTCTGATCGTCGGCGGCGGATCCGCCGGCCTGACGGTCGCCGCCCGCCTCCGCCGCTCCGGCTTGCCGGACATCGCCGTCCTCGAGCCCTCGGCCAGCCACTACTACCAGCCGCTGTGGACCCTGGTCGGGGGCGGGCGTGCGCCGCAGCGCGCCTCGGTGCGGCCGCAGGCCCGGGTCATGCCGAAGGGCGTGACCTGGCTCCAGGGCACCGCAGCCACCGTTGACCCGGCGGCGCAGCGGGTGACGACGGAGTCAGGCCAGGTCCTGGGCTATGACTACCTGGTCATGGCACCGGGCCTGCAACTCGACTTCGACCGGGTGCCCGGGCTCACCCAGACTCTGGGCGAGCGCGGTGTCGCCAGCAATTATCGCTACGACCTGGCCCCGCGGACCTGGGAATTCATCCGCGGCCTGCGCAGCGGAACCGCTCTGTTCACCATGCCGGCCGGCCCGGTCAAGTGCGCGGGGGCTCCGCAGAAGATCGCGTACCTGGCGGCCGACTGGTGGCGGAGCCAGGGCGTGCTCGACCGCATCCGGGTCATCCTCGTGCTGCCGACCGCGACCATGTTCAGCCAGCCCGACTGGGCGAAGGTACTCACCGGCATCGCGGCGGGCTACGGCATCGAGGTGCGCCTGGAATCCCAGCTCACCGAGGTCGACGGGGACGCCAGGCGGGCGGTGATCGCGGACGCCAAGGCGGGCACGAAGGAAGAGATCGGCTACGACGTCATGCACGTGACCCCGCCGCAGAGCGCACCGGACTGGGTCAAGACGTCGGTCCTCGCCGACCCCGCGAGCCCGTTCGGCTACGTGCGAGCCGACAAGCACACCCTGCGGCACCCGGAATGGCCGAACGTCTTCGCCCTCGGCGACGCCGCCAGCCTGCCGACCTCCAAGACCGGCGCCGCGATCCGCAAGCAGTCCCCCGTGGTGGCGGCCAACCTGCTCGCGGCCATGCACGGCGGCGGCACCAGGAGCTACGACGGGTACACGTCCTGCCCGCTCGTCACCTCGCGGAACAGGCTGCTGCTGGCCGAGTTCAACTACGACCTGGAGCGCACCCCCAGTATCCCGTTCATCGACACCCTCAAGCCGCGGCGGGACATGTACCTGCTCAAGCGGTACGGGCTGCCCGCGCTGTACTGGCAGGGCATGCTCAAGGGCCGCGCCTAACCCAACATCCCTGGAGATCACCGTGTACTTTGCGCAGTACTACCTCGAGTGCCTGTCCCAGGCGTCCTACCTCATCGGCGACGAGAGCACCGGCCGCGCCGTGGTCGTCGACCCCCGCCGCGACGTGTCTGAGTACCTCGCGGACGCGCGAGACCGCGGTTTCGCCATCGAGGCGGTGATCAACACGCACTTCCACGCCGATTTCGCCGCCGGGCACCTAGAGCTCGCGGCCGCGACCGGGGCCTGGATCGGCTACGGCCGGCGCGCGGCCGAGGTGGAGTACCCGATCAGGAGGCTCGCCGACCGCGAGCGGATCAGCCTGGGCGACGCCACCCTCGAGATCCGCGAGACACCGGGCCACACGCCCGAGTCGGTCAGCATCCTCGTCTACGAGCACGCAGCCGACACGGTTCCATACGGGGCGCTGACTGGCGACGCCCTGTTCATCGGCGACGTCGGGCGGCCCGACCTGCTCTCCTCCCTCGGCCTGGAAGCCGACGAGCTCGGCCGCATGCTCTACGACAGCGTGCAGCACACGCTGATGGCCCTGCCGGACGAGGTCCGGGTGTTCCCCGCGCACGGGGCAGGCTCGGCGTGCGGCAAGAACCTGTCCACCGAGCGGCAGTCGACCATCGGCGCGCAGCGGCAGACCAACTACGCCTGCGCCCCGATGGGCGAGGACGAGTTCGTGGCGCTGGTCACCGAGGGGCAGCCCCCGGCGCCCGGCTACTTCGTGTTCGACGCTGTCCTCAACCGCAGGCAGCATGACCTCCTCGACGTCGAGTCGAGCGCCAAGCCGCTTCCGACTGCGCAGTTCCTGGACCGCCGCGCCCGCGGCGCCGTCGTCGTCGACGCGCGCGACCCGCACGAGTTCGCCGCCGCCCACCTGCGCGGCTCGCTCAACGTGCCGGCCGACGGCCGGTTCGCCGAACGCGCCGGGATGGTGACCGAGCCCGGCAGCGAGATTCTCGTGATCGCGCCGCCCGGCGGTGAGCAGGAGGTCATCACCAGGCTCGGCCGGATCGGGTTCGACACGGTGGCCGGCTACCTGAGCGAGCCCGGGGCCGCGTTCCTGGCCGTCCCCGCCGAGGTGGACCAGGCGAGCCGGCTGACGGCCAGCGACCTGCGCCGGGCACTCGGCCGAGCGAACCCGCCGACGGTCCTCGACGTGCGCAACGCGGTCGAGCGCGCTGCGGGCGCGATCGACGGCTCCCTGCACATACCGCTCGCCGAACTGCCCGGGCGCCTGTCCGAGGTGCCGGCCGACATTCCGGTCGTGGTGTACTGCGCGGCCGGCACCCGCTCGTCGATCGCGGCCAGCCTGCTGCGCCGCTCCGGACATCGCGACGTCTCCGACCTGATCGGCGGCGAGGCAGCCTGGCGCCTATCCCTCACCGCGGCTCGCTGAGCCCTAGGCCAGCCGGGGCCTATCGTTCATCGAAGCCATGGGGCTTACGAGGGTTTGACCGCGTGGATGCGCTCGACGGTGCCGGCGTTGAGCCGGTCCGCCTCCACGATCTGGAATCCGGCCGCCTTGACCAAGGGGATCTGGCGGCGGGTGAAGTGCTCCCCGGCCGCGGGGATCGTGACGCGCTCCAGCAGCCACTGGGCGGCGTAGACGGGCGGCCAGGTGCTGCCGATGTGGTCGAGCAGCAGCAGGCGCCCGCCCGGGCGCAGGACGCGGCGCATCTCGCCGACCGCCGCGACCGGGCTGGGGATGGTGCACAGCGACAGCGCGCACACCACGGTGTCAAACGAGGCGTCGTCGAACGGCAGGTGCTGGGCATCGCCTTCGCGCAGGTCCACGTCGCGGCCGAGGCGCGCTGCGCGCTGCCTGGCGACCGACAGCATCGCGGGGCTGAGCTCGACGCCGACGACAGTGACATCGGCCGGGTAGTAAAGCAGGTTGCGGCCGGTGCCGATGGCAACTTCGAGAACCCGCCCGCGGGCACGCTGGCCGAGCCATTCCCGGCCGCCGGAGAACCAGGTTCTCTCGAAGAAGGCGATCTGCCTGTCATAGCCGGGCGCGGCTCTGTCCCACACCCGCCTCTGCCGTGCCGCGGGGGTCCGGTCCGTTCCCGGTCTCTCGGCCCTAGTCATGATGCTGATCATCCCACGTTCGCCGGCGGGCCTTCAGTGGGCGGAGCGGAGCTTCGGCGGGACGCGGGGCAAGCGAGGTCCCTGGCGGGAGATCCACCCTGCCTCTCAGGACAGCGCCGATATCGATGTCGCTGGGGCGGTTCCGGAATCGGCGGGAAGGCGATATCCCCTGGTAGCGCAGCGGCCGGAGCTGCAGGAGAAACCACGGGTCCGTTCGGGCTGATGCCTTGGCTTTCCTGAACGGACCGCGGTGACTGCCTGGCCGCCCGCTGGACCCCGAAGGGCCGCCGGACCCCTCTCCCAGGTGCGGTCAGGACCCTCGGCTCTTTGACTGCCCGGCGTGGTAAAGGGAGTGGCGGGGGAAACTCAGCTGTGGCCGAAGAGCTTGCGAAGCCAGCCGCCGCTGGCGGCCGGATCACTGGAGTGTCCCGGGCAGCGCCGGGAGGCCGCGACGCCGGCCATCACCTGGTCGACGTGCTGGCCGCAGCCGGCCCACGTGGTCTTGCCGCATTTCCTGCAGGTGACTGCCCGGCACATGATGCTTCTCCCCTGGTCGATCGCGGGCGCACCTGCCGACTCGCGGGGTCTTCCTTGGCGCCGCCCTATGCAGAATACCCCATGGGGTATTTCTGCTCACTTTAACACCCCACGGGGTATCCAGCGAACCGGCGCTTCGATGAGGGCTCACTGTGCCGCCTGGCGATCAGTGCCCGGTGAAGAAGATCTCTCGTACTTCCCGCGCGGCGTAATAGACCAGCACGTACCCGGCGGCGGGGTCGGCCCACCACCAGCCGGCCGTCGCGTTCAGCACCAGGCCGGCCAGCACGGCAGTGGCCAGGATGCCGTCGATCAGGGTCACCCGGCCCTCTGTGCGCAGCACCGGGTTGCCCAGCGCCCTCCCGGTCCGGGCCTTCCCGGCTGCCAGCGCGAACATCGCCACCGCGGTCACCGCCGTCCACGCGATCCCCGCGAGGGAGTGACGGGGGTGGTACCCGGCCGCCAGCACGACGGTCGACTGGACGAGCAGGTAGACGGCCAGGCCGGCGAAGGCGTACCCGATCAGCCGCAGGCCCCGGCGCTGACGGTCCTCGCCGGTCCCGGACAGCTCCCAGATCACCACGGTCGACGCGCCGATCTCGATCAGCGAGTCCAGGCCGAACCCGGCCAGCGCCACCGACCGGGCCGCGACCGCCGCGAACGCCAGCACGACGATCCCGGCCACGTTCCAGCCCAGCGTCACGTACTCCAGCCTGAACCCCCGGCGCAGCAGCCGGACGCGCACCGGATCATCATCAACCGTCACGTCATGATCATCACGCCCCGGTGCCCGCGTGCCCAGCCCTGCCGCCCGCTGTTCACGAACAATCCGCCGCGCGGAAACCGGGATCACCTAGGCAGGCAGTTCGCGCCGAAGCCTGACCACCGCAGGGCGCGGCACCCCGCGGGGCCGGCGGAACGGGTGGCGCGATGCCGCCCGCTCGCGCTGAACCGGCGCGGATCCCCGGCGGCTTGCCCGGCCGGAGGTCGTGAGGTACCCGCAGGCCAGGGCGTCGACCACGTGCAGGGAATGCGTCTCACCCAAGATTGTTATACCCAGGGGGGTATTTTAGGTATCAGCGAACCGAAGGAGCGAAAATGAGTACCGTCGCACTCACCGAGGGCACGTTCGAGGACACGGTCACCGGGCCGGGGATCACGCTCATCGACTGGTGGGCATCGTGGTGCGGCCCGTGCCGGATGTTCGCGCCCGTCTTCCAGGCCGCCAGCGAGAAGCACCCGGACATCACGTTCGGCAAGGTCGACACCGAGGACCAGAGCGCGCTGTCCGCCTCCGCCCAGATCACCTCAATCCCGACCCTGATGGCGTTCCGGGACGGCGTCCTGGTGTTCTCCCAGCCCGGCGCGCTGCCCGCGGCATCACTGGAGAAGGTCATCCAGGCGGTCCGGGAACTGGACATGGACGAGATCCGCGGCAAAATCGCGGCGCGG
>Ga0208220_1000273_pt1 | contig 21550 bp, 25 predicted proteins | sample NGESurdeep092012_9_FD_184484 | JGI IMG/M metagenome (GOLD analysis project Ga0208220, IMG submission 184484) | Arctic peat soil microbial communities from Barrow, Alaska - NGEE Surface sample F53-1 deep-092012 (SPAdes) | ecosystem: Environmental > Terrestrial > Soil > Wetlands > Peat ...
ACGTTACCACCTGGGCCAACGCTCGGCACATTGTTTTCCTGGGCAAATTCAATCAACTGTTTGCCCAGACGCTGCCTTCTCATTCAATCTTGTTAGGCCTCTGGTAAAACATCAGTAATCTCCAAAATATGAAAAGCCTATCTTGGTGGTGTGGTCTATGTTGTCCACCGCCACCCAGCCTCCGTCTTCTCCGCCGGCTGCAAAAGGTATCGTGTAGCCTTCTGGGTGATTGCGCTCGGCAGGAGGGCCAACCCATGGAGGGTCAGCTTCGGACGTAAAGCCGGGCTGCACAATAAAATGATGCTGCCGCAGCAACGCTGCGTAGGCTTGCAAATCTACAGGGCCGCCGTCTGCATTGGTAACATAAATCGCGCCCTTGACCGTGTCGAAGCCTCCGCTAACCGGACCGCTCCGTGCGACACGCACGCCATCTGGTAGCGGAAAACGAAAATCACAATACTGCATACGACAATATACCGTCCGACCAGACTCCACTGAAACCGAAGGTAAGCTCTCGTGAGCGCGCACCGCTGCTCGAACACGCACGACAACGAGATAATCAATGAACGGCCACGCAAAATAGCAAGCCACGGCGACAACCGCCAAAACAATTACAGCTATGAAAGTGTGCCGACGCGACATAGAGGCCTAACAGTATTAATCACACAAACCCATCCACTGGATGGCAGTTGTATTTTTAAGGTTCATGGTGCAATCTTTAACCTGAAAACCATTCTTGTCAATCTTTTATTGACAAGGGTTTAGACACGGTTTGACCCGTCATCCACGGTCGGCAATTCGGCATTTTTGTCTTGCATATCGGTCAGGCTAAAGACAAAGTGGCTTTGTCTTTGACAAAGACCGATATATATGAATGATTCCTCTCCGGTTTCCGGTGTCTGGTTTCCAAAATGGGCGGATGTTTTGGCCCGGGTCCGCCTCAAGGACCTTGAGCGGCACACTTATCGCCGGGCCATCGTGGAATATCTCTCCTTTTGCAAGCGGTCGCGCCAGCGGGCCACGCTGATGTCGGCACGGCTGTTCATGGCGCAGATGGAGGAGCGGCATCTGCTGGGTAAATCTCAACTGGCGATGTGGAAGGGGGCGCTGAACTGGTTTTTCCACATGGCGCTTCACAGCGCACCTTCCGATGGGGCATCTGCCTGGCATGGCTCCAATCCCATGCGCAAAGGTGATCCCATGAACCTCACCTCACGCGCCAAAGCCGCTGTCGCTGCTCCCCGCCTTGCAGGAGCGGAGAAGGAGGAAAATTTGCCAGCGATGGATGTGCCTTCCACCGGCTGTGCCTGGCAGAAGGAACCGCCGCTGGCGGCTTCGGATACGGGCGGGCCGGTGTGGGAACGGCGGTTGATCAGGGAGTTGCGGTGTCGGCATTATGAATGGCGGACGGAGCAGGCTTACGGGATGTGGTGCCGGCGTTTCGCGGAATGGCTGGAAGCGCGCGGCAACGGGGTGATGGCGGCGGGGGAAGTTGAGTTGCGCGGGTTTCTCTCCGATCTGGCGACGCGCCAGCGGGCGGCGGCGGCCACGCAGAAGCAGGCGTTGAACGCCCTGGTGTTCCTGATGCGTGAGGCGCTGGGCAAGGCGCTGGAGGATTTCAGTGATTTTACACGGGCGCGGAATGTGAAACGGCTGCCGGTGGTGTTGAGCAAGGCCGAGTGCCAGCAGTTGCTGGCGGCGCTGGAGGCGACGCCGCGATTGATGGCGGAGCTGATGTATGGCAGCGGGGCGCGGCTGATGGAGCTGTTGCGGCTGCGCGTCAAGGACGTGGATGTGGAGCGGCGTCAACTGGTCATCCGCGCAGGCAAGGGCGGCAAGGACCGGGTGACGGTGCTGCCGGATGTCTTGAAGGAGCGGTTGCTGGCGCACCGGGAACGGCTGCGTCAATTGCACGCGGAGGATCAGGCGGCAGGCGTGCCGGGGGTCTGGTTGCCGGAGGGTTTGGACCGCAAGTATCCCAACGCGGGCAAGTCGTGGGAATGGCAGTGGTTTTTCCCCTCGCGCGAGCGTTCTAGGGATCCGCAAAGCGGGTTGTTACGTCGTCATCATGTGCTGGATGCCACGTTTCAAAATTCCATCCGCAAGGCGGCGCTCCGTGCCCGGTTGAACAAGCGGGTGACGCCCCATGTGCTGCGACATTCGTTTGCCGCACACCTGATCGAAGGCGGCACGGACATCCGCACGGTGCAGGATTTGCTGGGGCACAAGAATGTGGCGACGACGCAGATTTACACCCATGTCATGCAGAAGCCGGGACTCGGGGTCAAAAGCTCGTTGGATGCGATTTGAACCATGAAGGATATTTACGACAAATGGCAGCAAAATCAAATCCCGCCAGATTTGATCCTACACAGAAATTACGCGGGCGAATGGTTTCAATTCCAAATGGCCTGCCCAGTGTCAGCAAATCTTTGTCGTAAGTCACAATGCACGTCGCGGAGGCCGCTATCGCCGCTGCGAGGTAAATGTCATCTTTAGCATCACGGCTGCGCCGCTTGCCCAGCGGAGCCGGAGAATGTGAATTACGCGGTCAAGAGCAGTCTGCTATTGAGCTTCCTTGAATCGGTGCCGGACGTGGATACCAAATTCAAAGCGCCGAACACGTTGGGTGAGAAGTTTGAGAATGTGGTGAAATCGGCGCAGGATGCGGCGGTGCTGGTTCTCGTTTATTGAAGCCTGTCAAAACGGCTTTGCCAGTTTTGTCAGGAGTTCGCGCGGTGTGAGAATTTGAATTCCAAACGGTTTCTTCATCACCGGCAAATCTTCATCCCGTGATACAATGATTTTTGCACCGGCAGCCAGCGCGCATGCCAGATAAGGATCGTCTTTCACATCCCGGCTCCGTTGCTTGCCGAGCGGTGCCGGTTCAACCAGCTTCACGCGGTCGTAATACCAGTTCAAAGTGGTGACCGGCGGGAATTTTACCTTGTTGCCCCGATCTTCCAGCAACTTTCGCAGTTCATTCAGAGTTTCAAAGGTGGCATAGGCAATGACTTGCCGGTGAGCCATCGCCACCAAACAGCGATGCGCCTCTCCACGCCACCCAGCGGCAGAGAAAACCACCCCAGCATCAATGACGACTTTCACTTTTTCTTTCTCCGGGCTTTGATGCCGGCGTAAATATCGGCCATTTCCTCATCGGAGGGATCTCCAATCGGCGCACCCTCAATGGCCTTTTCCAAATAAGCCACGTCCCGCTTAATTTGTTCCTGCCGTCGGCGGCGGATCAAGTCGCGCATATATTCGCTCATGGAATCAAACGCGTGCGCTTCCGAATCCGACCGGGCAAAATCCGCCAATTCCGGGTTCAATGAAATGTTTATGGTTACTGCCTTCATGCCGCCAAAATAATGCACTGGCAACGTATGTCAAGGTTTGCCAAGAAATTTCAATCGTCTTTCACCGTCAATTCCAGCCACGACTTGAACGCCGGGCGGAGTTGTTCTATTTCCGGCTTGGGTTGGAACCGGACATAGGGTTTGAAATCCCGATCCGGGCGCACCCGTTGGTGATGCAGCAGAATTTCCTTGGCCATCACAAACGCCTTGAAATTAACTTTCCGAACAACATTTTCAGGCGGCGTCAGGTCAGGGAACGGCCACGGTTCACCCGGTCATTTTCCAAATTTCAGCCGTTCATCTTGGCCAGCTTCTTGTCCTCGTAATACGGCAGATGAATCGTTTTCACCTTGCACTAAAACTGTTCCTCCTTCTCCTTGAACAGCACGTTGAACGTCGTCAGCGAGCCGTAGCTTTTCGTGATGTATTGCTGCATCTCCACCTTCTCGCCGTCGGACAATTTTTCGTGCGCGTTGATTTTTTGTTCCAGCACGCGCAAATTATTTCTGACCATCACGATCTTGTGGAAGAACGTTTCGAGCGGCACTTCCTTCGCCTGCAACGCCGTGTCCGCCGGGTGCATGACCAGTCTGCCGCCGTGCCAGCGCAGGCCAAGTTTTTCCACGGCGGCATCCGGCTTTTCTAGGCCGAGCTTTTTTACTGCGACATCTACAGTCTGCTCGACAAATTGTTTCAACGGCATTTCCAAACCGCTCGCGGTCATTTGAGGTTCGGCGGGTTCGAGGCCGGCGGCGTCCGGCTCGACCGTGCGCTTGCCGTCGGTGAACAAAATGTCCGCCGTGATTTCGGAAATCGTCCTGACCGTTCCCAGGCCGTATTGCGGATGACGGACGCCCATGCCGATGTGCAATGCTTCGATTTTCATGGGGAAATTTTAGCCACAGATTAACACAGATGAAACACAGATTTTTCAAAATGAAACTGGTGAACCGCGAACCACGCGAACCACGCGAACGAATTTTGTTCAATTCTGTTTTCGCGTATTTGGCGTATTTCGCGGTTGCGACTCCGGCAAAAAATCAAGGCGACAACTTTTTCAAAACGCGCTAGGCTCAAGATCACAATGAAAGTTGCGGCTAAACCTTAAGTTAGGCAGCATCACGCGTATGGACACATCACTAGACACAACGCGCCAAATATTCGCAACGATTTCATTGCTCACGACCATTACTGTCTGCGCCGTATGGTGGTTCGCGTTTACCAGATTTCATCGGGCTGGGGTTTTCCTTGCACTTGCGCTCATACAGACTTTTGCCCTCATCATGTCAGTTGATAATATCCATCTTGCGTTCACAGAGCGCACTTTGATTCCATTCTCGTCGGGTAAAGCTGAAATGGCTTATTTTAATGTTGTTTCATACATTCAGGTTTCGACGTGGATATTGCAGGCAATTGCTTTTGTGTTTTTAGTCAGATGGATTGTTCGGAATGTCCCGAAGTCACAAAATGTTGCCTAACCAACAATAGGCTGCCAATTTTCTAATTTCTTCCATGTCCGCCAAACTTTCCGACCGCTTTGAATTCGAGCGCGTGCTGTGGCGGCAAAATGTCGCGCGCGTCGCGGGCGTGGACGAGGCCGGGCGCGGGCCGCTCGCCGGGCCGGTCGTCGCCGCCGCCGTCATCCTGCCGTCGCGCTGGGCGGAATCGGGTTTGCCCGCCGGACTCGCCGGCTTGAACGATTCCAAGCAGCTCACCGCCGCGCAGCGCGAAAAATTCTTCAGCTTCCTGACCGCCTGCGCCGAGATCGAATTTGCCGTCGCCCGGATTGACGCGGCACAGATTGACGAGATCAACATCCTGCAGGCGACGCATCGCGCGATGAACGACGCGCTGGCGCAATTGAATCCGCCGCCGCAGCACGCGCTCGTGGACGGCCGTCCGGTCAGGACGATGTGCGTGCCGCAGACGGCCATCGTGAAGGGCGACGCGCGGAGCTATTCCATCGCCGCCGCGAGCGTGCTGGCCAAGGTCACGCGCGACCGGCTGATGCTGGGATTTGACGCGCAGTTTCCTGAATACGGTTTCGCGGAGCACAAAGGCTACGGCACGGCGAAACATCTGGCGGCGATTGCGCAATTCGGCGCATGTCCGATTCATCGGAAAAGTTTTGCGCCGCTCAAACTCCAAGAACAAAAACTGTTTTAGCCACAGATGGGCACAGATGAAACACAGATTTTGAAGCCAGGCGGAAATCATTTTGCTTTATCTGTGTTTCATCTGTGAAAATCTGTGGCCAGAAAAATGAATCTTCTGGAAAAACTCAAGGCTCGGTTCGCCGGAAAAGAAAAACCGGAGCATTTGCGGCGCGGCGAACTGGGCGAGCGCGCGGCGAAAAAGTTTTTGCAAAAATCCGGGCTTAAATTTCTCGCGGCGAATTTCCGTTCCAAACGCGGCGAGATTGATTTGATTTTTCGCGACGGCGATTGTCTGGCGTTCGTCGAGGTTAAAACCCGTTCGTCGGAAGATTGGTCGCGTCCGGCGGCGGCGGTGAATGCCGAACGGCGACGACGGCTTTCGCTATGCGCTCTGGATTATTTGCGGTTGCTGAAAAATCCGGCGGTGAAAATCCGTTTCGACATCGTGGAGGTTTTGCTGGCAGACGGAAAAGTTTGCGAAATCCGTCATCTGCCGAACACGTTTGCGATGGCCAAGCCGTTCCGTTATGGCTGAAATCGCAATGTTTTCCAGCCGGCGGTTTCGCGGGTGGACGTTGCAATTTCCCTTCATTCGTTGTTTGACCTCGCATGACACTTGACCTAGACTCAAGACTCTTTTGTATGAAAATTGTCGTTTGCGATCCGATTTCGCCGAAGGGCATTGCGCTGTTGCAGCAACGTCCCGAATTTCAAGTCGTCGTGCTGCCGAAGCGGCTGCCCGAAGCAGAACTGCTGCCCATCGTGGCGGACGCCGTCGCGCTCGTTGTCCGTTCCGAAACAAAAGTCACCAAGAATGTCATCGCCGCCGCGCCGAAACTGCGCGTCGTCGGGCGCGCCGGCGTTGGCGTGGACAACGTGGACATCGAGGCCGCCACGCAGCACGGCACGGTGGTGATGAACACGCCCGGCGGCAACACGGTGACGACGGCGGAATTGAGCTTCGCCATGCTGCTCTCGCTCGCTCGCAAAGTGCCGCAGGCCGCCGCGACGATGATTGCCGGAAAATGGGACCGCAAACTGTTTCAAGGCGTCGAACTCGCCGGAAAAACTTTGGGCGTTTTGGGAATGGGCCGGATTGGAACCGAAGTTGCGAAACGCGCCATCGCGTTCGGAATGCGCGTCATCGCCTACGATCCGTATCTCACCGAAGAACGCGCGAAGGCCATCGGCGCGGAATTTGCCGAAAGCCTCGACGATGTTTATCGCGCGGCGGATTTCATCACCGTCCATATGCCGGTGACAAAGGAGACGAAGGAAATGCTCAATGCCGCCGCGTTCGCCAAAATGAAACCGGGCGTGAAAATTGTGAATTGCGCGCGCGGTGAAATCATTTCGGAAACAGATTTAATTGCCGCGTTGGAATCCGGGAAAGTCGCCGGAGCCGCGCTGGACGTTTTTGCCGTCGAACCGCTGCCCGCCGACCATCCGTATCGCAAGCAGGCGAATTTGATTTTGACGCCGCATCTCGGCGCGAGCACGGAAGAAGCGCAGGAAAAATGCGGCATCGAAGTCGCCGAAGTCATCGCGGGCTATCTGCTGACCGGCGAAGTCCGCAACGCGGTGAATCTGCCATATCTCGACGCGAAGACTTACGAGCAGGTGAAGCCGTATCTGCCGCTCGGCGAGGCGCTGGGCAAATTGCTCGCGCAATTGACGCCCGCAAGTGCAGACCGATTGCACATTTCTTATGGTGGCGGCGCGCGGCTGCTGCCGAACATTGACCCGGTGACGCGCGCGATTCTGCGCGGATTTTTGTCCGCCAGCAATTTGAAGGATGTCAACAACGTCAACGTCCGCACCGTGGCGCAAAGCCTCGGCATCACCGTCGAGGAGAAAAAATCGGACGAGCCGGTGACGTTCAACGAGTGGGTTCACGTTCAGGTTTTCAGCAACGGGAAAAAATTGATTTCGGCGGGCGGCACGTTTTTCGGCTCGCCGAACAACCCGCGCATCGTGCGGCTGTTCAGCCAGCCGGTGGAGATTCCAATCTCAGGAACGCTGCTGCTTTTAAACAACAAGGACCGTCCCGGCATTGTCGGCTATCTCGGCACGCTGCTCGGCAAACACAAGGTCAACATCGCCAGCATGAGTTTGGGACGTGACACTGCGGGCGGCAGCGCGCTCACGGTGTTGAGCCTGGACAGCGCGCCGCCGCAGGCGGTCCTGGATGAATTGCAGAAAGACAATGACATCAGCAATGTTAAAGTGGTAAATTTGTAAATGATTGAACCCAATCGAACCGAAGCGACTCCAAACAAACATGAAACTTAAAATGAAACTGATTTTTTCCGCCGCGCTCGCCGCCGCGTTGTTGACGCTGCCCCGCGCAAACGCCGTCACCCCCGATGGCGCGATGCCCGTTGCGACTGCAACCAATTCCAGCACAGGTGACGCCGCCACAAATTCCGCCGCGACGGGCACGAACGCCAATCCGCTCGCCGCGATGGCCTCGCTCTTCCCGGACCAGGTCATTGCCAAGGGCAACGGTTTTGAAATCGAGCAGAGCGAGCTGGACGAGGTGATGGCCAGCATTAAGGCCAGAGCTGCCGCACAGGGACAGACCATTCCGCCGGAGCAGTTGATGCAATTTCAGGTAATGGCATTGAACGAGCTTATCGGGACACAGCTTCTTTTACAAAAGGCGACGGACGCGGACAAGGCCGCCGGCAAAAAGGATGCCGACACAGAATTTGCCAAGCTGCTCAAACAGGCGGGATCGCAGGACGCATTTGACCTACAGTTAAAGGCCGCCGGCATCACGGCGGATGATCTGCGCGTAAAAATCACGCAGCAGTCCACGGCGACGGCTGTGTTGAAGCGCGAGCTGGCTGTGACACCCGCGACCGATTCCGACGTGTCGAATTTTTACGCGGCGCATCCGGAAGATTTCGAGGAGCCTGAAACGGTTCATGTGCGCCATATTTTGCTGTTGACGGAGAATCCCGCCACAGGCGCGGCACTGTCAGACGACCAGAAGGCCGCCAAGAAGAAGCAGATGGAGGAAATCCTCAAGCGCGCGCGCGCAGGCGAGGATTTTGCCGCGCTCGTCAAACAGTATTCCGAAGACCCCGGATCGAAGGACAACGGCGGCGAATATTCTTTTGCGCGGGCGAGCGCCGATCCGTCCCATGCAATGGATCCCGCATTTGAAGCCGCCGCGTTTTCGCTGACCAACAACCAGATCAGCGACATTGTCACGACGGCCTACGGCTACCACATCATCAAGTTGCTCGACAAGAATCCGGCCAAAACATTGAAGTTGACCGACAAAGTGCCCTCGTCTGACACAATCGTGGCCGACAAAATCAAGGATTACCTGACAGAGCAGAAAACGGGTGAGGTCGCGCCGGCTTATCTGGAAAAATTGAAAAAAGGAGCGGACGTCCAAATCCTTGACGCCGATTTGAAGGCAGCCGCCGCAGAAGCCGAGGCCGAGGCTGCGGCAATGGCCACCGATGCATCAGCCGCGCCCGCGATGGCCGACACCAATGCTCCCGCCAAATAGCCGGCGGGATCGGATTGGTGGCCAGCAGTCTCCACGGACTTTGGACAAATTGAACATGACGAACAGGATTGTTTTATCAAGTATCATCGCGGCATTTTTCTGTGTGCTGACGGGCGCGCAGGCCGCCGGCACGAATTCCATTTCGAATGCGTCGGCCGGCAATCCAGTCATTGCCAGGGGAACCGGCTTTGAAATAACGCGCCGCGACCTGGACGATGCGATGGCCGGAATCAGGCAGCCCTTTCCGCCGGCGCAAATGATCCTTGCCCAAAAACAAATCCTGAACAGCCTCATTGACACGAAACTTTTGCTGGCCAAGGCGACGGACGCGGACAAGGCCTCCGGAAAAAACGCGGCGGATTTGCAGGTCACCGCCGCGATTGAAAATGCGGGTTCGCAAGAGGCGTTTGACCAGCGGTTGAAGACCAACGGCCTGACGGAGGCCGGCGTGCGCGCCAAAGTCACGGAAGAAGCCATGATTCAGGCGGTGCTTCAGCGGGAATTGAAGATCAATGTCACGGACGACGACGTGCATAAATTCTACGACAGCCACCGTATTTCCTCTTTTGAAACGCCGGAAATGGCGCGTGTCAGCCACATACTGATTTTCACAATTGACCCGGTCACGCGCGAGCCGGTGCCTGCCGACCAGCAATTGTCCCAGCGCAAGCTGGCGGACGAATTGCTCAAGAACATCCGCGCCGGCGTGGATTTCCAGGCATTGGCGAAACAGTATTCCGAAGACCCCGGCTCCAAGGAAAACGGCGGCGTGCTGCCGCCGTTCCCGCGCGGGCAATTGGCGCGGGAGATTGATGACGCCGCGTTTTCGCTGACCAACAACCAGGTAAGCGGCATCATCACCACCAGCTCCGGATACCAGATCATCAAGGTGCTTGAAAGAATCCCGGCTAGCCGGACTCCTTACCTGACCGCCGTCCCGTGGATCAAAGAACGCCTGACACAGCAGCAGATACAAAAGCTCGCGCCGTCCTATCTTCAAAGTTTGGGGCCGGCCGCAGGGGTTGAAATCCTCGACCCCGATTTGAAAGGGACGAACGCCGCGCCGTCCAGCCCGTGAGGGAACGGCGGGTTGCTTTTTATTGAAGCGGGCTTGTCAAATTCGTTCCTTGCGGCCATCTTGGTAAAGTTATGAATATGAAAACGGGTGTTGCCGTCCTTGCCGCGATTTGCGTCGTGCTGGCCGTTGTCTTGATTGTCATCAACAATCAGGCGGACGTTCAGCAGACAAAGGCCGCAGGCGCCATCTCCGACCTTTCCAACCAGGTCGTGAACGCCAGCGATGAAATCATCGGCCTGCATCAGGTCAATCTCATGCTCACCAACGACCTTGCCGCCAGCCGGCAGGATGTGCTGACATTTTCCAACAACCTCGTGCAGGCTTCCAGCGCGCTCACCGAGACAAAGGCCTCGCTCCAGAGCGCGCAGGACCAGATCACCAACCTCGATGCGCGCATCGCCGATTTGCAGGCGCAGAACCAGGCGCTCGACCAGCGCGCCGCCGACCTCACCAACACCATCGCGTCACTGAACACGCAGATCACCTTCACGCAGATGAAGCTCGTCGCCTCGGAAACGAACAATGCGTTCCTCGAAGAACAGTTGAAACAGCAGGTTGCCGCAAAGAACGACTTGCAGCGCAAATTTGATGACCTTAAAACTGTCCGCGCGCAGGTCACAAAACTGCGGGACGACGCGCTCACAGCCCGCCGTTTGGAATGGATGCGCCAAGGCATTGATCCCTCCACGCCGCTCAAGGGCGGGCAACTGCTCATGCAGCGCACGCCGAAGCCAACCGTCCCTAATAATGAATTGAACGTCGAGGTCGGCTCCGACGGCTCGGTTCATATCATTCCCGCGCGGCCCAATGCGCCCGCTGCGACGAATTCGCCGTAGCGTGCGCGGGAAAATCCCGCCTGCAAATTTTCCATGCCGACCTACGAATACATTTGCGAAAAATGCGGCCACGAGTTTGAGGCCGTCCGGTCCATTTCCGCCGGGCCGCTGCTGGTTTGTCCCAAAGAACTTTGCGCGCGGAAAAAGTGGGGACGCGGCAGGGTGAAGAAAAAAATCAGCGGCGGCGCGGGACTGCTCTTCAAGGGCAGCGGCTTCTATATCACCGACTACCGCAGCGAAAAATACAAGGACGCGGCCAAAAAAGATTCCGCCGCGCCCAAGGCTTCCGAATCCAAGACGGAGGCAAAACCCGCCCCTGCAAAACCTGCGGCCAAGGCGGAGAAAAAATGAAGCGGGCGTTACATCGTTTTTACGGTTCAACGGCTCGACGGTTCAACGGACGCACAATTCTTGTTTGCGCGCTGCTTTTTCCAATGGCCGCCGGCGCTCAATTTTCCACGGCGGAAACCGGTTCTGCGCACAGTGCCTCCGGCCAGTTCATCGTCACCGGCGGGCAGGCGGTTTCGCGGTTCGCCAGACTGCATACCGTCGCCGCAAACGCCGATCTGGTCCGGCTCGAACCGGCGCTGCTCGCCGTCTCCGCCGAGCGCGTCAAGGAATCGCTGCAGCGCCAGCTTGGCATCAGCCCCTCGGCGGGATGGAGCGGGAAGATTTTTCTCGACCTGCATCCAGCGCGGTCGCTTGACGAAAACGTCACCGTCGGCTCGACGCGCTTCCTCAACAACTGGAATTACCGGGTCGGCCTGCCCGACGTCGTGTCCCGCACGCGGCTGCTGCGCGCGATGACCGCGGTGCTGCTGCTGGAATTTGCCGACCGCAATGCTGGCGCGCATCCGGCGGAAATTCCCGCGTGGCTCACCGACGGCTTGTCGCAGCAGCTTTCCACCGCCGGTTTGCCTGGAGACATCTTGTCGCCGCCGGATGAAAATGTGGAAGCCTTTTCAGTGACCCGGTCTGGTCCGGCTGTCATGCCGGGAGGCATGGCGCTGACCCGTTTGAACAGCACCCATCGCGGCGTCAACCCGCTGGACAATGCGCGGCAGGGGCTGCATTTCTGGACACATGACGGCTCCTACGGTTACAGTGCCGTGGACCCGCTGGCCGACGTGCGGCGGGTGCTGGAAAAATTCCCGGCGCTCACGTTTGAACAATTGAGCTGGCCGGACGGCGCGCAGGTTTCCGGCGCGGACGGCGGTGCCTACCGCGCCAGCGCGAAGCTGTTCGTCAGCAGCCTGCTCGGTTTGAAGGACGGCCCGGCGCGACTGTGCGCGATGCTGCAAAAGCTGCCGCAATTCTACAACTGGCAGACCGCGTTTCAGGACGCCTTCCGCGAAGAATTTTCCACGCCGCTCGACGTGGAAAAATGGTGGGCGCTGCAAGTCGTGGACTTCTCCGCGCGCGAAGCCGGCCCGCAATGGACGCCCGACGCCAGCCGCGACCGGCTTGACGAAATTTTGAGCGTGCCGGTCGAAATGCGCGCCGCCTCAAACGACCTGCCCTCGCACGCGGAAATTTCGCTGCAGGCCGTCATCCGCAATTTTGATCCCGCACAGCAGACGCCGATTCTCCAGGCTAGGTTGCGCGACCTCGAACTCGCGCAATTCCGCATGGCCGCGCCGCTGGACGCCCTGGCCGGCGCCTATCGCCGCGCCATCGGGGATTATCTGGACGTCCAGAATCCGCCGACGTCACGGCTGGGAAGGCACGCGCCGCCGCTGTCGCAAAAAAACGGCGCGGACGAAACGGTGAAAAAACTGGACGCCCTCGACGCGCAGCGCCGGACAGCCGAAGACGCCATCAAGCCCGACATTTATACGACGCGAAATCTGAACGCGTCCGCGCCGTGAGCGGTTCACTTGACAGGACGTAATTCAAACTTATAGTCCACATACTAGAAAATGCAGGCTGAAAACTTATCCGCCAACGGCGACGAGCCGCCTTCGGGCAACCCGTCTCAATCACTCAAAGAATTTCATTCCGCCGGACGCGGTTTTTGGCGCGACATTTCCGACGCTGACTGGAATGACTGGAAATGGCAGTTGAAACACCGCATCACCAGCGCGGAGCAACTGCAAAAATTTCTGCCCACGCTCACGCCGGAGGAATTCGCCGGCGCGAAACTCGCGAACACCAAGCTCGCGCTCGCCATCACGCCTTACTTTTTCAACCTCATTGATCCGGCGGATGAGAATTGTCCCATCCGGTTGCAAGTCATTCCCAAGCTCGCCGAATCCCACACCGCGCCTTGGGAAATGAGCGATCCCGTCGGCGAAGATTCGCACTCGCCCGTGCCCGGACTTGTGCATCGTTATCCCGACCGCGTTTTGTTTTTGGTGACCGACCGCTGCGCCGCGTATTGCCGCTACTGCACGCGCTCGCGGCTCGTGAGCAATGCGACCGGCTACGATTTTCATCCCGAATTCGACAAGCAGATCGCCTACATCGCCGCGCATCCCGAAATCCGCGACGTGCTTTTGAGCGGCGGCGACCCGTTGTTGTTGAGCGACGACAAATTGGAAAATCTTTTGAGCCGCTTGCGCGCGATTCCGCATGTTGAATTTTTGCGCATCGGTTCGCGCATCCCGACGTTCCTGCCGCAACGCATCACGCCCGAACTTTGCGCGATGCTGAAGAAATTTCATCCGCTGTTCATGAGCGTTCACTCGAACCATCCGCGCGAACTCACGACCGAAGTGCGCGACGCGCTCGGTCGTCTCGCCGACGCCGGCATTCCGCTCGGCAACCAGAGCGTCCTGCTCAAGCACGTCAACGACGACGAGACCGTGATGAAGTCGCTCGTCCAGAAACTTTTGATGTGCCGCGTGAAGCCGTATTATCTTTACCAGTGCGACCTGATTTCCGGCTCCGCGCACCTGCGCGCGAGCGTGCGCCAGGGCATCGAGATCATGCAGCAATTGCGCGGGCATACGACCGGCTACGCCGTGCCGCAATACGTCATAGACGCGCCCGGCGGCGGCGGCAAAGTGCCGGTCAATCCCGAATACGTCTTGAGCCACAACGCCGACCGCGTGGTGCTGCGCAATTACGAGGGAAAAATTTTCGAATATCCCGAAGCCGCCGACGGCACGCCGCTTTCCAAACCGCCGAAAGAAATTGAAGAGCCGGAGTTGGTTTAATTAATTCAGCAATTTCGTGAACAAAGAATCAGAGTTTTTCTATTTGGAAAAATTTAAGGAGAATTGCGGTGATTTTCCCGAAGGAATGATTTGCGTTGATGAAAAGCCTGATTTTGTAATCAAGACAGGCAACAAATTCTTGGGAGTTGAAATTGCTCACTACTATAGGGAGAAATCTTCTGAAACAAAATCTCCGTTGCAGCAGAAATTAGCAACGCGGCGGAAGATTGTTGATTTAGCAAAATCCATTTACGAAGCAAAAAAATTGCCGCCTTTATATGTCCATGTTCATTTTGGTTTGCATTTCTATTGCAGCGAGCGCGAAGTTCAAGCATCCGCAGAAAAAATAGTTCGGGTTGTCGAACAATCATTGTCAGTAACTTCAGAGGAAGTTTTTTGCAGGCGCGACGAAATTCCTTTGAGCGGTGTAGATTTGATTACTGTCAAAAAGAAACTGAAAGGAATTAACATTTGGACAGCGCCATTTGGAAGTTTTGTGCCATTTGTGAGTTCGCAGCGGATTCAAGAAATGCTAGACGAGAAAAATTCTCGTTGCGAAAAATACAGGAAAAAGTGCGACACTGTCTGGCTCGTAATAGTGATGGATCGTTTCCAACCATCTTCGTTTTCGATGATTCCAGAAACAATTTCGGAACATTTATACAACCACTCGTTTGATTCGGCCTTTTTGTTCTTTTATGACTATCCCGACTCACAGAAACCACCAATTATTTTACAAAAATTGTAACCCTTGAAGTTTTTCTTCGTGCCTTTGCATTAAACTCCTAGCGCCGTAGGCGCGACATCTTTGTAGAAATCCAAACCAAAAATTCCCCAGCTCCGTCGGGGCGGCATATTCCGTCCTGGGAGCGCACGCGTCGCGCGTGCCGGTTTGGGCGTCGCGCCCAAACCTTTTCCGTGCGTCAAACCGTGCGCCACAAATTTTCGGCGCGACGCCGAAAATCACACGCGGGACGCGTGTGCTCCCCTGAAGATTTCGCTCCTACGGAGCTTTGGTCGGTTTTGTTTTCCAACTACAAATATACCAGCCCTACGGGCTTTCAGAAACGGCGTGGCGTCGAGCTTGCGGCTCGAAAGTTTGCGTCACATTTCAACCCGGCGGCGCGCGGCCTTCTTGTCGGCGTGACGGGATTTGTCGGCGAGCATTTTTTCTTTGGCGCGGCGCGAGCGTTTGCGTTTCTGGCGGCGGATTTTTTCAATCTCGGCGCGCTGCGCGGCCACAAAGCCGTTTTTCTTTTCTTCAATCTTGTCGAGCAGCAACCGGCGCGCAATATAGCGGTTGAGTCCCTGCTGGCGCGTTTCCTGGCATTTCACCTGCACGCCGGTCGGACGGTGCAGGAGCATGACGCAGGTGGAAACCTTGTTCACGTTCTGCCCGCCGTGGCCGCCGGAGCGGACAAACGATTCCTCGATGTCCGCCTCGCGCACGTCCAGCGCGACCATGCGCGCGGCAAGCTGGCTTTCTTTTTCAAGGCTGACAGGAAATGCGCCCATGGCAAAAATATAAAATTTACTGCGGTTCCGGCCCTTGCGTCACTTGCGCCAGATCATTCGGGCGAAGCCATTTCGCAAAGGCGTTCTGCACGTCGTTCGTCGTGAGCTGCGCGTAAATTTTCCCGGCATGGATCGGTTCGTCCAGCGGCATATTGAGCGCCGAGTATTTGAGCCAGACCTGCGCGATGTAATCCACGCTGGATTCAAACAGCGGAATGTCGCGCAGCAGCATCAGCTTGGCCTGATACAATTCGTGCTCTGTCACGGGCTGCGTCTGGATTTCCTTCAAGTCGTTCAAAATCACGTCGCGCGCCTTGAAAACATTCTGCGGGTCGCAGGCGTATTCCACTTCATAAACGCCGCGCGTCTGGCCGATGTCAAACGACGAGTCCACAAAATAAACCAGCCCGTTTTTCTCGCGCAGGTCGCGATAAAGCCGCGTCGCGTAAAATCCGCCGCCGAGAACGTGGTTGCCGAGTTGCAGCGCGTAATAGTCGGAATTCGTCCGCGTCAGCCGCAATGTCTCCGCCAGTGTGATCTTGTCCTGCACGCGGCTGGCGTCGGGAACGTGCGTGGCGGAGGCCGGATTGTCCGGCGCGGGCGGAAAAAGCGTGTTCGGTTTTTCGCCGTTAGCTTTCCAATCGCCAAAGTATTTTGAAACGACGGCTGCGGCGTTTTCCGGTGAAATTTTTCCAATGACGACAATCGTCGTCAGATCGGGACGGAACGCGCTTGCGTAATAATTTTTCACGTCGTCAATCGTGAGTGCGCTGACGCTGCCGGGCGTCGTCTGCCGCCGTGCCGGGTCGCCCTGCGGAAACAGCGCGGTTGTCAAGGCGTGCGCGGCGATGTGGTTCGGGCTTTTCAATTCGCCGGCGACGCTTGCGGCGAGCTGCGTCTGGATGATTTTGAAATCGTCTTCGGGCAGCGCGGGCGAAAGTTCGTTGTCCGCGAGCAATTGCACGCCGCGCGTGAATTGCTCCGGCAAAACTTGCAGCGAAAAATCCGCGCCCGCCGATTCGTTCGCGCCGATGTCGTCAAGCGCTTTTTGGAACGCGAGGCGGTCGAGCGTTTTTGTGCCGTAGGAAAAAAGCTGACTCAAGGCTTCGTCCACGCCGTCCTTGCCGTCGGGCATTTGCACTTTTGAATTGTTTTTCACACGACCATAGATGCTCACGCTGTCACTGACGGTTTCAGGCTGCACGATCAGCTTGATTCCATTGGGCATATTCGTGACGAACGGATCAAGCGTCGTTGTGGGAACCGGCAGTTGCCCGGTGATTTTTTGCGCCCAATCCGGCAATTTCACGTCCGCGCTCGCAGACGAAACAAGCGATTCGCCGCCGCCAAAACTTTTCCCGGAAATCGGCTTGTCCGATGGCGTCGGCGTGAGAATTGCGGAAATCGCGTGGTCGAAATCCAGGTATTTTTTGGCGACGCGGTTCACGTCGTCCACGGTGACGGCGCGAAACAAATTAATGTCGTCGTCGGGCGAGTTGCGGTTTTCAATCGCGACGGCGGTTGACCACGCGGAAGCGAGGCCGTTAATGGAATTTTTTTGCAGTTCGGCGCTGATGATTTCGCGGCGCTTGGCGGCCTCGACGAGGTCGGTGGTGACGCCGTTGGAAATTTCCGCGAGCAAAATTTGTTTCACCTGGCCCAGAAGATTTGTCGAATCGCCGCCCGCCGGAAAACCGGCAATCGCATAACCGAGGCCGGATTTTTGCAAGGTGTCGTATTGAAATTCGGCGAAGAGCGCCTTGCCGTCCGGCACGAGGCCGTAAAGTTTTCCGCGCTGGCTGCTCAAAACGTCGGAGAGGATTTGCGCGGCGGCAAAATCAGGATTGTCCGCGCCGGGAAACCGGAACGTGACCGCAGTCAGGCCGTAGGGCAAATCGGTGTCGAGTTTCATCAAATCTGGCTTGACCGGCTGAAAATTAAATTCAGGCCGCGCGGGCAATTCTTTCGCCGGAATGTCGCCGAAAACATCCTTCACCTGCGCCAAGACTTTTTCCGGCTCGACATTTCCGACGACGACGAGGACGGCGTTGTTTGGCGCATACCATGTGTTGTGAAATTTCCGCAGATCGGCGTCGGTGGTTTTGTCGAACGACGGACGCGTGCCGAGCGGGCTGTGTTCGTAAGGCGTGCCTTTGAAAGTGGCGGCCAGAAGCTGCTCGTAAAAAACGTATTCGGGATTCGACAAATCCGCCGCGACTTCCTGGTCGATCGCGCCGCGCTCCTTTGTCCAGAGCGATTCGTCGGGCAGCAAATCTTTCATGCGCGTGGCCTCGACGCGCAGCGCAACGTCCAGATTTTCGGCGGGCGTGGTGAAGAAATACTGCGTGACGGCCTGTTGCGTGTCGGCGTCGTCGTCGCCGCCGAACGCGGCGGAAATGGCGGCGAGCTGGTCAGCGCTCAAGCCGGGGCTGCCGCGAAACATCATGTGCTCGGTAGCGTGCGCCGTGCCGGGAAATCCGGCGGGCGCCTCGTCGGAGCCGACGCGGTAGTTGACCATGGTGGTGACGACGGGCGCAAGGGTGTTGCGGACAATGATGACCTGCAGGCCGTTGGGAAGCGTGGCGCGCAAAATGTCCTTCGCTCCGCCGGTGAAGAAAAAAATGAGCACGGCGGCAAAAATGAGGACGAGCAGGACGAGACGCGGCAGTTTGTCGTTGGCGACCATAAATGCAATTGTTCTGACAAACAATAATCACAGGACGTTCAAGCGCGAGCCAAAAGTGGTGCGTGGCGCGGCTTGATTTATTCCGCAACTGCAATAATTTGACTGCATGAATGTCGCCTTGCCGCGAAATCTTGAAGAGTATGTGGCCGAACTGGTTCAAACCAGCGGCTACAAAGGTTCGGACGAAGTCGTTTTGGAAGCGTTGCGCGAGCATCAGTCACGTCGGCAGATTCTGGCGACGCCGGAATTGGAACGGCTGCTGGATGAAGGGCTGGAAAATTTGGAACAGGCCAAAACAACGGACGAATTGCGCCGGCCATGATCCGCGCGAAGTTTAGTCCAAAAGCCGGGCGCGATTTGGACGAAGTTTTCAATCACATCTCCGCTGACAATCCCGACGCGGCGGAGCGCGTCCGGCGAACGATTCTCAACACCGCTGATTTTCTTGCGCAGCATCCTGAACTTGGGAGGCGCATCCGCAACGCAGCGGAACGTCACGCGCAAATTCGCTGGTTCGTTGTTCCGGCCTTCCGCAATTATTTGATTTTCTATCAGCCGTTTCAGGAGACCGTCATGGTTGTCCGCGTTTTTCATGCGGCGCAGGACTGGACGCGATTTTTTCCACCGGCAAATTTATGAGCGAAGAAATTTTTGACATCGTCAACGAGCGCGACGAGGTGGTCGGGCAGAACACGCGGCGCGAGGTTCATGCGCGCGGGTTGTGGCATCGCGCGGTGCATGTGCTGGTGTTCAATGCGCGCGGCGAGGTGTTTCTCCAGAAGCGTTCGATGCGCAAGGACATCGCCGCCGGCAAATGGGATTCGTCGGCGTCCGGCCATCTGGACAGCGGCGAGGATTACGACGCGTGCGCGGTGCGCGAGGTGCGCGAGGAAATCAGCCTGCATCTGACGCAAACGCCGCAGCGGCTTTTCAAGGTTGACGCGCGCCAGGAGACAGGCTGGGAATTCTGCTGGATTTACCGTTGCGAAAGCGAAGGGCCGTTTGTCCTGCATCCCGATGAAATCGAGTCAGGCGCATGGTTCTCGCCGGACGCCGTGACGAAATGGGTGAATGAAAAGCCGCAGGATTTCGCGAGCGCGTTTGTTTTGATCTGGAAAATATTTTTAACCACGGATGAATGGTGGTGGAGTCAACGACGTGAATGAGCCGTTTTTTGAAACGGAAGGCGAAGCGAGGCGTGCGGTTGCCGGCAAAGCCGGGTTGGAGCGTTTGCAAATGTTCCAGCACCGCCCGAAGACTTGCCCGGCCATTTCGGATCGCCGGTGCGGTTGGCGGGCTAAAAATTGTCCAGGTGAAGACGGGAGACGAGGCGGAGCTTGAAATCATATTCGCAGAAATTGAGGAGAAGACCTGCCGCGACGGGCGCGAGCATGGATGGGACTCATTCCAAAGAAAATTAGAGACTCCTAACGTCGTCTCCTACATTATTTTCCCATGGCAATTCCGCCGCCGACATCGCGGGTGATAAAAAGTCTGAAGACACGCAATCCGTTTTTTGGAATGTCATGGCGCTATCATTCTGGTTTGCTGAACAAAATCGGCGAGAAAACATGGAAGAGACGCGAAGAGTTTTTACGCGTGAAGCAGGATGAGGCGAAATGAACGGGACAACGCAAATCAGCTTCGTGATTCCTTGTCACAACGAGGCGGAGAATCTGAAACCGCTCGCGGCTGCGATTCGCGCGGCGGCGGAACCGCTCGAATCGGATTACGAAATCATTTTCACGGACGATTGCAGCGCGGACGATTCATGGGCGGTGCTGAAAGAACTGGCGGCGGATCCGAAAATTCGCGCGCAGCGGTTTGCGTTCAATTGCGGGCAGTCCGCCGCGCTTTGGGCGGGCATGAAGGCGGCGCGCGGCAGATTCATCGTCACGCTCGACGCGGATTTGCAGAACGATCCGCAGGACGCGCCGAAACTTCTGAACGCGCTGGAAAAATTCGACTGCGCCTGTGGCACGCGGATCCAGGCGCGCAGCCACGGCGACGGTTTTGTCCGAATCGCGTCGTCGCACATCGCCAACTGGGTCCGCAACAGATTGTCCGGTGAAAACATTTCAGACGCCGGCTGCTGCTACCGCGCGTTCAAGCGCGAGTGCATCGCGGACTTGAAATTTTTCAAGGGGATGCACCGGTTCCTGCCGACGCTGTTCAAGATCGAGGGTTTCACCGTCACGGAAATTCCCGTCGGCCACAATCCGCGGACTGCCGGCCAAAGTCATTACGGCGTGTGGAACCGGCTGTTCGCGTCGTCCTACGATCTGCTGGCGGTGCGCTGGATGAAGCGGCGGATGTTCAAATATAAAATCGCGGAGACGCTGAATTAGCGTCGCGCAAAATCATGCAGCGATTTTTCATCATCGCGACGAATTGCGCGCTGCTGATGTTTTTGCTCATCGGTCTTCCGGCGGCGACGCGGGAGCATTTTGGGAATGTGCAGCTTTCGTCTGCGTCCACCGGACGGCTGCTGATGTTTTGGGGATTGGGAATTGCAGTCGTAGCGAACATTTTGGCCGCTCTGTTTTTCATCAAAGGCCGCAAACAGAAAATTCTTTGCTGGGAATGGACGGCGATTTTCAGCGCGCTGTTGCTGGCGTATTACGGCTTTGCGCAGGGATATTTCAATTTCGACTGGTTGAAGAAAAGTCTGTTGTGGCTGCAAAATCATTTTTGAGCGGCCACCGCCCGGTTTCAAGCGTTTATAAAAAGCGATTGCGATTTTTCCGCCAGTCAGCCATAAATTTTCGATGCTCGCAAGGGTCTGTTCCGCCGCGCTCAACGGCATTGAGGCGTATCCGATTGAAGTCGAGGTCAACGCCGGTTACGGCGATACGCTCGTCGTCATCGTCGGCCTGCCCGACGCCGCCGTGAAGGAGTCGCGCGACCGCGTCTCGACCGCGCTGACAAATTCCGGCTACAAATTTCCGATGGGCCGCACCACGATCAACCTTGCGCCTGCCGACGTGAAAAAAGAAGGGCCGAGCTTTGACCTGCCGATTGCAATTGGAATGCTTGCCGCGAGCGAACAGATTGAAACCGACCAGCTCGACCACTTTGTCATTACTGGAGAACTCGCGCTGACCGGCGCGGTGCGACCGGGCAAGGGAATTTTGCCGATTGCGCTCCGCGCGAAGGCGGACGGGAAAACGGGAATTCTTGTCCCGGCGGAAAATGCGGCGGAAGCGGCGGTTGTTTCAGGATTGCAAGTCATCCCG
>Ga0208220_1000275_pt1 | contig 21439 bp, 18 predicted proteins | sample NGESurdeep092012_9_FD_184484 | JGI IMG/M metagenome (GOLD analysis project Ga0208220, IMG submission 184484) | Arctic peat soil microbial communities from Barrow, Alaska - NGEE Surface sample F53-1 deep-092012 (SPAdes) | ecosystem: Environmental > Terrestrial > Soil > Wetlands > Peat ...
CAGCCCGAAGGCGTCCCAGCCCATGGGGTGCAGCACGTTGTAGCCGCGCATCCACATCTGCCGCGCCAGCGCGTCGCCAATGGCGTAGTTGCGCACGTGGCCCATGTGCAATTGGCCGCTGGGATACGGCAACATTTCAAGCACGTAGTATTTGGGTTTGTTGCAGGAAGCCGGTTCGGCGGCGTAGAGAGCGGGATCCGCAGCCCAGCGCTCCTGCCACTTCTGCTCAATTGTTGCCGGATCGTAGCGCAGTTGTTCTTTTTCGTCCGCCATTACTCTTCAGTGTAAACGGCAGAGCGCTTTACCTCGATGGCAGGAGAGGCTTCAGCCACGCAGGAATGGGCGGATTGAGAGTCAGGACGCCGTCTCCTTTCAGGGCCACAAGACGGTATGGGTCGAGCAGCTCGCTATTGTCGTAAACTCTCACGTTCGTGAGTTCAACCATGGCCTGCTTTAGATTTTTCATCACGCGGGGATAGCGGCTGATCAGTTTGTCATGCGGCACATCGTGTCCACCCTGGGCAACGCGCATGGCCACACGTTCCTCCGACGCTGTGGGCTTATCGACGCCGATAAAAAAGAGAACAACCGTATATCCGGCCTGCTCGGCCTGTTTCATGAACTCCAGTTTGGCGCCCACTGGATCCGAGAAGACGGTTTCAAACGCGAAGCTCTCTCGTTGCGCCAGTAATTCCTTGCGGATTTGATTCGCGACTTCGGCGGCCTTGTAAGGATCCAACTCCAACTGCTGAGATAACTCGTCGGCATTGACGAATCGGAACCCGTGCGGTCGCAAGTGAGCATAATAGAACGTGCTCTTCCCTGCGCCATTCGGCCCGGCCAGAACCAACAAAATCGGCCTTCGCTCAAGGACATTCATCGGGTCCGCGCAGCAGTCGTCGCGCGGCCTTTAAACGCCCTGCCAGAGGCACGATGAAACTTCGGCTCGACGATTTCAATAAATTGGCGGTTCTTAAATCGGCCCACCGTCTTTCTTCCATCCGCGTCGATGCGAATAAGCAGGCCCTTGCGCTGGGGATGCGCCTCAAAATGAGGAAACGGGCGGCTGTCCAGGTAGGCTTTCAAACGCGCCTTTCCCAACGGGCTGTCGACGGACTCAACGAGTTCGGAGAGGGACCTCCGGCTGCGGTTGTTGATTAATCTTTCTTCAATGCGCCCTTCGAGCAAGCCACCGATTGAACGTCCCAGTTTTGCCCAATATTCGACTTGGCCAGCTATGGAACGCTCCTGGGTTCCTGCGACGATACGTGCTTCCAGTACCAGCTCATCCGATAATTTGACAGGCTGACTCATGTGCCTATGGTAGCAAAACGCTACCCGCCGCGCAACCCTGTCGCTTTTACCCGACCAGCCTTTTCAGCGTCCGCACATTCCGCTCTTCGTCGCCCTCTTCGTCAACTGGGGTTTCCGCGATGAAGGCGCAATGCGCGAAGCGAGGATCGTTGAGCAAGCGCCGAAATGGCTCCAGTCCCATCGTTCCCTCGCCGATGTGCTCGTGTCGATCGAGTTTCGAGCCGCGCTCGGCTTTGGCGTCGTTGCAGTGCCACACTCGCACAGCGTCGAAGCCAACCGTCACTCCGGCCTGCTTCATCGTCGCCTCGTAGCCCTCGGCGCCCACTATGTCGTAGCCGGACACATGCGTGTGGCACGTGTCGATGCAAACGGCCACCGGCGCATGGTTCTTCAGCCGTGTGGCTAACTCAGCCACCTGTTCAAAACTGCCGCCCAGCGAAAACTCCGCGCCTGCTGTGTTTTCAATCAGAATATGGAAGCCGGTTCCCTGCACTGCTAGTCCGTCGATTGCGCGCTCGATCGAATCCGCGGCCAGCCTCAATCCTTCATCGCGAGTGAGTCCCTTCCACGAGCCCGGATGCAATACGAGATACTCCGCGCCCCAAGCCAGGGCCCGCTCAATCTCGCCGCGAAAAGCCGCCACACTCTTCTCGCGGATTTCTGAGGACTGGCTGCATACGTTGACCAGGTAGCTGGTGTGGATCACCAACGGCCCGACGTCGAGCTTTGTGCGCAGCTCCCGCATCCGGTCTGCCTGCGCGGGGTCGACCTTCGGTGCGCGCCACATCCGGGGGCTTGAAGAGAAGATCTGAAAAGTGTTTGCGCCGATTTCGCGAGCGCGCTCGACAGCGTTCGACGCCCCGCCCGCCGGGCCCAAATGCACCCCTATGCGCTTGACCATGGGATCAGTTTAATGTGTGGCGTCCCGACTGAGTTTCCTCACGGTCGCTTGAACTGCCTTCTAATGGCGCGCGAAAGGCTTTCGAAGACAACCCTGAATTTCAATCAATGTCCCTGCAACCTTCCTGAATAAAGTAAGATGGGGGCGTCCTCATTTCTTCCTGTCGCATGATTTAAGAACCCACGGGGTCGAGTCGAATCGTGTCGGAACCTGAAAAAGTTGTTACGCATTATCGGATCGTCGAGAAACTTGGCGGCGGCGGCATGGGCGTGGTGTACCGCGCCGAAGATACGAAGCTCAAGCGCCAGGTGGCTCTCAAGTTTCTGCCCGAAGACGTTGCAAATGACCACATCGCCCTGGAGCGCTTTCAGCGCGAAGCGCAATCGGCGTCGGCGCTGAATCACCCAAACATTTGCACCATTTACGAGATCGATGAGCACGACGGCGAGCCCTTCATTGCGATGGAATTGATGCAGGGTGAGACGTTGAAGCACCGGATCGGCCGCCCCAGCCTGATACCGATCGACGAGGTTCTCGATCTTACGATTCAGATCGCCGACGCTCTTGACGCCGCGCACTCGAAAGGCATCGTCCACCGCGACATCAAACCGGCCAACATCTTTATCACCACGCGCGGCACTGCAAAGATTCTGGACTTTGGATTGGCTAAATTTACTCATTCGGGAACCGGCGGCCCCTCCGAGCCGGACGCCGAAACCGCCGCAGCCAACGCCGAAACTAAAGATCTGGGTCACCTCACCAGCCCAGGCACGGCTCTTGGAACCGTGGCCTATATGTCGCCGGAGCAGGCGCTGGGCAAGCCGCTCGACGCGCGCACCGATCTCTTCAGCCTCGGCATCGTGATCTATGAAATGACGACCGGCCATCTTGCCTTCTCAGGCGCGACGCCGGCGGCAATCTACAACGAAATTCTGCATAAGTCTCCGGCAGCGCCCTCGCGCCTTAATCCGCAGATTCCCGCGAAACTCGAGGAGATCGTCAACAAGCTGCTCGAGAAAGATCGCGATCTGCGCTATCAAAGCGCGGCCGAACTGCGCGCCGACCTCAAGCGCCTCCGGCGCGACACCAGCTCCGATCCCACGGCAGCGTTGCCGATCGCGGCCGCCATCTCAGCTCCCGATCGCAGTCCGCAGCCTTCGCGCGACCACAGTTCCGATTCGCAGTTGATCACCGATCTCGCGCACCGTCACAAGCGCATGATTGTAGCCGGGCTGGCCGCGGCCTGCATCGCCATTCTTGTCCTCGCCTGGTTCCTGCGCCCTGCCCTGCCGCCGCCCACGGTGTCGAACTTCGTCCAGCTCACCCAGGACGGTCAGCGCAAATCGCTCATTGGCACTGACGGCGCGCGGCTCTTTTTGAACCACAATCAAACCGCGCAGTCCGCCCCGGGAGGTCCCGCCCTGGATTCAACGATCGCCGAACTCTCGGTCAACGGCGGCGTCATCGCCACCGTTCCTGTGCCCGCATCAACTGGGACGTTCGTGCCCTTGAGCATTTCGGCCGATGGCTCAACCCTTTTGGTCAAGCAGGAGGAGGGCCCGACTGAATTTGACGCGCCGTTGTGGAGCCTGCCGGTCCTTGGCGGCTCGCCCATCCGCCTGGCCGACACTGTGGGCAACTACGGCGCGTGGTCACCCGATGGCAAGCAGTTGGCCTATACCAGAGGCAACGACCTCTATCTCGCCAACGCAGACGGCACGGATTCCCGCAAGATTGCCACGCTCTCCAATGTCGCCCAGGTGCCGGTTTGGTCGCCGGATGGCAGTAAGATCCGCTTGACGATTGGCGGTCAGTACGGGGACGTGCCCACTATCTGGCAGGTCCAGCCAAGCGGCGCCGATCTGCATCCACTCTTCCCTGGCTGGCACGCACGCGCCGGAGAGTGGGACGGAAGGTGGACGCCGGATGGAAAGTATTTCGTCTTTGTGTCGCAAAACCAGCTTTGGGCGGTCCGCGAAGGCTCAAGTTTCCTGCACAAGGTTGATTCCGCGCCTGTGCAGTTGACCTCGGGAGCCATCGGCTACAACAATCCACTCCCGGCGAAGGACGGCAAAGAAATCTACGCGATCGAGGTGTTGCGCAAGGGCGAACTCGAACAGTACAACCAAAAAACCGCCGCGTTCGCGCCCTATCTTGGCGGCATCTCGGCTTACTATTTTGACTTCTCCCGCGATGGCCAGTCGCTGGCCTACGTCACCTATCCGGATCAAACATTATGGCGCAGCAAAGCTGACGGCAGCGGCAGTATCCAACTAACCTCGTCGCAGCTCGCGGCTTTTGAGCCTCGCTGGTCGCCTGACGGAAAGCAGATCGTGTTTTACGCCATCGAGCAAGGCAAACCGCCGCGGCTTTACATCACTCCCTCCGACGGCAGCGGAGCGCCGGAGGAATTGGCGCCTAGTTCACCCGGCCAGCAGTGGGATCCGACCTGGTCGCCGGATGGAAAATCCGTGATGTTCGGAGGCGAACCCGGATCGCAGTCGGTCATCCGCATTGTCGATGTCAACACCCGCCAGGTCACCATAATCCCAGGCTCGCAAGGAATCTTCTCTCCGCGCTGGTCGCCCGATGGCCGGTATATCGCCGCCATGCCCAAAGGCTCGCAGAACTTGGTGCTCTACGATTTCAAGACTCAAAAATGGTCAACGCTGGCTTCCGATCCGCCTGCGTTTCCGGCCTGGTCTCACGACAGTCAATTTGTCTATTACTTGAGCAGGCGCGTGTTGAAGCGCGTGAGAATCAGCGACCGGAAGGTGGAGCAGGTGGCGAGCCTGAAGGGTTTTTCTTCGGCGGGCTACTATGGCGGTTGGCTCGGCCTCATGCCCGACGACACTCCCCTCATGCTTCGCGACGCCGGTACCGAAGATGTGGTCTCGATGGACTGGAACGCTCCGTAAGGTGTTCGCGGTTCGCGCTTGGCCGCTCACTTCCGAGCGATGATTCCGGGGCTGCACCACTGCGCGATCAGGACTCCTTCGTCCTCGGCCAGCGCGCGCAATTCATCGATGAGGCCGTTCATCTCGGCAGGTGTTGCGATGTCGTTGCGATGAATGACAGTTGAAGCCTCGGCGATGGTAAGCTCCCAGAGACGCTTCTCCGGCCCGCGAAAATAGGTCGGCTGCTCGAGGCGAACCTGGACCGACTGAAAGCCGGCACGCGCCGCGTCGGCCGGCATCCGGGCCCCGTAGTCGTAGCTCACGCCCAATGCGTCTCCCACCGCCTGACCAATTTCAATGGAGCGTGCGATTGCGGGAGACTCGACGGAACTGAAGACGCTCGATATCCGAATATCCTGGCAGACGAGGACACCGCCGGGGCGGAGGAGCCGATATGCTTCGCGAAGAACTTTTGCTGGCTCGGTGAGATGGCAAAGCAAGAGCCGCATATGCACGAGGTCGAAACTTTCATCGGGAAATCCGGTGGCGTAGGCGCTGGCTTCGATGTAGTCAATTGGCAGATGGTCGCATTTGGCGCAATGCCATTTGGAGACGACAAGCTGATCTGGATTGACATCTGCCGCGACCACCGAGCCCATGGGTCCGACCTGTGTCGCCATCCAGCAAGAAACCGCGCCGATGCCGCATGCCAAATCCAGAGCGCGCGTTCCGGGCCCGAGCCCGGCATCCAGAAGCAGTTTGCGGGTTGACGGTCCATAGACCTCATCGAGCAGCCGCAGCCGGTCTGCCGCCGCCTCGCCGGTTCCGAGCACATAGACATCGCTCGCAGTGCCTTTGGCGCCTTCTGCCATAAAGTTGACTCCTTGATCTCGTGAATTTGGCCCAGTTGTTTCCTGGCGCGGGGAAGCTACTGAAGGGCCTAATCATAGCAGTCAGATTCGACCCGCCGGAAGCTGAACTGAAGATCGCAACCAAAACAATGGGGCCACTGGATTCGACGCCCCGCTCGTTCGCAAATACCTCCGATCCTCGATTAAGAAGCTAAGGGGGCGGCTGGAAACACCGTGAGACGCTGCAAGATGGCAAATCATTCGCGCTGTCAACTCATTTTGCCATTCCCGCGGCTCCAAGCCTCTGAAAATAAGCACTAAAAGTTTGTTCCCAAGTTTGCCGATCATTTACCGCATCTGGCGCATACTTATTCCATGATCACGAGCAGACCACGACAACTCGACCGCTGCCTATCCTTTCTTTGTCGGCTGCCTTCTACTGGCTATTCCCTATTGGCTATTGCTATTCCCTGTTCCCTATTCCCTGCTCCCTGTTTTTCAGTACCTTGGTACCGTGCGCCGCACCGCCTGATAGCTCGAAATTAAATAAAAAGTGTTTTTGCTATGCTCAGAACGCCAAAATAGCACTTAACTCTTTTGCAAGCAACACAACAGCATCAAAATCCGTCGCGTTTTTCTACGATTTTTCTCGATTTTTATTCACAAAATGGCCCTATCTCACCCCAAAATGCCTCCAAATCGCCCCTTGAGCCGCACAACGTTTTTTCGCCACATCTTCGCCTCTACCGTATAATCAATCCATGGACTTTCAGCTCGTCTCCAGCTATACGCCGAAGGGCGATCAGCCTCGCGCCATCGACCAGCTCATGGAGGGGCTCGGTGCTGGCGAGAAGCACCAGGTGCTGCTGGGCGTGACCGGGTCGGGCAAGACCTTCACCATGGCCAAGGTCATTGAGCAGTCCAACCGGCCGGCGCTGATTCTGGCGCACAACAAGACGCTTGCCGCGCAGCTTTATCACGAGTTCAAACAGTTCTTCCCTTCAAATGCCGTTGAATACTTCGTCAGCTACTACGACTACTACCAGCCGGAGGCGTACATTCCCGCCGGCGATCTCTATATAGAGAAGGAAGCCACGATCAACGAAGAGCTGGACAAGCTGCGGCTCTCGGCCACGCGCTCGCTCTTCGAGCGCCGCGACGCGATCATCGTCAGCTCGGTGAGTTGCATCTACGGTCTGGGCTCACCCGAGGCGTACTTCGGAATGTTATTGCTGCTGGAGAAGGGGCAGAAGATCAGCCGCAAGGACATTACGCGGCGCCTGGTGGAGATTCTCTACGAGCGCAACGACACGGACTTCCGCCGCGGAACTTTTCGAGTAAGAGGCGACGTGATCGAGGTCTTTCCCACTTACGACGAGAATGCTTACCGAATCGAAATGTTCGGCGATGAGATTGAATCGCTTTCGCAGATCGATCCGCTCTTCGGCACCGTGAAGCAGAAGTTCTCGCGGTTGCCCATCTATCCCAAGAGCCATTATGTCGTCCAGCCCGAGCGCAAAGCCTCGGCCATCGACTCAATCGTTACCGAGCTGAACGAATGGGTGGCGCACCTCGAGTCGGAGGGCCGTGCAGTGGAGGCGCAGCGTGTACACCAGCGCACGCGGTTTGACCTGGAGATGATCAAGTCGATGGGCTACTGTCACGGCATCGAGAACTACTCGCGCCACTTCATCGGGCGATTGCCGGGTGAGCCGCCGCCCACGCTGCTCGACTACTTCCCGCGCGACTTTCTGCTTTTTGTGGACGAGAGCCACGCCACGATTCCGCAGGTGCATGGAATGTGGCACGGCGATCGCAGCCGCAAACAAAACCTTGTCGACTACGGATTCCGCTTGCCTTCGGCGATGGACAACCGGCCGCTCAAGTTCGACGAGTTCGAGAACCGAATTCATCAGACGATCTACGTCTCGGCAACACCGGGACCGTTTGAGTTGACGCGATCGGCCGGAGTGGTGGTCGAGCAGGTCATCCGGCCCACCGGCCTGGTCGATCCAGAAGTTGAGATTCGCCCCGTGAAAGGTCAGATCGACGATCTTCTCGCGGAGATTCGCGACCGGGCCGGGCGCAATGAGAGAGTTTTAGTCACCACACTGACCAAGCGCATGGCCGAAGACCTGGCCGGCTATTACACAGAGGTCGGAGTTCGCTGCCGCTACCTGCACTCCGAGATTGAGACGCTGGAGCGAGTGAAGCTGCTGGCCGGCCTGCGTAGGGGTGAATACGACGTGCTGATCGGCATCAATTTGCTGCGCGAAGGGCTCGATCTGCCGGAAGTCTCGCTGGTTGCGATTCTCGATGCGGATAAAGAGGGATTTCTGCGCTCCGCTGGGTCGCTGATCCAGACCATGGGCCGCGCGGCGCGCCACCTGCAAGGCAGGGCGATTCTTTACGCGGACAGGATCACGGATTCGATGCGCCGCGCGATGGATGAGACGGATCGCCGTCGCACCATCCAGCGCGCATACAACGAAGAGAATGGTATTACGCCGCAGTCGATCATTAGCCAGGTGGAGATGGGACTGGCGCACATTCTCAAGGCCGAGTACGGCGACGTCGAGGAGGAGGAGACAGCAGGAATTCCGGAGTTCAATACGCAGGCCGAGTTGGACGCATATATTGCAAAACTCGAAACCGAGATGCGCGAGGCGGCCAAAAAGTTCGAGTTTGAGAAGGCTGCACGCCTGCGGGACAGCATCAAGCAGCTTCGTGACAAGGAATTTCTTCTTGGGTAACTTTGGTACGGGCCTCTTTGGTATCTTTGGCGGCCGTTCTCTACGGGCAACCGCAAGCGTTTACCCGTCATCTCACGTTGCGAGAGAGTAAATATTTCTCAAGCGCTTCAGGTGAGCTGAACGCGCCACCTGGCCCCCAATGATAAATATCCTCATCGTCGACGACGATCCTCTTCAAGCTTCTTTGATGATGTCGGTTCTTGGCCGGCATTTCGGGAACGTGCGTCGCGTAACCGACGCGGCCGAGGCGCTGTGTCTCGTCGAGCAGCCCGAGTTTGCCAACGATCTCGGCCTGGTCATCACGGGGCACCACACGCCAGGGATCGGCGGCCCGGCGTTCGTGTCAGAATTGCGCTCTCGGAAGCCGGATTTGCCGGTGCTGGTCCTCGGCGCAGGTGGCGCCGCACCCTCCGACTATAAAGACGATCGGGTTGTCTTCCTGCCCCGGCCGGTCGGCGGTGACAAGATGCTTGCGGTCACGGGTCGGCTCCTGGCCGACTATAAGAACGCGATCGCTTAGCCAGCAAACCCAGAGAATGCGGCAATAGACGTGGCTTGGAAGTTTGCTCCTCGCGTGAGCCAAATCGCGCGCAGAACTCCTATCAAAGGTAGAGAATAAGCCCGTCCTTAAGGATGGCACGTCCCTCGCGCATGCGTGCGACAATCATCGTGGAGCTCTAATGGCCACGTTTGGCAGCTTTTGTCTTCTTATCGCTTTAGTTCTGGCCGCCTACAATCTACTTGCCGGAACGGTGGCGCTGCGGCTGATTGCCACCGGTCAGCCCGCCCGAATTTCTCCTGAGCGGTTGGCGGATACCGCGAGACGAGCGGGGATTGCCGGTTTCGTAGCCGTTACCGGGGCCGCATTTGCGCTCGTCTGGTCAGTCTTTTCCAACGATTTCTCCATTACCTACATCCTTGAGCATTCCAACCGAGCGCTGCCCATTCCGTACAAATTCGCGGCGCTCTGGAGCGGCCAGGAAGGTTCGCTGTTGCTGTGGGCGTGGCTGTTGGGAACTTATGGCTTCGTCCTGCGCCTGACGCATAAGACAGATGTGAAGCTCTACTCCTACGCGGGCACGATTCTGGCCGGCATCCAGGTGTTCTTCCTGTCGGTGCTGATTTTTGCTGCGCCTCCGTTCGCGCTGCTTCCCAGCTATGTTGCCGGGGGCGCAATTCCTGCCGACGGCAACGGGCTCAATCCCCTGCTGCAATACCCGGAGATGGTGATTCATCCGCCCATGCTTTATCTCGGGTACGTCGGCTTCTCAGTGCCTTTTGCTTTCGCGTTGGGCGCGCTGATGATGCGCTACCCCGGCGAGAAGTGGATCAGGATCACGCGCATCTGGACGATGGTGACCTGGCTGTTCCTGACCTGCGGTATCTTTCTCGGGATGCACTGGGCTTATGCCGTGCTGGGTTGGGGCGGCTACTGGGGCTGGGACCCTGTGGAGAACGCGAGCTTTATGCCGTGGCTGACGGGGACCGCATTCCTGCACTCCGTGATGATGCAGGAGCGAAAAGGCATGATGAAGAGCTGGAATGTGTGGCTGATCTTCTCCACATTCCTGTTGACGTTGCTGGGCACGCTGCTCACCCGCGCAGGCCTGGTGAGTTCGGTGCATGCTTTTGCGCAGTCCAACATCGGGACGTGGTTCATCGTCTTCATGGGCATCGTGCTCGGCGTCTGCATCTTCACTTACATTTTGCAGCGCGGACACCTGAAGACCGAGCATCACATGGAATCGCTGGTGAGCCGCGAGTCAAGCTTCCTCTTTAACAATCTTGTCTTGTTGACTGCTTGCTTTGTGATTCTGTGGGGCACGCTGTTCCCCATCATTTCAGAATATGTGCAAGGCACCAAGGTGACAGTAGGCGCACCTTTTTACAATCGCGTCGCTGTGCCCATCGGACTATTTCTGGTTTTTCTTACTGGCGTGGGCCCGCTGCTGCCGTGGCGCTCAAGCTCATTCAAGGCCATCAAGCGGAACTTCGTGCTGCCGATCATTGCTCTTTGGGTTACCGTGATTGTGTGCCTCGCTGTCGGCGTGCGGCCGTGGAAAGACGGCGCGCTCGACACCGGCAGCTTCTACGCGGTCGTGGCTTTTTCAGTGGCCGCGGCAGTGCTTACCGCGATCAGTGCCGAGTTCCTGCGCGGTGCCGGCGTCATCTCGCGGCAGACCGGCCGGAATCTTTTTACGGCCACATGGCTGCTGACGCGACGCAACACGCGACGCTACGGTGGATACATCATTCATATCGGCGTGGTGGTTGTGGTCATTGGACTGGCAGGATCGGCTTTCAACCGCAGCATCGAAAGCGAAATGGGCCTGCACTCCACGATGAGCATCGGTCCCTACACGCTGGTCTGCACAGGCTTCACGCAAGATTCCAACTCGAACTACAACTCGGACTACGCGGTGCTCGACGTTCACCAGGGCAGCAAGAAGGTTTTCCAGATGACGCCGGAGAGACGCTTCTACCTTGCCAGCGGCCAGCCGCAGACCATGGTGGCGATTCACTCGGTTCCCGAGTGGGATCTTTACGTTGTGTATGAGGGCACGAATCCGGATTCTGGCCAGCCGATTATCAAGGCGTTCCTGAATCCGCTGGTGGGATGGATCTGGTTCGGCCTGGTGATCATCGTGCTCGGCACATTCATTGCGCTGGTTCCGAACCTGTCACCGGCGACCGCATCCGTGCGCGTTCGTTTGAAGTCAGCCTCAATCACTCCCGCTCTCAAGGGTGGCGGCTGATGGCAACTCCGTTGCGTTTGACTTTTTTGACGAGAGTTGTGGAAGTGTCGGTACTTGTTGTCGCCATCTGCTTCTCGCTGGGCGCGGCCACTCCGGATTCGCGGCAGAATACGGTGAGCCACCAACTGATGTGCCAGTGCGGATGCGCGCAACTACTGGGCGAATGCGATCACGTGGGATGCCCCGACCGCGATAAAGAACTCTCCGAGCTGACGACGGACATTGCGGCGGGCATGACCGATCAACAGGTGATGGACGAGTTTGTGGCCAAGTACGGTGCCGTGGTTCTGGCTGCGCCAACAACGAAGGGATTCGATTTGGTGGCGTGGGTTGCGCCCTTCGCGGTATTTGCAGCAGCGTTGCTAGGCACGATCCTGTTGATCCGGCGCTGGGGCGGATTGGGATTTGAGCGGCGCGCGCAGGCGACGGGAACCGTGGCCCAGGTCACGGACCCGGCGGAGCAGGAACGGCTGGATCGCGTTCGCCGCGAGACCGGCGGCGATGACGGGTTTTGACGGAGGGTTTTGAGCGATGACGGAAACAGATGGCCTGATTGCCGGATTGCTTCTCCTATTTGCGCTCTTCCTGTACACGTTCTGGCCGGAGAACAGCTTCGCAAGTCAAAAGCAGAAAACGCGGCTCGATTATCTGCTGGAACGCAAGGAACAGCTTTATGAGAACCTGCGCGATTTGAACTTTGAATACCGCGCGGGTAAGTATCCTGAGGAAGATTTCGCTGCTCAGCGAGGCCAATTGGAACGCGAGACAGCGGAGCTGCTGGCAGAAATCGATCACTTGCAACAGGCGTGAAACCAGTGAACAGAGATCAGAGATCAGTTCGGAGTGCAAATTGAAGTTACAACACAAAATGAACTTGAAACGATTTGGAACATGTATTTTTGGTTTGAGCTTTTTGCTTTGCTGCGTAGTGGCACGGGCGGCCACGGTGAGCGGAACCGTGACCGACAAGACCACCAACAAGCCCGCGGTGGGCGATGCGGTAACGCTGCTGGAGCCGATGTCGGGCATGAGCGAAATTGGCCATGCGACGACCGACGCGCGGGGCCGCTACAGCTTGAATATTCCCGGAGCCGTCCCGTATTTGATTCGCGTTGTGCATCAGGGCGCTGAGTACTTTATCGCGGCGCCGCAGGGTGGCGGAAACGGCGACATCGCCGTCTATGACGTGGCCGCAAAGGTGGATGGCGTGACCATCTCCGAACACGTGACCGGAATCGAGACCGACAACGGACAGCTTCGCGTGGTTGAGCGCTATGACATCCGCAACGCCAGCTCTCCCCCGCGCACGCAGTGGAGCAAGCAGTCTTTTGAGGTGATTTTGCCAACCGATGCGGTGGTAGGCGATGCCTCGGCGCAGCGGCCAGGGGCGAGCAGCCTGCCAACCAGCGTGAAGCTCAGTCCCGAGGAGACCAAGGGCCATTACGCATTCGACTTTCCGATTCAACCCGATGACGGCGGCAAGGGTACGCTGTTTCAGGTTCAATACGATGTGCCATACAGCAGCGGGAAGTATAGCTTCCATTCACAGGTCACGCTGCCCGCGGATACCGTATGGATCGTGCTTCCCAAAGCGATGACGTTTACAGGCGGAAGCGGAGCCGCGTTTGAATCGTCGCCACAGGATCCCTCGGTGCAGACTTTTTTGGCGAGAAATGTCCTTCCAGGCAAAGCACTGGAATTTTCTGTCTCCGGTACGGGGTCGTTCGCGCGCGACGATCAGAACGGGCAGGGTGGCCAGAGTGATGGCAGCAGTGGACCGGCAACCGCCGGGCCTGGAAGCGGACCCGGCGGCGGCCTCGGCGAGCCTATCAATACGCCCGATCCACTCTCGAAGTACAGGTGGTGGATTCTTGGCGGCCTGGCGTTGTTGCTGGCGGCAGCGGCGGCCTTTCTGTTGCGCAGACCTCCCCCTCCGTTGACTGGTGCGGGCGCAACTCCGGATTCGGACTCAACGGAGTCTTCCGGAATTTCGCCGGCTTATTCTGTGTCTACTCTGACGACCGCGTCACCAGCCGCGAAGAATGCGGCTCTGCTGAATGCGCTCAAGGAGGAGCTATTCGCTCTGGAGAGCGAAAAGATTTCCGGCACGCTGGCGCCGGCCGAGTACGCTGAGCAAAAAGCAGCGCTGGAGACGGTGCTGAAGCGGGCGCTGAAAAAACAGTGAGCAGTGGTCAGTGATTAGTGGTCAGTTGGCCGAGGCGAACGAGTAAGCCCATCCGTTGAGCTGCGGGCGCTTATCCCAATCTTCTGTCCGCTATTCCACACTATCGTCTCCTGTATCCTTCCTCAATGAAGACTCTTCTTCGCACGCTGCTTTCTTTGGCTCTGATCGTCTGGTTGGGCGCTGAGATCTTTTTCCCGATCATTGCCGCTATCACGTTTGGCACGTTGCGGCCCGACACACATGCGGCAGGAGCGATTGTTGGCCAATTGCTTCGCATCCTGCATGAAATGGGATTGGTTTCGGGCATGGTGGCGTTAGCCGTGATGGCATTGGCTCCGGCGTGGGGAATCTACAAGCCGCGCGCGATGCTGGCCCCCATGGCGCTCATCGCGCTGATGATTGCTCTTACAAGCTACTCGCAATTCGGCATCATTCCCGCCATGGAGCGCGACCGAATGGCTGCTGGCGGCAGCATTGATGCGACCAGCCCTCCCAATGCGACCATTGCCCACTTCAACGAACTGCACAATCGAAGCGTGGTTGTGGAGGAAACGATTTTGCTGTTCGGACTGGCGACCGTGGTGCTGATGGCGAGAGCGGAAAGTACGCGAGTCTGAAGCTCGAACGATCGTCTGCGGATAAGTTTGTCCGGCGCAAACATTTGAAGCAACCTCCGAAACAACCAAATAAGTGATGCGCGCGCCTCGGTTGCGCGCGCGGCACGGCGCGAGAGTGCTTCCTGTATTATCGGAAAGGCTTGAGCGCTCGGTGGCTGCTCTAGCAAAATCCACGATGGAACGACTATGAAAACCGGCATTATCGGCCTGCCACAGGTGGGCAAGACTTCGCTCTTCAAAATTCTGACTAAAGCCAAGGTTGACGAGCATGGGCGCGCGAATCCTCGCGAGGCGCACATTGGCGTGGCGCGCGTGCCCGATGAGCGGCTGGATAAATTGTCGGAGCTTTACTCGCCAAAGAAGACGACCTACGCGGCAGTAGAATTTGTTGATGTTGCGGGGATCGGGCAGGAGGCGCTGAAAGAGACGGCGTACCTGACCAGCCTGCGCAATGTGGATGCGCTGATCCATGTGCTGCGAGCATTCGAGAACGATGCAGCCGCTCAGGTAGGGCCGATTGATCCGCTGCGCGACGTCAAAAATGTCGAGTTCGATTTAATGTTGAGCGACCTGGGGCAGGTTGAGAAGCGCATGGAGCGCGTGGAAAAAGATCTGAAGAAGGGGCGCACCGGCGAGCTGGAGCGGGAACAGGCGCTGCTGGTGCGGTCAAAAGAATCGCTGGAAAAGGAAATTCCTTTGCGCGCCATGGAGATGACGGCGGACGAGAAGAAGCTCATTCGCGGCTTCATGTTTCTATCGCAAAAGCCAATTTTGTATGTACTTAATATCGGCGAAAGCTCCACGCTCGGCGCCGATCTGGAGCAGGCCGTGAGCCGCTACAAGCTCGATGAGATTGCTAATCTGGCAAACGCGGGCGCGATGGCGATCTGCGGCAAGGTTGAGGCGGAACTGGCGGATATGGACGACGCCGAGGCTGCGGATTTTCTCGAGAGCTATGGCCTGCACGAAAGCGGACTGGTGCGGCTGATTAGGAAGAGCTACGAGCTGCTGGGGCTGATCAGTTTTTTTACGGCGGGCGAGGACGAGTGCCGCGCGTGGACGGTGCCGGCGGGATCAAAAGCGCCGCAGGCAGCCGGCGCGATTCATTCCGACTTGGAGCATCATTTCATCCGCGCAGAGACCATTCGCTGGGATGCCCTGCTGGAAGCAGGATCAGAGGCTGCGGCGCGCGCCAAGGGCACGCTGCGGCTGGAAGGAAAAGAGTACGTGGCGCAGGACGGCGACGTGATGCACATCCGGCATAGTGGGTGAGAAATACAGGGAACAAGGGACCGAGGGACCAAGAGCGCTGACCGGCGATAGCACGCTGCAAACAAATTGACGTAATCAAGATGCTTACGACTTCACTCATTCTCGGCACGATTGCCGCGCTCGCCGATGTGGCCGGCGGTTTGGTGCTGGTGCGCGCGCGCGGCGTGGAGCGCTACCTGCGCTACTTTGTAGCGCTCGGAGCAGGGTTCCTGATGGCCACGGCGCTGCTGGAGATGACGCCGGAGAGTCTGCTTTTGAATGCGCGGCTGGGTCCGGCACTGATCATGGCGGGCTATTGCGCTGTGCATCTTTTGGAGCACACCATCAACGCTCATTTCCACTTCGGCGAGGAGGTACATGGCCACGAATTTGTCTCCGCGCGCACTGGCTACTCGGTGCTGGGCGGCCTGAGCGTGCATGCCCTCTTTGATGGAGTGGCTATCGGATCTGGATTTGCGCTCTCGAATTGGCTTGGCTGGCTGATCTTTCTCGCAATTTTGCTGCACAAGGCGCCGGAGGGCTTCACCATGGCCAGCGTGATGATGGCGAGCGGGCGCAGCCGGGCGACGGCGTTTTGGTCCGCTGTGGCGCTGGCCGCCGCCACGCTCGTGGGCGTGCTGTTGATTCAGCTGGTGCCGCGCTGGGTTCCGTATGGACTGCCGATCTCGGCGGGCGTCGCGATTTACGTGGCCGCCACAGACCTGGTGCCCGAGGTGAATCGCGAGCCGGGCATCCGCATGGCGCTGGTGTTCTTCGCCGGCGTGGGCGGGTTCCTGCTGCTGCGCTCGCTGCTGCCGCACATGTAGGGCGGCGCCGCAATCCATTTGCTGTACCTGGCCTCTGTGCAGTGCGGATTTTCTCTGAGAACAACTTAGTCTGGCCGTTGCCGCATTGAGGTGCGGCGATCGTCGAGCCGCTTTCGCACGGTATGCTAACCGATGTGGCGTATTGTGTCGCACCTGTTCTGGAAGAGATCGGAAGCTCGCGGCGAGCGCGCACGCGCATTCCATTTGAGCTTGTGGGAGTACTGCTTTTTACGGCGCTCGGTTTTCTGGTGATGGGCTACCATCCTGGCCTTGAGGACGACGGCGTCTATCTCGCCGCAGTCAAGGCTGACCTGAATCCAGCTTTATACCCTTACAATTCGAATTTCTTCCGGCTGCAAATGGAAGCGACGGTCTTTGACGGGTGGATGGCGCACTTTGTCCGCTGGACGCAGATGCCACTGGCGTGGGCGGAGCTGCTGTGGCAATGGGCCGCGCTGTTTCTGATTCTCTGGGCAGTAAAGAAGATTGCGGACCGGCTCTTCGCCGAAGAGCACGCGCGATGGGGCGGAGTGGCAATGGTGGCAGCCATGTTCACGCTGCCGGTAACCGGAACTGCGCTGTACATGGTGGACCAGTATCTGCATCCGCGCGCATTGGCAACAGCGATGATCCTGCTGGCTGTCTGGCGAATTCTGGATGGAAAACGATGGCAGGCGGCGGCGCTGCTGCTGGTTGCCCTTCTGCTGCATCCGCTGATGGCAGCGATGGGAATTTCGTTTTGCGTGATTCTCTCTTTGGTCTTGTTGGACCGGGTCCGTGAGCGCATACTCACGCTGCGAACTTCGGCGGCTGCGGTCGTACCGCTCGGGTGGATCTTCGAAGCCGGCGGCTCAAGCTGGCGCAAGGCTCTGGAAACGCGGCCGTACTTCGACCTGCACAAGTGGACCTGGTACGAGTGGCTTGGGGCGCTGGCCCCTTTGTTGCTTTTCTGGTTGCTGTGGCGCGTGGCACACAAGCGCGGAGAGACAATGTTGGCGCGCTTTGCTGCGGCCGCACTCATCTATGGCGTGTTTCAGCAGGTTTTGGCGGTCGCCATGATTTGGCCATCCTCACTGGTGCGGTTGACGCCGTTGCAGCCAATGCGGTTCCTTCACTTGCTCTATTTCGTGATGGTGATGATGGCTGGATGTCTGCTGGGGAAATTTGTGTTGCATCGGAATGTGTGGCGCTGGGCAGCGTTTTTGCTGGTCGCGAATGGAGGCATGTTTGCGTGGCAGCGAGCGGAGTTTGCCGCCAGCCCGCACCTCGAATTGCCGGGCCGGCAGTCGAGTAATGCATGGTTGCAGGCTTTCGCGTGGGTCCGCGCGAATACGCCGGAGAACGCCTATTTCGCGCTCGATCCGCATTACACTGAAGCGCCCGGCGAGGATTACCACAGCTTTTTGGCCCTGGCCGAGCGCAGCCAACTTGCCGATGCGGTGAAGGATGCGGCTGTGGCAACGATGGTGCCGGAGTTGGGTCCGGTGTGGGCGCGCCAGGTGGCGGCCGCCGCAGGCTGGCGGGACTTCAAGCTTGCGGACTTCGAGCGGCTGAAGGCAGAGTTCGGCGTGGACTGGGTGCTGGTGAACTACCCGCAGCCCCAGGGCCTCGACTGCCATTGGCACAACAACCAACTGGCCGTCTGCCGGATTCCGTGAGAAAAAATGAGACAGCGCAAACTGCGGGCTTTGCAGGTTGCGGCTGCATCCGCGAGAATGGACTTGTCATCATTCTCCGCCGCGGACACCGATCATGCTCAACATTACCCAGCGATTGATTCTCGGTTGTGTGCTCATCGCCTGCCTGACGGCAGGGCTGGTGGCAGCCACACATAAAGCGCTGGCGACGGCCGGGCAGCTTCATCTGGGCTATGCAGTGGCTTTGGCCTGTTCGCTGATCGCGGCGGCAACTATTTATTTTGTGCTGAAGCCCATCGAGACGCTGGCCCGCGATGCTGAACACATTGGTCAGGGAAACCTGGAACACCCGGTGGAGTGGAGCAGCCGCGACAGCTTTGGCGTGATCGCGAGCGAGCTTAGCCGGATTGCGGTGCGGCTGCGCGAGGTGCGCGATACCGAGGCCGGGCGGCGGCAAATGGAGTTTCAACTTTCGGATGCAGTACTGCAATCCATCTTTGAACCCATCATCGTGACCGATGGAAAAGGTCATGTGCTGAAGGTAAATCCGGCAGCGGCTGAATTGCTGGGTGAAGCAGCGAGCGATCGCATGGCGCTGGCCAATACGCCGGGAGGCGAGAAGATTCTAAGCGCCATCCGGGACGCAGTATCGATGCAAAAGGCGGTGGCGACCGAGGGCGAAGCATCGATGTTGCCGATGAGGATCGGCAATCAGGAACGAAGCTATCGCCTGCGCACGATGCCGATGCGCGATTCAGAGGGCAGGCTGCTGGGCGCTGTGACGACGCTTGAAGACGTGACCAGCCTCCAGGACACCGACCGGTTCAAGACGGTGTTTATCGCAGTGGCCAGCCGCAAGCTGCGCGACCCGCTGCTGCAATTGCGGCGCGGGCTCTATGCGCTGGCGCAGGGATTCTCGGGCGAGATGACCGCGCTGCAAACGGAGCTGGTGGCCTCAACCAGCAAGGAAGCTGAAACCCTGGACGATCTGATGGCCGACCTGATTGAAGTTGCAGAGCTGGACACCGGCAAGCGCGAACTGAAGCTGGAGCGGATTCGCCCGTTGCAGGCCCTGAATGAGGCGCGCGACCGCAACTGCGATGAAGCCGCGAGGAAGCATATCCGCGTGGACGTGAGCGCTTATGCGGATCTTGCAGTAGTGCAGGCCGACCGGCGCGCGTTGCGCTCGATTCTCGACAACCTGCTCTCGAATGCATTGAGATACACGCGGGAAGACGGCGAGATTCTTCTGGCCGCCGAGGAGATCAAGAGCTTTGTGCAATTCAGCGTGCGCGACACGGGCCGCGGCATTGAGGCGGAACGGCTGAGCACGATCTTTGATCGGTTTAATACGTTCTCCGAGCATGGAACGGGCCTTGGGCTGGCGCTGGTTCGGCGGCTGGTGGAGTCACTTGGCGGCCAGATCGCTGTGGAGAGCCGTTTCGGCCACGGAGCGACGTTCCGGTTTACGCTTCCGATTGCAGTGGCAAAAGAAGTTCAACATCCTGTCGAGGTGGGCTGAGCATGGCTGAGATCGTTCTCGAAAAAACGCCAGAGCCGGCCAAACTGCGCATCTACATTGGCGCGGCGCCGGGCGTGGGCAAAACCTACTTGATGCTCAACGATGCCAATCTTATGCGCAAGGGCGGCGTGGATTTGGTGATCGGCCTGGTTGAAACTCACGGGCGCAAGGAGACCGAAGAGCAGATTCGGGATCTTGAAGTGGTGCCGCTGAAAGTCATTCCCTATCGCGGCGTGACCCTGAAAGAGATGGATGTGGACGCGATCATCGCGCGGCATCCACAGATGGTGGTGGTGGACGAGTTGGCGCACACCAACGTTCCCGGCAGCAAGAACCGCAAACGGTACGAAGACGTGCAGGAGCTGCTGGACGCCGGCATCAACGTGATGACGGCGGTGAACATCCAGCACCTTGAGACGCTAAACGACGCCGTCAATCGCTCGGCCAATACGACTATCCGCGAGACAGTTCCAGACAGCTTCGTCAAGCGCGCCGACGAAGTAGTGAATATCGACATCACGGTGGAGGAACTGCGCAACCGGCTGCGGGCGGGCAAAATCTATGCTCCCGAAAAGGTGGAGCAGTCGCTGGCGAACTTTTTCCGCAAGGGCAACCTGAACATGCTGCGCGAGCTTTCGCTGCGCACCACGGCTGAGCAGGTGAGCAACCGCGCCTCGGAGTACCGGCGTACGCAGGGCCTGGAACAGGCGCCGGTGCCGGAAAAAGTGATGGTGTGCCTGAGCACGCGGCCGGGAACGGAGCGGCTGCTGCGCATTGGAGCTCGCATCGCAGGCAGGCTGGCGACAAACTGGTATGCGGTTTATGTGGCGCCGCCCGATGACAAGGGCCACAGCGACCCTGAAGCTCACCAGCGGGTGGAAGAATACATGCGCATGGCGCGAGACCTTGGCGCGAAGGTGGTCCAACTCACCGACCGCAAAGTCGCCGACGCGCTGATCCGCTTTGCGCAGCAGGAGAACATCTCGCATGTGGTCTTCGGGCAGCCGGCACGGTCGCGCTTCGACATTCTGCTGCGCGGCTCGGTGCTCAACCGGTTCCTCTCCGAAGTGCGCGACGTGACGGTGCAGGTGGTGCCAATGCAGAAGCCGCTACGACGCGCTTAGAGCGCGAACCCTCGCCAGTCTATTCGCAGAAGACGCGGACTTTGGCTTTTTCTTCCTTGGCGTCGACGTCGACGCTGAGATCCTCGAGGTGATCGATCAGTTCCTCGAGATTCTCCGGCTTGATCTGCGACAACGTCAGTGGAACACCGTGCTTGCTCATGGTCGCGTCAAACTGCTCGTGGGCCTGCGCGGGAATGAGGCTGGCCAGGCGCACGCCGGCGCGAAGAAGCTGCATGGGCACGCGGACGTTGACAGTGGTGGGGCCGTTCTTTTCGGTCGACTCGACCAGGACGCGGAGATATTTCAGGCGAGTCTTGACGGGCGTATCTTTATCGCTGTTAGGCCAGCCGTTTGAGCCGGCGTTGCGGCCGGTGAACTCGCCGGCGGTTGCAGCGGGGCTGGGTTCGAGAGCGGCGATAAGTTGCTCGGCTTCATCCGCGGTGATCTTGCCCGCGGCTAGCATTTCCAGGATTTGACGGCGATTGTCATTCATAGGATTCTCCTGATAAGTGTGAAGATGATCGAACGTGTTCGTCTTGCTCTTCCTTCCCTGTGCAGGCGTGGACGCCCGCTCGATAGCCGGCGAGGACGCCGGCGCTACAGAATGCGAACCGATACTTTGCTCTGGTGCGAGGTGACATGGACGCGCAAGCCACGCAGACTCGAAAGGATTCCCCAAAACGTGGCGATGGCGCGCCAGAAACTAATGCGGCCGGCGATGCAGGCGGCAAGAATTACGAACAAAATAAGCGGCGAGAACAGGAATAGCGGAATCCAGAGAAGCAGGAGCGGAATCCACAGCCG
>Ga0208220_1000276_pt1 | contig 21409 bp, 23 predicted proteins | sample NGESurdeep092012_9_FD_184484 | JGI IMG/M metagenome (GOLD analysis project Ga0208220, IMG submission 184484) | Arctic peat soil microbial communities from Barrow, Alaska - NGEE Surface sample F53-1 deep-092012 (SPAdes) | ecosystem: Environmental > Terrestrial > Soil > Wetlands > Peat ...
CACGCCGCCTCCTATTCTGAGTGTCTCATTACACTCAGAATAGGCTCACAGCCAGGTGTAACCAAGAACCCCTACGAATCTGACGTGCACCCCTGCCCGGCAGGCAGTAACCGCCCTGCGGCACGGCGCGCCGCGGCCCGGTCACCACCGTGCCGAAAAACAGCCGTCCGCGCAGTAACATGCCCGGCATAACCCGCATCGGCCGGGTTCAGGCCAGCGGCAGCCCCGCGGCAGAGCATGACCGTATGCCGGCCATAACCGGGGGCCCCGTTGCCAAAACTGGCAGCACGGCAGCGCCACCTCAGCCGACATGACGCCGGAGTAGGTGACGCGCGCCGCGGGAGCGGCGAAGAGGGACGCCATCCGGCGCCCCTCTGTCTGTAGCGGCCGCCTGTTCTCGCCTAGGCGAGAACAGGTTCGCGAACCGGGATCAGCAGGTCCTGCCCCACCTCAGCGGCGAGCACGTCGTTCTCTTCCTGAAGCCGGGAAAGTGCGGCTTCGAGATCACGTACTCGTTGCTGCAGGCGGCGCATCTCTGAGACCATGCGGGGATCCGGCCCGCCGACGTGGCCAAGTAGAGCCTTCGCCATTGTGTAAGGTCCTCCACACTGAGCGACCAGAGTGGGCACGCAAGCGGTCGCCAGAAACGCGAGCACGCAGTTGCGCGCAGGTAACACTTCTATGGTCCCACCGTCAAGGGTACCCGGTCAAGTTGGGAGATCGCCCAGGTCACAGGCCCGCAGTCGGCGCCGGTTCGTCATCGCTCGGCAAAGCCGACAGGGTCGGTGGTGGGCTCATCCCAGCGGTGCGTGACGTCAATAACCTGCCCGGGCGTGTCCGGGCCGCCCAGGAGGTCCAGCAGCTGCGCGCACGCGTCCCGGGGCCCTTCCGCCACGACCTTCACGCGGCCGTCCACCAGGTTCTCGGCCCAGCCGCGTAGTCCGAGAGCCAGCGCCAGGCTGCGCACCCACCACCGGAAGCCGACACCCTGGACCCTGCCCCGCACCCAGGCGGTGAGCCTGACGGGCCCAGGGCCGGTCCCAGGCCCGGTCCCAGGGCCGGTCTCCGGGCCATCGTCGTCGTCCCCTCCGGCCTCAAACCCTCCGGCCTCAAACCCTCCGGCCTCCGGCCCAGGCGGCTCGGGGGCCAGCGGGCAAACCTCATCAGCCACCTTCGCCTCCCTCACCACCATGCGTCACAGAAGGCCAGCACGCTAGCCTGCGGCACCCACTGAGTCCACTGCGGGTGACCCGTCACAGCCGGCCATTGCGCGGCCGGGGCTGGCAGACCGGGCAGCTGAACGCCGACCGGTTCATGAAGGCGTCGCGCCGGACGGGCGCGCCGCAGCGCGGGCAGGGGAGCCCGGCGCGGCCATAAACGGCCAGGGACCGGTCGAAATAACCGCTTTGCCCGTTCACGTTCACGTACAGGCTGTCAAACGACGTCCCGCCGACCCGCAGCGCGTCGCCGAAGACCTCCTGGACGGCGTCGACGAGCCGGTTGACATCCGGCCCCCGGAGCCGGTCGGACGCCCGGGCCCAGTGCAGTTTCGCCCGCCACAGCGCCTCGTCGGCGTAGATGTTCCCGACCCCGCTGACCAGGCTCTGGTCGAGGAGCGCCCGCTTGATGCCGGTGCGCCGGGCGCGGAGCCGGGCGGCGAAGGCCGCCCGGTCGAAGGCCGGCTCCAGCGGATCGGGCGCGATGTGCCCGATCACCGAGGGCAGTTCCGCGCCGCCCACGCTGACCAGCAGGTGGCCAAACGTGCGCTGATCGGTGAAACGCAGGTCGGGGCCGCCGTCGCGGAAGGTGAACCGGACCCGCACATGCGGGGACAGCGGCCGCTCCGGCTCGCCGACGAGCAACTGGCCGCTCATGCCCAGATGAGCCAGGAGCGCATCGTCGTCGGCGGGCAGCCAGAGATACTTGCCGCGCCGCAGCGGGGCGCCGACTCCGCGGCCGCGGAGTGCGGCCGCGAAATCGGCCGCGCCGGCCGCGTGCCGCCGGACCGCGCGCGGATGCAGGACCTCGACCTCGTCGATGGTCCGGCCGGTGACGTGTTGTTCCAGGCCGCGACGGACAGTCTCGACCTCGGGAAGCTCGGGCACGGGCTAACCGCCCCTAACCGACTGCTCTCCGGACGCTCCCCCGCCCTCGTCTGGCGCAGGTGTCGTTACCGGGCCATCCCCCTGGCCATTTGTCGCGCCGGGCAGGCTGGTGCTCTCGGGCACATTGAGCCCCGAAGCACCGGCGGGCCCGGCAGCACTGACGGTGACGACTCCGTTATTAGAGGTAGTCACCGCAGTGTTTGATACGGCACTGTCTGATGCCGCGTCGGCGGCGAGCCCGCCGCTGATCGCGGTCCAGGCCGCCTCGGCCGCCTGCTGCTCGGCCTCTTTCTTGGACCGGCCCTCGCCCTCGCCGTAGGTGCGCGTTCCGATGCGCACGGACGCCCGGAACGACTTCTGATGGTCCGGGCCGCTCTCCTCGACGTGGTACTCGGGCACGCCCAGCACCTCGGCCGCGGTGAGCTCCTGCAGCGAGGTCTTCCAGTCCAGGCCGGCGCCGAGGCGGGCGGACCGGGCGATCACCGGGTCGAACAGCCGGTGCACCAGCCCGTCGGCCGCGGGGAGCCCCTGATCCAGGTAGACGGCGCCGATGACGGCCTCGAGGGTGTCGGCGAGGATGGAGGATTTGTCCCGGCCGCCGGTCCCCTCCTCGCCCTTGCCCAGCCGCACGTAGGCGCCGAGGCGCAGGCCGCGGGCGACCCCGGCCAGGGCCCGCATGTTCACGACCGCCGCCCGCAGCTTGGCCAGCTGCCCCTCAGGCAGATCCGGGTACTGCCGGAACAGCGTGTCCGTGACGATCACGCCGAGCACGGAGTCGCCGAGGAACTCCAGCCGCTCGTTGGTCGGCAGGCCGCCGTTCTCGTAGGCGAACGACCGGTGCATGAGGGCACGCTCAAGCAGCTCACCGCCGAGCGGCACCCCGAGCGCAGCCAGCAGCTCGGCGGTGTCCGCGTCTGGTGCCTGACCATCAGGCGAGGAGCTACTCACGATCTTCTCCTTCCCCGCGCGGGGAGGGCCCGCGCGAGTCCCCCGCTACGAGCGCGTCAGGAAGGAGTGATTACCTGGCGCCGGTTGTACTGACCACAGGTCGGGCAGGCAGTGTGGGGGAGCTTGGGCTCGCGGCAGTTGGGGCAGGCCATCAGCTGCGGCGCGGTGGCCTTCCACTGGGCCCGGCGCGACCTGGTATTGCTCCGCGACATTTTCCGCTTGGGTACAGCCACCTCAGGGCTCCTTCGCTCGTTCCGGCACGGGTTCCGTCCGGTGCGTTTCCGGTCCGGCCGTCCCGTCCGGTGCCGTTCCAGCTTCGCCCGAGCCAGCTCCCGGCTCGCTCACGCGAATGTCCTGCAGTGCGGCCCACATAGGGCCGCGTTCCTCGTGCCCGTGACCGGGCGGCGCGTCCGCGAGCCGCACCCCGCACTGCGAGCAGAGCCCCAGGCAATCCTCCGCGCACAGCGGGGACAGCGGTAGCTCCAGCACGAGCGCGTCCCGAAGCGCCGGCTCGAGGTCGAGCAAGCCAGCGTCCAGCACGTAGCCGTCCGGACCCGCCACCCCCTCCGCCAGCGCGAACAGTTCCTGAAACCGCACCCTCGTCTCCGAGGTGAACGGCTCCAGGCACCGTGCGCACTCGCCGGCCAGGGGTGCGGTCACCGTCGCGGTGACCAGCACGCCCTCGGTTACTCCCTCGAGCTGGACCTCCAGCTCAAGATCGGCACCGGTGGGCACGCGGACCATCTCGACGCCCATATCGGCGGGCGCCGGGCTGATGCGCTGGTCGGTACGCGCTGTTCCAGGTCCGAGGGTCCGGATGTCAAAGACAAGCGGTCCCGCCGGATCTACTCGCTTGTGGTGCTTGGATCGCTGATGTGGCATGGCAGACAGCGGTTGTGACATGGCATTGAGCGCCAAGCTTACCGGCCTGCCTGCGCTAACCCCAACTTGCCCGCTTCGGGCCAGCCTGGCGCGGCGCGCCTAGGCCTGCGACAGGCGGGTAGTGAGCCGGTCCAGCACGAGCTCAGGCGCCAGCCCGCTCACGTCGCCGCCGTACTTGGCGAACTCCTTGACCAGGCTGGAGGACAGGAACGCATACAGCGGGTTCGTGGTCATGAACAGCGTCTCGACCCCGGCCTGGCTGTAGTTCATCTGCGCCATCTGCATCTCGTAGTCGAAGTCGCTGACGGCCCGTAGCCCCTTCACGATCGCCGAGACGTCGTTCGCCCGGCAGAAATCGACGATGAGCCCCTCGAACCGGGCCACCCGCACGTTGGGCTGGTCCTTGAGGACATCGTTGAGGATCTCGACCCGCTCCTCGACCGTGAAAAGGGCGGACTTGCTGGGATTGCGCAGGACGGCCACGACCACCTCGTCGTACAGGGAGGCGGCACGGGAAATGATGTCGAGGTGCCCGTTGGTCACCGGGTCGAACGATCCTGGACAGACCACACGTCGCACGCCGCTTCACGCTCCCGTCGAGGACGATCCGCAGGCCCCAGTGCCTGCGGCCCCAGGTTTAGGCGCCTGCGGCGAGACCGTACCAGAGGGTCGCCTCGCCGTACTTGCGGCACCTGTCCGTTACGTATCCAGGCGGCCAGGCCAGCGGGCCCGATCGGGTCGCGCGCTCGACGGCGATCAGCGCTCCCGGGGCGAGCCAGCCGTGGTCGATGAGGGCGGCCAGGATCCGCTCTAGCTCGTCGTCCCCGGCCGCGTAGGGCGGGTCGGCGAACACGAAGTCGCGCGGCGGCGCGCCGTCCAGGCCGCGGGCGAGCACCCGTTCCACCCGGTCGGTCAGCAGCCGCGCTCCGGGCAGCCCGACGGTCGCGATGTTCCTCCTGATCGCCTGGGCGGCCCGGGCGTCGGACTCGACGAGCAGCACGTCGGCCGCACCGCGGGAGAGGGACTCCAGGCCCACCGCCCCCGACCCCGCGAACAGGTCGAGGACCGCCGCGCCGTCGAGGCCGCCGCGGCTGGCGGTCACGGTGCCGAACAGGCCCTCCCGGGCGCGGTCGCTGGTCGGGCGGGTGGACCGGCCCGCCGGGACGGCCAGCCGCCGGCCGCCGGCCAGCCCGGCGATGATGCGTGTCACCGGCCAGGTCGCGCGGCTGGGGGCCGCCCGGCCCGCATCAGGCCTTCTCGAGGTACTCGGCGCGGTCGTTCTCCAGCAGCGCGCCGACGGCCTCGGCCAGCGCGGGATGGTCCGCCAGCGCGGGATCGGCGTCCACCAGGTCGACGGCCGCCGCGCGGGCCCCGACGATCAGGTCCTCGTCGTCCAGCACGCTGAGGATCTTGAGGCTGGTTCTGCGTCCCGCCTGAGCGGTGCCCAGCACATCGCCCTCGCGGCGCTGGCGCAGGTCGATCCGGGACAGCTTGAAACCGTCCGTGGTCCCCGCCACGGCCACCAGCCGCTCGCGGGCCGGCGCGTCCTGCGGCACCTCGGTGACCAGCAGGCACAGGCCCTCGTGGTTACCCCGGCCGACCCGGCCGCGCAGCTGGTGCAGCTGGGATACCCCGAACCGCTCGGCGTCCATGATCGCCATGACGGTGGCGTTCGGCACGTCCACGCCGACCTCCACGACGGTCGTGGTGACCAGGACGTCTACCGCGCCGTCGGCGAACGCCAGCATCACCCGGTCCTTCTCCTCCGGCGGGAGCCGGCCGTGCATGACGCCGAGCCGCAGCCCGGACAACGGGCCGGCGGTCAGCTCGGCGGCAAGGTCCAGGACGGCGATGGGCGGTCGCTGCGGGGCGCCGTCCTCGTCCTCGTCCTCGATCAAGTCCTCCGCCTCGCCTGCCGCCGCCCCGGTCGCCGGGGCGGCGCCAGTGCTCGCCGGGCCGTCGCCGATCCGCGGGCAGACGACATAGGCTTGCCGGCCGCGGGCCACCTCCTCCCGGATCCGCTCCCAGGTCCGGGCCAGGTAGTTCGGCCGTTCCGCCGCCGGGACGACGTGGGTGGCGATGGGCTGCCGGCCCGCGGGCAGCTCCGTCAGCGTCGACACGTCCAGGTCGCCGAACACCGTCATGGCGACCGTCCGGGGAATCGGGGTAGCGGTCATGACCAGGACATGCGGACGCCCGTCGCCGGCCTTGTCCCGCAGCGCGTCGCGCTGCTCGACGCCGAAGCGGTGCTGCTCGTCGATCACCACCAGGCCAAGGTCGGCGAACTGCACCCGGTCCTCGAGCAGGGCATGGGTGCCGATCACGATGCCGGCCTCGCCGGACGCCGCCTCGAGCAGCGCCCGGCGGCGGCTCGCCGCGCCCTGCGATCCGGTCAGCAGCGTCACCCGCGTCGCGTGCTCGGCGCCGCCGAGCTGGCCGGCCTGGCCCAGCGGGCCGAGCAGGCTGGTGATCGACCGGTAGTGCTGCTGCGCGAGAACCTCGGTGGGCGCGAGCAGCACCGCCTGCCCGGCCGCGTCGACGGCCTGCAGCATCGCCCGGACCGCGATCACCGTCTTACCCGAGCCGACCTCGCCCTGCAGCAGCCGGTTCATGGGGTGGTCGCGGGCCAGCTCGTCGGCGATGGTCGCCCCGGCCAGCTGCTGGCCGATGGTCAGCTCGAACGGCAGGGCCGCGTCGAAGTCGTGCAGCAGCCCGCCGGCCACCGGCGGCCGCGGGATCGCCGAGTAGTCCGCGGCGGCGAGCCGGCGCTGGGCCAGCGCCACCTGCAGCGCGAACGCCTCGTCCCACTTCAGCCGTTTCTTGGCCCGGTCGCGGTCGGGGTAGTCGACCGGCCGGTGGATGCCGCGCAGCGCGTCGCCGTACCCGATCAGCTCCTGCTGCTCCCGCAGGGCGGCCGGCAGGGGGTCGGCCGGCACGTCGAGCACGTCGAGCACGATCCGCACCGAGTCGGCAATCCGCCAGGAGGCGAGCTTGCCGGTCGCCGGGTAGATCGGGATCAGCTCGGCCGCGAACTCGGCGGCCCTGGCGTCGGTCGTGCCCGCGCCGACCAGCTCGTAGTCGGGATGCGCCAGCTGGCGCTTGCCCCGGAAGCTGGACACCTGGCCCGAGAACAGGCCGCGCATGCCCGGCTGCAGCTTGTCCTCGCGCCAGTCCTGCCGGCCGCGGCCGAAGAAGGTCAGGGTCAGCTTCCCGGTCCCGTCGGTGACGACCGCCTCGAAGATCGAGCCGCGCCGGTTGCGCATCGGGCGCGACGAGACGGAGGCGACCTCCGCCATGACGGTGACGTGCTCGCCGTCACGCAGGCCGGTCAGGCGGGTCAGCTCGCCGCGGTTGGCGTACCGGCGCGGGTAGTGGCCGAGCAGGTCGCCCACGGTCCGCAGGCCGAACGCCTCGTCGAGCCGCTTGGCCGCCTTGTCGCCGACGACCAGGCGCAGCGGGTCCCGGATTGTGGCCATCCCTGTGTCTACCTCACCCCTACTCCGCGCCGGCCTGCAGGACGACGCCCGCGGCGACGCCGGCCTGGCACTCGATCTCGGTCGCCGGGCTGACCTCGCGGACGTGTGCCATCACCCGCTCCGCCAGCTCGGGATGCGCGTCCGCGCCGGTCAGGATGGTCATGAGCTCCGCCCCGGGCGCGAGCAGCTCGTCGATCACCGCGACCGCGAGCGCCAGCTGCTGCGGGCCCGGCTGCTGCGCGGCCGGCCCGCTGACGCTCGCGTAGCGCATCCGGGCCGCCGCCCGGGCCATCGCCGCCGCGTCGGCCCGGAACTGCGCCGCAGGCTCGTGCACGGCCAGCGCGGGCAGCGCCTGCACCGGCGAGCGTACGTCCACGACCAGCACCTCAATCCCGTCCTCTCGCAGGTTCCGCGCGGCCGTCGTGGCGGCGGCCAGCGCCCCGGATTCGTTCGGGACGATAATGCAGGGCCGGGCGAGCTGCCGGACCGCCGCGCTGAGCTCTTCGATGGCTAGCGGTCTTTCCAGGCTAGAACGGAAAACCGTGGCGCCGGCCGAATCGGCCAGCGCGGCCAGGCCCGGGGTGTCGCAGATGGCCAGCACCCGGTGCCCGGCAGGCGGCGGCGCGCCGAGGTAGGTCACGGTGATCCGCCGCAGGCGGCCCGCCCGCAGGCCCGCCTCGATGGCCGCCCCGGCGTCGGGCAGGTGCACATGCACGCTCCACAGGCCCGTGCGGCCGGGCGACGGGGCACCCCCGGCGATAACGAGCGAGTCCCCCAGGGAGTCCAGCTGCTCCCGCAGCCCGGCCACCAGCTCCCCTGGCGCCGCCAGCAGGTAGGTGACCTCGTAGCCGAGGGCCTGGCCCGCCGGGGCCTGGCCGCGGGGGGTCTCGCCCCGGGCGGCCGCCGGAACCCGTGGCCCCGGCACCACGAACGTCGCGGGCGGCGTCCCGGAGATGGCGGCCGCCCAGGCGTCCAGCAGCACGCAGAGCCCCGCGGCGCCCGCGTCGACGACGCCGCTGATCGCCAGCGCCTCCAGCTGGCCCGTGGTCAGCTCCAGAGCTCGGCGGGCCGCGCTCGCCGCCGCCAGCACCACGGCGCTGAGCTGGGCGCCGGCCTGTCCCGCGGCCGCCGCGGCGGCCGCGTCCGCGACGGTCAGGACCGTGCCCTCGGCCGGCCTGCTCACCGCGGCCCTGGCCAGCTCGGCCGCGTGCCCGAGCGCCCGGGCGACGACCTGGCCGTCGCAGGGGGAGGCCGGGCCGCAGATGTCAGCCAGCCCGCGAAACAGCTGGCTGACGATGATGCCCGAATTCCCGCAGGCGCCGAGCATCGCGCCGTCCGCGGCCGCCCGCCAGACGGCGGCGGGCCCGGCCGTCGCGGGCAGCTCGTCCACCGTCTGGGCCGCCGACCGCAGCGTCCGGTACAGGTTGGTGCCGGTGTCGGCGTCCGGCACCGGATATACGTTGAGCGCGTCGATCGCCGACCTCGCCTGGCCCAGCGCGTCGGCGGCCAGACGGCACCAGCGGCGGACCACCACGCCGTCCATCACCTGTGCCGCGACCACACCGGCAGGATAGGCCAGGCCACCGTCAGCGCGGGTCCGGCCGGGGCCGGCCGGCGCTCGGCTCGCGCGAACTGCACTGAGTCGGTTATCCTTCAGCGACCGTCCCGGTACGGCCGGGCCGATGGCTTGTACTAGCTAGACACCTCTCAACCTTTGGAGCGATCCCGTGGCTGCCGTCTGCGATGTCTGCGGTAAGGGGCCGGGCTTCGGCAACAACGTGTCGCACTCGCACCGCCGCACCCCGCGTCGCTGGAACCCGAACATTCAGCGCGTCCGCGCCGTGGTGGGCAAGACCCCCCGTCGGCTGAACGTGTGCACGTCCTGCATCAAGGCCGGCAAGGTCACTCGCTGACCCGCTGAGTTCGGCCCTGCGCTGAGTTCGGCCCTGCGCTGAGTTCGGCCCTTCCATGATCACTACCGTTTTGCCGCGCTGGGCGCCGCGAAACGGTAGTGATCACGTCGGCGGCCGCTGCCGCCAGCCGTGATCGACCGGCCCGATCCCCGCGCCCAGCGGGAAACCGCCGGCGATCGCGCCCGTGACGTATTCCCGGGCCAGCTTGACCGCCCCCGGCACGTCCTCGCCCAGCGCCAGCCAGGATGCGATCGCCGAGGCGAGCGTGCAGCCGGTTCCGTGCGTGTGCTGGCTGACGATCCGCTGCCCCCGGTAGCGGACCACGTCGGTGCCGTGCGGGCTGGCGGCCCCTGCGGACACCGAGCTGACCAGCAGGTCGACCGGGTCTCCCGGCAGGTGGCCGCCCTTCACCAGGACCCATTGCGGCCCCATGGTGGCGATCAGGCGCGCCGCCCGCACCATGGCATCCTCGTCGCGAATCTCCATGCCGGTGAGCAGTTCGGCTTCGAGCAGGTTGGGCGTCACGACGGTCGCCAGGGGGAGCAGCCGTTCCCGGACCGCCTCGAGGGTGCCCGCCGACAGCAGGCTATCGCCGTGCTTGGACACGGCGACGGGGTCGACGACGACCGGGGCCGAGGTCTGCGCCAGCTCATCACAGACGGCCCCGACGATGGCCGCCGACGCGAGCATCCCGGTCTTGACGGCGTCCGCTCCGATGTCCCCGAGCACCGAACTGAGCTGCGCTCGCACGGCGTCGGTCGGCAGTTCCCAGTATCCCTGCACCCCCACGGAGTTCTGGGCTGTCACCGCGCTGACGACCGTCATGCCATGCACGCCGAGGGCCAGCATGGTCTTGAGGTCAGCCTGAATCCCCGCGCCGCCGCCCGAATCGGAGCCGGCGATGGCCAGGACTCGGGGCGGGGTCGACACCATGCCCGCCAGCCTATGACCACGGGCGCTAGCCGAAGTGACAGGTGGCCCCGTTGAGCACGCAGGCCACAGGCGTCACCGGGCTGCCCTGGGCCGTCACGAGGAACCTCAGGGCCTGCGGGACCCACGACCCGCCGTCGCCCCGCGAGCCTGGCCGGCCGGAGGTTCCCGGACGGCCCGGTTCCCCGTGCTGGCCCGCTCCGGGAGAGTCCGGGGGGCCGGCCGGCCGCGGTGATCCGGGCCGTCCTGGCTGGGTGGTTAGCATGCTGGCCAGGCCACCGTAACCGCCGGGCGCCGGGTGCCAGTTCGCGCCCAGCACCTGGGTAATCCGCCGCCCTGGAATCTCGAACCGCAGGTTCCAGCCGTGCCGCGCCTGCGCGGCGGGCACGGTGATGATGGCGGCAAAGGCCCCGTCTCGCCGCCAGACCACCTGGAAGCCGATGTCGGGCCCGCTGGGGGTCGCCGGAGTGGGCCTCGTCGCTGCCTCCCCCTGGCCGGCGGGCGCGGGCTTGACCGGGTTGGCCGCCTTGAAGTGCAAGCCGGGCTGCGCGGTGGCCAGAGTTCCCGGCGAGGTGCAGGCGGCGCACTTGGAGGTGTTCGGCCGGTACGTGAGCACCGTGTGCGGGGAGTTCAGGGCCAGCGCCGCCGCGATGACGAAGCCGGCTCCGGCGGCGAACCACGGAGTCACCAGCAACCCGCGCATCCGGCGCGGCTGGGGGCGGCTGGCGCCCCCCGCAGGCGGGCGGCGAGACCCTGACGGGAGGGGCCGGGCGCGAAGCTGGCGCAGCGGCACCGTCGGGGCTGACGCAGCCGACGCGGCCTGCCCGTCGTCGTCCGTCCTCTCATCGCCCTGGCCGATCTCCGGGGCCTGCCGGGCAGCACTAATAGGGACACGCCGACCAGAATGGTGATTCGGTCGCAGCGCCCTGTGCTTGGGTATGCACTCCTGGCGATGACGAGGCATCATCGGGTTTATATCAAGCTGCAGCCAGAACAGCTAGTGCGAACCACTAACCCGGCGGGGACCAGCGCCAGTAAACCCGGCCAGGTCAGCGGAAATGATTCCAGCCGCCGGCGCCGGGCCGCGGCCGGGAATTCACCAGCACTCCACTTCCGGGTCGCACGGCGCCGATGACCGTCCAATCTTCTGGCAGCGAAGTCCCGGCCGGGAACGTGGCCACCAGGGCGTGATCCTCGCCGCCCGCCAGCGCCCAGTCCAGCCAGTCCGCGTCCAGCATCCCGGCGGCGGCCCGCAGGGGGCCGGTCGCCGGCAGCCCCGCGGTCTGGATGTCGACACAGACGCCGCTGGCCGCGGCCACATGCCCCAGGTCCTGAACCAGGCCGTCACTGACGTCGATCATGGAGGTCGCGCCGAGGCGCGCCGCCTGGGGGCCGGCCTGGTACGGAGGCTGCGGCCGCCGGTGCGCGGCGACGAGCGCCGCCAGGCCGGCCGGGAGCGGGCCAGCGGTCCCGGCCGACAGCAGCGCCAGGCCGGCCGCCGACCAGCCGAGGGTGCCGGCTACCGCCACTTGGTCGCCGGGGCGGGCTCCGGCCCGGGTGACGGGCGCCCGCCCGGCCAGGTCGCCCAGCGCCGTGATGGCGAGCACCAGCGTGTCCGAGCTCGTCACGTCGCCCCCGGCGATCGAGGCCCCGGCGCGCTGGCCCTCGGCCTGCAGCCCGCGCACGAGGTCCAGCGCCCAGTCCACGGGCAGGTCGCCGGGGGTGGCGAGGCCCACGAGCAGCGCGGTCGGTACCGCCCCCATGGCGGCGATGTCGGCCAGGTTCTGCGCGGCGGCCTTCACGCCCACGTCGCGCGGGCCGGACCAGTCCCGGCGGAAATGCCTGCCCTCGACCAGCAGATCGGTGGTCGCCACGACCCTGCGGTCGGGGGCGCTCACCACCGCGGCATCGTCGCCCACGCCGAGCAGCGGCGCCTGGTCCGGCGGCAGCAGTTCCTGGATGGCCGCTATCAGGCCGAACTCGCCTAGCTCCCCGACGGTGATGGCAGCCTCCAGCCAGTCGGTCGACGCGGGACTGCCCCGGCCCTGCTGGCAAAACCGGCGGCTAACGACCGCGCCAGGTGCCAGGTCACTACGGTAGCGTGGGCCTCACTCATCCGACCGAGGAGGACGACATGGTCCACGCATACATCCTCGTCCAGACTGAAGTCGGAAAGGCGGCGGACGTGGCTACCCACATTTCTAAGATCACGGGCGTCATGCAAGCGGACGACGTCACCGGGCCGTACGACGTTATCGTCCGCGCCGAATCCGACAATGTGGATGATCTCGGCAAGCTCGTCGTCGCACAGATCCAGGCTGTATCCGGCATCACCAGGACCCTGACCTGCCCGATCGTGCACATCTAGCCGAGCGGCGGCCCCGGCCCCGGTTCATGACTGCGTATCCGTAGTCCGAGCCCCGGCCGGGGCCGTCGTGGTACATCTAGCCCAGGGCGGCCGAGGTTCGCGGGCCGAGCCCGATGCCGGCCGCCAGCTCCAGGTCGCCCGGCGTATCCACGTCCTGGCGCAGGCCCCGCAGGTCGGGCAGATCCAGCTCGGCCGCGCCCGCGGCCAGATGCCGGTCCCGCGAGCCGGGCCCGAAGGCGGGCCGGAACGCGACCCCCGGCCCGGCGGCGTACAGCGTGGTTCCCGTGCCGGCCGCATCGGGGACGAACGCCTCGCCGGCCGCGGCCGCCAGCTCCAGGACCAGCGCCAGCTCGGCCGGGCGCATGGCGGGCAGGTCACCGGCCATGGCGGCTCTCCCCCGGCCCGGCCATCGCTCATCGGAGTACCCGGCCCCGAAGATCAGCGCCGGGTTCAGGCCGGCCGCCGGCTGGTCCTCGATCACGACGGCACCCAGGCCGCCCAGCTCGGCCCCCACGACCTGGTCGTCGGTGACGACGATGACGGTGGACACCAGGGGCGCGGCGAGCGCGGCCGCCACGGTATCCGCCGCCATGGCCAGGGCCAGCTCGGCGCGGGCCGCGCCCGCCAGGCCGGTGAGCCGGGACTTGGCCCGGGCAAGTACCTTGACGGGGATCACCAGCGACCAGCCGGGCGCGCCCGGGCTATCGGGCGGGACGGGACCGGGCGGGGAAGCCGGGCCCGGCGAGGAGACATCGTTATTAGAAAAAACGGCGTTAGCGCCGGAGACAGCGTCAGGCGGGGAGATAGGGCCAGACCGGGAGACTTCGTCGGCGCGGGCGACAGCGTCAGCCCGAGAGCCAGGGGATTCCATGAATCCGATCTTGCCTCGACACGGCGCGACGCGAACCGGGAGACTGGCCACATGACGAGCGGGAGACAGCCCCGATGACTAAAGCGCACCAGGACAAGCAGGCCGACGGCAGCTACTCGCCCGCCTGGCGGAACTTCACCAAGATCGTGCTGCCGCCCTCGATCCGGGCGATGATGCGCCTGGACTGGAGCGGCCAGGAGAACTTCCCCGCCTCGGGCGGCATGATTCTCGCCGCGAACCACCTGTCCTACATGGACATCCTGGCCCTGTCGCTGTTCACCCACAGCGCCGGCCGCTACCCGGTGTTCCTGGCCAAGTCCTCGCTGTTCGACGTGCCGGTGCTCGGGCCCCTCATGCGCAGGCTCGGCCAGCTGCCCGTCCACCGCGGCCAGGTGGACGCGGCGCTGGTGCTGCGGGACGCCGAGCGCGTCGGTGCGGAGGGCGCGTGCGTGATCTTCTACCCGGAGGCGACGGTCACCCGCGACCCCGACCAGTGGCCGATGTTGGCCAAGACGGGCGTGGCCCGGCTGGCGCTGTCGGCCGGCATCCCGGTGATCCCGGTGGCGCACTGGGGCGCGCAGCGCATCCTGCCCTACGGCAGCTACCTGCCGCGCCTGCTGCCCCGCAAGACCGTGCAGGTGCTGGCCGGGCCACCGGTGGACCTGGCGGAGTTCCAGGACCAGCCGCTGACGAACCAGGTTCTCCGGGCCGCCACCGACAAGGTCATGGCCGACGTGGCGGGGCTGCTCGGCCAGCTGCGCGGTGAGACCCCGCCGCCCGCGCCCTTCCACCCGGCGGTCGCCCGGCGGAAGTTCCGGCAGGATCTGCGCACGCTCCAGGACGCCAACGGCGAGCCGACTCCGGCTCCGACCGCCGACCCAGCCGCGCCGGGAGCCGACTCGCCGTGAGGGCGGCTGTGATGGGCGCCGGGTCATGGGGAACGACGTTCGCCCAGGTGCTCTGTGACGCCGGCACCCCGACGACGGTGTGGTGCCGGCGGCAGCAGCTCGCCGACGCCATCAACGGCACTCGCGAGAACCCGGACTACCTGCCGGGCATCCCCCTGACCCCGGCGCTCACCGCGACCGCCGACCCGGCGCAGGCTCTGGCCGGCGCGGAGCTTGTCGTGCTCGCGGTGCCCGCCCAGACGCTGCGGGCCAACCTGGCGAGCTGGTCGGGCCTGCTGCCCGCGGGCGCGCTGGTGGTCAGCCTCATGAAGGGCATCGAACTAGGCAGCTGCCTGCGGATGAGCGAGGTGATCGCCCAGGTAACGGGGATGGCGTCGGACCGGATCGCCGTGGTGTCCGGGCCCAACCTGGCCTGGGAGATCGCCCGGCGGCAGCCCGCGGCCACGGTCGTGGCCTGCACCGACGAAGGCGCGGCCGGACAGCTGCAGAAGGCCTGCCACACCGGCTACTTCCGCCCGTACACCAGTCCTGACGTGGTCGGCTGCGAGCTCGGCGGCGCGGTGAAGAACGTGGTCGCGCTGGCGGTCGGGATCGCCGTCGGCATGGGCCTCGGCGACAACACCCGGGCCATGCTCATGACCCGCGGGCTCGCCGAGACCAGCAGGCTCGGTGCCGCCCTCGGCGCCGATCAGCACACGTTCGCGGGCCTGGCTGGCCTGGGCGACCTGGTCGCGAGCTGCAGCTCCCCGCTGGCGCGCAACCGCACGTTCGGCGAGCGGCTCGGTCGCGGCACGCGACTGGACGAGGTCATCGCGAGCACGACGCAGACGGCGGAGGGCGTGAAATCCTCGCAGTCGGTCCTCGAACTCGCCCGCCGGCACGGCGTGGAGATGCCGATCACCGAGGTCATCGCGGCGGTCCTGCAGGATGGCCTGGAAGTGGGCCAGGCGGCGCTGCTCCTGGCCAGCCGGTCAGCCAAGCCGGAGCGTTATGGCGTCTAAGGAGCTATGACATCCCAGCAGCGGCGGGCGCGGCGGAATGAACTGGAGGGACTCGTGAGCGAGCAGCGCAAGATCAGGGTCGCGGTCGTATTCGGCGGCCGGGGCCCCGAGCACGCGGTGTCCTGCATGGGCGGCGGCAACATGCTCGGGTCGATCGACCGCGCCAAGTATGACGTGGTGCCGATCGGCATCACGCGCGACGGCGGCTGGGTGCAGGTCGCCGACGAGCCGGCCAGGCTGACCGTTACCGACGGCGAGCTGCCGTCGGTCGAGGCCGTGGCGCAGCCCGGCTCCGCGGTGGTGCCGTGGGGCGGCGGGGGCGTCGTGGCCAGCGCGCCGGGCCAGATCCCGCACCTGCTCGGTGCGGTCGACGTCGTGCTGCCGGTGCTGCACGGCCCGTTCGGCGAGGACGGGACGATCCAGGGCCTGCTGGAGATGGCCGGGGTGCCCTACGTCGGCGCCGGGGTCCTCGCGAGCGCGGTCAGCATGGACAAGGAGTACATGAAGCTGATCTTCGCGGCCAAGGGCCTGCCGGTCGGGCCGTACGTCGTGCTCCGCGAGCAGGACTGGCCCGCGGGCTGGATGCCGGGACAGGCAGCTGACCTGGCCGATCATCCCGAGCGCAAGCGGATCCTCGACGAGATCTCCGACCTGGGCTGGCCCGTGTTCGTCAAGCCGGCCCGGGGCGGCTCCAGCATCGGCACCTCTAAGGCCGCCGACCTGGGCCAGTTGCGCGAGTCGATCGCGCTGGCCCGCCAGTACGACCCCAAGGTGCTGGTCGAGGCCGCCATCGGCGGCACGGAGATCGAGGTGTCCGTGCTCGAGGGCATCGACGGCACGCCCCCGGACACCAGCGTGCCCGGCCAGCTGATGATCGACGGCGGCGAGGAATTCTGGGACTTCGAGGCCAAGTACCTGGACGCGGCGAGCGGGATGGCCATCCCCGCGCCGATCCCGCCGGGAGACGCCGACGAGATTCGCAGGCTGGCCGCCGCCGCGTTCGACGCCGTCTCGTGCGAGGGGCTGGCGCGGGTGGACTTTTTCTACACCCCCGCCGGCGAGGTCCTGATCAACGAGATCAACACCATCCCCGGCCTCTCGCCCGCCTCGTACTTCCAGAAGATGTGGGAAGCCAGCGGCCTGCCGTTCCCGCAGCTCATCGACCGACTGCTGCAGACTGCGCTGGGCAAGAGCCGCGGCCTGCGCTAACTGGCCCGCGGCGGCGGCCGGGCAGGCGACGCGGTGCGGGCGGGCGGCGGGCGGCGCGGTGCGCCGCCCGCCACTAGCTCACTTCCGGCCTGCGGCGACCTTCTTGTCGCCGTTCACCATCGCCTTGAAGTCCGCGCCGGCCCGGAACTTTGGCACCGAGGTCTTGGGCACCTTGATGGCCGCCCCGGTGGCCGGGTTGCGCGCGGTACGCGCCGGCCGGACAGACTTCTCGAATACTCCGAATCCGGTGATGGCGACTTTGTCACCCTTCGCGACCGCAGTCTGGATGGTGTCGAGAACCGCGTTAACCGCCTCCGTCGCGGTTTTCTTATCGCCCATCCGGCTAGAGATCGCGTCGATCAGGTCACGCTTGTTCATTTCCTCACTCCTGCGGGTCCCCCAACGGGAGGTCGCGCGGACAGGGCAGCCGGTACTCGCGACCTCTGATGTGCCTGAAATTAAGGGATCGAGCGCCATCACACAAATACCGAGCAGGAAATCTCCGCGTGTCGAAGTGCATGAGTGCAGTAAACATGACCCGGCGCCACCACCCTCGTTAATGCGAGAATTATGTTTTTAGTTCTTATATCCCGACTTCTTCGCGATGACGTTTTCAAGAGCGACGAGGAACCCGTCGAGCCGCCGCTGGCAGGCCGCCGTGTCCGCGCCCGGGAGCTTCGCCGAGTCGCAGACCGCGATGAACTGGCGCTGCAGGCGGCTCCGTATGTCGGCCGGCAGGTCCTGTTCCGCGAGCCGGGCCCTGGCCCAGGCCAGTCGCCGGGCCAGAGAGGCACCGCCGGACTGCGGGACGTCGGCCATGTCTCCCCTCACCGGCCCGGCGTTTCGCGCCCCGGCCTGCGGTCACCCGCCCGTCGGGCGGTGGGAGCAGCACCGCGCGCTCCCCAACCCACCATCATGCGCGTGGCCGTTCCCGACTCTGCGGACGGGCGGGCAGACCGGTACCATCGCCCTTGCGGACCACGGTCAAACCAGAGGGCCGCATGCCATGACCCTGGTCACCCAAGTGAGGTCCGTCCATGAAGGTAGCCGTGCTCCGGGAGACTGCGGCCGGCGAGCGGCGCGTCGCGCTGGTGCCGGAGGCCGTGGTCAAGCTGCAAGCCGCCGGGTTCGAGGTCCTGCTGGAGTCCGGCGCCGGGGACGGCGCCTGGCTGACCGACGACAGCTTCGCCGAGGCCGGCGCGAGCATTGTCGACCGCGCCGAGGCGCTGGCCGCCGCGGACGTGGTGCTGATGGTCGGCAAGCCTGATGAGGCGACGATCGGCGGACTGCGCCAGGGACAGGCCGTCGTAGGGCTCCTCGCGCCGCTTACCGATCCCGCCCTCGCGACCCGGCTAGCCGAGGCCGGCGTCACCGCCATCAGCATGGACATGATCCCGCGTACGCTGCCCCGCGCGCAGGCCATGGACGCGCTGTCGTCGCAGGCCAACATCGCCGGGTACAAGGCGGCGCTCGTCGCGGCCGCCGCCTACGGCCGCTTTTTCCCCCTGCTGATCACGGCGGCCGGCACCGCCCGGCCGGCCAAGGTGCTGGTGCTCGGCACCGGCGTGGCCGGGCTCCAGGCGATCGGCACGGCTCGGCGGCTCGGGGCCGTCGTCAGTGCCTACGACGTCCGGCCGGAGACCCGGGGCGAGGTCGAGTCGCTCGGCGGCACCTTCATCGAGCTCACCTCGGTCGGCCCGGCCGCCGGGGCGGGCGGCTACGCCCGCGCCCTGACCGAGGATGAGCGGCAGGCTCAGCAGGACGAGCTGGCGGGCCACATCGCCGCGCAGGACGTGGTGATCACGACCGCGCAGGTGCCGGGGCGCCGGCCGCCGCTGCTGGTCACCTCGCACGCGCTCAAGGCCATGACGCCCGGATCGGTGATCGTGGATATGGGCGCGAGCGAACTGGGCGGCAACGTAGCGGGCTCCCGTCCGGGCGAGACCATCGTGACCGAGAACGGGGTCACCGTGATCGGCGCGGGCAACCTGCCGGGCACGATGCCGACGGCCGCCTCCTCCATGTACGCGCGGAACGTCAGCGCACTGCTGCAGTACCTGGTCAAGGACGGCGCGTTGACCATCGACCGCGATGATGACCTGCAAGCGGGCGTGCTCATCACTCATGATGGCCAGGTCGTGCATCCCGCCCTCATCGAAACTCCCCCGGCCGACTCCGAGGCCGTCCCGGCCGACCCCGAGACCGCCCCGGCCGACCCCGAGACCGCCCCGGCCGATCCCGAGACCGCCCCGGCCGATCCCGCTGGAGGTACCGCCGATGTCGACGGCCCTGCTCACTGACCTGACCATCTTCATCCTCAGCCTCTGGGTGGGCTTCGAGGTGATCAGCAAGGTGCCCGCCACCCTGCACACGCCGCTGATGTCGGCGGCCAACTCGATCCACGGGATCGTGCTGGCCGGCGCCATGCTGATCGCCGTGACGGCGAACAACGCGGTGGGCTACGTGATCGCGTTCGTCGCCGCCGCGTTCGCGGCCATGAACGTGGTGGGCGGCTACGTCGTCACCGGCCGGATGCTCAAGATGTTCAAGCGGCGGCCGGCCGCCCCGGCGGTCCCGGCCGCGGACGGCAGCACCAACGGACGGTCGGCGTGAGCACCTTCTCCTGGATCACCCAGCTGCTCTATGTCCTCGCGGCGTCATGCTTCGTGCTGGGCCTGCACATGATGAACAATCCGGCCACGGCCCGCCGCGGTAACCAGGTGTCGACGACCGGCATGGTGGCGGCCATCGCCGTGACTCTCGCCATCGTCATTCACGCTGGCGCGATCACCGCGACCGGCTGGACCGTGATGCTCGCCGGGACGCTGGTCGGCTCGGCGGTCGGGCTGTACTACGCGCGCACCGTGCAGATGACCGCCATGCCCCAGCTGGTCAGCGTCTTCAACGCGGTCGGCGGCGGCGCGGCGGCGCTCGTGGCCATCCACGACTACATGCGGCTGACCGACGCCGGGATCCACGTGCAGACCTCCACCACGGTCACCACGCTGCTCGACGTGATCATCGGCTCCGTGACGTTCTCCGGATCGATCATCGCCGCGGGCAAGCTGCAGGGCGTGATCACCTCGGCGCCCGTGACCTTTCCCGGGGCCCGCGTCATCAACGCGCTGCTGGCCGTCGTCGTGCTGGGCACCGGCGGTTACCTGATCGCCACGCCCAGCCTGCTCGGCCTGCTGGCGGTCATCATTGCCGCCCTCGTGTTCGGCGTACTGATGGTCATGCCGATCGGCGGTGCCGACATGCCGGTCGTCATCTCGCTGCTCAACGCATTCACCGGCACCGCGGTGGCGATGGCCGGCTTCGTCATCAACAACTGGGCGCTGATCATCGCGGGGGCGCTGGTCGGGGCATCCGGCGGCATCCTGACCAAGCTGATGGCCGACGCCATGAACAGGTCCATCCGCAACATCATCGTGGGCGGCTTCGGGACCGGCGACACCGCCGTCGCGGCGATAGCGGGCTCGGGATCCATCCAGTCGGTCACGGCCGACGACGCGGCCATCCAGCTCGCCTACGCCTCGAAGGTGATCATCGTGCCGGGATACGGCCTGGCCGCGGCGCAGGCCCAGCACGAGGTCGCCGCCCTCGCCGACGTGCTCGAGTCGCGCGGCGTGGATGTCAGCTACGCCATTCACCCGGTCGCCGGCCGGATGCCCGGCCACATGAACGTCCTGCTCGCCGAGGCCAACGTGCCGTATCCGCAGCTCAAGGAGATGGACGACATCAATCCGGAGTTCGCCAGGACCGACGTGGCGCTGGTGATCGGCGCCAACGACGTCACCAACCCGGCCGCCCGCCGCGCCGGAACCGCGATCTCCGGCATGCCGATCCTCGACGTGGACCAGGCCAAGAGCATCATCGTGATCAAGCGCTCGATGGGCCACGGTTACGCGGGCATCGACAACGAGCTGTACTCGGACCCGAAGACCAGCATGTACTTCGCCGACGCCAAGACGGCACTGATCGAACTGACGGCCGCGGTCAAGACCCTGGTCGGCTAGCAGGGTAAAGGCGACGTTATGCGCGATGACCGCCTGGAAGCGTTAAACCGCCCGGAGACACTGGACCGGCGAGCGGCCGCCGACGGCCCGCCCCAGGACACGCCGCCACCAGCGGACCTGAGCCGGCGACTGGACTCGCTCCCAGACGGCCACCCCTCCTCGCGCTACGAAGCCGACGGCACCCTCCGCCACCCCCCCGTCCGCTTAACCGACCTAGACACAGGCCCGGAAGAAGACACTCCCACCCCGGACCCAGATACTCCGGACCCCGACCCGGACGCCCCCACCCCAGACAACCTCAGCCCAACTGATGCCAGCCCAGCTGACACCGACGCAGCTGATGTCAAACGACCAGCCGACGCCCGCCCCTTCACCGACACCGAATGGGCAGACCACAAAACCGAAGTCCGCACCTGCCTAAATGAGGCCCGGAAAGAAGGTCTATCCGCACTCCGCCAGTACGCGATAGATGAAGACGGCGAGGCGTGGATACCCAGCCGCCGCAAGATTCACGGAGAGATCATCGAAGATCTTTACGCCCAGTCATCAAACGTTCCCTGCGAGTACAAGGCAATCGTGGCGGGTGGTCTGGCTGGAGCTGGAAAGACCACCGTCCTAGCAGATCACGCGGGCGTTGAACGATCACAGTATCTAACCATTAACCCTGACGACGTCAAAGTGGAGATGGCGAAGCGCGGATTGATCCCCAACGTCGAAGGCCTCTCTCCGATGGAAGCTTCCGATCTCGTTCACGAGGAGACCTCGCACATTGCCAAACA
>Ga0208220_1000277_pt1 | contig 21338 bp, 15 predicted proteins | sample NGESurdeep092012_9_FD_184484 | JGI IMG/M metagenome (GOLD analysis project Ga0208220, IMG submission 184484) | Arctic peat soil microbial communities from Barrow, Alaska - NGEE Surface sample F53-1 deep-092012 (SPAdes) | ecosystem: Environmental > Terrestrial > Soil > Wetlands > Peat ...
AGCATCGGCAGCACCAGCTGCAGCTCCGGCCCCACCCGCCCCAGAAAATCCGCGTCCGCGCCCATAACAGGATCCTGCCACGCGACACGCCCGAAACTCACCTTGAACCGGAACGTTGCCTATACGACCCGAACGGAACACAATGACCTCCATGTCCGTCCTGCTTGGTGTCAGTGGTACAGGGGAGGACGTTGCCGCCGATGTCCCGCCCGCAGGCGGCAGGCAACGACCTCGAACTACGAACACAGCCACCACGGAGACGTCAAGAATGCGGCCTGACCTAGCCATCGGCCGTGACCATCAAAGCGGGCAGCCTCAGAGCCCCTGCCCTCCCCCTCGTCGCTCGGCACAGACCGCCTCGCTCCTCAGTCCAGGCGCCGGCGCGCCCTTTGGCTCGCGGGTCTCGTCAGCCGCGCAGCCGCAGGCCGCGGGGAGTGGCCCGGAATCCGGCCACCGACAGCGCGGCGGCCAGCGGCGAGTCGTGCACGGCGCCCCCGTCCGCCTTCTCGACCGTGATCCGGCCGAGCGCCCCGTCGCGGACGGCGGTGGCGAGCGCGTGCGCGCACGGGGTCAGCACGGCCGGGTCGTCGGTCCAGGACAGCAGGGTCTTGCCGCCCCGCTCGACGTAGAGCGCGAGCTCGCCCGCGAACAGCACGACGACCGCGCCCGCCTTACGGCCGGGCCGGTGTGAGGTGGCGGTCTCCTCGGGGCGCGGCGGCCACGGCAGGGCCGCCCCGTAGGGCTGCGCCGGGTCGGCCGCGGCGAGCACCACGGACCGGCTGCGCCGGTCGGGCTCGGCCGCGCCGTTCCCGTCGCCAGGACGGCCGGAACGACGCATGTCCGCCGATCCACCCGCGTCCCCGGACCGGCCCGCATCTCCGGACCGGCCTGCGTCCCCGGTGCCGCCCGCGACCAGGTCGCCCGCCATCGCCCGCATCCGGTCGACCGCGCCCGGCAGCGCGAACTGGGCCGCCCCGAGTCCCTCGACGAAGTAGCCGCGGCGGCACTGGCCGGTCTCCTCCATCGCCCGCAGCACCGGGTAGACCGCAGCGAACCCGCCCGGCACCCGCTCGGCCGCGACGGCGCCCCTGGTGAGCACCCCGTGCCGCTCGAGCAGGGTGAGCGCGAGCGCGTGCGCCCGCATGGTCGCCGCCGCCGGCCCGCCGAGAACGCTGGGTGCCGCCGCGCCATCGCCGCCGAGGCCGGTGGTGGCGGCGACGGGGGCGCCGTGCCGGTCGGGCAGCAGCGACCAGCGGCCGCTGACCGTGGGCGGCCCGGTCCGCGACGGCATCGCCGGCCGCCGGGCCCGGCCGCCATGCCCGCCGCCGTAGCCGCCCGCCCGGCCGCGAGCCGGCCGCGGGTTGAACACCCCGGGCGTCGCGCTGGCGCGGGCGGCCGGGCTGAGCTCCACCGACGACGTCCGGCGAGGCGCGGCCGGCCGCCGCGCGGCGGCGCCCCCGGACGTGAGCACTCGCAGCGGCGCCATCGTGTCGTTGGTCAGCAGCCCCGCCCAGACCAGGTCCCACACCGCCGACACGAGGTCGCCGTCATCGGGCGGGTGGCCGTCGAGGACCCGGGCCACCCGGTCGCCGAGCATGCGGAAAAACAGCCCGCCGCCGCCCTCGAGCGCGGTCAGCACCGCCAGGTGCAGCGGCGTCATCGTCAGCTCGCCCGGCTCCGGCAGCAGCAGCGGGGCCGACTCGGCGGGCGCCAGCACCAGCCAGCCGTCCCCGGTGCCGACCGTGCCGGCCCCGGCCCAGACCACCTCGCCCGCCGAGGTGAGCTCGTCAAGCAGCGCCGGCGAGTAGCCGGGAACCCGGCCGGGCAGCACCAGCGTCTCCAGCGCCGCGGCCGGCACCGGCGCGCCCGCCAGCCGCTCGATCGCCTCAAGGACCGAGCCCGCGTCCGCCCGCCGCCGCCAGCCGCCGCCGGGACCGGTGCCGCCGCCGCGACCGCGGCCGCCGGCATCCGGCCCGGCCGACTCCTCGACGCCGTGCCAGGCGGGCAGGAACCGGCCCAGCACAGCCGCCGGGACCGGCTCCACCTCCTTGCGCAGCCGGGCCAGGCTGCGCCGCCGCAGCATCCGCAGGACTTCGCTGTCGCACCACTGGGTCCCGTGCTGGGTGGTGAGGAACTCGCCCTCGGCGACCCGCCCGTCCGCCCCGAGCCGCCGCAGCGTCATCGCCACCACCGCGACCCCGAGCCCGTAGCGCGATGCCACCGCGGCGGCGGTGAACGGCCCGTGGGTCCGCGCCCACCGCGCCACCAGGTCGCCCAGCGGGTCGGGGAGCGGCTCGGTGAACGCCTCGGGGATGCCGACCGGCAGCGCCACCCCGAGGGCGTCCCGCAGCCGCCCGGCGTCCTCGATCGCCGCGTGCATCTGCTGCCCGGCCACCCGCACCTCGATGATCCGCCGGGCCGAGGCGAGCGACGCCAGCCACTGGCCGGCCGACTCCGGTGCCGCGCACCGGGCCGCCACCTCCTCGCCGGTCAGCGGGCCCGACGTGCGCAGCAGGTCGGCCACCGCCTCGGCGTCGCGGCAGCGGCGGCCGGCCGACAGGTGCTGGAGGTCGGCCTCGGTCTCGGCCACCACGGCCGGGTCCAGCAGCTCGCGCAGCGCCTCGGTGCCGAGCAGCTCCGCCAGCAGGGCCGGGTCGAGCGCGAGCGCCTGCGCCCGCCGCTCGGCCAGCGGCGCGTCGCCCTCGTACATGAACGCGCCGACGTAGCGGAACAGCAGGCTCCGCCCGAACGGGCTGGGGGCGGCCGTCTCCACCTCCACCAGCTGGATCCGGCGGGCGGCGAGGTCGCGCAGCACCTCGGTCAGCGCGGGCACGTCGAACACGTCCTGCAGGCACTCCCGGACCGTTTCCAGCGTGATCGGGAACCCGGGGAACTGCGATGCGATCTCCAGCAGCTGCGCTGACCGCTGCCGCTGCTGCCAGAGCGGGGTGCGCCGTCCCGGCTGCCGCCGGGGGAGCAGCAGCGCCCGGGCCGCGCACTCGCGGAACCGGGACGCGAACAGCGCGCTGCCGCCGACCTCGGCGGTGATGATCTCGCCGATCTCGTCCGGGTCGAGCAGCGCGACGCCGGCCGGCGGCGGCTCGTCGGAGTCGGGCACCCGGATGATGATCCCGTCGTCGGTGTGCAGCGCCTGCACGTCCATCCCGCCGTAGCGCTCGCGCAGCCGGGCCGAGATCGCGAGCGCCCACGGCGCGTGCACCCGGTCGCCGTAGGGGGAGTGCAGCACCACCCGCCAGTCGCCGAGCTCGTCGCGGAACCGCTCGAGCACCAGCGTCCGGTCGTCCGGCACGTGACCCGTCGCCTGCCGCTGCTCGGCCAGGTACCTGACCAGGTTGCGGGCGGCCAGCTCGTCCAGCCCGCCCGCCCGCAGCGACGCCACCGCCTTGGCCTCGGGCAGCGCCGCGAGCTCGCGGACCTTGGCTCCGATGGCCTTGCCGAGCTCGGCCGGCCGCCCGGGCGTGTCCCCGTGCCAGAACGGCAGCTTGCCCGGCTGGCCGGGCGCGGGCAGCACCAGCACCCGGTCCGGGGTTATGTCCTCGATCCGCCATGACGACGCGCCGAGCACGAACACGTCGCCGACCCGGGACTCGTACACCATCTCCTCGTCGAGCTCGCCGACCCGCTTGGGCTGCCGGGCCCCGGCCCCGCGAACGGTGACAGTGCCGCCGTCGCCGTCGGTCGCGCCCCGGCCGGACTCGGCCCCTGAGGCGAGGAACACCCCGAAGTAGCCGCGGTCGGGGATCGTCCCGCCGCTGGTCACCGCCAGCCGCTGCGCGCCCGGCCGCCCGTGGATCACCCCGGTCACCCGGTCCCACACCACCCGCGGCTTCAGGCCGGCGAACTCCTCGCCCGGGTACCGGCCGGCCAGCATGTCGAGCACGGCCTCGAGCACCGGCCTGGTCAGCGCGCTGAACGGGGCCGCCCGGCGGACCACCGCCTCGAGCTCGTCGACCGCCCAGTCGTCGAGCGCGGCCATCGCCACGATCTGCTGGGCGAGCACGTCGAGCGGGTTGCGGGGGATGCGCAGCTCCTCGATCGCCCGCTCCTGCATCCGCTCGGCCACCACCGCGGCCTGGATGAGGTCGCCCGCGTACTTGGGGAAGATGACGCCGCGCGACACGTCGCCCACGTTGTGCCCGGCCCGGCCGACCCGCTGCAGCCCGCTGGCCACCGAGGGCGGCGACTCGACCTGGATGACCAGGTCGACCGCGCCCATGTCGATGCCGAGCTCCAGGCTCGAGGTCGCCACCACGGCCGGCAGCCGCCCGGCCTTGAGCGCCTCCTCGATCTCGGAGCGCTCGACCCGCGAGACCGACCCGTGGTGCGCCCGCGCGATGACCACGGTCCCGTCCGGTCCGACCCCGGCCGGGCCCCCGCTCCCGTTCCCAGCCCCGCTCCCGTTCGCATCCCCGGTCCGGGCTCCGCCGCCGCCCCCGGTCCCCGCCATGTCCCAGGTCCCGCCGGCCCCGTTCGGGTAGAACCCGCCGCCGTCCGGGCCGCCTCCGTCGCCGCCGGCCGCGGTCCAGGCCCGCTCGGTCGCCAGCTCGTTCAGCCGCCCGCAGAGCCGCTCGGCCAGCCGCCGGGAGTTGGCGAACACGATCGTCGACCGGTGCGCCTCGATCAGGTCGAGCACCCGCTCCTCGACGTGCGGCCAGATCGACCGGCGCCGGACCGGGTCGTCCTCGCCTCCGGCCCCGGCCGCGCTCTCCATGTCGCTGAGGTCCTCGACCGGGACGATGACCTGCAGTTCCATCTGCTTGGCGCTGGCCGGCTGCACCACCGTGACCGGCCGCGCCCCGCCCAGGAAGGTCGCCACCTCCGTGGCCGGCCGCACGGTGGCCGACAGCCCCACCCGCTGCGCCCGCCCCCCGGCGGCGCCTCGCAGCGCGTCCAGCCGCTCGAGCGACAGCGCCAGGTGCGCGCCCCGCTTGGTCCCCGCGACCGCGTGCACCTCGTCCACGATGATCGTCTCGACCCCGCGCAGGATGTCCCGCGCGGCGGAGGTGAGCAGCAGGAAGAGCGACTCGGGGGTGGTGATGAGGATGTCGGGCGGGTGCGCGACGATCTTGCGCCGCTCGTCGGCGGCGGTGTCGCCGGTCCGCACCGCCACGCTGATCTCGGGCTCCGGCAGCCCCAGTCGCCGCGCCGCCTGGCCGATCCCGGTCAGCGGCGATCGCAGGTTCCGCTCGATGTCGACCGCCAGCGCCTTCAGCGGCGACACGTAGACCACCCGGCAGCGCCGGTTCTTATCCGACGGCGGCGGCGTCGCGGCCAGCCGGTCGATCGCCCACAGGAACGCGGCCAGCGTCTTGCCGGACCCGGTCGGCGCGATGACCAGCGTGTCGTCGCCCTTCCCAATCGCTCGCCACGCCTGCGCCTGAGCCTGGGTGGGCACCGCGAAGGCGCCCTCGAACCACGCCCGCGTCGCGGTCGAGAACCCGTCCAGCGCGTCCGCGCTGCTCACCGGTTCAGCCAATCCGCCCTCTCACCCGTCAACCCGACAACACCCTCGCACCCGTCAACCCGCCCGCTTGCCCTTCAACGCCCTAGCACCGTCACCCGCCCGCTTGCCCTTCAATGCCCTAGCACCGTCACCCGCCCGCTTGGCCTTCAACGCCACCGGGCCCGTCCGCCACCTCCCAGTCTGCCTCCCCCCACCGACATTCCGGTCCGCAAGCCCCCAGCCCCCAGCCACTGCCGCCACCGGCCCCCACCGGCCCCACCGACCCCCGCCGGCCCCACCGAACCCCGGCCGGCCCCAGCGACCTCCGCCGGAGCCCGCCACCGACCCCACCGACCTCCACCGAAACCTGTCGGCTACGCCATCGACACTAATAGGCGATGTCGGTGGCGTAGCCGACACGCGACCGAACCTGTCGATGGCGTAGCCGACCCTGGCCGACCGCCCTGTCGACGGCGTAGCCGGCAGGAATCCGGATCCGCTCGACTGCGCCGTGTCGAGGTGTCGCCGATTATGGGTATGTCCTCTTCTCGTGAGATGGCGGAATGTCCGGGCGGTGCTCGCGGCGGGGGCTCTCGCGGGCTGCGCCGCCACCGGGTCGACGGCGCCGGCCAGCCCGTCGGCCATCGCCCGTCCCGCCATGGCCCCCAGCCATGCCCTCGCCGCCAGCCGACCGTCGAAGCCGAAGCCGAAGCCGAAGCCCCGCCCGGCCCCGCCCCCAGGCCCGGCCGCGCTCCTGGTCGCGCCGCCCGACCAGGCCGCCCTCCCGCAGACGCCAACGCGGCCGAGCGCGACCGATACCGCGTTCAAGAACCTCGTGCACGACTTCTGGCTCGCCGTCACCACCGGCAACCCGGACTACGCGAAGCCGGCGTTCTTCCCCGAGAAGGCGTACCAGCAGGTCAAGGCCATCGCCGACCCGGCCGAGGATTGGCAGGCCAGGCTCTGGGACGAGTTCACCCTCGACGTCGCCGCGGTCCGCCCGCTGGTCGGCCGGGACGCGCGGCTGGTCAAGGTCATCGTCCCCGCGCAGTACGCGATCTGGGTGCCGCCGGGCGCCTGCTACAACAACATCGGCTACTGGCACGTCCCCGGCGCGCGCGTCGTGTACGAGCGCGGCGGGGTCACCCGCTCGTTCGGGATCACGTCGCTGATCTCCTGGCGCGGCGACTGGTACCTGGTCCACCTCGGCGCCTACAGCGGGACCGCCCCGGTCGGCATCGTCGACGACGCGGAGGCCGGCCCGGGCGTGCCCGGGCCGCCGGGCGGCTGCTAGCCGGGCCGGCTACCCGGCGGTCGCGCTGGCCCCCTGCACCGACCCCGTGAGCTGCCCGCTGGTCGCCCGCACCTCGCAGATCACGGTCCGCGTGCCGGCCCGCCACGCCACCGAGTCGGGGTAGATGTAGGTCGACGACAGGCTGATCGCGAGCTGCGGGTTCAGGTACCCGCTGAGCCGGGTCGAGCACCCGGAGCTGGCCGCGGTTCCGACCGCCGTGGTTCCCGGCCACTTCGATCCCGGCAGCTCGAACGTGGCGAAGACCTCCGCGTCGTGCGGTGTGCTGCAGGAGACGATGGTCGCGGTCTGGCCGTTCGGGTCAATGCACTCCCCGGTCTTCAGCGAGAAGACCGCCGATTTCTCGTAGTGGACGACCACCGGCTTCTTGAAGCCGTGGGTGAGCGAGCCGACGATCGCGATCGCGCCGCCGATGATGACCGCCGCCGCCACCAGGAACCCGAACGCGATCAGCACCCCGTGCCCGCGCCGCCTGCGCCTGCCCTGCTCGACCGGCTCGGCCATGTCGACCGGCTCGGTCATGGCGATCAGGTCGGTCGGCTCGGCCGGGTCGGACAGCTCGTCCAGGTACTGGCCGTCCCCGGCCTCGTCCTCGTATCCGCCCGCGTCCTCGGCCGCGGCCGGCTCGGCCCGGCCGTCGCCCGGCCCGCCCGCGTCCTCGCCCGCCGAATTATCGACTATTTCAGCCGGCAATGTCTGATCATCGTCCGCCCCGGAACCCGCGTCTGGCTGGGCATCGCCCGTGACGTTCGAGGACATTGCCGCTCCTGCTCCCGTGGTGCCGGTTACTGACTGCACGCGCCCCTTGGCCTATTACGTTCCCCATTGGGCACAACGACATACCAGCCGTAAATGCCCCGATTATCTCCCATTGATCCTGAAAGTTTGCTCTGGGTCGTCCGCTGGCGTCGGCGCTGGTACGCGGGTCGCGGCCCGCCGGTAGCCTGTGACGGTGCGGCAGACAATGTTCTGGGACTTGATGCGGGCGGAGTTCGGCGAGGCCTACGCCGAGAGCGTGGCCAAGGACTACGTGCTGTCCGGCCTCGGCGGCCGCACGGTCAACAAGGCCCTCGCCGACGGCGAGGACGCGAAGGTGGTCTGGCGCGCCGTCTGCGACACCTTCAACGTCCCCGAGTCGCTCAGGTAGAAAAGCCAAACCCGTCATCTCGAACGGGCCGCTGGCTCCACCCCGCAGCAGATAGCCTCCCGATCCCGGCCCGGCCGTGCCGCGGGCCGCTTCGCTCCGGTCCGATCGAACGAATCGGCGTGTCTTGCCCATGCTCGAACAACCGTTCCACTATAGTGGTAGTTGCCGGACGGCGAGCAGCCATCCGGAGCGCGTTTTCGCTGTCCGTGCGGAGCGGCACGGGAATGGCCCCGGGAATGTCAGTGGCGGCGCGTAGCGTGTGGTGATGGCGAGGGGCGAGGCACCCGGCGCCACCCAAGTTCCTCTGCAACCGCAGAAGTAATACAGATGGCAGGGAGTCCTCATGGCACCAAGCGGCAAGTCGACCACCCCGGAGCGGGCCGGCGACAAGGACAAGGCGCTCGAGGCGGCGCTCGTCCAGATCGAGCGGCAGTTCGGCAAGGGCTCGATCATGCGGCTCGGCGAGGAGACGCGCGTCCCGGTCGAGGTGATCCCCACCGGGTCGATCGCCCTCGACGTCGCCCTCGGCATCGGCGGACTGCCCCGTGGCCGCATCGTCGAGATCTACGGACCAGAGAGTTCAGGCAAGACCACGCTCGCGCTGCACGTCCTGGCAAATGCACAGAAGGCGGGCGGGATCGCCGCGTTCATCGACGCGGAGCACGCGCTCGACCCGGAGTACGCGCAGAAGCTCGGCGTCGACACCGAGGCGCTGCTGGTCTCGCAGCCGGACACCGGCGAGCAGGCGCTGGAGATCATGGACATGCTGATCCGCTCCGGCGCGATCGACATCGTGGTCGTCGACTCGGTGGCCGCCCTCGTCCCCAAGGCGGAGATCGAGGGCGAGATGGGCGACAGCCACGTCGGCCTCCAGGCCCGGCTGATGTCCCAGGCCCTGCGCAAGATCACCGGTGCTGTCAGCAACACCAAGACCACCGCCATCTTCATCAACCAGCTCCGGGAGAAGGTGGGCGTCATGTTCGGCTCACCGGAGACGACCTCCGGCGGCAAGGCGCTGAAGTTCTACGCGTCGGTGCGGCTGGACATCAGGCGGATCGAGACGCTCAAGGACGGCACCGACGCGGTCGGGAACCGGACCCGCGTCAAGGTCGTGAAGAACAAGATGGCGCCCCCCTTCAAGAACGCCGAGATGGACATCCTGTACGGGATCGGGATCAGCCGGGAGGGCGGGCTCATCGACCTCGGCGTGGAGCAGGGGATCGTCCGCAAGTCCGGCGCCTGGTACACCTACGAGGGCGACCAGCTCGGCCAGGGCAAGGAGAACGCGCGTAACTACCTGAAGGAGAACCCGGACCGGGCCGAGGAGATCGAGAAGCGGATCAAGGAGAAGCTCGGCGTCGGCCCGCGCCTGGACAACGACGCCACCGTCCCCGCGCCGGCGGTCCCGGTGCCCGCAGGCGGCGCGTGACGCCTCGACGGGTGTGAATCCCTGTGGCACGCCACAAAAAAGAAAAAGAAGACACCGAGAAGATCGATGAGGATCCGGAGGCGCGAGCGCGGCAGGTCTGTCTGACGCTGCTCACGTTCGCGCCCCGGACCCGGAGCCAGCTCGCGGTCGCGCTGCGCAAGCGGGGCATCCCCGACGAGGCGGCCGACGCGGTGCTGGCCCGGTTCGAGGACGTGGGCCTGATCGACGACGCCGCGTTCGCCCGCTCGTGGGTTGAATCCCGGCATTACAGCCGAGGGCTGGCCGGGCGGGCGCTGACCGCTGAGCTGAAGCAGCGCGGGGTGGCCGCCGACGAGATCAAGGCGGCCCTCGACGAGCAGCTCAGCCCCGACGCCGAGGCCCTCGCCGCCCGGCGCCTGGTGGAGCGGAGAATCCCCGGAACCAGGGGGCTTCCGGCCGACCAGCGGACCCGGCGGCTGGCCGGGATGCTCGCCCGCAAGGGCTACTCGCCGGGGCTCGCCTACCGTGTGATCAGAGAGGCGCTTGAGGCGGAAGGGGAGAGCGCGGCGCTAGAGGACGAACCTTCGTTTGACTACGAAGATTCAGATACAGAATGACGCCAAATAACTACATAATGCGAACTTTGGTTGCCACAGGGCGTATCTCCTTGCTCAAAACGTTATAAACGCTTAACCTCACGGCAGTGAAGCGTTGCACGGCGCTGGCCGGTAATGAGCAGGGCCGGCCTGTCCGTCCCGGCCGTTCCCGCAGGCCGCGCGTTGCCGCACAACGCCAGGGTTCGGTGCATAACGGAAGGGGCGACCGTGAGCGGCGCAGGCGCGTTGATGGTGATCGGCGTTGTCGCCCTGGCCCTCGCGCTCGGAGTGCTCGTGGTCGTGCTGCGCCGCATCCCCGCCCGCGTCCCGGCCAATTCCAGCGCGTCCCTGCAGGCTGAGCAGGCCAAGGCCGACGCCGAGCAGACCCGGGCCCAGGCGCTGGCCGAGGCGGACAAGATCCTCGGCCGCGCCGAGGCGGCCGAGCAGGCCGCCCGGCAGGCCGCCCAGGTAGCGACCGAGCAGGCGGCCGAGCAGGGCGCGGAGCGCCGGCGCGAGGTCGAGGACGAGCTCCGCCTGGCCAAGGACGAGCTGCGCCGGGTCCGCGGCGACCTGGAACGGCGCGAGCAGCGGATCGGCGAGCGCGAGCAGCGGCTTGACGACGAGAGTCGGCGCCTCGAGGAGCGCGGCCACGCGCTCGATCGTCGCCGGGGCGAGCTCGAGGAGCGGGCGGAGACCCTGGCCGAGGCCGGCGTCAGGGCCCAGGCCGAGCTCGAGCGGGTGGCCAGCCTGACCGCCGACCAGGCCAAGGCCGAGCTCGTCGCGACCCTGGAGAACCAGGCCAAGCGCGAGGCGGCGCTGGCCATCAGGGACATCGAGGCGACGGCTAAGGCCGAGGCCGACAAGCGCGCCCGCAAGATCGTGACGCTCGCCATCCAGCGCGTCGCCGTCGAGCAGACGACCGAGTCCGTGGTCTCGGTCATGCACCTGCCCGGCGACGAGATGAAGGGCAGGATCATCGGCCGGGAGGGACGGAACATCCGCGCCTTCGAGTCGGTGACCGGCGTCAACCTGATCATCGACGACACGCCCGAGGCGGTGCTGCTCTCCTGTTTTGATCCGGTCCGGCGGGAGATCGGCAGGCTGACCCTGGAGCGGCTGGTCAACGACGGCCGCATCCACCCGCAGCGCATCGAGGAGGCATACGAGCGCGGCAAGGCGGAGATCGAGCAGATCTGCCAGCGGGCCGGCGAGGACACGATGACCGGCCTCGGCATCACCGACATGCACCCGGAGCTCATCGCGCTCCTGGGCCGCCTGCGCTACCGCACCTCCTACGGGCAGAACGTGCTCAACCACCTGATCGAGTCGGCCCACCTGGCCGGCATGATGGCGAGCGAGCTCGGCCTGGACCCGATGCTGCTGCGGCGGTGCGCGGTCCTGCACGACATCGGCAAGGGCCTCACCCACGAGGTCGAGGGCAGCCACGCGCTGATCGGGGCGGACATCGCCAGGAAGTACGGCGAGTCCGAGGACGTCGTGCACGCGATCGAGGCGCACCACAACGAGGTCGAGATGCGCACCGTCGAGGCCGTCCTCACCCAGGCGGCCGACGCGATGAGCGGCGGCCGCCCGGGCGCGCGCCGCGAGTCGCTCGAGCTGTACGTCAAGCGCCTGGAGCGCCTGGAGCAGATCGCGGCCGAGAAGGAGGGCGTCGAGAAGGTCTTCGCCATGCAGGCCGGGCGCGAGATCCGCGTCATGGTCAGGCCGGACAAGATCGACGACATCCAGGCCCAGGTGATCGCGCGCGACATCGCCAAGCAGGTCGAGGAGGAGCTCACCTACCCCGGCCAGATCCGCGTCACCGTCGTCCGCGAGTCCCGCGCGACCGAGTTCGCCCGCTAGCAAGATCAGCGAGAGTCGACAAGTTCGCTCCAATACCCAGAAGTTTCAACGGCCGGATGTGGGATCCTCGTGACCGGCAGATCCGCAGGTCATGAATGGGGTGGCGACCATCACCGCAAACGACGGGGAACAGATGGCGAGGCTGGCACCGCTGCGCCAGTGGCTGGAGCAGATCGTGGCCACGCTGCCCGAACCCCGGCAGCAGATGTACGACCTGTTCGTAGCGAGGGGCCTGGACAGCAGGAACGCGGCCCTGGAACTAGGCACTTCGGTTGCCGAGGTTCGGCGGCTGCGTAGCGAGAACCAGCAGGCCATACTGCGCGCCTTCGAGGTCACCGCGCTCGCCGCCGCCGAAACTGGCGAGGGACTGCCTGGTATCGAGGCTCCCGGTTGCGGGCAACTGCGGCGGATACTGGCTGATGCTCAGCATGACGACGGCGATCTGCGGGCGGGCGGTCGGCGCCGGGCCGTGGTGCTGCCTGCTGCCCTCCGGTTGAGCTTGTCACGCCACCTGGGCCAGTGTCTTACCTGCCAGGGCCGGCGTGACGATTGCAGGGCGCGGTGGGCGTCCGAGCTGCTGCCGATCCTGGCCGACGCCGAACTACGCGAGCGCGTCATGGAGGACGGGCAGTCGATGCCGGGGCCGAGGCAGGCCGATGCCCATGGACGCGTCGCTTCCGCTGGTACCGCTGGGACGGTCGTCGTCCGTCCGGCCGCCGCCGCAGCGGCGGGCGCAGGGCTGCTCGTGGCACTGCTGCTGCTCGCGTTCGTGTGGCCCGGGGTGCTGCACTGGACGCGAGGTTCCACGGCCCCGTCGGCTCAGGGCCGCGACAGCGCCGCCGCCATCGGCACCGGTGCCCCGACGGTGACCGGCACCTTCGACGGGGTCCCCGGCCGCAACCACGGGCGACCGGTCCGCCCAGGAACGGCGGGCCTTTTGAGCAGCCTTCCGCCGGCGGCTACCCAGGGCTCGGCCGCCCCCTCGTCCGCCGCGGTGCAGCCATCCGTGTACTACACGGTTCAGCCTTCATCAGCGCCAACGTCGTCCCCCGCTCAGCCGAGTTACGGGCCGCCGTCGACTGGCTGGCCAGCTACCCAGTCCCCATCGTCGCCGCCGAAAACGAGTTCACCGACACCGAGCGCCGCTCCCTCGACCACGCCGCCCACCGCACCGTCGAGCGTGCCTGCCTCCACCCCGGCGCCGACGCCGAGCGGGTCTGCCTCCACCCCGGCGCCGACGCCGAGCGGGTCTGCCTCCACCCCGGCACCCACTGCTTCGGCGCCGGCCCCGTCACCGTCGTCGGCATCGCCCACGGTGTCGCCGTCGACAGTGGCGCCGTCCGCGTCGGCCACGAGCTAGTCCCGATTTCCGTCGCTCTCACGCCTGCGCGAACAGCGTCAGCACCGCCTCCGGCGTCTCCAGCTGCGGCAGGTGGCCGGCCCCCGGCAGCAGCCGGAACGACGCGCCCGGGATCGCGGCCGCGTACTCCTTGCCGTACCCGGGGGTGAACATCCGGTCCGCCTCGCCCCAGACCACCAGCGTGTCGGCGGTGATGCCGGACAGCCGCCCGGCCAGGCTCGGGTCGGCCATCGACGGGCCGCCGTAGACCGCCAGCGCGGCCCGGTTGCCGCCGAAGATCGCGCGCTGCGCGTCGGTCAGCGCCGACAGGTCGATCCGGTGCCCCTCCGGGTTAGCCCAGGACAGGTCGGTGACCTGGTCGAGCGTCAGCGAGGAGAAGTCGGTGGCGGGATGATCGGTGCTGACAAGGCCGGCTCCGTCGATGATGAAGAGCCGAGCCACCCGGTCCGGCGCCGCCAGCGCGAGCTCGGCCGCCACCCAGCCGCCGATCGAGTTGCCCGCGACGGTCACGCCGGTCAGGTCGAGCTCCGCCAGCAGGCGAGCGTAGACATCGGCCAGCCTGCGCACGGAATCGAGCCCCTCCGGGCGCGGTGTGCCGCCGAACCCGGGGTTGACCGGGGTCAGCACCCGGACGCCGAACCGCGCGGCGAGCTGGTCGGCGAAGCCGGCGAAGGAATCGGGGCCGGCCCCGCCGTGCAGCAGCAGGACCGGAGCGCCCGCGCCGCGCTCGGTGACGGTGACCGGGACTTCCCCGTAGGGCATGGACAGCGTGTAGGTATGCGAAGACATTGCGACTCCCTGAATTGAATGACGTTGGATCGGGCGGCTATTCGCCCGCGTACTCATCGGTTACCTCGGTGGCGTACCGGCTCATAACCCGCCCGACCGCCTCGGGCGCCAACGGCGCCCCTACCGGGCCGGACCCGGCCAGCTCGCGCAGGTCACGGAAGTACTGGACGTAGAGATCGGGGGTGAAGGTGTTCACCATCACCAGCGGCTCGTCGCCCGGGTTGGCGAAGGTGTGCGGCGCGCCCAGCGGGATCATCGCCAGCGCCCCGGCCGGGGCGTCGTGGCTATCGCCGCCGATCGTGAACCTGGCCGTCCCTGAGACGACGTAGAACCCCTCGTCGTGCCGCGCGTGCCGGTGCTGCGGCGGCCCGGACGAGTGCGGCGCGACCGTGATCTCGGCGATGCCGAGCCGGTGGCCGGTGGTGGAGCCGTCCTCCAGGATCCGCACGGTGGCCGGTCCCAGCCGCACGACCTCGCCGCCGTCCGGGCCGACGATGGATTCCCTGATCATGACCTCTCCTCGGATCAAGCCGACTTCGTAAGAGTCGACTCTCATGACGATAGCTTGCCGTCAAATTAAATGCAAGTACACTCTCATGAAGAGAACGAACCTTCATGGAGGGGTCGGATGACGACGCTGAACGGCCACCGCGGGCGCGCGAATCAGAAGGCCAGGACCCGCGCGGCCATCGTCGACGCCTGCGGCGCCCTGGTCCGCTCCGGCGCCGAGGTGACGATGCCGGAGGTGGCCAGGCGGGCCCTGGTCTCCGAGGCCACCGCCTACCGTTACTTCCCCGACCTGATCTCGCTCCTGCAGGAGGCCCTGGAAGGGGCCTGGCCGGCCCCGGCCGAGGCGCTCGCCCCGGTCGCGCGGTCGGCCGACCCGGCCGTGCGGGTCGCCTTCGCCTGCGAGTACCTGCTCCGCGGCGTGCACGCCTACCAGGGGGCGGTCCGCGCGATGATCTCGCACACGATCACCGCCCCGGCCGATGCGCGGGCCCGTCCCGGCATCCGGTTCGGCCTCATCGACTACGCCCTCGCCCCGTTCGAGCGCCAGCCAGCCCCGGCCGACCGGCCGGGGCTCGCCCGCGAAGCCATGACCGCACTCAAACAGGACCTCGCGGTCGTCGTCAGCGCCGAGGCGTTCTTCGTGCTCACGGACCTGTGCGGGCTCGCCCCGGACGACGCCATCGGCAGCGCCGCCCGTACCGCCGCCACCCTGACCAGCGCGGCCTTCGCCGCCTAAACCAACCCCCCCGCCCGCCCCGCAACCCGTACAGCGAAGCCCTACCCGCCACTCGAGCCCCGCCCGCCGCGCAACCCCCACCCCGCCCTAGGAGAGCTTGATCGGCGGGATGCCCGGCGCCGCGAACCCGAAGACCTGGCCGTAGAACGCGATCTCCGCCTCCAGGCTGGCGATGACGGTCTCCGCCTTGCGGAAGCCGTGCGACTCGCCCTCGAACGCGATGTAGGCGTGCGGGATGCCGTGCGCGGCGAGGTCGGCCGCGATGGCCTCGGACTGGGCCGGCGGCACGATCGGGTCGTCGAGTCCCTGCAGCAGCAGCACCGGGCAGGTCAGCGGGGTGACGTGCCCGACCGGCGCCCGCTCGGCGTACAGCGCGTCCGCCTCCGGCAGCGGGCCGATCAGGCCGTCCAGGTAGCGGGACTCGAAGTCGTGGGTGTCGACCGCGAACGGCCGCAGGTCGGACACGCCGTAGTAGGACGTCGCGGCCGAGAACACCGCCTTGCTGAGCCCGGTCAGCGCCGGGCCGCTGGTCACCGACGCGAGTGCCGTCCAGCCGCCGGCCGAGCCGCCCCTGATGCCGAGCCTGCTGCCGTCCGCCTCGCCCGAAGCGGCCAGCGCCAGCGCCGCGTTCATCGCGTCGCCCACGTCCACGATGCCCCACTGGCCGCGCAGCAGCTCTCGGTAGGCCCGGCCGTACCCGGTCGAGCCGCCGTAGTTCACGTCGATGACCCCGATGCCCCGGCTGGTGAAGAACGCCTTCTCCAGGTCCATCACCGGCAGCGCGTTCGAGGTGGGGCCCCCGTGGATGAACACGACGAACGGCGGCCGCTCGCCGTCCGGCGCCGTCGCGTGCGGATTGCCAGGCGGGTAGACGAGGGCGTGGATCACCCGCCCGTTCTCCCCGCCCGACAGCTGCACCGGCCGGGCGTCCGGCAGGTAGGCGGGGTCGGGCCCGGCTTCCGCCGGCTCCGACATGATCTCGAACGAGCAGCCCGCCGATCCCGCCGCGGCGGGGAACATGCGCAGCACCGCCCACGGGGCAGCCGGGCCGCCGGCCACGTTGGCGATCGTGGTGCCGGAGACGGCGAGCTGGGTGCGGCCGGTCCGGTAGCCGGGCAGGTGAATGTCGGCCAGCGTCCCCGTCGCCGGGTCGAGCACCGCCAGCTGCAGCTCGCCGAGGCCGTGCAGGACCGCCAGCCTTCCGTCCGAGAGCAGCTCGAACGGGCGGGCGCCGAGCTGCCAGAGCGGCCCCGCGAACTCCTCCTCGGCCGGGTGCAGGGGCCGCGGGGTGGTCCCGGCCACGGCGGCCGCCTCGTACAGGTTCCACCACCCCGATGCGTCGGAGACCGCGTACAGGGACTCGTCGTTGCGCCACCGCGGCGCCAGCACCGACTCCTCGGGCCCGCCCATGATCAGCGCCGAATCGGCGACCCGGCAGCCGGTCACCGCGCCGACGCGCAGCTCAGTGCCGTCCCACGGCATCCGCGGGTGATCCCAGCTGATCCAGGCCAGCCGGGTGCCGTCCGGTGACGGGGTGGGGAAGGCGAAGAAGTCCGCCCCGGTGACGAGAACCCGGATGGCGCCGGCGTCGGCTGCGGCCGAGCCGTCGAGCGCGACGGCGACGATCGCGCGGTTCACCTTCATGCCGCCGCCGGTGTGGAAGCCGGCCTCGGGCCTGCCGTCGTCCGGGCGGACGATCTCCCGCACGCACCAGATCTCCTCACCGTCGGGGGACAGGACGAGGTCGGCGAACCGGAACCCGGCCCCGTCCGGCGTCAGCGGGGTCGGCTCGCCTGCGTCCCCGCCGATCCCGGTCAGCCGGTAAAGACGCTGGTCGGTGAAGTTCGCGAAGACGAGATCGAACTGGCCGGGCTCAGGCCCGGACGGCACCGGCAGGTACGACCGTCCGCCGTACTCGTGCACCCGGGTGCGGGCGTACCACGGGGCCGCCAGCAGCTCGCGCGGTTCGTCGTCGGGGCCGGCCGAGGCCATGATCGTCACCCGCCCGCCCTCGGCCGGGCGGCCCTCCTGCCACCACGCCTCGGCCCCCGCGATGGACGGGAACGCGACCGGCCCCGCCCCCCGCGCCACGTCGGCGGCGCTGATCGGTGACTTCCAGGTTCCATAGGCAGCGACGTCAGTCATGGTTCTACCTGATATCACGAGCTGGCCTGCAGGCGCGTAACCGCCCCTATCCTGGTCAGGTGGGAGAAGCACGCACCTACGAGATCCGCACCTACGGGTGCCAGATGAACGCGCACGACTCCGAGCGGGTCGCGGGCCTGCTTGAGGACGCCGGCTACGCCCGCGCGCCGCAGGGCGAGACCCCGGATCTGGTCGTGTTCAACACATGCGCGGTCAGGGAGAACGCGGCCGACCGGCTCTACGGCAACCTCGGCCAGCTGGTCCCGTCGAAGAAGGCGCACGCGGGGATGCAGATCGCCGTCGGCGGCTGCCTGGCGCAGATGGAGCGGGAGCAGATCATCAAGCGCGCCCCCTGGGTCGACGTGGTGTACGGCACCCACAACATCGGGTCGCTGCCGAAGCTGCTCGAGCGCGCGCGCGAGCGGCGCGAGGCGCAGGTGGAGTTCGAGGAGACCCTCGCCACCTTCCCGTCGCTGCTGCCGGCCCGCCGCGAGTCGGCGTACTCCGCCTGGGTGTCGATCTCCGTCGGCTGCAACAACACCTGCACCTTCTGCATCGTCCCTTCTCTGCGCGGAACCGAGCGCGACCGACGTCCCGGCGACATCCTCGAGGAAATCGGCCAGCTGGTCGACCAGGGCGTCATCGAGGTCACGCTGCTCGGCCAGAACGTGAACTCCTACGGGTCGGAGTTCGGCGACCGGCTGGCGTTCGGCAAGCTGCTGCGCGCCTGCGGTCAGATCGAGGGCCTGGAGCGGGTCCGCTTCACCTCGCCGCACCCGCGCGACTTCACCGATGACGTGATCGCGGCGATGGCGGAGACCCCCAACGTCATGCCCAGCCTCCACATGCCGCTGCAGTCCGGCTCGGACACGATCCTGCGGGCGATGCGCCGCGCCTACCGGCGCGACCGCTACCTGACGATCCTGGACAACGTGCGCGCGCGGCTGCCGCACGCGGCGATCACCACCGACATCATCGTCGGCTTCCCCGGCGAGACCGAGGCCGACTTCGCCGACACCCTGGACGTGGTGCGGCAGGCCCGGTTCGCGTCCGCCTTCACCTTCCAGTACTCGATCCGGGCGGGCACGCCCGCCGCCGCCATGGACGGCCAGGTGCCGCGCGACGTGGTGCAGGACCGGTACGGGCGGCTGGCCGCGCTGATCGAGCAGGTCTCGACCGAGGAGAACGAGAAGCAGGACGGCACCGTGGTCGAGGTCCTGGTCGCCGAGGGAGAAGGTCGCAAGGACGCCGCCACCCGCCGCATGTCCGGCCGGGCGCGGGACAACCGCCTCGTGCACTTCGCCCCTTACGCGCCCGCCGCCGACGGGTCCGGCCCGTCCCCGGCGCTCCCGAGGCCGGGCGATATCGTCACCACCCGCGTCACTCACGGCGCGCCGCACCATCTCATCGCCGACGGCGCCCCGCTCGACATCCGCCGCACCCGGGCGGGCGACGCCTGGGAGTCCCGCCGGGACGCCGCCGCGAGCGAGAACGCGGCGACCGCGGTCGCCGCGGCTGCACCGGCGCCCGCCCCGGTTCTGCTGGGCATGCCCGCCCGCCGCGGCTAGCCGTCGCCCGCCGATTGGAGCCGGCCATGCTAGTCGCGATCGTCGGCCCCACCGCCGTCGGCAAGTCCGACCTGGCGGTTGACATCGCGCTCGCCCTCGGCGGCGAGGTCATCAACGCCGACTCAATGCAGCTCTACCTGGGCATGGACATCGGCACCGCCAAGCTGACGATGGCCGAGCGCCGCGGCGTCCCGCACCACCTGCTCGACATCTGGGACGTCACCAGGACCGCCAGCGTCGCCGAGTACCAGGTGCTGGCCGGCCACGTCATCGACGACATCGAGGCCCGCGGCCGGATCCCGGTGCTGGTCGGCGGTTCCGGCCTCTACATCAGGGCCGCGCTCGGCGACCTCGAGTTCCCCGGCACCGACGACGAGATCAGGGCGCGCCTTGAGTCCGAGCTCGCGGCCGACGGCTCGATCGGCCTCCACCAGCGCCTTCAGGCCGCCGACCCGGCCGCCGCGGCCGCGATCCTGCCCTCGAACGGCCGCCGGATCGTGCGCGCCCTCGAGGTGATCGAGCTGTCCGGCCGCCCGTTCAGCGCCACCCTGCCCGGCTACGACTCCGGCCGCCCGGCCGTCCAGGTCGGCCTCACCATCGACCGACCCGAGCTCGACCGGCGGATCGAGGAGCGGGTCGGCCGCATGTGGGCGGCCGGGTTCGAGGCCGAGGTGCGCGCCCTCGCCGCCGTCGGCCTGCGCGAGGGCAGGACCGCCTCCCGCGCCCTCGGCTATCAGCAGGTGCTTCGCGCGCTTGACGGCGAATGGACTCCCGAGCAGTCCCGCGAGGAGACCGCCCGGGCGACCCGCCGCTTCGCCCGCCGACAGGAATCCTGGTTCAGAAGAGACCCGCGGATCACCTGGCTCGCGTCCGGCGAGGATCTGGCGACCCGCGCCCTGGCGCTTCTTAAGTAGCGTCTTCTGGAGCGCGGGCGTCCGACACGTCATTACCTCATGTATTTGAAAAGTCCCTTTAAGTAGTTTTCTTACGTGAAGCGGGGGCTTCGATCACTCTTAGTTGACTAGTCCTTCCGGGTGGTTCGTGGCTCTGCGTGACCTCCGTTGTCGGGGTCGCCGGGATCGGCCGGGACCGACGCATGAGCCGGCGATCCGGCCGCTGAGCTGGATGTTTGGGCTGTTTGTCCCATCCGTGGCCCGTCTGGGCTATGTGTAGTTAAACGTAACGTTCTGGTGTTTGCGGGCTGTGACGCTGTTCGGGAGCGATTACCGCTTGTAAGGCCTGGCGAGAGGTCCTCCCCCCTCGTGACTGCGTAGCCGGGCACCGAACGTCGTAAGGGAATTCTTGACCGCAGGCACCAGGCGTAACGGCACCAGCAAGTTCAGCCTCTTCAAACGCAGCATCCAGGACGGCGAGTCGGCGACCCGGCACCCCCGGGCTGGCAGCGCCGCCGACCGCTACGCCGGGCGGCACGCAGACCCCCGCACCAGGATGACCCGCAACCGGGCGGGCAGGGCCGTCCCCGCCGCCGGGGTGGCCGCGGCCCTCGTCGTCGGGGCGGCCGCCTACGGCCTGGTCGCCAGCGGCGGCCATTCGCAGTCCGCCCAGCTCTCGGCCGACATGAGCCTCCCGGTCAACCTCAGCAGCGCGACGCACGGCGGCGTCGGCGTCGACTCGGCCGCGTCAACCATGATCCGGGCGGCCAGGAACGCTGGCGGCATCGTCGCCCCGGCGTCGGCCAAGCCCCAGGCCAGCCGGTCGCCACAGGCCGCCGCCAAGGCAGCGCCGTCCGCCAGCCGGGCGAGCGCGGCCGCCACCCCCAAGGCGGCGTCGACCGCCCACTCGACCATCGAGGCTGCCGCCGCCCCGTCGCCGACCGCGAAGACGCTGAGCTGCAACCTGTCGGACGGCCTGCTCCCGGACAACGTGACCGCGATCGTTACCTTCCTGCTCGCCAACGGCTACAGCGACAACGCGGCGGCCGGCATCGCGGGCAACATGTACCAGGAGTCCAAGGGCAACCCGGAGTCCGAGGGCATGGGCGGCGGCGGCCTGATCGGCTTCACCCCGCTGCCGTCCGGCTACGTGACCGGCAACCCGGCGTCCGACCTGCACACGCAGCTCGAGGCCGTGCTGGCCTACAACCAGCAGTGGGCGTCCTACCTGCCCGCCCTGAACGACGCCGCCAGCCCGGCCGACGCGGCGTCCATCTATGTCACCGATTTCGAGCGGGCGGGCATCCCCGCCGCGAGCACCCGCGAGGCGTCGGCCGAGGACGTCGCCAGCGCTTGCGCCATCTAGGCCCCGCATCCGGCGAGCCCTGCCCTCCGGCAGGCCACGCCGATCAGCCGGCCAGCCCCCAGGGGCCTGGCCGGCTGATCCGCATCTGCCGGTTGCGCGCTCGCGCGGCCATTGATGCGCGATCACCTGGCGGAGTTTCGTCATCTCATGCAGTAGTTTTCGCACGTCTCGCATGCGACTG
>Ga0208220_1000278_pt1 | contig 21324 bp, 20 predicted proteins | sample NGESurdeep092012_9_FD_184484 | JGI IMG/M metagenome (GOLD analysis project Ga0208220, IMG submission 184484) | Arctic peat soil microbial communities from Barrow, Alaska - NGEE Surface sample F53-1 deep-092012 (SPAdes) | ecosystem: Environmental > Terrestrial > Soil > Wetlands > Peat ...
CAGGGCAGGCCCTGACCACGCCCCGACCAGAAAGAGGTATCCCCGTTGAACACACCAGTCACTACCCTTGACCAGTGGAACAGCGACCAGGACGCCGTCACCGCCGGGTGGGACGAGACCAGCAGAGTGCTCGAATCCGCCGAGCTGTTCTGGATCTCCACGGTCCGGGCCGACGGCCGGCCCCACGTCACCCCAGTCGTAGCCGTGTGGTCCGACGACGCCATCCACTTCCACACCGTGGTGGTCGAGGGCGACGCCGTACAGGTCACCAACGAAGACACGCTCAAGCGCCTCACCGAAGCGTGGGCCACCAAATGGGACGGACGCTGGCGGCTCTCGACGCGAGACGGCGGCTTCCGCAACCTCAACATGAACGACTTCCCGAGCCTCGTGTTCACGGTAACGCCGGCCAAGGTCTTCGCCCACGCCAAAGGCGATCCATTCGGGGGAAGCACGGCTGGGAACTGCACATCGACGGCATCGGCGTGACCCAGTCCCGGAACCTGGACGGGGCCGAGCAGATGGTCCGCGACTACATCGAGACCCTGACCGACCACGACACCGCCGATGACGCCGTGGTCATCCACCCAGAGGTAGGCGGCGGCCTCGACGAAGCCGCCGACGCCGCCAGAGAGGCAATCGCCGAGGCCGAGCAAGCACTCCGGGCCGCCGCCGCACGATCGCGGCAGGTTGCCCGCCAGCTCAAGCAAGAAGGCCTGTCCGGCCGGGACATCGCCGCGATCCTGCACGTGTCGGCACAGCGAGTCTCCCAGCTGCTCAAGAGCCTCAACACGCCAGTGCACTAAGAGCGAACAGTGCGTCTCAAGGCCGCAGTACGCGGCCCGAGACCCCTGCCGCGCCAGACCGGAGTCGTGGCCAAGTTTCTGATCCCCGGACGGTACTCAACCTATGGCACCCGAGTAGCTCGCCAACGATACTCCAGGTATCAGTACTATAGTACAGTAGCATGTACTATAGTTGCCAGAGTGTCCTGGTTCGAATGCTGGCGAGGTCCCATGGAACTGAACCATCCTCTAGCTACGATCACGCCCACCCTCGATGGTGACGTTCTCGCCGTGCTCGCTCAGCATGAGGTGACCTTCACCACCGGACAACTCCACCGTGTGCTCAGTCGCTATTCGGAGGAGGGCATCCGTAAGGTTCTCCTGCGCCTCACCCGCCAGGGAGTCGTTCACTCCGAAAGGATTGGCAACGCCTACAGTTACCGGCTCAATCGGGAGCACCTGGCCGCCGGCCCCATCACCGAACTCGCCCGCCTCGCACAGACACTGCTAAAACGGCTTGAAGACCGCCTCACCGACTGGACATTCCCACCGAAATATGCCGCCGTATTCGGTTCTGCGGCTCGCGGCACCATGACCGAGGACAGCGACCTGGACCTGTTGCTGGTTCGCGCTGACGACACGCCGGTCGACGTCTGGGAAGATCAAGTAGCCAGCCTCGCAGCTGACGTCAGCAGGTGGACGGGCAACGATACGCGGCCACTTGAGTACACGGTCAGCGAGCTAAATGCGGCTCGTGACGAAGCCGTCCTGCGCGACGTGCTGAAGGAAGGCCTTACTGTCGCAGGACGCCGAGCTTGGCTCAACCAGCATCTGCGTGAACGGAAGATCTGACATGGCGCGCACGAACCCATGCCCACCCGACGTCCGACGTGGCCGACTGCATAAGGCTGGCGAGTTCCTTGACGCCGCCAATCTGATTGCAGATCAAGCTGGAGGGGAAGCCGAGAATCCCGATGCCTTCGTCATACTGTGCATTCATGCTGGGATCGCCGCCTCAGACGTTATCTGCTGCGCTCGCCTCGGACAGCACGCGCGGGGCCAGGATCATAACGAGGCAGTGACCTTGCTAGGCCAGGCCGATAACGGATCGGCCAGACACCTGCGCGTGCTGCTCAGCATGAAGACCAAGGTCGGATACGGCCACACTGGAACAACTGCAGCCGACGCTAATCGCGCCGGAAGATCAGCCGAAGCGCTGGTGGAAACAGCCCGGCGGGTAAATGTCGCCTAGCTAACTCCCGTCAGCTAGGCGGCAAGTAGCGAGCCACGAGGCTTCGATCACGCCCCTGAGACCCGCCGCCTGTAACTAGCACCACCCAGGCGAAACCTGCCCGGCTAGCTCACGGGTTCGGCGAGCCCTGCCCGTGATCATTACTGGCCTATGCGTCCGTCGATCCGCTCGCGCAGCAGGTCGACGTGACCCATGTGGCGGGCGTACTCCTCGATCATTCCGACCAGCACCTCACGCAGCGACATCGGCCCTCCGCCGCTGCCATGCTGATTCAGGGGATCGTTGCCGGTGATGTCGAGACTGGGCGCCTCGGCCACAAGCCGCGTGGCGAAGTCCACCTCCGCATGCCATGCGTCCCACGCCTCCGCAACCACCCGGGGGTCGGGAACAGCACCATCGAAATCACCGTCACGGTCGGTGCCGGAGCAGAACAGCCGGGGCACGTCCTGTCCCGACATCATCACCCGGAACGTCGCACGCTCCATCTCGGCCAGGTGCCGCACCAGCCCCAGGAGCGACATCGTCGACGGCTCAACGGAACGCCGCGCCATAGCCTCCGCATCAAGACCGGAGCATTTCATCTCCAATGTGAGGCGCTGACAGCGCAGGGATTCGACCAGCGTGGTGCGCTCGTCGCCCAGCGCTGGCCCGTTCTCACGCGGGTCGTCGTCAGACGGCTTGCCGTCCGCGGTGAACATGTCGGCTCGCCGGGTCGTGGCCATGGCCGCAATCATCGGCGATGCGCATGGCGGCCGACAAGGGATTAACGACACCTGCACTCATGGTCAACGGGTTCGGGCACGCCCTAGTTCAGCCCTCCGCCTTCACGGCACCTAGCGGCCCGCTAGCCTTCACGACACCGATCGGGCACGTCACGCCGGTGCCGTGGTCCGGGCAGTACCCATAAGGGTTCTTGGCATCGGACAGATACTGCTGGTGGTAGTCCTCGGCGAAGTAGAACTCCGACGCCGGGGCGATCTCGGTGGTGATCTCGCCGTATCCGGCCTCGGTCAGCCGCTGCTGGTAGGCCTTGGCTGACTGCTCCACCTCGGCCTGCTGCTCCGGCGACTGGTAGAAAATGGCCGACCGGTACTGAGTGCCGACGTCGTTGCCCTGCTGCATGCCCTGGGTGGGATTGTGTGACTCCCAGAACACCTTGAGCAGCTCCGCGTAGGAGACCTTGGCCGGGTCGAATACCACCCGAACGGCCTCCGCATGCCCGGTCCGGCCGCTGCAGACCTCTTCGTAGGTCGGGTTGGGCGTGATGCCACCCTCGTAGCCCACCGCCGTGGAGACCACGCCCGGCGTCTGCCAGAAGTTCTTCTCGGCGCCCCAGAAGCAGCCCAGCGCGAACTCGGCGACCTGGGTACCGTCCGGGTAGGGCGGCCGAAGCGGGGTGCCGAGCACCTCGTGCCGGTCCGGAACCGGCATCTGCGCGCTGCGTCCCGGCAGGGCCTCCTCCGCGGTGACCATCCGCGTCTTGTGCATACCGAATATGCTCACGGCTGCCTCCTCGCATGACCCGTGTCAGCGGAGTCCCCGATCCGGCAGTCCCTGCCGTCTATTCCCGGAACTCCGTACAGGTCAGCCAACAAAATCCGGCCGGCCACTGTTCCCCGGTCAGGGGCGGGGGGCGGGTCCCCCGCGTCGGCGCAGCCGCAGGGCCGCCGGGCCGGACGGGGCGGCCTGGCCCGGTGGCCAGACCCAGTAGCCGACCGGGAAGAGCCGGATGTGCAGGCGCTCGGAGATGAGTCCCCACAAGCCCCGCGGAGCCCAGATCGCCACCGCGATGGCGATGGCGCCGAGCACGATGAAGTACCAGGTTCCGTAGCTGGCCAGCCACTGCTGCAGGACGAAGAACACGATGGTGCCGAGGATCGGCCCCTCGATCGTGCCGATTCCGCCGATCAGGCAGGCGAAGACCATCTCGGCCGTCCATTGCACCGAGAAGGCGGCCGTCGGCTGCACGAATGGCTGGCTGATGATCTCCAGTCCGCCGGCCGCGCCGCAGCCGGTTGCCGCGATGACGAACACGAGCAGCTGGGCGCGGGACACCCGCGCGCCGATGCTCCGCGCGCCGGTCTCGTCGTCGCGCACGGCGGTCAGCACCAGGCCAAGGCGGCCGCGCAGGATGGCGTAGAGGCTGACCAGGACGATCACCGCGACCGCGAGGGCCACCCAGTAGGTGTAGGCGTTCAGGAGGGTGTTGCTGATGGTCGGCATGCTGGGCAGTGGCTCGCCGGTGCCCCCGCCGAGGGATGCGAACCGGATGACGATCAGGTAGCAGATCGAGGCGATGACCCAGGTGGCGATCGCGAAGTAGCCGCTGCGCAGGCGGGACAGCAGCCACCACACGACCAGCCCGACGATGCCGCTGCCCAGCGCGGCGACCGGCAGGCCGATGAACGGGTCGATTCCGTGCAGCCCGACGATGAGCACGAAGTAGGAGCCCAGGCCGATAAAGGCCTGCTGGCCGACGGAGACCAGGCCGGCGTACCCGGCCAGCAGGTTCCACATGCTGGCCATGATCAGCAGGATGAAGAAGTTCACCAGGAGGCTGGTGGTGCCCGCGTAGACGATATAGGGCAGGTAGGCCAGGACGGCGATGACTACGACCGCGCCCAGGGCGGGCCACAGCGGCGAGCGGCGCGACCGGCTGACCCGGACGTCCGGGGTAATAACGGTGCCCTGCGCCGTCGGCTGCCCCGCCGCTGGCTGCCCTGCCGTCGGCTGCCCTGCGGCTGGCTGCACGGGCGAGCTCATGCCGTCCTCCCGCTCGTCGTGATCCCCTGCGGTCTGACCAGCAGGATCAGCAGGAACAGCAGCTGCCCGGCCAGTACCTGATCGTTGGAGCTGACCTGCGCGCCTAGCTGCTGGACGACGCCGAGCAGGATGCCGCCCACCAGGGTGCCCCACAACGAGCCGAGGCCGCCGATCACCACCGCCTCGAAGGCGAACAGCAGCAGCAGCGCGGTCGTGCCGCTGCTCGGATTGAACGAGGTGTACATGCCGTAGGCGATGCCGGCCAGCGCCACCGTCGCGAACGCGATGGCGGCCGCGATGCCGAAGATGTGCCGGTAGTCGGCTCCGGCCAGCTGGGCGGCCTCCCGGTCGTCGGCCACGGCCCGGATGAGCCGGCCCTGCCGGGAGGAGGACAGGAAGTACTGCAGCCCGAGCAGGACCACGACGGCCACCAGGAAGATGACCAGGTCGAGGTAGGCGATCGTGATCTGCGAGCCGACGTGCAGCGAGTCGGAGATCAGCGAGCCGATGCCCAGCGTGTGGCTGTTCGCCGAGAAGAACTGCTGCAGCGCGTTCTCGATCACGACCGACAGCCCGAAGGTGACCAGCAGCGTGGTCAGCACGCCCCGGCTGAGGCTGGCCTGGATCAGCGTCCGCTGCGCGAGGTAGCCGAGCACCGCGAAGAGCGGAACGACGATGACGAAGGACCAGACGGCGGGGATGTGGGTGACGGCGATGACGCCCACGGCGAGATAACCGGCCAGGATGGCCAGGTCACCGTGGGCCAGGTTGATCACCTTCATGACGCCGAACAGCAGCGACAGCCCGCAGGCGAACAGCGCGTAGAGGCCGCCCAGCAAGATGCCCTGGATGACCGCGTTCACCCACGTCATGCTGGCGCTCCCGGTGTCGCGTTCAGCCCGAAGTAAGCGCTCTCGATGTCGGCCGCGGTCAGCTGGGCGGGCTCGCCCTGCAACGTGGTCCGGCCTTCCAGCAGGCAGTGCACGCGCGACGCGACGCGCAGGGCCTGGCTGACGTCCTGCTCGACCACCAGGACGGTCACGCCGGAAGCCAGCAGGTCAGGCAGGGTGTCGTAGATCCGGCGGACGACGACCGGGGCGAGGCCCAGCGAGAGCTCGTCGAGCAGCAGCAGTCGCGGGTTGGCCACCAGCCCCCGGCCGATGGCGACCGCCTGCTGCTCGCCGCCGGAAAGCTGGGCGGCTAGCTGCTTGCGCCGCCCGGGCATCCAGCTGAACAGGTCGTAGACGCGGTCGATGTTCCATGGTCCCGGCCGCGCGTAGGAGGCGCCGACCTGAAGGTTCTCCTCGACGGTCAGCGAGGGGAACAGGCGCCGGCCCTCGGGGACCATGACGATGCCCGCGGCCACCCGCCGCTCAGCCCGCAGCGAGCGGACATCGGTTCCGTCCAGCAGGACCGACCCCGACGTGGGCGCCTTGAGCCCGGAGATGGCCCGCAGCAACGTTGTCTTCCCGGCGCCGTTGGCCCCGATCATCGCGTAGACCTCGCCGGCGCCGACGGCCAGGCTGACCTCGTCCAGCGCGCGCAGCTGACCGTGATGCACGGTCAGGTCGCGGACCTCCAGCAGCGGAGCGCCAGCCGTCGTCACGCCTCCTCCCCTTCCGGCGTGGCGGGCGGCTCGCCGGAAGGGATGACGGGCGCCGCCGGCCCGGTCAGGGATGTCGTGACCTCGGTGCCGAGGAACACCTCGCGGACGGCCGGCTGGGCGAGTACCTCCGCGGGGGAGCCGTCGCCGACGAAAGTCCCGCCGGCCAGGCACAGCAGTCGCTCCACGCTGCCGGTCAGGGCCCGCACGACGTGCTCGATCCAGATGATGGCGATGCCGTCGGCCCGGATGGCGGAGACGACCTCGACCAGCTGGGCGACCTCGGGATCGGTCAGGCCGCCGGCCACCTCGTCCAGGAGCAGCAGCCGCGGCCCGGTGGCCAGCGCCCGGGCCAGCTCCAGCCGCTTGCGCTGCAGCAGGCCAAGCCGCTCGGCCGGGCTGTTGGCCTCCGCGGCCAGCCCGGCTCGCGCCAGGACCGCGGCCGCCCGCTGATAACTGGCCCGTCGCCGCAGGCCCGCGCCCTGCTGCACGGCGACCAGGACGTTCTCGAAGACGGTCATCGCGCCGAACGGCCGCGGCACCTGGTAAGTGCGGCCAACCCCCAGCCGGCATCGCGCGGCCGCGCCGTGCCGCGTGATAACCGTGCCGCCCAGCCGGATCTGGCCGGCGTCCGGCTCAAGGTCACCAGAGATCAGGCTGAACAGGCTCGTTTTCCCCGCCCCGTTCGGGCCGACGATGCCGATCATGTCGGCCTCGCCGACCCGCAGGGACAGGTTGTCCGCGACGACGACCCTGCCGAAGCTCTTGGAAATACCGTCCAGCTCCAGCAGGGCCGACCCCGTGGTTCCCACCACCGTGGTTCCGACCACCGTGGTTTCAGGCATTCGTCGGTTCAAGCGACGCCTGGATCTTGACGCCCTTGTTCAACGAGTTATCCACGACCTGCATCTCCAGCGGGAACTGCCCGGTGGACTTCTTCCACTGCACGCCGACCGGCGGGATGATCCCGACCCCCGGCGCCGGGCCGCCTGCGAAGTTGATGGGTCCGCACATCCCGGTGTAGTTGACGTTGTGCAGCGCGTTGGCGACGTCCTTCTTATCGTGCGGGTCGCTGACCGCGCCGAACGCCTCCTTGGCCACCTCGAATAGCGCGTATGAGGACCCGATCGACTGCACCCACTCGTTGCCGGTCGCGGCCTGGTAGGCGCTGGCCAGGGCCGACGCCGACTGGCCGGTCAGCGAGGAGGTGTGCGGCATGAAGGGTCCCCACCAGGCGTCCGTGGCGATATTGACCACCAGGTTGCCGAGCGCCTTGGTGTCATCGGGGAATAGCAGCACCTTGGCCACCGTCGCGAGCTTCGGCTTCCAGCCCTGCTGAGAGGCCTGCTTCCAGAACGTGTTGAAGTCCGGCGGCAGCGGAGCGTTACTGTAGATCTCGCAGTTCTTGCTCTTGAACTCGGTGATCATCGAGGCAAAGTCGGTGGTGCCGTCGGCGTAGGCGCCGCCGTCGACCACCTTGTAGTTCGAGGCCTTGATCAGCGGCTCGAAGCCTTCCCGGAACGCGGTGCCGTCCGAGTCGTTGGGGTACATGCAGGCCACGGTCTTGTTATTCGGGACGCGATTCCACATCGGCACGAAGGCGCCCTGGAATTCCTTGAGACCGAAAAAGAACATGGTGCAGTACGTAAACGTCTTAGTGGGCGCCACGGGATTGCCGCCCAGGCCCGCGTACCACGATTCCCACGGGACGACCGTGGACAGGCATGGCGTCCCCTGCTTCTCGCACTGCGCCGCCACCGGGTTGGTCGTTTCCGGGGTGGACGTCGTGAGTATGAGGTCAACCTTGTTCTGCAGGGCCAGTTGCTGCGCGACCTGACCGGCCCGGGTCGGGCTCGACTGGCTGTCCATGACGACGATGTTGACCTTGTACTTCTTGCCGCCGACCTTGATGCCGTTCTTATAGGCCGACGTGCTCCGGATCTGGTTGAGGACGAACTGGTCACCCGATGCGAACCCGGCCAGGGTGCCGGTCAGCGGCGTGATGAATCCGATGTTGATAGTGCCCGTGCTCGACGATCCGCCCGTGCCCTTGATGCCGGAACCACATGCGGCCAGCAGGCCCCCGGTCCCGACGGCCAGCGCGCCCGCTCCCACGCCCTTGAGCAAAGAACGCCGCCCGATCGCCTGATCGGACAGCGCCATATACGGCCGCCCCGGGTTACCGGGAAGCCCCGCGGCACCGGCAGGCCCCGTGGGACCGGCAGGCACCGTGTTATCCGCGTCTTGACGGTCCATTCCGTCTCCTTCGGTCAGCGCCCGCGCGTCACCGGCCGTTCCGGTCAGCGCGAATTCGCTTCGCCGCAAGGCCAAATCGGCGGGACTCGCAGGATGTTCGCTTAGCGTACGGGTATACGCAATGTAGAACTTAACCACGCGGAATCCGCGACTGTCAACAGTCGCACCAGGCGGATAAATCGGGCTTAACCGGCGCGGGCAGAAGCCGCGGCAAGGCGGCCGGAAGAGGATCGGCGGCGACCGGCGCGAAGGCGAACTGCCAGCTCAAGGGCAAGGCGACGCCGAGCAGCGGCGCAGCGCGGACCGGCTTAAGCGGGACCCTTCGCACGCAGATCGGCCTCGATCTGCGCAGCCGTCTCCAGCAGAACCGGAAGGATCTGCTCCCGAAGCGCGACCATGCTGACCCGGCTGGCGTGCGCGGAGACGTTGATCGCCGCGGTGCCGACGTCCGGGGCCCCGCGGATCGGCGCCGCGACCGCCCGCAGCCCTTCTTCCAGTTCCTGGTCGACAATCGAGTAACCCTGCTGCGCGACCTGCGCCAGCAGCGCGCGCAGCCGGGCGGGATCGGTCACCGTCCGGTCGGTCAGCGGCGCCAGGGTAGCGTCCGCCAGGTAGCGCTCCAGTTCCTCGGCGGGCAGCGCCGCCAGCAGCACCCGGCCCATCGACGTGGCGTAGGCCGGGAACCGGGTACCGACCGAGATCGCCACGGTCATGATCCGCTTGGTCGGCACCCGGACCACGTACACGACGTGCTGGCCGTCCAGGACGGAGATCGAGGAAGACTCGTGCAGCCGGGCGACCATTTCTTCCATGTGGGGCGCCGCCACGTCCGGCAGCGCGAGCCCGGACAGGTAGGCGTAGCCGAGCTCGAGCACGCGCGGCCGGAGCGAGAACTCCCGGCCGTCGCTGCGCACGTAACCCAGGCTGACCAGGGTCAGCAGGAACCGGCGCGCGGCGGCGCGGGTCAGGCCGGTCGCCCGGGCGACCTCGCTGAGACTGAGCCGCTCCCGGTCGGGACCGAAGGCCCGGATCACCGCCAGCCCGCGGTCCAGCGACTGAACGAAGTCGCTGTTGCGCGGCGGCGGGCGGTCGTCTGCTTCGGCAGACTCGCCGTCGTTCGCAGTGCCGCCGGAGGTTCTCATCGCTTAGATGCTAACTGCTACCTGCTTTGAGCTGACTCAGGTTGATCACCTGGCTGGCCGGCGGCGCGGCGGGCGTGGCCACGCTGTCCCAGTGCGAGAAGAGCACGGACTCCTCGCGCCCCCGCGGCGCGATCAGGCGGAGCGGGTAAGGCTTGCCGCGGGCCGCCACATCCAGGGTGGAGCCGTCGGCCCCGTGCAGCACGATGGCGGGCTGGCCGAGCACCGTGGTGGTGCCCGCCCGCGTGAAGCGCGGCAGCGCCGAGATCAGCGAGTGGATCAGGCTGGCCATGCCGAGGCTGCCGGTCAGCTCGCTGCGCTGCGTCCCGGACAGCTGGACGTACTTGCCGCACATGATGGTGCACACGGCGGCGGACGCCCGCAGTTCCCGCAGGAAGGCCGGCGTCGCCTTGACGTAGACCTGTCCGCTGGTCCCGATGAGCTGGAGCGGCACGCCGCCCTCGGTGATGGTCCCGGTCAGGGCGCCAGAGCGGAGCACCCCCATGTCCAGAGCCACCGGCCGACCGCCGTTGGGGAGCTGGCCGGCCATATGCATGCTGGTAGCGTCCCGGACCGCCACCTTCATCGCCGAGATCAGGCTCGCGGCACTGCGATCCGCGCCCGTCCCGGCACAGCCGCCCACCGCGATCGCCACACTGCCCGCCACGACCCAGGCGAGCCCCCTCGCGCGAATACCCACAAATCCCCCCATGCGGCCCACGGCTCTGATGATCACTACCGTTATTCGGCGTTATGTGATGAAAAACGGGAGTGATCATGCGTGGCACAAGTGACCGCTGACGGCCCTACCCGCTGCGCTCCACGACGAACTCGCAGAATGCCTCGAAAGCGCCCCGCGCCGGGACGTCCGGCAGCCGCAGGATCTCCGCCCGGGCCATCCCCACCCAGTCCCGCAGGTCTGCCCTGGCCAGGTCCATGGCCGGGTGCGCCCGCAGCAGACTCAGCGCCTCGGAATGCTGGGCCGGATCGGTGAGCTCGCCCTGGTTGAGCAGTTGCACCAGCCGGGCGTCGGCCGGGCCGGCCGAGCGCAGGGCATGCAGCATCGGCAGCGTCCGGACACCCTCACGCAGGTCCGTCCCCGGCGTCTTGCCGGACTGCGCCGTGTCGCTCGCGACGTCCAGGATGTCGTCCGACAGCTGGTAGGCCACGCCCAGCGCCGCGCAGGCCGGCGTGATCAGGGCCTCGACTCCCGCGGGCGCATCGGAGAACATAGCGCCGAACCGGCCGGAGGTCGCGATGAGCGACGCCGTCTTCTCGGTGATCACGCTGAAGTAGTAGTCAAACGGATCGGTGCCCGGCACCGGGCCGACGGTCTCGGCCACCTGACCGGTGACCAGCCGGTTGAACGTCTCCGCCTGGATCCTGATCGCCTCGGCGCCGAGATCGGCGAGGATCTGCGAGGCGCGGGCGAACAGGAAGTCGCCCGTCAGGATGGCGATCGTGTTGTCCCAGCGCGAGTTCGCGCTCGGCGTCCCCCGGCGAACATCGGCCTCGTCCATGACATCGTCGTGGTACAGGGTGGCCAGGTGGGTCAGCTCGATGGCCACGGCGGCCGGGACGACCCGGGGGTCCTGCGGGTTGCCGAACTGCGCGGCGAGCAGCACCAGCATGGGCCGCAGCCGCTTGCCGCCGGCCTCAATCAGGTGCGCCGCGGCCTCGGTCAGGACCTCGTGCTCGGCCTGGGCGGCCGACTTGAGGGCGTCCTCGACCAGATCCAGCCCGGCGGCGACCTCGGACGCCAACGTCGCGTCGGTCAGGTCTACTCCAGCGGTGATCACACGGGCTCCCTCACTGACCAGCATCACCAGCTAGCCCGCCGCTGGCGGGCCCGTGGTTGCCGGCACCGTGCACCGGCACCCACCAAGATATGCGCATCGGGTGGTCACCTGGGGTATGCCCCCGTCCCTGCGCGCAGACACCCGGACGGGCCGTCCTCCCGCAGGCGGCCCGCCAGCGTCCCCTAGCGCACGAAAAGCTGAGTGGCCGCATGATTGGCGAGGCTGAGCAGCGGCTGCGGGACGATCCCCAGGACCACGGTCGCCACCGCGCCGATGCCGACCGCCACGCCGGTGAAGGCGCTCGGCCGCACCACGGCGGGCCCGTCGGGAGCCGGCTCACTGAAGAACATCAGCACGATTACCCGGACATACGGGAACGCGAGAATCGCGCTGGCGATGACGCCGATGATCACCAGCGGCAGCGCGCCGCCCTGGATCGCCGCGCGGAACACGGCGAACTTGCCCGTGAACCCGCTGGTCAGCGGGATCCCCGCGAAAGCGATCAGGAAGAGGGCAAAGACTCCCGCGACGAGAGGCGACCGCTTGCCCAGGCCCGCCCAGCGGGACAGGTCCGCCGCCTCGCCCGCCTGGTCCCGGACCAGGGTCACGATGGCAAAGGCACCGATCGTGGCGAACCCGTAGGCCGCCAGGTAGAACAGGCTGCCGGACAGGCCCGCGGCGTTCGCGGCGACCACGCCCGTCAGGATGTAGCCGGCCTGCGCGATCGAGGAATAGGCCAGCAGCCGCTTCACGTCCCGCTGCGTGATGGCGATGATCGAGCCGACCAGCATGGTCAGGATGGCCACGCCCCACATCGCCGGCCGCCAGTCCCAGGTCAGCTGGCCGAACGCGACGTAGAAGACGCGCAGCAGGGCGCCGAAGGCCGACACCAGCGTGCACGACGCCATCAGCGCCGTGATCGGCGTCGGGGCGCCCTGGTAGACGTCGGGCTTCCAGCTCTGGAACGGCACCGCACCGATCTTGAAGAACAGGCCGAGGCCGACCAGCGCGATGCCCGCGTACAGCAGCGTGGCCGACGCGGTTCCGGACTGGGCCGCGGCCGCGATCGCCGACAGGCGCACCGAGCCGGAGTACCCGTAGAGCATGGCCACGCCGAAGATGAAGAAGGCCGACGAGAACGCGCCGAGCAGGAAGTACTTCATGGCCGCCTCCTGCGAGAGCAGCCGGCGCCGCCGCGCCAGCCCGCACAGCAGGTACAGCGGCAGCGAGAGCACCTCGAGCGCGACGAACATGGTCAGCAGGTCGTTCGCCGCCGGGAAGAGCAGCATCCCGCCCACCGCGAACAAAGTCAGCGGGTACACCTCGGTGTGGCTGAGGCCGGCCAGCAGCCCCTCACGCTCCTCGGCGCTGCCGGGCACCGCCGCGGCCTGCGGAGTGAACGGGCTCACCTCGTGCGAGGACTCCGCGATGAGCAGCACGCTGACGAAGGCGAGCACCAGGATCGTGCCCCACAGGAAGAGCGTCGGCCGGTCGATGCCGACCGCGCCGACCGCGTCGACGTGGCCCGGGCTGCCCTTGGCGAATATCGTCCCGCTGGCCGCGACCACCACGGTCAGCACGAAGGCGCCGGCCAGGCTGCCCAGGGTCAGCGCGATGTGCAGCGGCCGCCGCAGGGAGCGCGGCGAGAATGCCTCGACGAGTACGCCGGCCAGGGCCGCCGCGAAGACCAGGAGCAGGGGCGAGAGCTGGCCATACTCAATGTGCGGGGCGGTGATCGTGGGCGCCAGTGCCGTTACGGTCCCGGTCACCGGGAGCTCCCTTCGTGGCCGACGGCGCTCGCGGGATGCGGCGGCACCGGATCGGTGGAATGGGTCTGCGCCATGGTCTGCTGGACCGCGGGATTAATGATCTTGAGTACCGGCTGCGGATAGACGCCCAGCCCGATGATCAGCACGATCAGGGGCACGACCGCCCACAGCTCGCGGGCCTTCAGGTCGGGCATGTCCGCCAGCTCCTCGCGGACCGGCCCGGTCATCGTGCGCTGGTACATCCACAGGATGTAGATGGCGGCCAGGATGATGCCGACGGTGGCCAGCACCGCCGCCGCCTTGTACCGGGTGAAGGTCCCGATCAGCACGAGGAACTCGCTGACGAAGGTGTTCAGGCCCGGCAGCGCCAGGCCGGCCAGCCCGGCGATCAGGAAGAGCCCGGCCATGATCGGTGCCACCTTCTGCACGCCGCCGTAGTCGGCGATGAGCTGCGAGCGGCGCCTGGAGATCATGAAGCCGGCGATGAGGAAGAGCGCGCCGGTGGCGAATCCGTGGTTGACCATGTACAGCGTGGCGCCGGACTGGCCCTGGGTGGTAAAGACGAAGATGCCCAGGGTGATCAGCCCCATGTGGGACACAGAGGTGTAGGCGATCAGCCGCTTGAGATCCCGCTGCCCGATCGCGACGATGGCACCGTAGAGGATCCCGACCACCGCCAGCGCGATCACCAGCGGGGTGAAATAGTGCGCGGCCGAGGGGAACAACTCCAGGCAGTACCGGATCATGCCGAAGGTGCCGACCTTGTCGAGCACGCCGACCAGCACGACGGCGGCCCCCGGCTGGGCCGACGCGGCCGCGTCCGGCAGCCAGGTGTGGAAGGGCCACAGCGGGGCCTTGATCGCGAAGGCGACGAAGAAACCGAGGAACAGCCACTTGCTCGCGGTCGGGCTCAGCGCGACGTGTTCCAGCGAGGTGAACAGGAACGTCCCGCCGTGCCCGTTCTGGGCCGAGTACACGTACAGCGCGATGACCGCGACCAGCATGAGCAGGCCGCCGAGCAGGCTGTACAGCAGGAACTTGACGGCCGCGTACTGCCGCTGGCCGACGCCGTAGCTCCCGATCATGAAGTACATCGGGATGAGCATGGCCTCGAAGAACACGTAGAACAGGAAGACGTCGGTCGCCGCGAAGACGCCGATCATCATGGTCTCCAGGACCAGCATCAGCGCGAAGTAAGTCTTGACGCTGTGCTTGCGCGGCGCGGCTCCGCCAGGACGCCGCGCCGACGACGCATCGTCCGGGTCGGCTAGGCCCTCCGCGTCGTTCCACGAGGCGAGCACCACGACGGGCATCAGGACCGTGGTCATCAGGAGCAGGACCAGCGCGATGCCGTCCACGCCGACGGCGTAGTGCACCCCGAACTGCGGGATCCACTGGTACGTCTGCGTGAACTGGAAGTGCGGGCCGCCGGCCTTGAACTTCACGGCGATCACGACCGTGACGGCCAGCGTGACGAGCGAGAAGACCAGCGCGATGATCTTGACTAGCTGGTCGCGCGCGCTCCGGTCGGCGGGGCCGCCGGGAGCGGACCGGCCAGGCGTCAGGCCGATAACGACCGCACCGGCCAGCGGGATCGCGCCCGCGACGGTCAGCCAGGGGAAATTGCTCATGGAATCCGCAGCCTCACCGCTCTAGAGCCTGACCAGGAGGAGGGCGCCCAGCAGCAGCACCGCTCCGACGAACATCGACAGTGCGTAGGAGCGGACCAGCCCCGTCTGCATCTTGCGCAACCGTCCGGACGAGCCGCCGAAGGTGGCGGCCACCGTATTGACCAGGCCGTCCACGCCCCGGTTATCGAAGTAGACCGAGAGCCTGGTCAGCCACTGACCGGGCCGCATCAGCAGCGACTCGTTGATGGCGTTGCCGTAGAGCTCCTTGCGGGCCGCCACGGTGATGGGGTTGCCGACCGGAGCGGTGACCGGGACCTCCCGCCGCCCGTACATCAGCCAGGCCAGCGCGAAGCCGGCCACGACGAGGACCAGCGTGATCCAGCCCGCGAGGGTGAACACGCCATGCGACGACGGCGGCGCGCCCGTCACCGGCCTCAGGAAGCTGAGCAGCCTGCTGTTCAGGATCAGGAAGCCGCCCGCGCAGACCGAGCCGACGGCCAGCAGGATCATCGGCACGGTCATCACCTTGGGCGCCTCGTGCGGATGCACCTTCTCGTCCCAGCGGCGCTCGCCGGCGAACGTCATGAACATGACCCGGCTCATGTAGAACGCGGTGATCGCCGCGCCGAGCACGGTGACCACGCCGAGGATGGCGCCGGAGGTGCCGCCCTTGTCGAAGGCCGCGTCCACGATCGAGTCCTTGGTGAAGAACCCCGAGAACGGCGGGACGCCGATGATCGCCAGATAGCCCAGCAGGAAGGTGACGAAGGTGACCGGCATGACCCGCCACAGGCCGCCGAAGCGGCGCATGTCGACCTCGTCGTCCATCTCGTGCTTGACCGAGCCCGCGCCGAGGAACAGCCCGGCCTTGAAGAACCCGTGCGCGATCAGGTGCGCGATGGCGAACACGTACCCGGCCGGACCCAGGCCCGCGGCGAGCATCATGTAGCCGATCTGGCTCATGGTGGATCCCGCCAGGGCCTTCTTGATGTCGTCCTTGGCGCACCCGATGATCGCGCCGAAGATCAGGGTCGCCCCGCCCACGATGGTGACGACGAGCTGGGCATCCGGGGCCAGGTTGAACAGGAAGCCGGACCGGACGATGAGGTAGACCCCGGCGGTGACCATCGTGGCCGCGTGGATCAGGGCCGACACTGGGGTCGGGCCCTCCATGGCGTCCAGCAGCCAGGACTGCAGCGGCAGCTGAGCGGACTTGCCGCAGGCACCCAAGAGCAGCAGCAGGCAGATCGCGGTGACCACGCCGGTGCTCGCCGACCCGGCGCCGTGCTGCACGCCGGCGAACGTGATGGTGCCGAAGGTGGCGAACATCAGCATGATGGCCAGGGACAGGCCGGCGTCACCGACCCGGTTGGCGATGAAGGCCTTCTTCGCGGCCGCCGCGGCGGCCGGCTTGTACTGCCAGAAGCCGATCAGCAGGTAGGAAGCCAGGCCCACGCCCTCCCAGCCGGCGTACAGGCCGAGGTAGTTGTCGGCCAGCACCAGCAGGAGCATCGCGGCCAGGAACAGGTTCATGTACCCGAAGAACCGGCGGCGCTCCGGGTCGTTGGCCATGTAGCCGACGGCGAAGATGTGGATGAGCGAGCCGACGCCGGTGATCAGCAGCACGAAGCAGATGGACAGCGGGTCGAGCAGGATGCCGATGTTGACGTTGAAGCGGCCGACCGAGATCCACTGGAAGAGGTGCAGGTCCCTGGCGCGCGTGGCGGCCGGGTAGCCGAGCATCGCGAAAAAGACCACGACCCCGTAGACGAACGCTGCGAGCGGCATGGCCACGCCGAGGAGATGTCCCCAGGAGTTGGTGCGCTTGCCGCCGAGCAGCAGGATCACGGCGCCCGCCAGCGGGAAAGCGACCAGCAGCCAGGCGGCATGCTGGACTCCGATCGCGGGCATGGCGGTCATGACCGAGGCCGACGGCGTGATGACGCCCTGGACAGAGCCTGTCACTGGCGAACCTTTCAGGCTGGTGCTGTTCCGGGCGCTAGCCCGGCCCTACGTAGCGCTGGCCCGGGCCAACCCCGGCGCCGGCGCGCGTCAGTATTTCATCAGGCTGGCGTCGTCGACCGAGGCCGATCGGCGAGCGCGGAAGATCGAGGTCAGGATGGCGAGGCCGACGACGACCTCCGCTGCGGCCACCACCATGACGAAGAACGCGATGACCTGGCCGTCGAGCGCGCCGTGCATCCGGGCGAAGGCCACGAAGGCGAGGTTGGCCGCGTTGAGCATGAGCTCCACGCACATGAACACGACCAGGGCGTTGCGGCGCACCAGGACGCCGACCCCGCCGATGACGAACAAAATCACCGAGAGAGCCACGAAATGAGCCGGGCTCACCATTACGCATCCTCCTGGTCGCTGGCCCCGTGGTCGCTGGCCCCGTGGTCGCTGGCCCCGAGGTCGCTGGCCCCGAGGTCGCTGGGACCTAGGTCGCTGGGACCTAGGTCGCTGGGACCTAGGTCGCTGGGACCGCGCGACAGCGCCGTGATGCCGGGCGACCCCATCTGGCCGCCGCCCGAGATGACCTCGCTGACCGACAGCTCGGACGGCGAGCCGTCCGGCAGCAGCGCGGGCATGTCGACCGCGTTATGCCGCGCGTACGTGCCCGGCCCCGGCAGCGGGGTCGGGCGGCCGCTGGCGATCCGCTGGCGGGACAGGCTGCGCTGGGTGGGCTTGGGGATGGTGCGCTCCCGGTGCGCCAGCACCATCGCCCCCAGAGCAGCCGTGATCAGCAGGGCGCTGGTGATCTCGAACGGGAACACGTAGGTGGTGAACAGCAGCCTCGCGATACCCGTGACGTTCGAGGAGCCGAAGGCCGCCTTCGCTGGCGCGGCCGGCCCGATGGCCGCGTGCCCGACCACGAGGCTGAGCAGGATCAGCAGGCCGATACCGAACACGCCGGCGGCCAGCCGCTGGCCCTTGATCGTCTCCACGATCGAGTCGGACGCGCTGATGCCGACGATCATGAGCACGAACAGGAACAGCATCAGCACGGCGCCGGTGTAGACGATGACCTGGACGAAGGCCAGGAACGGCGCGCCCTGCATGGCGTACAGGACCGCCAGCGACAGCATCACCACCGCGAGCAGGACGGCGCAGTGCACGGCTCGCCGGGCCAGTACCATGCCCAGCCCCGCCGCCACGGCAATGATGGCGAGGAGCCAGAACGCCAGTTCCCGGGTAGTCGTCGCGGCGCTGGCCGCGAGCACGATGGGATGAGTCATCACGACGCTCCCGGCTGCCCGCGGTCTGGCTGGGCATCCGGCTGCGCGGTGTGCGGCTGGCCCTCGTCCGAGGCGGTGGCGGCGGCGAGCATGGCGCCCAGCGCGTAGTACTCCTCTTCGGTGTCACCCAGGCGCATGGGGTGCGGCGGCGCCTCCATGTCCGGCTGCAGCGGGACGACGAGCTGTTCCTTGGTCCAGATCAGGGCTTCCCGGCTGTCGTCGGCGAGCTCGTACTCGTTGGTCATGGTCAGCGCCCTGGTCGGGCACGCCTCCACGCACAGCCCGCACAGGATGCAGCGCAGGTAGTTGATCTGGTAGACGCGCCCGTAGCGCTCGCCGGGCGAGAACCGCTCCTCCGGCGTATTGTCCGCGCCCTCGACGTAGATCGCGTCCGCCGGGCAGGCCCAGGCACACAGCTCGCAGCCGATGCACTTCTCGAGCCCGTCTGGCCATCGGTTGAGCTGATGCCGACCGTGGAACCGGGGGGCGGTGGGCCGCAGTACCTCCGGGTACTCCACGGTGTCGACCTTGTGGAACATGGTCCGGAAGGTAACGCCGAACCCCTTGACGCTGTTCAGGAAGTCAGGCACCGGTGACCTCCTTCGTCGAAGCGGGGCCGAGAGAACTGCCGTCCTCGCCGCCGGTCAGGTCGCCTGCCACGGGTCCCAGGCCGACACCGTGATAGTGCGGCAGGTCCATCGGGGGAGTGGGGAACGACGGCCCGCGCTCGGCCAGGTCCGCCGCCTCGCTCTCCTCCTGCTCCTCGGCGAGCCGCTGCGCTTTCTGCGCGGAGGCTTCCCAGCTGAACCAGAGCAGCAGCAGGGCCGCCACGATCAGGGCGGCCACGACATAGACGCCGGTGCTGCCGCCCTGGCGCCGCCAGACCCGCATCGTGGCGATGATCATGGTCCAGGCCAGCGCGGTCGGGATGAGGACCTTCCAGCCGAGCGCCATGAGCTGGTCGTAGCGGATCCGGGGCAGCGAGCCGCGCAGCCAGATGAAGAAGAAGATGAAGGCGACCATCTTGACCAGGAACCACAGCACTGGCCACCAGCCGCTATTGGCGCCGGACCAGACGGTGATCGGCCAGGGGGCGCGCCAGCCGCCGAGGAACAACGTGGTCGCCAGGGCCGAGACCGTGACCATGTTGATGTACTCGGCCAGGTAGAAGAGCGCGAACTTGAGCGAGGAGTACTCGGTGTGGAAGCCGCCGACCAGCTCGCCCTCGCCTTCGGGCAGGTCGAACGGCAGCCGGTTGGTCTCGCCGACCATGGTGATGATGTAGATCACGAAGGACGGCAGCAGCAGGATCGCGAACCACGAGGGATAGTGCAGGATGGCGCCGCCGACCTTGAACCCGGCGCCGTGGGCCTGCGCGCCGACGATCGCGCTAGTGGACAGCGATCCCGCGTACAGGAAGACCGGGACAAACGACAGGCCCATCGCGATCTCGTAGCTGATCACCTGGGCCGATGACCGCAGGCCGCCCAGCAGCGAGTAGGGCGCGGCCGATGACCACCCGGCCAGCACGATCCCGTACACGCCCATGGAGCTCATCGCGAGCACCAGCAGGACGGCCACCGGGAGGTCAGTCAGCTGCAGCGGCGTATGCACGCCGAAGATCGAGACGATCGGGCCGAAGGGGATGATCGCGAGGCTGATGAACGCCGGGATGGCCGACAACGCCGGCGCTATGACGAACAGCAGCCTGTCGACGCCGCGCGGGACGATGTCCTCCTTCAGCGCAAGCTTGATGCCGTCCATCAGGGACTGCAGCAGCCCGAACTTTCCGGCCCGGTTGGGCCCGGGACGCTGCTGCATCCGGCCGATGACGCGCCGCTCCGCCCAGATGGTAATCAGCGTGGTGACGACGAGGAACGCGAAGATAACGATGACCTTGAGCAGCACCAGCCACCACGGGTCATGCCCGAAGCTGGCCAGCGTGGGATCCGGGCTCGCGGTGGTAGCAGACGCGGCCAGGTCTTTCATTCCGCGCTCCTCAACGTGACTAGAGTGCCGTGACCGGCGCCAAGCTCGCGCCGCAGGCCGGCGCCCGTGGAATTGGCCGGCAGCCACACGACCCGGTCCGGCATGTCGGCGATTTCCACCGGGACGGTGACGGCGCCGCGCTCGGTGGCCACCGTCACCTTGCCGTCGGCGGTCGTCCCGGCCTCCGCAGCGGTCGCCGCGGACATCCTCGCGATCGCTGCCCGCGCCGTGCCCGCCAGGTTCGGCTCGCCGTCCTGCATGCGGCCACCGTCGAGCAGATTATGCCAGGTGGCCAGGACGGCCTGACCCGCCCCCGGCAGTGTGATCCCGCGGGAGCCGGCCGCCGACGGTGCTGACCGAGGGGGACGTTCCCCCGATGCCGCTGACCCGGCTGATTGCGCTGATCCGTAACGGCCGAGGGCGCTCAGCTCCCGGCGTGCCGCGGCGGCATCGGGCAGGCCCAGGTGCACGTCCATCTCGTCGGCCAGCGCCGCGAGGACCTGCAGGTCCGACCGGACCGCCGGAACCGCCAGCGCCGGGCCGAAGGTGGCTGGCCGGCCCTCCCAGTTCACGAACGTGCCCGGCTTCTCGGCCACGGCGGCCACCGGGAACACGACGTCGGCGCGGTCGGTGACCGCGCTGACCCGCAGTTCCAGACTGACCACGAAGCTGGCCGCCTCCAGCGCCGCGAACGCCGCGTCCGGGTCGGGCAGGTCCGCCGGGTCCACCCCGGCGACGAGCAGCGCCGACAGCTGCCCGCTAGCGGCGTCGGCGAGGATGCCCCCGGTGTCGCGGCCCGGCTCGGCGGGCAGCGAGCCCACGCCCCAGGCCCGGGCGACCTCGGCGCTCGCCGTCTCGTCGGTGACGCTGCGGCCGCCGGGCAGCAGGGTGGGCAGGGCCCCGGCCTCGATGGCACCGCGTTCTCCGGCGCGGCGCGGAATCCACGCCAGGCTCGCCCCGGTCTGGCCGGCGAGCCGGACCAGGGCCGACAGCGCGCCGGGCACCTCCGCCAGCCGCTCGCCCGCCAGGATGACGGCACCCGGCTGCCGCAGCGCAGTGCTAGCCCGGAGGGACACGGCATCGCCCGGGGACACCCCGG
>Ga0208220_1000280_pt1 | contig 21193 bp, 17 predicted proteins | sample NGESurdeep092012_9_FD_184484 | JGI IMG/M metagenome (GOLD analysis project Ga0208220, IMG submission 184484) | Arctic peat soil microbial communities from Barrow, Alaska - NGEE Surface sample F53-1 deep-092012 (SPAdes) | ecosystem: Environmental > Terrestrial > Soil > Wetlands > Peat ...
GCGTGATCATCGTGAGCATCGGAATCGCCCACTGGATTGAGCGGCGGCGCCCGGAGGCGATGCTGCGCGCCGGTCAACTGCTCGCCGACATAGAGGTCGAGGAGGAAACAGCGCTGGCCGGGCCGGGGCGCTACGGGACCGGCGAGGTCAGCGCCTAGATGGCCATCATCTTCGAGTGCCAGGACGGGATCGCGAAGATCACGCTGAACCGGCCCGAGGTCATGAACGCCCTGGACCCGGTGACCTATGACGAGATCACGCAGGCTTTCGGCGAGATCGAGCGGGACCCCGGCATCGCCGTGGGCATCGTGACCGGGGCGGGGGACCGGGCGTTCACCGCCGGGGCGGACCTGAAACTGATGCACACCGGTGCCGCGGACCCGGCGCCATGGTCGCCGTGGCGGCGTGACCGGTGGGATTTCGGCGCCACGACGTCCAAGCCGCTGATCGCCGCCGTCAACGGGTACGCGCTGGCCGGCGGCCTGGAGCTGGCCCTGGTCTGCGATATCCGGATCGCGTCGCCGAACGCGATCTTCGGCACGCCGGAAGTGAAGTGGAACCTGCTGCACGGCTACGGCTCCTACCGGCTGCCACGCATCATTTCCCTGTCACACGCCATGGAGATGCTGCTGACCGGCGAGTTCATCGATGCCGCCACCGCGGAGCGGATCGGGCTGGTGAGCCGGATCGTGCCGGCCGAGGACCTGCAGGCCGAGGCGGCGCGGATCGCCGCGCGGATCGCCGCGAACGGGCCGATGGCCGTGCGGATGACCAAGGAACTGGTCCAGCACGGGCTCGAGGCCTCGCCAGCGGAGTATTTCCGGCTGATGCAGGAGTACTACAGCCGGGTCGATGCCACCCCGGATCAGGCGGAAGGGCTGCAGGCCTTCGCGGAGAAGCGGTCCCCGCGCTACGCAGGCGATTAGGGAGGAGCAGAAGATGAAGATGTACGCCTTCCACTGCGGCGGCGAGAAGACGCTGCGCTCGGTCTTCGACCCGTTCGACCCCGACTGCGGGTCGATGATTCACCCGCCGTACTTCTTCTACCTGATTCGCCACCCCGAGGGGGACGTGCTTTTCGACAACGGCGCCCACCCGGCCTTCATCGCCGATCCGCGCAGCCGCCTGGGCGACGCCGCGGACCTGTACGACATCGTCATGGCGCCGGGAGACGACGTGGTCTCCCGGCTGCACACGCTCGGGGTGGAGCCCGAGGGCATCGGCCACGCGGTCCAGTCCCACCTGCACTATGACCATGCGGGCGGCCTGGAGTTCCTGACCGGGGCGACCGTGTACGTGCAGCGGGAGGAACTCTCGTTCGCGTACTGGCCGCCGGTGTACCAGCGCGACGTCTACGTCCGCCAGGATTTTGACTCGGTCCGGAACTGGAAGCCGCTGCGCGGCGAGTACGACATCTTCAACGATGGCCGGCTGGTCATCTTTCCCACGCCGGGCCATACGCCGGGCCACCAGTCGCTGCTGGTGCGGCTGGACAGCCAGGCCTACATCCTGACCGGGGACGCTGTCTACGACAAGGAGAAGATGGCGGCGCGGTGCCTGCCGGGGCTGCTGTGGAGCCCGGATGCGCTGGTGGAGAGCTGGGAGCGCATCGAGGAACTGCAGCGCCGGCACAATGCGCAGCTCATCGTCACGCACGACATTCACTGGGAGGAGACGATCAAGCTCGCTCCCGGGGAGTGGTACGAGTGAGCGAGCTGCCCGCCCCGGGCGCGGCGCCCGCCCCCGGCGACCTGCTGAACCTGGTCCGCGCCGCGTGCGAGGCGGACCCGGAGCGGCCGGTCCTCATCTTCGAGGACGGCGTCGTCGTCAGCCGGGGGCGGCTGTGGGCGGAGGTGGAGTCCTTCGCCGGGTATCTCCGGTCCCGGGTCGAGCCCGGCGAGCGGGTCGCCGTGATGATGGCGAACCGGACCGAGTTCATGATCACCTGGCTGGCCGCCGTCGCCTGCCGTGCGGTGCTCGTCTCACTCAACCCGGCCGCGCGCAGCCACGACGCGGGGCACATCCTGCGGGACTCGGCGGCCCGGGTCGCGGTCGTGGGTCCCGAGCACGAGACCCTGTTCCGGGAGCTGCAGCCGTCCTGCCCCGCGCTCCGGGAGATCGTCGTGGCCGGCGAGCAGGAGCCAGGCGGCCTGGCCGCCTACGCCGGAACCGCGCCGTGGTCCCGTGCGACCGAGGCGGCCGGTGACGTTACCAACGTGTATTACACCTCAGGTACCACGGGACCGCCGAAGGGCTGCATGGTCGGCCACGACTACTGGCTGCGCTTCGCGGACCTGGTGATCAGCCTGTACGGCATCACGGCCGCCGACCGGATGCTGTGCTGCCTGCAGTTCTTCTACAACGACCCGCCGTGGCAGCTCCTGGTCGCGCTGCGGGCCGGGACCGCCCTCGTCGTGATGCGCCGGTTCAGCGTGTCGCGCTACTGGCGGGTCGCCCGCGAGCACGACGTCACGGTGCTGTTCGGCATCGCGGCGACAGCTAGCCTGCTGCTCAAGGCGCCGGTCGGCGACCACGACACCGATCATCGGGTGCGGCTGGCCATCCAGGTCGGGATCCCCGCGCCCCTGCACAAGGACCTCGTCACGCGCTGGGGCGCCCCGTGGGTCGAAGCGTACGGGCTGAGCGAGACGGGCCTCGTCGTCGCCATGCCGGTCGAGGCTGCCCAGGAGATGATCGGCTCTGGCTCCATCGGGCGGCCCTGCCCCGGGGCCGAGGTCGCAATCGTCGACTCCGCCGGCGCCGAGGTCACCGGCGACGAGATCGGGGAGATCGTGGTGCGGGCCCCCGGCCTGATGCGCGGCTACCTGAACCGGCCCGAGGCGACCGCCGAGACCTACCGCGGGGGCTGGCTGCACACCGGCGACCTCGGCCGCCGCGATAGCCATGGGTTCCTGTACTTCCAGGGCCGGATGAAGGACATCATCCGGCGCGCCGGGGAGAACATCGCGGCGGCCGAGGTCGAGACCGTCCTCCGATCGCATCCCGGGGTGCTGGAGGCCGCCGCGGTGCCGACGCCCGACACCCTGCTCGGCGAGGAGGTCAAGGTGCACGTGCTCCTGGCCGGCGAGCACACCCCCGAGTCCGTGCCGCCCGCCGAGCTCATCGCCTTCAGCGCCGCCCGGCTGGCCCGGTACAAGGTCCCGCGTTTCCTCGAATACCGAGTCGAGGACTTCGACCGGACGCCGTCGATGCGGGTGAAGAAGGAGAGCCTCGATCGTTCCAGCGATCCAGCCAGGGTCTGGGACCGGGCGACGGGACTTGGCTGGTAGTCCATGGCCACGACGAAGGAGGCCCTATGTCTGAGGTGATCGATTTCCGGGTCCGGCTCCCGCTGGAGCTGCGGCCGTCGGAGGATCTGCCCGATGACTACCTGGCTCAGTACGACCGGGTGCTCGACCTGTCCGCGAACCGGCACCGCAGTCTGGCTGACTTGCTGGCGGACATGGACGGGAGCGGCACCGGACATGCCGTGGTGCACGCCGAGTACGAGTACGGCGATGTGGCCGACGCGCTGAATGACGCCGTGGCGAAGGTGGTCTCGGAGCACCCCGACCGGTTCTCCGGCTACGGCACGATCTCGATGAACCCGGTCAAGATCCCCCGGGCCCTGGCCCAGGTGCAGCGGGTCGCGGATCTTGGCCTGACCGGCCTGAGCCTGCAGCCCTCGTTCTTCGGGATCCCGATCGACGACCGGGTGCTCTATCCCGTCTACGCCAAGGCGGGCGAGCTCGGCCTGCAGGTGGCGCTGCACACCGGCATCAACTACACGGTGACCTTCCCGATCCGCAACGACCAGCCGATCCAGCTCGATCAGGTCGCCTGCGACTTCCCGGACCTGGTGCTGATCGCCTGCCACGCGGGCTGGCCGTGGGTGCCGGAGATGGTGGCGGTGCTGCGCAAGCACCCCAGCGTCTACGCCGAGTTCGGCGGCTTGGCGCCCCGGTATGTCTGCGAGGCAAACACCGGCTGGGAGGTCATGTTCCGGTTCATGAACAGCCTGCTCGGCCGCCAGGTACTGCACGGGACTGACTGGCCCGTCTTCCCGATGGACCGGGCGCTGGCCCAGTGGCGGGCCGGCGGTCTGCGCGACCACGTTCTCGACGCGCTGACCGGCGGGAACGCGCAGCGCCTGCTCGGCCGGGACACCAGCGCGCTTACAGGAGAGCGGGCCTGAGCCCGAAGACGCGTGCGGCGTTGCCGCCGAGCGCGGCGGTGACGTCGTCGGCGGTGCAGCCGGCCTCCAGCAGGACCTTCTCCAGGGCCCGGGCGTTGCGCTGCACCCCCGGCACCCCCGGCCAGTCAGTGCCGAAGATCATCTTGCGCGCTAGCCGCCGCAGCGACGACCCGTAGTAGTCGGGCAGCCGCAGCGGCGGCAGCCCGGAGACCTCCAGCCAGACCTGCGGCCGCATCATCGCCAGGAACGCGGCCTGCTCGTACCACCAGCCGCGCCCGCCGTGGGCGAGCACCACGGTGAGGTCGGGAAAGTCGCGGAAGACCGGGTCGAGCAGGACCGGGTCGGCGTAGGCGTTCGCGGACCCGGCGAAGGTGGAGGTGCCGCAGTGCACGATGACCGGCAGGCCGCGAGATTCCGCCCAGGCGTAGGCCGGGTAGAGCATCCGGTCGCTGGCCTCGAAGCCGCCGTGCACGGGATGGATCTTGCAGGCCACCGCGCCCAGGCCGACCTGGCGAGCCAGTTCCGCGGCCACCGGGTAGTGCAGGTGCGGGTTGACGTTGGCGACCGGCCGGAAGCGGTCCGGGTTGGCCGCCGCCAGCGGCAGCACGTCCTCGATGGGCTGGATCCCGGTGGCCTTGGGGCTGTACTCGGTGAACAGCAGCACGTGGTCGACGCCCTGGCTGGCGAAGTGGTCGTCGATCGCGGCCGGGCGCGGCGTGCCGTCGCTCTCGTAGAGCTCGTCGATCAGGGCGGCGTCCCCGAAGGTCTTGACCCAGCCATGCCAGTCGGCCGAGAGCGTCGGCAGCCGGGCCACATGCACGTGCGCGTCGACCAGCAGCCGTCCCTCCAGCACTCAGATCAGCTCCGGCCAGCGGTGCCAGCGGTGGTAGCGGTGCCAGCGGTGCTGGCTGTGCCGGCTGGCTGGCCGACGGCGACGGCGGCCAGCTGGCCGCCCAGGACAGCCAGCGCGTGCTCGCGCAGCCGGAACCGCTGGATCTTGCCGGTCGCCGTGAGCGGGAACTCCGGCAGGAACAGCACCTGCCGCGGCCGCTTGTACGCCGCCAGCCCCGCCCGGCAGAACTCGATCAGCTCCTGCGCGCCGGGGTCGGAGCCGCGGCGCGCCACCACGCAGGCCACCGACTTGTCGAGGCCGTCGCGGTCCGGGATGGCGACCACCACCGCCTGCTCGACGTCGGGATGGGCGCGCAGCCGCCCCTCGACCTCGGCCGGCGACACCCACATGCCGGCGACCTTGAGGACATCGTCGCTGCGGCCCAGGCAGGTGTAGTAGCCGTCGGAATCGCGCGCGTAGATGTCGCCGGTGCGCAGCCACTCGCCGCGGAACACCCGGCGCGTCACGTCGCTGCGGCACCAGTAGCCGGCCGCGATCGAGTCGCCCTTTACGTACAGGCTGCCCGGCTCACCGTCGGGCACCGGCTGCCCGTCCGGGTCCTCGATCCGCAGCTCATAGCCGGGCACGGCCTCCCCGCTGGTACCCGCCCGCACCCGGCCCGGCCGGTTCGAGGCAAAGATGTGCAGTGCCTCGGTGGAGCCGATGCCGTCCAGGACCTCGATGCCGAACCGGGCCCGGAACCGCTCGTAAAGGTCGGCCGGGAAGGCCTCGCCGGCGCTGACGGCCAGCCGCACGCTGGCGAAGATGTCGGCGGGCAGGTCGGCGGCGAGCAGCGCCGCGTAGGCGGTCGGCGCGGCGAAGAACAGGGTGGGCCGCTGGCTGGTCAGCACGGTGGCCAGCCTGGCCGGGGTCGCTCGCGCCCGGTCCAGGATGCTGCGCGCACCGACGGACAGCGGAAAGGTCATCGTGTTACCCAGACCGTAGGCGAAGAAGAATTTCGCGGCCGAGTAACAAACGTCGTCGGGCCGGATGCCCAGCACGTCCGCGGCGTAGGTCTCCGCGGTCACGCGCAGCGCGGCGTGGCGGTGCATCGCCGCCTTGGGCGTTCCCGTGGTGCCGGAGGTGTACAGCCAGAAGGCCGGGCTGTCGGCCAGGGTCGCCGGCGCGGTGCGGGCCACCGCCAGGTCGGCCGGGCCGGCGGCGGCCAGGAACCCGCGCAGCGTCCTGATCCGCGGGCCCAGCCGGGCCCGGGAGGGCACCAGCAGTGGCTCAAGGTCCTGCGTCTCGCCGGCGACGACCACCTCGCGCACCGACGGCAGGCCGGCGGCGTCCTGCGCCGCGGTGATGAATTCCGAGCTGATCGCGATCAGCCGGGCCCGGCTATCGGTCGCGAGCGTGGCCAGGTCCGCGGCGGTCACCATCGTGCTCACCGGGACGGGGACCGCGCCGATGTACAGGCCGCCGAGGAACAGGGCGAGCAGCTCGGGGGAGTCCGCCATGCACAGCAGGAGCCGTTCCTCGGGCCGGACCCCGGCGGCCACCAGCGCCCCGGCCGACTGCCGGGCCAGGTCATCGAGCTCGCGGTAGCTGAGGTCGACCGCCATGCCGTCATGGTCGACGGCGGTCACCGCCACCCGGGCGGGCGTGGCGGTCGCGTGCCGCCCCAGCAGCCACTGCGCGGCGTTGAAGAACTCGCCCGTGGTTACCAGCGCCGTGGTCACGGTGTCCCCTCGCGTTGAGTGCTGCTCAGAATCGCACGTAGTCGTACTCGACGGGAAGCTCGTTGATGCCAACGTTCGGTGGCGAGATCCAGCTGGCGAACTCGCCGGGCTCGCGGCGGGCCACCATGAGCTCGGCGACCGCGGCGCGGTCAGCTGCCGTCGGCAGCCAGCCAGCGGACCGGTCCGCCCACGCCTGGCTGGTCAGGATCTCGCCGGACGGGCTGACGCTGTGCCCGGCGAACGAGCCGACCCGGCGGTTGAAGCCCGCGTGCGGGAGCGTCAAGCGCTGCTCCAGCCCGGCGTCGGCCAGCTCAGAGTTCCACTTGCGCAGGCCCCGCGCACAGTCCTCGACGTACTCGTTGCGCAGGTCGAGGTTGAGCGCGGTGAGCAGCGGCACCGTCTTGGCGGTGATGGACCCGTCCGTCAGCACGGGGACGTCCATGGTCGCGCCGGTGAGCAGGTGATCATCGTGGCGGCGGGTCTCCATCCACCGGCCCTTGAGGCCCGCGGTGTAGTAACCGGCCACGTTCGAGGAGGTCTCCGAGCCGAACAGGTCCAGCGAGACCGAGAACTGGAAGTTCAGGTACTTCTGGATCACCGACAGCGGGATGGCGCCGTAGGACCACAGGCTGTCGTCACCTGAACCAGGGGCGATGCCGTGCTCGGCCATCAGCTGCGCGCTGCGCCGGACGGCCCGCTGCACGCCGGTGGTGCCCACGAACATGTGGTGCGCCTCCTCGCGGAGCATGAACTCGCACGTCCGCGCGAGCGGGTCGAAGCCGCTCTCCTTGAGCGTGCCGAGCTGGTACTTGCCGTCCCGGTCGGTGAAGTAGGTGAACATGAAGAACGACAGCCAGTCGGTGGTCTCCTCGTTGAAGGCGCCCAGGATGCGCGGGCTGTCGAGGTCGCCGGAGTGCCGGCGCAGCAGCTGCTCGGCCTCCTCACGGCCGTCCCGGCCGAAGTAGGCGTGCAGCAGGTACACCATGGCCCACAGGTGCCGGCCCTCCTCCACGTTGACCTGGAAGAGGTTGCGCAGGTCATACAGGCTCGGGGCGGTGGACCCGAGGTGGCGCTGCTGCTCGACGGAGGCCGGCTCGGTGTCCCCCTGGATGACCAGCAGCCGCCGCAGGTCGGCGCGGTACTCGCCCGGCACCTCCTGCCAGGCCGCCTCGCCCTTGTGCTGGCCGAACCCGATCGTGCGGCCCGGGGTGGGCTCGGACAGGAAGATGCCCCACCGGTACTGCTCCATCGGCACCCGGGCCCAGTTGGCCCAGCCGTCCCGGCCGATCGCGGTCGCGGTGCGCAGGTAGACGTCCCTGGTCGGCAGCGACGGGCCCAGCGTGCCCCACCAGTCCAGGAACTTGGGCTGCCAGGACTCCAGGGCGCGCTGCAGCCGCCGGTCGGTGGCCAGGCCGACGTTATTGGGGATGCGCTCGCTGTAGTCGATGACGCTGACCGGCCCGTCCGGCGCCGGGGCGGTACCGACGATCTCCTGCTGGTCCGGGGGGACGACCCCCCGATTCCCCCCGTTGTCGTCGCTGGCGGTCATGCTCAGACTCGCTTCCTGTCGTAGTCCGCTCGCTGGCCCGTTCCGTAGCGGCGCAGCGCGCCCTGCGGTCCGGCCGCGTTCGGCCGCTGGAAGATCCAGTTCTGCCAGGCGGACAGTCGCCCGAAGATCTTCGTCTCGTAGTTCTCGGGACCGGCGAAGCGAAGGTTGGCTTCCATGCCGGTCAGCGCGTCGGGTGAGAAACTGGCCCGCTCCTCGATGACCAGGCGCATCTCGTCGGCCCAGTCGAGGTCGTCGGGCGCTTCGGTCACCAGACCCAGCCCGGCGGCGTCGGCCGCGGCCAGGTCCGCCCCCGCGGCGGCCGTGGCGGCCCGCAGGTCGGCCTCGTTCCCGCAGAACCGCACGGCCAGCCGGGTGAGTCCGCTGGCGGTGGGCAGCAGGCCCAGGCTGAATTCGTCCAGCCGGATCACGGCGGCCGGGGCTGGCTCGTCGTCCTCGGTGAACGTGCCCTCCAGCATGTACTGCCGGTCGGCGGCCAGCGCCACCTCCAGCAGCGGGCCGGCGAAGCAGCTGCCCGGCTCGATCAGCGCGAACAGGCTCCGGGAGGTGGCGTCCAGCCGCCGCACCGTGCGCTTCCAGTACTGGATGATCTCGTTGACCAGCCAGTCGGCGCGGTTCGCCAGCAGGAACTCGCCGGTGGCCGCCATCGCGGCCGGCTCACCCTCGCTCTTGAGCAGCCAGGTGCCCAGCTCGGGCTCGTTGGCCCGCAGCGACAAGATCGCGTCGTCGAGCTCCCGGACCGCTGCGAGCGGCCAGGCCGCGGCGCCCAGCTCATGCAGGTCGGCGAGGCTGGCAGGCGGCCCAGCGGGCCCGGTGATGACGATGGCCGCCGTGCCGGCGGCGCGGTCACGGTCGATCCTGACAAAGTTATAACGGGTTATTCCGCCGGTCGTCTCACGCCGCAGCGGAGCCAGCGCCACCCCGCCGGAGCCCGCACCAGCCTGGCCCGGCGCGCTCTCGCCGGCCCGCGCCGAGCGCCGGACGGCCTCGTCCGCGCGGCGCTGGACCGCCGGGGCGAAGTCGCGGGCCTTGACGGTCTCGTCTACCAGGCGCCAGGCGACGGCCTTCTCGCCCCGGACTCCCTCGGCCGTCGTGGCGAACACGTCCGCCCGATCGCGGCGCACGCCCCGCTTGTCGACGAGCCGGGTCAGCCCGCCGGTACCCGGCAGCACGCCCAGCAACGGCACCTCGGGCAGCGCCACCGCCGACGAGCCGTCGTCGACCAGCACGATCTGGTCGCAGGCCAGCGCGAGCTCGTAGCCCCCGCCGGCCGCCGTCCCGTTCAGCGCCGCGATGTAGGTCTGGCCCGAGCAGGCCGTCGCGTCCTCGATGCCGGAGCGCGTCTCGTTGGTGAACTTGCAGAAGTTAACCTTCCAGGCGTGCGAGGCCTGCGCCAGCATGCGGATGTTGGCCCCGGCGCAGAACATCCGGTCCAGCCCGCTGGTCAGCACCACGGCCCGGACCTCGGGATGCTCGAACCGCAGGCGCTGGACGGCGTCGTAGAGCTCGATGTCCACGCCCAGGTCGTAGCTGTTCATCTTGAGCTCGTAGCCGCCGGTGATGCCGCCGTCCTCGGCGACCTGCAGGGTCAGCGTGGCCACGGCGCCCGCGACGGACATGCTCCAGTGCCGGTAGCGGCCGGGTTCGGTGTCGAACGAGACCGGGGGAGCCGGCACCTCAGGGTCGGCCGCCGGGCTCGGGCCCGGCTGCTGCCCGCCTGGCTGGCCCAGGTCTGGCTTCTTCGCCGTCGCCGGGTCTTCGTGAGTGACGCTCATCGTCGGCTCCCTCGGATCGTCGGCTCGGCTCAGACGGCCGGCCGACGGTATGGCGGCCGGTCATCCCATCCTGACGTGCTACAGCAATTCAGGCAAGGTCCAAGTATCTGTAGACAATGAGCCTGAGCGAGCGTTTCCAGGCCCCAGGCCCCGCGCGGGCGGCCGGTTCCAACGACGTGAGCGGGCCGGAGCTGCCGTTCCAGCGGCATCGTCAAGATGCCCCTACGTCAGCAATGTGCACTTTGCTGCTCAAACAGCATCAGCAACCGTACGCTGCTGACGTTTCCGCGGGCCTGGCGGAGGCCGGCGGACCCAACCATGACAGTGCCAGCCGGTCCGGCGCCGCCCGAAAGCGGTTTTGGCGGCATGGCTAGCCAGTTTCGGCCAGCAGCGTGCCCCAGTGCCGCTGCGCCGCGTCCTGCCACTCGACATGGCGCAGCGCCAGTGCGGGCAGCAGCACGGCGGTCCATACCGGCTCACCGCGCGGCAGTCTGTACTCGCCCAGCACCGCCAGCAGCGACCGCGCGCTGGCCTCGCCGACCTCGCGGCGGCGGCTCAGGATTGGCACCGGGCTCGCTGGCAACTGGCCGGTTCTCCCTCCCGCGATAGCCAGCAATCTACAGCCCATTGAGGGAGGTCCAGCGGACATGGGTCAGCCCAGGCGGTCGGACGTGGCAACATCAATGGGGATGAACGAGCTACTTGTCACTCTCGGTGATCGCAGCTATAGCTTCAGTGCTGACGAAACGATACGGATCGGGCGCAGCCCGGACAACGATATCGTCGTCAGCGATCCGACCGTGTCCCGGCAGCACGCCCAGCTCAGCCCAGGACCTAGCGGCTGGGAGTTCGAGAACGTCGGCCGGGCGCTGAGTTTCCTCAACGGAGAGCCGGTGACGCGGGCGCTGCTGAGGGGCCCCGCCCAGATCCAGCTTTCCTCGGTCCGGGGACCCGTGCTATCGATCACGCCGGGTGACGTCGCAACCCCGCGCCAGGAGCTGCCCCAGTACGAACTGCCGCTGCCGGGGGTCCCGCCGGCCGACGTCCAGCAATCGGGATTCCCCGAGACCGGGTTCCCCCAGGCTGACCAGACACCGGCTGAGTACCCGCCGCCTGCCCTCCCGAGCCTGCCCGAGGTCTCCAGCGGATCGCCAAGCGCTGGCCCGTCTAACTACGGAAGCCAGCGCGAGTACGCGGCTCAGCCCGATTACTCGGGCCAGCCCGATTACACAGCTCAGCCTGATTACACAGCTCAGCCTGATTACTCGGGCCAGCCTGATTACTCGGGCCAGTCTGACCACGCGGGCCTGCCTGACTACGCCGGCCTGCCTGACTACGCGAGCCTGCCTGACTACGCGGGCCAGCCAGCGGAGCGTGACCGGCCCGAGGAGTCCGGCCAGCCAGACCACACCAGCGTTCTCGAGAGTCCGGTCAGCCCCGATGGCCCCGCCTATCCCGGCAGCCCAGCCGACCCCGTCTATCCTGCGGGCGCTGCTTCCCCTGCGGGCGCTGCCTTCCCCGCGGGATCCGGCTATCCCGGCGCCGCGGGCTACCCGGCGGAGAGCGGCAGCTCCGAGGGCACCGGCTACCCGGACGATCCCGGCCAGGCCCAGAATGCCGGCTACGCCGACGGGACCGCCGCCTACGCCGACGGGACAGCCGGCCAGGCGGATGGCGCGGCCGGTTATTACCCGGACGGGAGCGGCTATCCCGGCCGGGAAGCGCCGCGAATCAGGCCGGTTCAGTCGCCGCCCGGCGATGAGATCGCGACGGCGCTGCACATCCTGGTCCCGATCCGGAGCTGGCTTCACGATCCCGGCTGGCGTCAGTTCCTGCGGCTCCTGGTCATCCCGTACGGGCTGCTGCCGCTGATCTTCATCGCGCTGTTCGCCTCGTCCAGCAACCTGTCGACGCCGGGCTGGGCCTACAGCCTGTACATCGCGCCGCTCTGGGCGATCGTGTTCTGGCTGCTGATCCGGCCCGGCCAGGTCGAGCGGCGGGAGGCACTGATCGGCATCGGGGCCATCGTCTTCGCCCTCATCTGGATCCGCCTCATCACCGTGCACGTCAACGGGCTGATGGGTCACCCCGGCAAGCCGCTGCCGTTCTTCGGCGCGATCGGCGTGGGCATCAACGAGGAGATCACCAAGGCGCTGCCCATCCTGCTCGCGGCCCTGCTGTTGCTGAAATACCGCTCGATCAAACTCGACGTGCGGATGTGGATGTTCCTCGGGACCATCGTGGGCCTGGCCTTCGGCGTGACCGAGCAGGCCGGATACACCCTCCAGGACATCCAGGGGATCACCGCGGCGCGGGCCAACAGCGAGGCGATCGTCGAGGTGCTGGCGTTTGCCGAGCGGGTTTTCGTCGACGGCTTCCAGCACGCGATGTGGGCGGGTGTCTCGGCCTTCTTCATCGGGATAGCGGTGAACTATCCCCGACGGCGGGTGCAGCTCATCGCCTTCGGCATCGCGGTCCCGGCGGTCCTGCACGGGCTCTACGACTGGAGCGCGGGGGCGTTCGCCTCCCTCTGGGTGCCGATCATCATCCAGGCGCTGTCCCTGTTCCTGTTCCTCGGCTACACGATGTCGGCCGCGGCCATCGAGCGGCAGGTCCGGCGAACGCCGATGTTCAGGGGCGAATCGATGCTCATGGAGCGGATCACGGACGGGCAGCAACCGTCCCAGGGCGCGCCGCAGCCCTCCGCAGGCGGCCCGCAACTGCCCGAGGACTGGGCGCAGCCCTCCCCAGCTGGCCAGCAACCCTCTCCAGCTGGCCCGCAGTCCTCCCCAGGCGGGGCGCAGCCGCCGCAGGACTGGGCGCAGCCGCCGCAAGACTGGGCGCAGCCGCCCTCCCCAGCGGGCCCGCAGCCTTCCCCGGGCGGGGCGCAGTTGCCGCAAGACGGGGCGCAGTCCTCTCCGGGCGGGGCGCAGCCACCCGAGGACTGGGCGCGACCATCCCCGGGCGGGGCACGGCCGCCGGAAGACTGGGAACGACCGCAGCAGAACTGGCAGCTGCCGCCGTCAGGTAGCTGAGGGCGCTAACCGGCCGCGGTCGCGGCGGTCCAGTCGGCTCGGGTCGGGCAGCCGCTCGGGCCGGAGGCCGAAGAACATGCCGAACATCACGCCCAGGTCGAGGATGGCGATCAGGCCGCCGATGTACGGCCCGGGGCCACCCAGCCAGGCCAGGTAGCCGCAGAACGACAGCACGATCACCAGGGCGCCGAGGGCCCGGGGTCGCCCCGACTGCGCCAGTCGCTCCGGCACCTCGTACGGGGCGCGCTCCACGTAGTTGGCCGTGGCCGCCTTGTCCTGCGCAATCCGCAGCCACAGGTCATACATTTCCGGTGCCTGGTCACGCAGGGCAATGGCCTGCTCGACCGAGATCTCGCCCGTCGCCCCGCGCGATTGCACTGCGCGCATCGGGCCGGTGCCTTCTATGCCCGCCTCGCCCGTGCCGGCAGCGCCCGTGCCGGCAGCGCCCATGGCCGCGGCGCCCGGGCCGACACCAGCGTGGGCCGCCCGCTCCCCGACGGTGCCATCCATGCTCGCGGGACGGGGGGCAGGCTCACCCGCCGCGCGCTCGGAATCGGTCATGCGGGTAACGCCACGCCGCTCTCGTCGTGAGCGTCCACCATCGCGTCGTGATGGGCGCTGATGATCGTTCCCATGGCCGCGCGGAACGGGTCACTGCCGTCATCGTCGGCCGGCGGCGCGGGCGGCAGCACGCCCCGCATCGTCCGGTAGACCGTCGCGCCGGTCAGGTCGAAGATGGCGGCGATGCCCATCGTGACGGCCAGCGCCCCGCGTGGCCCCAGCCGCAGTGATCCCAACCATGGAGCCCTCAGCCTCGGGGCGCCCGGCTTGCGGGCTCCCCGGCGGGGCGATCTGACCGTCGGCATGGCAGGAGGATCCCCGGTCCTGACCGGCGCAAACTCGGCCCGGCCGGCGGCCGCTGCCACCGGCGGACAACCCGCGCAAGGCATAACTAATCGTCGCCCGCCCTGCCCGTGTACCCGGCTCGCGACGCACGGGGACAGCGGCCGCTTCCCGCGGCGGCGGGCCGCCGGAGGCCTGCCGACGCTCTAGAATGCGGTCTTCCGCTCAACTTCCCGCTCGCCCATTCCCGCTCGTCAAGTAAAGGCTTCAACATGCGCTGGTCACAGCTGCACATCCCGACCCTCCGCGAGGACCCGGCCGACGCCGACGCGGCCAGCCACCGGCTGCTGCTCCGGGCCGGGTTCATCCGCCAGCTCATTGCCGGGCACTACTCGATGCTGCCGCTCGGGATGCGGGTGCGGGCCAAGGTCATCGCGGTGATCCGCGAGGAGATGAACGCGATCGGGGGCCAGGAGTTCCTCCTCCCGGCGATGCAGCCAGCGCAGATCTGGGAGCGGAGCGGGCGGCTGGCGATCATCGGGGACGAGATGTTCCGCCTCCGGGACCGTAAGGGCGCCGAGATGGTCCTCGGGTTCACGCACGAGGAGATCTTCGCCACGCTGGCCACCGAGCTGTCCTCCTATCGCGAGCTGCCGCAGTTCTGGTATCAGTTCCAGATCAAGTTCCGGGACGAGCCGCGGCCCAAGAGCGGGCTGATCCGGGTGCGCGAGTTCACCATGAAGGACTCCTACAGCTTCGACATCGACCAGGCCGGGCTGGACGTGTCGTTCGACGCGCACCGGGCGGCCTACGAGCGGATCTTCGCCCGGCTGGGCATCCCCGCCTTCGCGGTCGAGGCCTCGAACGGGACGATGGGCGGCAGTGACTCGGTCGAGTTCATGTGCCCGACGCCGGCCGGGGAGGACCTAGTCGCGCGGTGTCCGACCTGCGATTACGCCGCCAACCTCGAGAAGGCCACCTCAGCCCTGGCGCCAGTCCAGGACGCGCCGGGCCCCGACGCGCCGGTCCGGCTGCCGACGCCGGGCGTGCGCACGATCGAGGATCTGGCCCAGCGGCACGGGGTCAGCGCCGACCGGCAGATCAAGACCCTGGTCGAGGTCATCGACGGTCAGCTGACGCTGGTCCTGCTGCGCGGTGATCACCCGCTGGCCGACCAGAAGCTCATCGACGCGACCGGCGCGGCCAGCATCCGGCCCGCTCAGCCCGACGAGATCGTGGCCGCCCTCGGTGCTGCACCGGGCAGCCTCGGCGCGGCGGGCGTGACCGAACTGCCGGTCATCGCCGACCTCGCCCTGCAGGGCCGCACGGACATGACCACCGGCGCTAACACCGACGAGGTCCACCTCACCGGCGTCGACGTGGCCCGTGACATCAGCGTCGGCACCTGGGCGGACCTGCGCGAGGTCGGGGCGGGGGAGCCCTGCCCGCGGTGCGGCACGCCGCTGGAGCTGATCCAGGCCGTCGAGGTCGGGCACATCTTCAAGCTCGGCCGCAAGTTCACCACGGCGCTCGGCGTCTCCGTCCTCGGCCCGGACGGCAGCGCCATCACGCCGATCATGGGCAGCTACGGCATCGGCGTCGAGCGGGCCGTCGCCGCCATCGCCGAGGTCCACCACGACGATGCCGGGCTCACCTGGCCTGCGGCGATGGCGCCGGTCGAGGCCACCGTCATCCTGCTGTCCACGCGCGACGAGGCGGCCCGGGCCGCCGCGGAAACGCTCTACCAGGGATTGCTCGCCGCCGGGGTCGACGCGGCCATCGACGACCGGGAGGAGCGGCCCGGCGTCAAGTTCAAGGACGCCGAGCTGACCGGCATCCCGTTCCGGCTCACCGTCGGCAGCCGTGACCTGGCCGACGGCCTGGTGGAGATCACCAGCCGGGCCACCGGCGAGAAGGAGCGGGTCGCCGTGGCCGACGCCGTCCCGCACCTGCGCGCCCTGCTCGGAAAATAACGCCGGCTCGGCACCCGCCAGCACGTCCCGCAGCCGCAGCTGACGCCCCGCTGGTCAGCTCTTGTACTGCAGGATCGCCGCGACGACGTTGGCGCCGGGGTTGTTGTAGGCGTGCGTGAAGCCGGCGCCCAGCACCTGCGTGGTATGCGGGATCAGCGCCACGGCGTCCACGTTGATCTTGCGATCGTTAGCCGGCAGGGCGGCCGTGGTCAGGTGGCCGCCTGAGTAGTGCACCAGGTAGGACGCGCGGCTGCCGCTGGCCGGCATCGGAATCCAGAGGCCGCCGTGGCCGTCGGAGCTGACCTGCTGCAGGGGGTCGGTGCCGATTCCGAAGTTGCCCTGCGCGACCTTGCTCCACACGTGGCCGTTGTAATGCAGGACGACCGTGGGGCCGCCGTCGTCCTCGGTGTTGCCGGAGCCGATGGCCCAGGCGCTGTTCGGAGACGGCTCGAGTATGCCCATCACGGCCGGGTCGTTGAGCGTGCTCTTGGCCGGAAGCAGCGCCTTGACCGACGTCCGGGACCAGGTGTGGCCGTTCCAGTGCGCCACGTCGGTGCCGCCAAAGGCCCAGATGTTGCTGGCTGACACGCCGCTGCCGCCCTCCAGGCCCTTCCCCGACGTCACGTGCGTCCACGTGTGGCCGTTGAAGTGCCAGGAGCCCAGCCCGCTGCCGGGCACGTAGGGCTGGCCGAACACCCAGACGTTGTCCCGGCTGAGCACCACGGCGCCGCCGATCTGCTTGGAGAAGGAGCGCTCGACGGCCCAGCCGCTGCCGTTCCAGCGCAGCGCCCGGGACCGGCTCCCGCCCCCGGTGAAGGCCCACACGTTGGTGGCCGACGATGCCGCCGCCGCGATGACCCGCTCGCCGCTCTTGCCCGGGAACGAGACCTGCGTCCAGCTAGCGCCGCTGCGCCGCCAGGCGGTCGGCTTGGACTGCCCGTTGAAGGCCCAGCCGCCGGTCGTGCCGACGGCCGTCACGGCGGTGAACCCTCCAGCGTCGCCGGCGTGGACCTGCTTGACGATGTGCCAGGCCGGGCTGATAGCCGCGGTACTGGCCACAACAGTGCCAGCAACCACGGGGCTGGCCGACGCGGACACCGAGCCGGCGCCGGTGACCGCGAGGGCCGCGGCCGTGGCAGCCGCCGCGCCGCGCGAGGTGCGACCCCGCCACAGCGGCCGCCGGGCCGGCACCGCGCTGCGGTGCCGGCCCGGCTGGGCCAGACCGTGCTGAACTGGCGGGACGGAATCTGACGGTCCCCCGGCCGCCTGCCCGTCTACTACCTTCTCGTTCTGGCTCGCCAGGGCGCTCCAGTCTGGAGTGCTGCTCGGCATGTGCCCTCCCACGCGTGCGGCAAAGTTGAGGTCCCCGAGATGCGCAGGAGCTGCGCACGTCCCCCTGTAAGACCCCTGAGACGGCCGACCGGACCTGGCGGGGGCGGTTACAAAGCTGTAACTATCGACCAGCCGCTCGTTCTGGCTGTCCAACTCGACCCACAGAACACAGGTATCCGCCATTACGCCTCCCGCCGTGCCGGGTGCCGGGCCGCGGTGCCGCGGCGTCCGGCCTTCACCGGTAAGAGGCGTGTCTGGCGGTATGCCAACAAGAATCGAGGTAACGAATTAATAACAGCGTTCAACGGCACTGGTTCATGGCGCGCTGGTTCAGGGCCAGCACCGCTCAGAGCCGGGCCCAGGCCTCCGTGAGGACCGCGCGCAGGATCTGCTCCATTTCGTCGAACTGCTCCGGGCCGCAGGTGAGCGGCGGGGAGAGCTGGATGACCGGGTCGCCGCGGTCGTCGGCGCGGCAGATCAGCCCGGCGTCGAACAGGGCGTGCGACAGGAAGCCGCGCAGCAGCCGCTCGGACTCGTCGTCGTCGAACGTCTCCCGGGTCGCCTGGTCCTTGACGAGCTCGATGCCGTAGAAGAAGCCGTCGCCGCGGATGTCGCCGACGATCGGCAGGTCGTGCAGCTTGTCCAGGGTGGCGCGGAAGGCGCCCTCGTGCGTCCGGACGTTGGTGAGGAGGTCTTCCTTCTCGAACACGTCGAGGTTGGCCATCGCGACCGCGCAGGACACCGGGTGGCCGGCGAACGTGACGCCGTGCAGGAAGCTGGCCTGGCCCTTGGTGAACGGCTCCATCAGCTCGTCTCGCACCATCATGCCGCCCAGCGGCGCGTAGCCGGAGGTGACGCCCTTGGCGAAGGTGATGATGTCGGGCTGGTAACCGTACCGCTGCGAGCCGAAGTAGTAGCCCAGGCGGCCGAAGGCGCAGATCACCTCGTCGGACACCAGCAGGACGCCGTAGCGGTCGCAGATCTCGCGGACCCGCTGGAAGTAGCCCGGCGGCGGCGGGAAGCAGCCGCCGGAATTCTGCAGCGGCTCGAGGAACACCGCCGCGACGGACTCTGGTCCCTCGCGCAGGATGGCCCGCTCGATCTCGTCGGCGGCCCACTGCCCGAACGCGCCCAGATCGTCGGCGACGAACGACGGCGCGCGGTAGAAGTTGGTGTTCGGCACCCGGACGCCACCGGGCGGCAGCGGCTCGAACGGCACCTTGATCCCGGCCAGCCCGGTGATCGCCAGCGCCCCCATCGAAGTGCCGTGATAGGCGATGTCGCGGCTGATTACCTTGTAACGGCTGGGCTGCCCGACGGCCTTGAAGTACTGCTTGGCCAGCTTCCAGGCCGATTCCACGGCCTCCGAGCCGCTCGTGGTGAAGAAGACCCGGTTCAGGTCACCGGGCGCCATCCCGGCCAGGCGCTCGGCGAGCTGGATCGCCTGCGGATGTGCGTACGACCACAGCGGGAAGTAGGCCAGCTCGCTGGCCTGCCGCGCCCCGGCCTCGGCCACCTCGGTCCGGCCGTGCCCGATCTGGCTGACGAACAGGCCGGCGAGCCCGTCCAGGTAACGCTTGCCGTGCTGGTCATACACGTACTGCCCGGAGCCGCGCACGATGACGGGGATCTCGGCGTCGGCGTAGGACGACATGCGGGTGAAGTGCAGCCACAGATGCCGCCTGGCCGCCTCCTGAAGCCTGGCGATCTCCTGCTTGTCATACTCGGTCATCTGGTCCCCCAGCGATAGATCTGATTGCCCAGCCGGAGACCGGCACTCATCTGGTCCCCCAGCTGTAGGTCTGCTTGCACAGCTTGAGATAGACAAAGGTCTCGGTCATGGTCACGCTCGGGATCGACCGCACCCGGCTCAGGATCTCCAGGAGCTGGTCGTCGTCCTCGCAGACCACCTCGATCAGCAGGTCGAAGGAGCCGGCGGTGATCACGACGTAGTCGATCTCGTCCATGCCCGCCAGGTGGCCGGCGACCCGTTCCAGCTCGCCGGTGCAGCGGATCCCGATCATCGTCTGCCGCGGGAAGCCCAGCGTCATCGGGTCGGTGACCGCGACGATCTGCATGGCCCCGATCTCGATCAGCCGCTGGACCCGCTGGCGCACCGCCGCCTCGGACAGGCCGACGGCCTTCCCGATGGCCGCGTACGACCGGCGGCCGTCCTGCTGCAGCTGCTCGATAATCTGTTTCGAGACGTTGTCCAGAACGACCCTCATGCTGTCGGTATCACGGCCACCACCATTGCCGCGATGCCGCGCGACGGAGGCGGTCGGAGTGCCCGGCGTGCGCGCCATGGTTGACCTCCTTCGCACTTCAATCGTGCCATGCAATCGGCGCCTGTCAACTGATTCCGTAGTACGGAACCCATTTCGTCACTGATTCACTTGTATAAGGCAGGATTCTCTGTCAGGGTCGTAGCGTGACGGCCCTGCAGAACTTCGTCGGCGCCAAGCTCGCCCCCGCCCAGGATGGCCGGACCAGCGAGGTCGTGGACCCCAGCACCGGCGAGCCCTACCTGCGCGCGCCGATCTCGGGCCCGGCGGACGTGGACGCGGCCCTGCAGGTCGCGGCGGAGGCGTTCGAGATCTGGCGGGACACCACCCCGGCCGAGCGCAGCCTGGCGCTGCTGCGGTTCGCCGACGCCATCGAGGCCCGCACCGAGGACCTGGTCGAGGCAGAGTCGCGTAACACCGGTAAGCCGGTCACGATGACCCGCTCCGACGAGGTGCCGCCGCTGGCGGACGAATTGCGGTTCTTCGCCGGCGCGGCGCGGATCCTGGAGGGCAAGGCGGCGGGGGAGTACCTGCGCGGCCATACCTCGATGATCCGCCGCGAGCCCGTCGGGGTGTGCGCGCAGGTCACGCCGTGGAACTACCCGATGATGATGGCCGTCTGGAAGTTCGCTCCGGCGCTCGCGGCCGGTAACACCGTGGTGCTCAAGCCGTCCGACACCACGCCGGTGTCGACGCTGCTGCTGGCCGAGATCGCGGCGGAGTTCCTGCCGCCCGGCGTGCTCAACGTCATCTGCGGTGACCGTGACACCGGCCGCGCGCTCGTGGCGCACGACATTCCGCAGATGGTCTCGATCACCGGATCGGTGCGGGCGGGCATCGAGGTCGCGCAGGCGGCAGCCGCCGGCCTCAAGCGCGTGCACCTGGAACTCGGCGGCAAGGCCCCCGTCATCGTTTTCGACGATACGGACGTCGAGCAGGCAGCTCAGCTCATCGCCGACGCGGCCTTTTACAACGCAGGTCAAGATTGCACGGCGGCCACCCGCGTGCTGGCCGGCCCGCGGGTCAGCGCGGACCTGACCGACGCGCTCGCGCAGCGGGCCGCGGGCCTGCGAACCGGTGGCCGGGACGTGCTCGATGCCGACTTCGGCCCGCTCAACAACCCGGCGCAGCTCGAGCGCGTCGAGGGCTTCGTGCAGCGGGCGCCGGAGCACGCTACGGTCGTAGCGGGCGGTCACCGCGTCGGTGACCGCGGCTACTGCTTCGCCCCGACGGTCGTGGCGGGGCTGCGCCAGGACGACGAGATGATTCAGGACGAGATCTTCGGACCGGTCATTACCATTCAGCAGTTCAGCGCCGAGGACGAGGCGCTGCGCTGGGCCAACGGCGTCAAGTACGGCCTGGCGGCCAGCGTCTGGACGCGCGATCACGGCCGGGCCATGCGGATGGCCCGGCAGCTGGACTTCGGCGCGGTCTGGATCAACACCCACATCCCGTTCGTCTCGGAGATGCCGCACGGCGGTTTCAAGAACTCCGGGTACGGCAAGGACCTGTCGATGTACGGATTCGAGGACTACACGCGCGTCAAGCACGTGATGAGCAACATCGACGCATGACCGGGCAGGCACAGCCTTGAGCGGGCAAGCACAGCGGTCG
>Ga0208220_1000281_pt1 | contig 21114 bp, 18 predicted proteins | sample NGESurdeep092012_9_FD_184484 | JGI IMG/M metagenome (GOLD analysis project Ga0208220, IMG submission 184484) | Arctic peat soil microbial communities from Barrow, Alaska - NGEE Surface sample F53-1 deep-092012 (SPAdes) | ecosystem: Environmental > Terrestrial > Soil > Wetlands > Peat ...
CGCACCGTGATCGGTCGACGAGAAGTCGCCTTACGTGGGCCGTTTCGCCTGCGGCTGGCATCGGCTTGCCAGGGCGGGTGCCCCGATATCGGGACAGCCAACCCGGCGCAACCACGGACCCAGGCGGGTGCCATGACACGACGCTAGCCCTGTGAGCTGAAGATGTCAGGAGCGCGCCCGCAGAGACCTCTCAAGATTGCCCGGGGGCCAGCGCCCGATAGCCCGGTGCGTCAGGCAGGCCCGGCCCGACATAAATACCTCGATCGGCTAGAACGGACAGCTCGAAGTCAGCCCGGATACGCCGGGCTGGTCCCCGGCCCGCTGGGCTGCTGGATCTGGTCGGGGCCGGAGGAGGTCAGGATCTGGCCGTGGCCGCTGGTGGCGATCAGGCCCGGCCCCGCGGCGGTAACCGACTGCGTGCCGGGCGGGACGGGCCCCACCGGGTCCGCGGCGCCACCGTTCGTCGGCACCTCGTACAGCTGGGATCCCGCGAGCACGATGAGGTGATCGGGGTCATACCAGCTCAGCGCGGCCGGGATGGTGAGGCTCGTGCCGATCGTGACTGTCGGCCCCAGGGAAATCTGGCTGTCAGTGCGGGTCACGGCGGTCAGCAACACCTCGGGGTGCGCACCTTTGCCGCTGGTCTGGACGAGCATCGCCGCGCGTACGCCGTCCGGGGCTATGCGCAGCGACAGCACCCGGTAGGCGGCCGGGTTGCCACCGGGCAGCGGCGGCAGGCTGACCGCCACCGGCTGCCGGCCGCCCGGCGGCAGGACCCAGGTCTTCTGGGCGTTCACGGCCCAGATGTCTCCCAGGCTGTCCCAGCTCAGCGAGGTGCACCGGCCACCGGGAAGGTTCCGGTGGCCCAGCGCCGAGCTGCCCGCCAGCGGGCCGTAGTAGACCACGCAGCCCGGTCCCGTGGCGAGCGTGCCAGCCAGCTGCAGCGGGCCGGTCCGCGAGATCGCGATCGCCGCGAAGGGAATGTGGGCGTGGTTAGCCGGGCCCGCGACCTGATGAGCCGACCCGTGGCTCAGCAGGCTGACCGCGCCGTTCGAGCCGATGAAGTAAAGCGCGCCCGGGGCAGACCCGGCCGTCGCGGAGCTGGGCGCCAGGTCCGGGTAGTTCACCGGTTCCTGGGCCCGGACGCCGCCGATGTACTGGGTCCGGCCGTTGATCTCCAGCACTACCGACCTGCTGATCGGCTGCTGCCCATACGACGTGCTGGTCAGCGTCGTCACGAGCTGCGCCGCCATCCGGCGCAGCTGCTGCGGGCCGGCGCCCGCCGCGGCACCGCCCAGGTTCACCACCGCGCTCGGCCCGGCGACGGTGACCCCGCCGAGCAGGGTGGTGCCGTCCGGGAAGGCAGTCGTCGTGGCCGCCGCGAGCCAGCTCGTCGCGTCCTGGTTGGTCATCAGCAGCGCATGCACCAGGTTGGTGGCCACGCCAGCGTAATTATGCTGCTCCGGGGCGAATACCGGCTCCGGCACGAGGGACTGGCCGGACGGCGCCCAGAAGTACAGGTTGCGCGGCTGGTACATATCCTCGAAGTCCGCCTGGGTCAGCAGCAGCGACGTGCGCGGAAGATCGGTGATGAACCACTGGTTATTGATCCGGGCGAGCTTGAACCTGTAGACGCGCGATCCGGGGCTGTAGAGGTACTGGCCGATATTGCTGATCGTCGCCAGCTGCTGGCCGGTCAGGCTGACCGTGGCCGCCTGGGCCACCTCGCCGGACTCGCCTTCCAGGTTGCCCGGGCCGGGCCGGTTCTGCGCCACGCTTAGCTGGGACCGGACTACCGTGACGGCCCAGCTCGGCTGGAAGTTCCTGCGCAGCTGCGGGGAGAGGAACCGGCGGGCGGCGGCGTGATTGTTGGTGACGCTCGCGCTGGCCGCCAGGAAGCCCTGCACGATCTGCGCGGGTTTCCAGTCGCCATTCGGCACGGGCGGGATGGGCTGCACGAACTGCTGCACCTGGCCGCCGGCTCCGGTGACGCGCTCGGGCCGGCCGACCGTCGGGACAGTGGCGCACCCGCACGCCAGAGCGGTGACCGCGGCGCCCGCGGCGACTAGGCGCAGGGTCGCTCGCCTGCTAGCCACGCGCGGGAACCTCGCTTTCGCGGCCAGAGTCTGGTGCGGGCCCGGCCCCGCGCCGCTGGCCTGGGACCTCCGAGCCGACCGCCCCCCGCGGCTGGCCCGGGACCTCCGAGTCCCCGCCTTCCGGCGGATGGCTCGGGGCGTCGGAGTCGCTTGCCTCCCGTGGCTGGCCCGAGACCTCCGGCCCGACCGCCTCGGGCGACCCGCCTGCTGAGTCGGCAGGCTCGCGACCGAAGGCTGGCCCGGCGGGCAGCTCGACCACCACCGCGTCGACGTCAGCCGCGCCGGGCTCGAGTGGCAGCGGCGACCCGGCCAGCGCCTCGCCCGCGATCCGCGGCAGGGTCAGCCGGAACACCGAGCCGCGGCCAGGCTCGCCCCAGGCCTCCAGCCAGCCGCCGTGCAGGAGCGCGTCCTCCAGGGCTATCGACAGGCCCAGGCCCGTGCCGCCGGTGGTCCTGGCGCGAGCCGGGTCGGCGCGCCAGAACCTGTCGAAGACCAGCTGCTCCTCCCCCGGTCTCAGGCCGACGCCGAAATCCCGCACGGCCACGGCCACGGCCACGGAATCCGCGGCCACCGTCACCACGGCCTCCCGGTTCTCGCCGTGCTCGACCGCGTTCACCAGGAGGTTGCGCAGGATGCGCTCGACGCGGCGGCGGTCGACCTCGGCGATGCAGGGCTCGGCGGGCAGCCGGAACTCGATCTTGGTGCCGCGCCGCTCGGCGAGCTGCTGTGCCACGTCGGCCGACTGCCGGGCGACATCGCAGACGTCCACGGGCTCGGCATCCAGCGTGGCCGCGTTGGCGTCGTACCTGCTGATCTCCAGCAGGTCGGTCAGCAGCGACTCGAACCGCTCCAGCTGACTCTGCAGGAGCTCGGCCGACCTGCCGGGGCTGGCCGCGAAGTCCTCCCTGGCCGCGAACAGGACATCGGCGGCGATCCTGATCGTCGTCAGCGGAGTGCGCAGCTCATGTGAAACATCGGAGACGAACTGCCGTTGTACCTGCGACAGGTCCTCCAGCTCGCGCAGCTTCTCCTGCAGGCTGGCGGCCATCTGGTTGAACGACGTCGCGAGGGCAGCCAGGTCGTCGGAGCCGCGGACCTGCATGCGCTCGTCCAGGTTTCCGGTCGACAGCAGCAGGGCCCCGCGCGCGGCGAGCCGGACGGGGATCACCACCCACCTGGTCACGAGCCAGGCGATCGCAGCCAGCAGGAACACCACGGCGACGCCGACCAGCAGCAGGGTCCGCTGCGCCTGGGCCAGGCTGCCCTGCTCGGCGGTCAGCGGGAAGTAGTAGTACAGCTGGTAGACGCTGCCGAACGGGCCGCCGTAGACCAGGCCCGGTGCCTGCGGCTGACCAAGGACGCTCATGCTGTGCGGCTCGAACCGCAGCACGCTCGGGTTGGGCCGCCTCTCCTGCTCAACCTGCTGGACCAGCGCGGCGGGCGGCGACGGCACGTTTCCCGAGAATCCGACGGACGCGCCGCCGCTGAAGACCGGCGACCCCTGGTATTTCGGCGGCAGCGTCACGATGACCGCGTAGTCGGTCCCGGAGGTGCTGCTCGTGGACTGCAGGTTGGACACGATGTCGTACATGATCTGGCCCGAGGAGGCGTTCGGAAGCGATCGGACGCCCGCCCAGCCCTGCGCGAGGGCGAGCCCGACGGAGGTGACGTTGGCCGCCGATTTTTCCTTGCTCGCGATGATGTTCTGCGCGATCTGCTGCATCAGCACGAAGCCCAGAACCGTCACGACCAGGCCGGACACCACGAAGGTGGCGGTAATCACGCGGAGCTGCAGCGACCGCCGCCATCGGTCGCCGACCTTGACGATGGCGCGCCGCGCGCGGCGGCGGACCCGGAACGCCAGCCTGGCCAGCCGCCTGGCCTGGGCAAGCGCCCGCCGGGCGGCCGGTGAGTGACGCCACGCGACTGCCTGCCCGCCGACGGCTGCCCCCTTCATCGCCTTTCTCCGTTGGAAGATTTACCGGCTTGGCGGATCGTCGTCACCCGCCCCGGCGGATTTCAGCCCGGTCCCGCCTTATAGCCCACACCGCGGACCGTCACGACGATCTCCGGCCGCTCCGGGTCCTTCTCGATCTTCGCGCGAAGCCGCTGGACGTGCACGTTGACCAGCCGGGTGTCCGCGGCGTGGCGGTATCCCCAGACCTGCTCAAGCAGGACCTCCCGGGTGAACACCTGACGCGGCTTGCGCGCCAGGGCGACCAGCAGGTCGAATTCCAGCGGCGTGAGACTCAGCGGCTCGCCCGCCCGCTTCACCGCGTGGCCAGCCACGTCGATGGACACGTCCCCGATCGATAGCATCTCCGGCGCCGGGTCATCGGTCCGGCGCAGCCGGGCCCGGACCCGCGCGATCAGCACCTTCGACTGGAACGGCTTCACGATGTAGTCATCGGCGCCGGATTCCAGGCCGAGCACGACGTCGACGGTGTCGCTCTTGGCCGTGAGCATGACGATCGGCACTCCGGACTCAGCGCGGATCTGGCGGCACACATCGATGCCATCCATCCCCGGCAGCATCAGGTCTAGCAGCACGAGGTCCGGTTTGAAGTCACGGAACGCCTCCATCGCCCTGTCACCGTCGGCGACGAAGGTAGGCTCGAATCCTTCGCCCCGCAGGACGATTCCCAGCATCTCGGCGAGGGCTGCATCATCATCGACGACCAGCACGCGACCCTTCATAATCCTCATCGTTCCACGTCGGCGGTGGCTCGGGGGGCAGCAAATCTTCCTGATCCCGCGCCCAGGACTCGCAGATTACCTGCAGTGACCGGCTGAATGACCCCAAGTTCTGTCACGATGGCGGTTATCAGTGCGGGCGGCGTCACGTCGAAGGCCGGGTTATAGGCAGCAGTTCCGGCCGGCGCGACGAGCTGTCCGGCCAGTGTGACCACCTCCTGCGCCGGCCGCTGCTCGACCGGAATCGCGGTCCCGTCCGGCGTATCGGCGTCCACCGTCGACTCCGGCGCCACCACGACGAACGGCACCCCATGATGGCGGGCCAGCACCGCCAGGCCGTAGGTGCCCACCTTGTTGGCGACGCTTCCATCAGCCGCGATACGGTCAGCACCCGTCATGACCAGGTCAACCTGGCCGGCCGCCAGCAGCGAGGCCGCGGCCCCGTCGGCCAGCACCGCATGCGGGATCCCGGCCCGGCCGGCCTCGTAGGCCGTAAGCCGGGAGCCCTGTAGCAGCGGCCGGGTCTCGTCGACCCACAGCTGGGCCAGCCGTCCCGCCCGGTGGGCGGCGAGTATCACCGCGAACGCCGTGCCCTCCCCCGCCGAGACCAGGCGGCCCGTATTGCAGTGGGTCAGGATCCGGGCGCCGGGTGGCACCAGCTCAAGGCCGTGCGCGGCCATGGCCGCACTGGCCGCGGCGTCCGCCGCGGCGATCTGGTGGGCCTCGGCGAGAGCGGCTCGCGCCGCAGCCTGGCCCGGCTCCGGGCCGCAGATCTCCAGCGCACGCTCGTAGGCAGCGAGCGCCCGCCCGACCCCCCACGCCAGGTTGACCGCGGTCGGCCTGGCGCTGGAGATCGCGGCCGCAGCCGCCCGGACGTCACCGCCGCCCGCGGCGGCCAGGGCCACGCCGTAGGCACCGGCCACACCCAGCAGCGGCGCCCCGCGCACCACCAGCCGGCTGATCGCGTCCACCAGTGCGGGGACATCGGCGCAGGTGACGATCGCCTCCTGCGCGGGGAGCCTGGTCTGATCCAGCAGCTCGATCGCGGGACCAGCCGGCGGGCTCAGCCAGCGCAGCACGGGGATAATCACAGCACGAGTGTGCGTCGTCCGGGCGCCACGACGCCAGACAACGGCGAAGCCGGATCCAAGTCCCTGCGGGCAATCGCCCGGCACCCCTATCCGAACTACTGACGAGGTCGGCCCGGTTCGCGCGGAAATAGGCCAATTCGTAACATCGCTTGGCCGGGCCCGGCGCCTGCCATCGTGGAAGTATTGGGGCCGGATCGGCGGCGCCGCCGGGTCGGCCAAACGGACGGCGGCCACACGGGAGCCGCCAGGGAGCGCAGATGACCGACAACACGCCCCGGGAGGGCGAGCCGGACCAGCCAGGCACAGGTCCGGCGGACCAGCCGGGCGACCAGCCGCCGGCCTACGGCCAGCCCGGCTACGGACAGCAGCCCGCGCCCGAGTACGGCCAGCAGCCCGGATACGGGCAGCCGCCTGGGTATGGGCAGCAGCCTCCGTATGGCCAGCAGCCCGGATATGGGCAGCAGCCTCCGTATGGGCAGCCCGGGTACGGGCAGCCGCCCCGTTACAGCCCGCCGCCTGGCTATGGGCCGGGCGGCTGGAACACCGCTGGGGCTCCGCAGCCGGGCGGCATCCCGCTGCGGCCACTTGCCCTCGGCGACATCCTGAACGGAGCCATCACCGCCATCCGCCGCAACCCGGCGGCGACGGTGGGCCTAGCCGCCATCGTCCTGGGCATCTCGGGCATCGCGACCACGGCCGTGGCGCTCGCCCTGCACGGCAGCCTCACCAACGCCGAGACTGGCTTGTCCGCCGGGTCGGTTGACCTCAATAACCTGCAGAACTCGCTTGCCTCACTCGGCGTGATCTTCGCAGTGTCGGCGGTGGTGGGTCTCATCGCGCTGGTGGTCCTGACCGGCATGCTCACCGCGGTGATCGGGCGGGGGGTACTGGGCCAGCAGGTCAGTATCGGCCAGGCGTGGCGCGTCGTCCGGCCCCGGCTGGCCGCTGTCTTCGGCGTGACCCTGCTGACGTGGCTGATTCTGGCGGTCTTGTGGATCCCGTACGTGGTCATCCTCATCGTCCTCATCGCCACGCATCTGACCGTGCTGGCCGCGATCTTCGGGATCGTCGGGTTCCTGGCCATGATCGCCGCCGAGGTCATCACCTGGATCCGCTTCAGCCTCGCCCCGCCCGTGGTGGTGCTCGAGCAACTCGGGCCGGCCGCGGCGCTGCGCCGGTCCTGGCAGCTCGTCTCGCGGAGCTTCTGGCGGCTGTTCGGGATCTTCTTGCTGACCGTGATCATCGTGACCATCGCCGGGCTGATCCTGCAGATCCCGTTCGACATCGTGAAGTCGCTCGTCGGCGGCGGGTTCGGCTCCATCGGCGCCACCACCTCGACCGCGAGCATCATCGTCAGCGGCATCGGCAGCATCGTCGTCGGCGCGATCACGCGGCCGGTGCTGGCCGGAGTGACGGTCCTGCTCTACGTGGACATGCGGATGCGCAAGGAGGGACTCGACCTCGTCCTGCGGGATGCCGCGCAGAACCAGCAGATGACCGGCGAGGAGTTCGCAGGGCTCTGGCGCGCGGGGGCGCCCGGCCCGGGGGCCGCCGCTCCCGCCCCGCCGACGTCGTGGTGACCCGGCCAGATCGCCAGCTTGACCGACCCCGCGACCAAGGGCTGGCGCGCGACGCCGCGCCACCGGCCGTCCCCGGATCGGCGAGCGCGTAACGCCATGCCGCCAGTGCCCCTTAACCGGCCCACAGGCCAGCGTCGTGAACGCGGCGTCGCTGCCGGAACAGCGACCATAACCGCACGTTCACGACGTTCGACCGCTGCCTTGACGGGGGTCTGGGGCGGGGTGGGGGCAGGGATCGGACGCGGGCCCGCGCAACAGCTGGCCCGGCGCGAGCTGGCGAGGTCCATCTACAAGCCCTCGCTCTGGCACCGGATCCTGAACGCGATCAACCGGTGGCTGAACTCGGCCCTCGGGTCGGCGGGGCCGCAGCATGCGGGCTGGTGGACGCTGATCGTGCTCATCGCCGTCGGCGTCGCGATCATCTTCGGCGTGGTCGCCTGGATCGGGCCGGCCCGGCGGGCCCGGCGCCGGCGGCCAGTCGCCGTCCTGGCCGGAGGACAGCTCACCGCCGGCGAGCACCGGGGGAACGCCGAGCGGCTGGCGGCCAGCGGCGACTTCGCGGGCGCCATCATCGAGCGCGTGCGGGCGATCGCGGTAGAGCTGGAGTCGCGCGGCGTCCTGCTGCCGCGGCCGGGCCGGACCGCAAGTGAGCTGGCTACCGAGGCCGCCGCCGCGCTACCGGGCGACGCCGCGGGGCTGCGCGACGCGGCCCGGCTGTTCGACGACGTCCGCTACGGCGGCCGGGCCGGGACACTCGTGGGCTACCACCGAGTCCGGGATCTCGACTCGGGCATCGCGTCGGCCCGCACTCCGGCCGTTGCCGCGGCCGGCCCGGCGGGTGCCGCGCGCGCCGGCGGCGCCGGGGCGGGACCGCCGGCATGAGCGCGACGACCCTGGACACCGCGGCGAGGAGCACCGCCGCCGGCCCGTCGGCCGCGGACCGGTGGCGCGAGTGGCGAGCCCCGCTCGCGATCATCGTCTTCGTCCTGCTGGCCGGGACGGCCATCGCGCTGCTCCAGCCGGGGCCGGCGGTGACCGGTTATCTCAGCCCCGACGCCAAGGGGGCCGACGGCACCCACGCCCTCGCCGACATCCTGGGCGAACGCGGCCATGGCGTGCAGACCGTTACTACGGCCGGGGCCGCCGTCGCGGCAGCCGCACCCGGCACCACGCTGGTCATCACCAGCCCGTATCTGCTGACCGCCGCGGAGCTCCGGGCCCTCAGCCAGACGCCGGCCAGCCTGGTGATCGCCGAGCCCAACCCGACCACGCTGGCCGCGCTGGCCCCTCAGGTCACTCAGGATGGCGGCGCACCGGTCAGCCCGCTGCCGCCTGCCTGCACGCTGCGCGCCGCCACCCTGGCCGGCCCCGCCGACCTGGGCGGACCGGGCCTGCGGGTGCGGCCCGGCACGCCGGGGGTCGCGCAGTGCTACCGCTCCGGCGGGCTGGCCACCCTCGTCCAGCTCCGGTCCGGCGGGCGCCTGATCACCGTGCTGAGCACGGGTGATCCCCTGACCAACGCCTACCTGGCCCGGCAGGGCAATGCGGCCCTGGCCATCAACCTGCTGAGTGCTGGCGGCAAGGTGGTGTGGCTGGTGCCCTCGTTCCCGCCCAGCTCGGCTTCGGCGGGCGGGTCCCGGTCCTTCGGCAGCCTGGTGCCGCTCGCTGCTTACCTGGTGGCCATCCAGCTCGGTGTGGCCCTGCTGCTGACGGCGTTGTGGCGGGCACGCAGGCTGGGCCCGCTCGTCACCGAGCGGCTCCCGGTCGTGGTGCGGGCCTCGGAAACAGTCGAGGGCCACGCCCGGCTGTACCGGTCGCGGCGGGCGCGCGACCGGGTAGCTGCCGCGCTGCGGGGTGCCGTGCTGGCCCGGGTAACGCCGGCGATCGGACTGCCGCCCGCGGCTACGCCAGCCGCCGTGACCGCGGCGCTGGCCGCCAGGTCCACACTGGACGAGGCCCGGATCGCGGATCTGCTGTATGGTCCAGCGCCCGGCAGCGACGCGGCGCTCGTCACGCTGGCCAGTGATCTGGACGCCCTCGAAGGAGAGGTACGCAGGTAGTGAACGTCGAATACCCAGGCGGCGCGATAGGAAGCCTGACGGCAGCCGGCGCGACCGCGGGCGGTTCAGCAACGGGCGGCGCGACGGCGCAGCGCGACCTGCGGGCGCCGCTTGGCGCCGTGCGAGCCGAGGTCGCCAAGGCCGTGGTCGGGCAGGACCAGGTGGTCAGCGGGCTGGTCATCGCCCTGCTCTGCCAGGGGCATGTGCTCTTGGAGGGCGTGCCCGGAGTCGCCAAGACGCTGCTGGTCCGGGCGCTCGCCGCCACGCTCTCGCTGGACAGCAAGCGAGTGCAGTTCACTCCAGACCTGATGCCGGGCGATGTCACCGGATCGCTGATCTATGACGCGCGGACGGCGCAGTTCGAGTTCCGGAAGGGACCGGTCTTCACGAACCTGCTGCTCGCCGACGAGATCAACCGGACCCCGCCGAAGACCCAGGCGGCGTTGCTGGAGGCTATGGAGGAACGGCAGGTCTCCGTCGAGGGAACGCCACGGCCGCTGCCGGTCCCGTTCCTCGTGGCGGCCACCCAGAACCCGGTCGAGTACGAGGGCACCTACCCGCTGCCCGAGGCCCAGCTGGACAGGTTCCTGCTCAAGCTCACGGTCGCGCTGCCCGAGCGCGCGGACGAGATCGGGATCCTCACCCGGCACGCGGCCGGCTTCGACCCGCGTGACCTGCAGGCCGCAGGCCTGCGCCAGGTCGCCAGCTCCGATGACCTCGCCGCCGCCCGGCAGGCGGTGACGCAGGTCAGCATCTCGGCCGAGATCACTGGCTATATCGTCGATATCTGCCGCGCCACGAGGCAGTCCGCGTCGCTGCAGCTGGGCGTGTCCCCGCGGGGAGCCACGGCGCTGCTGGCCACCAGCCGCTCCTGGGCCTGGCTGTCGGGCCGGGATTACGTGACACCCGACGACGTCAAGACGCTGGCCCGGCCGACGTTCCGGCACCGGATGCAGCTGCGTCCCGAGGCGGAACTGGAGGGCGCTACCCCCGACGGCGTCCTGGAGGGCGTGCTGGCCTCGGTGCCGGTGCCCAGGTGAGCCCGGTGCAGTGGTAGGCGGGGGCAGATGGCGCTGACGGGACGCGCGGCGATAGCGGCGCTGGTCGGGACGCTGGCCACGCTCGCGTTCCGCGATGTCGCCGCCCTCCTGACCGTTGATGGCCTGATCCTGCTCGGGATCGTGGCCGACTGTGTCCTCGCCGCCGGCGTCCGGCAGCTGCGGGTCGCCCGGGCGGGCGACACGAGGATCCTGCTCGGCCAGCAGGGCACGGTCACGCTGACCATCGCCAACCCCGGCCGGAGGCCACTGCGCGGGGTGGTGCGCGACGGCTGGCCGCCCAGCGCGGGCGCGCGTCCCGGCCGGTCGCGGGTCTTCATTCCGGCCGGCGGCCAGGTCACCATGTCGACCACGCTGATCCCGGAGCGCCGCGGCGACCGGCCCGGCGGGCTGGTCACGGTGCGCTCGCTTGGGCCGCTGCGGCTGGCTGGCCGGCAGGGCAGCCTCCGTGCGCCCTGGTCGGTCCGGGTGCTGCCGTCGTTTCTCAGCCGCCGGCACCTGCCAGAGAAGCTGGCCCAGCTGCGCCAGCTCGATGGCCAGCACCGCAGCATGGTGCGCGGCCAGGGCACGGAGTTCGACTCGCTGCGCGAGTACGTGGTGGGCGACGACGTGCGCTCCATCGACTGGCGTTCCTCTGCGCGGCGGACCGACGTGATGGTGCGGACCTGGCGGCCCGAGCGCGACCGGCGGATCGTCATCGTCCTGGACACCGGTCGCACCTCGGCCGGCCGGGTGGCGGGCATCCCGCGCCTGGACGCGTCCATGGACGCCGCGCTGTTGCTGGCGGCGCTGGCCTCGAGGGCCGGCGACCGGGTGGACCTGCTCGCCGTGGACCGCCAGGTCCGGGCCCGGGTGATCGGCGCCGGGCGCGGTGACGTGCTCGCCGCGTTCACCGGGGCGATGGCGATCCTCGACGCCGAGCTCACCGAGCCGGACTACGGACTCATGGCCAGCGCGGTACTCGCCACCGCCCGGCAGCGCTGCCTCGTGGTGCTGCTCACCGACCTGAACCCGGCCGCCCTGGCCGAGGGCCTGCTGCCCAGGATCGCGCTACTGGCCGCCCGGCACCGGCTGCTGATCGGGGCCGTCGCCGATCCGCGAGTGGCGCAGATGGCCGCGGCGCGCGGCGACGCCGAGGCGGTCTATGAGGCGGGGGCGGCGGCCCAGGCGCAGGCCGGGCGGGCCGCGATCTCCGCGCGGCTGCGCCGCCGCGGGGTGGAGATCGTGGACGCCCCGCCGGATCGCCTGCCTCCCGCTCTCGCCGACGCCTACCTGCGCCTGAAGGCCGCCGGGCAGCTCTGATGTAGCCCCCGATAATGGCTGCGCCGCCGCTCACCCGGCAGGCGCGGGCTCACCCCCGGCGTATTCCGGGTGAGGCTGGTGGACTGCCCCGCCTTCGTATTCCGGGTGGGGCCGCAGGGCCGCTGCGTTCGCCGCGGTCGCGCCCATCGTGGCGAAGACCGCCGCCGCGATGGCCAGGGGCGCAGATCACCGCCAGCGCCGTCATATTCGTACCCACGGTATTCGGGCATAAGGCCATGCGTGGCCTCGATACCAGCGAGGCTCCCGATCGCCGGGCACCATCGATCGCCTACCCGGCGCTTCCCGGCGCCACCGAGCCGCGGCCGCTGGACAAGCTGATCGGAACGACCCGCGCCCAGGTGCTCACCGAGCTCAGCGCCCCGCTCGCGACCGGTGAACTGGCCGAGCGTCTTCACCTCAGCCCGAGCACCGCCTCCTACCATCTGCAGGTCCTGCACCGCGCCGGCCTCGTCCGCCGCACCCGCCGCTCCCGCCAGGTCTTCTACCAGAATGTGCGGGCAGACTGGGAAGCGCGCTCGCAGGCCCGGCCCTAGCCGGCGACCGGCGCGAAGTCCGGCGCCTCCTCGATGTCGGCTGATAGGCCTGCCCGGACGGCCCGGCGCCCGAGCACGAGTACATAGCTGAGGAACGCGACCTCCGCGCAGGCTCCGATCAGGATGCGGCCCCAGGTTGGCAGGTGCGAGGGGGTCACGAAGGCCTCGATCACCCCGGAGACGAGCAGCACGACGATCATGCCCAGGGCAATGGTGATCGTCGACCGGCCCTCCTCGGCCAGCGCGCGCCCCCGGGGTCTTGGACCCGGGTCGATGATGGCCCAGCCCAGCCGCAGCCCAGCCGCGGCGGCGAGGAAGACAGCCGACAGCTCCAGCATCCCGTGCGGGAGGATGAGGCCGAAGAACTCGGCGGTCTTGCCGTGGCCGATCATCAGCCCGCCGTCGATGCCGAGGTTGAGCGCGTTGTCCAGCAGGACGAACAGGGTCGGCAGCCCGAGCAGCACGCCGAAGATGACCGCCTCGGCGGCGACCCACACGTTGTTGGTCCACACCTTGAAGGCGAATGCCGAAGCAGCGTACTGGGAGTAGTAATCGCGGAACTGATGATTGACCAGGTCGGCCGCCGCCGACCTGGACAGCAGGCTGGCCTGCACGGCCGGCGACCTGGCGATCCACCAGCCGGACACGAGGGCCAGGGCCAGCGAGATCACAGCGGTTCCCAGCCACCACCAGCGAACCCGGTAGACCATCGCCGGGAATGAGACGACCGCGAAGGCGCCGACGCTGCGCCAGGCCGGGACATGCGCTCCGCTGATAGCCGCCCGCGCCCTGGCCAGCTGGGTCGACAGCCGGGCGGTCAGCGCCGGGTCGTGCCCGGCGCTGCGCAGCTCCGACAGGTGCGTCGTCGCGCGCTGGTAGGTGCTGACCAGCTCGTCGACCTCGTCGCCGGACAGCCGACGGCGACGTCGCACCAGGCGGTCGAGACGGTCCCACTCGGCCTGATGGGCTGCGACGAACGCGTCTACGTCCACGCCAGCACACTACCGGGGCACGCATGCGGTTTTTGTCCCCGCGCCGGGCACCCGGGTGGCGACGCCTGGCAGGGCTGCCCGGCCTGACCGCGGCTGGGTAGCCTTAGCCCGGTACCGTGCCGTTGGCGCGGACCGGCGGGAGGCATGCAGTGACCGAGGTCGTGACCGGCGAGGCGGTCGTCCTGGATGTCCCGTGCGCCCGCTTTCCCAGCCGCATCGCGGCGCTGCTCATCGACCTGCTGATCCAGGTCGTGCTGCTGGTCGGCGCGGTGGTCGCGGTCGTCCGGTCGGCGGACCACATGAGCGCGGCCACCACGACCGCCGTCCTCCTCAGCTGCTACGTGGTGATCGTGGTCGGGTACTCGGCCACCTTCGAGACGCTGACCCGCGGCAAGACGCCCGGCAAGATGGTCTTCGGGCTCCGGGTGATCAGCGACGATGGCGGCCCGGTGCGATTCCGCCAGGCGCTGGTCCGGGCGCTGGTCGGCGCCATCGAGATCTGGAGCTTCCTGGGGGCGCCGATCGGGCTCATCACCTCGATCGTGTCCGCGAAGGGAAAGCGCCTGGGCGACATGTTCGCTGGCACCTACGTGATCCAGGAGCGGGCGCCGCGACGTCCGGAGCTGCCGCCGATGTTCGCCGTCATCCCGCCACCGCTGCTGGGCTGGGCCCAGGTGGCCCAGACCTCCCGGCTGTCCGATCAGACCGCCGAGGCGGCGAGCAGTTACCTGCGGCGCTTCTACGAGCTCACGCCCGCGGCGCGGGATGGCCTCGGCCTGCGGATCGCCTCGGCGGTCGTGGCTCAGGTCAGCCCGCCACCGCCGCCGGGAACGCCGCCGGCTGCCTACCTGGCCGCGGTCCTGGCCGTCCGGCGTGCGCGTGAGCATGCCCGGCTCGCCAGCCAGCAGCCCGAGCCGGCCAGCACGGCGGCTGGACCGGCGTCCGGCGGTGCCTGGGCCGCGCCAGCGCCCGGTGCCCCGCCGGCGGGGGCCTGGACGCCGGGGGACGCTGCCGGGCGGCCGTCAAACGGCGAGTCCGCCCCGACCCAGCCTGGCCGGGACCTGGCTTCCCCGGGCCAGCCCGGCCCCGCCGGGTTCGCGCCGCCGGCCTGACCCGCATTTGCCTCGCCGGGCGAGCCGGTACCTCCGCCGTCGCCATCCGTCATAGCAGTGGCGAACCAAGTTAGGCCGAGGTGACACTACGACCGCAGGAACGGGGTCATCAGGTCGCTGGTCGCCGCCGCGGCGACCGCGAGCGCGACGGCCGCCGGGACGTCGTGTGCGACATAGTGCTGGCGCCCGGCGGCGGTGGTGGCGGCCAGCGACACCAGGCCCTGGCGGCGCTGGAACCAGCTCTGGTGGATCCGCCAGCCGATGATGCCGTCAGTGGACAGGACGCTGCGCCGCCGGACGAGGCTGCCGGTTCGGGTGATCAGCCAGCCGCCGCTGAGCCGGTGACCCAGGCTCTGGTACCGATCGGCCGCCAGCGCCGCGGCCAGGGGCACCAGGACGAGGGAGCTTTCCCACGGCCAGGCCGGCGCGTGCCCGGTCGACCAGGCCGCCACCAGCACCGCCACCAGGACGAGGACGGTTCCCACCGCCCGGAAGTACCGGCGCCCCCGGGCCGCGGCCCCGTGCCGGACGAGATCTCCGGTGAGGTACTCGACGGGGACGCCGAGGACGGTGGCGGCGACGCCGCTGGCCACCGCGCGCGGGGCCGGCGGCAGCAGCAGCGAGCCGCCGTGCTCGGCTCCCCGGCCGACCCGCAGGCCGGTGGTGATCGCCAGGCAGCGGGCGCCTCCGGCCGCCCGCAGGAGCAAGGGCTCGCTGAGCTCGGCTCCGCGTAGCCGGCGGGTGTCGATCGTCGTGGTCCGGGTCGACAGCAGGCCCCGGGAGACGCGCAGGACGCCGCTGCCCGGGCTGACGAGGCGGAAGTTCCAGAAGAGCGCGACGTATCCGGCCACTGACAGCAGCACGAGGCAGGCCAGCAGGACCAGCGCCCCGTCGAGCACCTGCTGACCGGGCGCCAGCGTGCCGAACCTGAGCACCAGCCGGTGCACCGGCCCGATCGACGTGAGGTCGATGTGGGTGGCGTCGATGAGCTGCGTGCCCGATCCGATCACGACGCCGACGATGACCAGCCCGGTCAGCGTGAGCGGCGCGAACCGCACCCAGGCAGGCGACAGCCGCGCCAGTTCCTGTTCTGCCGGCGCGACGGCGCCGGGGATGCCCGCCGCGCCCGCAGCGCCGGCCACGCTGGGGCCGGCCGGGCCGACGAGCAGCATGGCGCGCAGTGCCTCGGCGTCGGGGAGCCGGAGCGCGTCCAGGTGCAGGCTCTCGCCCTCCCGCCGGTCATTTCGGCCCGTCCCGACCATCACCTTGCGCAGCCCGAGTACCCGGTAGACGACGTGCGCGGACAGGTCGACGCTGCGGATCCGGTCCCGGGGCACCGACAACACCTTCTGGTTCAGCAGCCCGCGGCGCAGGTAAATGCGCTCGCCGGTGATCCGGTACCGGGTCGTGCACCAGCGCACGATGCTGGTCACGACGGCCACGGCGGCGAAGCCGAATCCCCAGTAACTGCCCGACCCCCGTGAGGAGCCGAAGAACAGCAGCCCCACCAGCACGGGCAGCAGCCGGATCAGGTCGGTGACCGGCCGCACGATGAGGCTGCGCGGACTCAGCCACTGCCACCCGGCCTGCGGGCCATCCAGTCCGGCGTTCATGTAGCGTCGCCGGGCACCTGGCCGGTGGCTGCCGTCAGCTGGTCGAGGAGGCGGTCGGCCGTCCCCCGGTCGAGACCGCGAATGTGCACCGGGCCGGCCGCCGACGCCGTCGTGGCCGTCACGTTGGCCAGGCCGAAGAGCCGCTCGCCGAACCAGCGATGGCTGTCGATGGTCTGGATTCGGCTGATCGGCGCGATGCGCCAGTGCACCGAGATCCAGCCGGTCCGGGTATAGACGGCCTCGCCGGTGACCTCCCAGCGGTGCACCCGGTACCGCCACCGCGGCATGATCAGCGCGTAGGCGGCCACCGCCGCCACGGTCAGCGCCAGCGCGATCCACCAGCCGAGGCCGAAGCCGGTACCGACCGCCACGGCGATCTCGGCCGCCAGCAGGCACAACCCGTCCGCCGCGGCGCGCGCCGTCCAGTAACCGACGGCCCGCCGGCTGACCCGGTTACTCGGATCCCGCAGCCCCGGCAGCATCGGCGCTCCCGCTTCCTCGCGCTCCATGGGTCACAGCGTCCCATACCCCCGGAACCTCGCAATCAGAGGTTTTGTCCGCCGTTCTCCGGCTAGCTGCCCTGCCGCCAGGAATCCAGGTACTGCTGCTGGGCGGCCGTCAAGATGTCGACGTCCGTCCCGAGTGCGGCGAGCGTGAGGCTGGCGACCTGGGTGTCGATCGCCGCGGGCACCTCATGCACTCCGGCGGCTGGCCTGGCCTCGCCGCTGGCCAGCCAGGCCAGCGCGAGGGCCTGGACGCCGAAGGACACGTCCATCACCGCAGCGGGGTTACCCTCGGCCGCGACCAGGTTCACGACCCGGCCCTCGGCGAGCAGGATCAGCCGGCGGCCGTCGGGCAGCACGTACTCGTCGGCCTGGGGCCGGACCGCGGGGTGGACCTCGACGGCCAGTCGGTCCAGTTCACGCACGTCGATCTCCACGTCGAAGTGGCCCGCGTTGGCCAGGATGGCCCCGTCGCGCATGGCCTCCAGGTGCGCCGGCCCGATGACATCGCGCGACCCGGTCGCCGTGATGAACAGCTCGCCGACGGGCGCCGCCGCGGACATCGGCAGCACCCGGTAGCCCTGCATGACGGCCGCCAGGGCGCGCACCGGGTCGACCTCGGTCACGATGACCTGCGAGCCGAGTCCCCGGGCCCGCTCGGCGATGCCGCTGCCGCAGGGCCCGAATCCCGCGACCACCACGGCCTTGCCGGCCAGCAGCGTGTTGGTGGCCCTGATGACGCCGTCGATAACCGACTGGCCGGTCCCGTACTTGTGATCGATCATCCGCCGGGTCGTCGACGCATCGGCCGCCACGACCGGGAAGGCCAGCGAGCCCGCGGCGGCCATCCGGCGCAGCCGCGCCACGCCGCTGGCAGTCGACTCGCACCCGCCGCGCACCCGGGCCAGCAACTCCGGCCGCTCCTCGTGCAGCGTGTTCGTGAGGTCACCGCCGTCGTCGATGACCAGGTCCGGAGGCTCGTCCAGGGCACGGTGCAGGTGCTCGTAGTAGGTGCCGCGGTCGGCCCCCGACCGCGCGTAGACGCTGACACCGGGCTCGGCGGCCAGGGCGGCGGCGATGTCGTCCTGGGTGGACAGCGGGTTGGACGCCGCGAGCCGGACGCGGCCGCCGCCGGCCGTCACCAGGCGGACCAGGCCGGCCGTCTCGGCCGTGACGTTCAGGCACGCCGCCACCGTGAGGCCGCTGAACGGCTGCTGGGCGGCGACGGCTTCGGTCAGCAGCCGCAGGACCGGCATGGCCCGCTGGGCCCACTCGATCCTGGGCCAGCCGGCCATGGCCAGCCCAGGATCGAGCACGTCGGACACCGGCGGCTCAGTAGCGATAGTGATCGGACTTGAACGGGCCATCGACCGGGACGCCGATGTAGGCGGCCTGCTCCTTGGTCAGGGTGGTCAGCCGGACGCCCAGCGCGTCGAGGTGCAGGCGGGCCACCTTCTCGTCCAGATGCTTAGGCAGGACGTGCACGCCGAGCGGGTAGTCGGCGGCCTTGGTGAAGAGCTCCACCTGGGCGATGACCTGGTTGGTGAAGCTGTTGGACATGACAAAGCTGGGGTGGCCGGTGGCGTTGCCGAGGTTCAGCAGCCGGCCTTCCGACAAGACGATCACGCCGTGCCCGTCGGGGAAGGTCCACTCGTCGACCTGCGGCTTGATGTTGATCCGCTGGACTCCCGGCAGCCGGCCGAGCCCGGCCATGTCGATCTCGTTGTCGAAGTGGCCGATGTTCCCGACGATGGCCTGGTGCTTCATCTGGCTCATGTGCTCGGCCGTGATGATGTGGAAGTTCCCCGTCGCGCTGACGAAGATGTCGGCGGTCTGCACCACGTCCTCCAGGCGGGCCACCTGGAAGCCGTCCATCGCCGCCTGCAGGGCGCAGATCGGGTCGATCTCGGTGATGATCACCCGGGCGCCCTGGCCGCGCAGCGACTCGGCGCAGCCCTTGCCGACGTCGCCGTAGCCGCAGACCACGGCGACCTTACCGCCGATCAGGACATCGGTCGCGCGGTTGATCCCGTCGATGAGCGAGTGCCGGCAGCCGTACTTGTTGTCGAACTTGGACTTGGTGACCGAGTCGTTCACGTTGATCGCCGGGAAGCGCAGCGTCCCGGCGTTGGCCATCTCGTACAGGCGGTGCACGCCGGTGGTGGTTTCCTCCGTGACGCCCTTGATCTCACCCGCGGCGGCCGTCCACTTGCCGGGCGTCTCCTTCAGCGAGCGGGCCAGGACGCCGAGGATGACCTGCCACTCCTCGGAGTCGTCGTCCGCCGGGGCGGGCACCGCTCCGGCGGCCTCGAAGTCGGCGCCCTTGTGCACCAGCAGGGTGGCGTCGCCGCCGTCGTCCAGCAGCATGTTCGGGCCCGGCTGGCCGGGCCAGGTGAGGGCCTGCTCGGCGCACCACCAGTACTCCTCCATGGACTCGCCCTTCCAGGCGAACACCGGGATGCCCTTGGGGTTGTCCGCGGTTCCGTCCGGGCCCACGGCCACGGCCGCGGCGGCGTGGTCCTGCGTGGAGAAGATGTTGCAGGAGGCCCAGCGGACCTGCGCGCCGAGGGCGGCCAGGGTCTCGATCAGGACGGCCGTCTGCACGGTCATATGCAGGGAGCCGGTGATCCGCGCCCCGGTCAGCGGCCGCTCGTCCGCCCATTCCGCCCGGACCGCCATCAGGCCGGGCATCTCATGCTCGGCCAGCCGGATCTCCCGGCGGCCGAAGTCCGCCAGGGACAGGTCGGCGACCTTGAACGGGACATCTTCAGCGGACATATGCGCTCCTCAGGGATGAGATTCGGCGTGTGCTCGGGCGGGCATCGGGCCGGCGGCGGGCACGGACGGATCGGTACTGGGTAACTCGGGCGCTGGGTGGCCCGGGCGCTGGGTGGCCCGGGTGGCCTGGTGCCGGGTGGCTTGGCGCTGGGCACTGCTCCGGCGCGGCCGCGGCTCCTGCGGACAACATCGACCGTACGGGACCGCGACCCCTGCGCGCACCCTGGAAGCGGCGTTCTTGACAAGAAAATGTTAAATTCATGAAATGCGTATCACCGAGGCCGCGCAGGTGCTGGGTACTTCGCCCCGGATGCTCCGGTATCGGGAGTCGCTGGGGCTGCTTCCGCTGGTGCACCAGCGGCGCTCCAGGGACGGGGGGACCGGCCGCTTGCGAGCGGGCCGGGACGCAGCTGAACGGGAGCGGGCGGGGGCCGGCCGGGTGGGGACAGGAGGGCCGGGGCGGCCGGGGGCGGGGCCGGACCGGGACCGGCGGGAGAGCCGCCGGGCCGCCGGGCCGGGCGCCGCGCACCGGCAGTTCACCGACGCCGACCTGGCCGCAGCGGCGCTCGGGCTGTCGATCGAGCGCCGGTATGACATCAGCCCCGCGGCGCTCGCCTTCGGGGTCCGGGTGCTCGCCGACCCGCGGGTCCGGGCCGAGGTCGCCGAGCTTGGCCGGCGGATCGGCCGGATCCAGGCGCCCCCCGCCCGCGCACTCGACTTCGAGCAGGAGCGGGCCCTGCGGCTCCTCCGGATGGACCAGCAGCGGCCATCATCGTGAAGAGACTTGGGGCCCAGCCCTGAAAACCCTGCACGATCATGGAAGGGACGCAGAGGAGGATGAGGTGAGCGTGCGCATCGGTGTCCTGGGGCCCCTGGAGGTCCGGGATGCGGCCGGGAACATCGTGCCCGTCGGCGGCGCCCGGCTGCGCCGCCTGCTGATCCGGCTGGCCATCGACGACGGCCGCCCGGTCGAGCGGCTGGCCAGCGACCTGTGGGCCGATGGCGGCGGCCCGGCCGATGCCGCGAACGCGATCCAGGCGCTGGTCTCCCGGCTGCGCGGCGCGGCCGGGCGCGCCGCCGTCGAGTAAGGGCCGGCGGGCTACCGGCTGGCGGTTGATCCAGGCCAGGTCGACGCCCGCGCCTTCGAAGAACTCGTCGCCGCGGCCCGGGGCGTCCTGGCCGCGGGCGACCAGGCTGCGGGGGCGGTGCGCGGTCAGCTCATGCGTGCCCTGTACGCGGCTGGCTGACGCGCTGACGGCCTACGAGGACACCCGCCAGGTCCTGGCCGACCAGTCTGGGCGTCGACCCGTCGCCCAGGCTGGCCGCCGTGCACCTGGCGATCCTGCGCGCAGATCCTCAGCTGGGCGGACCCGCAGCTCCTCTGGCCGGCGCGGCAGGGCCAGAACTGCCCGAGGCGGCGCACCTGTGGCCAGCTGGCGCGCCTACGGCAGCCGAGCCAGCCGCCGGGCCGCCGGCAGCCGCGTCGGCGGCGGTGCCCAGGGCGCCGCGGCTGAGCAATCTTCCCGCGCAGCTGACCAGCTTTGTCGGCCAGTTTTACGACAACCGGTCGAAACCGCCGCTCGTGCTGCTGAGCCACACGCTGGTCGAGCAGGCGCTGGTCGCCGAGGCGCTGTCGCTGAGTGGCCATAAGGTGACGCTGGCGGTGCCGCAGCGCGGCGAC
>Ga0208220_1000282_pt1 | contig 21099 bp, 16 predicted proteins | sample NGESurdeep092012_9_FD_184484 | JGI IMG/M metagenome (GOLD analysis project Ga0208220, IMG submission 184484) | Arctic peat soil microbial communities from Barrow, Alaska - NGEE Surface sample F53-1 deep-092012 (SPAdes) | ecosystem: Environmental > Terrestrial > Soil > Wetlands > Peat ...
CCGATGGCAGTTCCGCTTCTGGTTGCGGGCCGGCCGGCGGGCGGGCGCTGGCAGCGCTAGACATCGAAAACCCCTCCACCTGGACGCGCCACCAGGGCCTTTTCCCGTACGGACGTTGCCCCCGCAAGCGCGTCCTCAACTTCGGCTGCGGGGTGTCCTGCCGTCCTGCAAATCTCGTCCGGCTGGCAGCCACCAGGAAACTGGTGCATCCCCGCCCTCTTGTCCGGCGCCGGCATCTGTTCGGCGCCGTCCAGCCAGCACACCCGGGCCTGGTCTCTCGGTCCAGAGGACCTAGGTCCCGCTCACAGGAGCAGAAGGTACCCGGCCGCGCCGGCAAATCGGGGCGCGGGCACACTCGCCCTGGCCCAGGCGGCCCCCAAGCGGCGGCCGGGGCCGCCCTGTTCGTTGCCGCTCTGGCCGCGCATGAGATCGCGCACGCGATCGTCGCCAGGCACTGGGGCGTGCAGGTCCGCTCGATCACCCTGTGGGCGCTCGGCGGCACCACCGCGCTGGACGGCAACCCGCCGACCGCGCGGGCCAACTTTCAGATCGTCGCCGGCCCGGCGACCAGCCTCACCGCCGGGCTCCTGCGCGGCGGTGCTGCAGCACTGGCCCGCTTCGCGCACGCCCCGGCCGTGCTCGCCGCCGCCCTGGCCTGGCTGTCGCTGATGAACGTCGTGCTGGCCGTGTTCAAGCTGCTGCCCCGCGCGCCGCTCTGGACGGCGGGCGGATCCTGCGCGCGCTGGTCTGGAAGCGCTACGGCGACCGGCAGCGCCCGAGCCAGGCGGCTGCCCGAGCCAGGCAGTTGGTCGGCATCGGCATCGCCGTGCTCGGCCTGCTGGAGCTGTTCGGCTGGCGGGACATCGGCGGCCTGTGGCTGGTGCTGATCGGCTGGTTCCTGGTCACCGCGGCACGCACGGAGCAGGAATCCGAGGCAGTCCGGGGTGCGCTGGCCGGCTGGCCGTGCGGGACATCATGCTTCTTCATGCCGATACCGGGGCAGTCTGGATGTATGTCGCTGACTTCACGGACCGGGTCGCGCTGGCCTCGCGCCAGACCGTATTTCCCACTCGTCGGCCCGGCGGCAACCTCGCCGGGTCGTCTTCGCCGAGACGCTGGCGCGCGTCCCTGCCGCCACGCCAGGCACGGGGCCTTTCCGGAGGCCGCATATCGCGCGAAACCATATCGAGCGCGGCCGGCGGGCACGGCTCCGACGGTGCTCCACCGGGCAGGACCTGCGCCCTCTGGGCTGGCGACGGGGACCTTCGCCTCTGCGGGCTCCCGCCGAGGCGGGCCAGTGTCGCAGGCAGTCAGCGCAAGAAGCCAGCCCAGTGGCGAGGCCGCGAACCCGCAGCTTCGGCACCGCCGGACACCAGACAAAGGGGGAGTCCCATGCATGCACAACTGTCCGCGCGCCATTACCTGATCGCCACGAGCGCCGCCGCGCTCGCCGCTGTCACGGCGTGCGGGAGCAGCAGTTCCCCCGCCACGCCGCCGGCATCCAGCCCGGCGGCAACTAGCGCCGCGGCGCAGGCAGCGGTCAAAGCAGACTGGGTCGCGTTCTTCAGCGCCAAGACGCCCGTGACCCGCCGGGTGGCCCTGCTGCAGAACGGCCAGGAATTCGCATCCGTGATCAGGGCACAGGCCAGCTCGCCGCTGGCGTCCTCCGCCACCGCCGCCGTCACCAAGGTTTCCATCACGTCGCCAGCCGAGGCGAAGGTGACCTACTCCATCCTGGTCGACGGCAAGCCAGCCCTCACGAAACAGGCCGGCGTCGCCGTTTACCAGGACGGCACCTGGAAGGTCGGCGACGCGAGCTTCTGCGGCCTGCTCACGCTGGAAAACAACGGCAAGACAGCAGGCCTGCCCGCCGCGTGCCGCGCCACCCGCTGACACGCCAGCCGACCGCACGGGTCGTCTCCCCGCCGGGCCGCCGCCCCTGCGCCGGCCGCCCGGCCGGCCCGAGTGCCCCGTATAGGCCCAGATAAGGACGTGAGCGCAAATCGGACGGGGCCGGCGAAAGACGGAACTCGAACGCAGAATCGATATTTATGAGCTATCTGGCCGAGGCGAACATGTGAACCAAGGAGGCGAGCGCCGGTCCGATCAGGATGGCGAAGCGGCTGGCGGGGTGACTCGGCTCCACGTGGCCCCCGGCTGAGGCTGACGGCCTTGCTCGCCGACGGGGAGCACGGCGAGGCTCGCGGTGTCAGTGACCCTTCTCGATCCGCGCGGCCGGGCCGGGAGTGATGAGCGACTCATACTCCCCCGCGAGCCACCAGACTCGGTACGGAGGTGACCAGTCCGGCCCGGTCACAGCGATGATCTCGCCGATGCGGGGAAGACCGCCTGTGCCTAGCAGTGTCGGCATGCTGCCCTGGGCCAACCGCGGCATTGCGCAGGGCCTGGACGAGCCAGTACCCGATCATCCCCGGGCCCTGGGCGGCCAGGACGTCCAACGGGGACAGGGCGGGTCGCCCGCTCTCGATTGCCAGCATCCGGGTTGCCGGTGGCAGCCAGCACCTATGTCGGCGCCGGGGACGGCGGCGGCCAGATCGGCCGCGGCCGCGGCGGTCCCCGCTGCATGACCTGTCCCATCGAGCGCGACCGCGCCTGACGGCGATAAGGAGCCCACGACCGTGACAGCGAACCCAGCGGCGCCGGACCTCCGCGAGCGCGGGGCAGCGGCGCCAGGCAGCGGGCCCGCTGGAGCCGCTCGCGCAGCTGTTCCGGGACCTGCGCGGCTCGCCGGCGGGCCTGCCGGGCCGTGAGGGCCCGGGCAGTCAGCAAGCCCGGCCCCGGCGGTTGCGGTGGCCGGACATGCGGCATGCGGTGCTCGGACACCGGATCACCGCCGCCCGTGCGGGGATGGCCCTCCGGACTTTCGGCCCTAGCGACCAGGGCGGGCTTCACCTGACCATGGCCGAACAACAACGTAAGGAGGTGGAGACGATGCGAGCAAAGGTGGGAGACGGGCTGACGATCAAGGGTCGCCACCAGGGCGACGAGGACCGCCATGGTGAGATAATCGAGATTCACGGGAAGGACGGAGCGCCGCCCTATCTGGTCCGCTGGCGAGATGCTCATGAGAGCCTGTTCTTCCCGTCGTCCGACACCGTCGTTGAGCACCATCCGGCGGACGTGCCGGGCCGGTGAGGGGCGAAGGCATCCGCGTACACGGCAGTGGTCTCGGTACCCAGTACTGATCGCTATATCGGCTAATGCTGGCAGTGCCTGGCATGGCTATGGCGCACCCGGCAGGCGGCGCCGGGCAGGTCCGGGTGAACGCGGAGTACACCCAGAAGCGGGCGGCCGGGATGGTAGGCCGGCGGCCACCTCGTCCAACACCAGAGGCTGATCCGCGGATCCCGGCGCCATCAGCATGTCGAGCACGAGCAGCGCGATGGTTAGACATTCCGCCCGTTCCCGGCGGGCTGTTACGCGCCCGGTGTCATGAGGCCTGCCGGGCCAGCGGGAACCGCAGGCGGGCCGCGATGCCGGCGGACGGATTCGTCAGCGTTTCCACCTGGCTGCCGTCGGCCAGCGCGCTGACGGCGATCTCTTCGATGAGGTCGGGGACGGCGAGCGCTGCTCGAGGGCCGTGCGGGCAGCCGCCGGGAGCGCCCGACAGCGCGCCGCACTGCTGGCACGCGTATCCGGGGATCAGCCCGCCCGCCGGCAGCAGCACGAGCTCGATGGCGTGCTGGCTGGCCGCGGCGAGGCAGGCGCTCAGGCCGGTGGCGGTCAGCCCGTCCGGCGGCTGGTGGAGGATCCGGGTGAGCAGGTGCCGGTCGCGCGCGCTCACCCAGTCCTCGATCACGCTGCCTGCAAGCGCGCGGACCCGGGCCGGGGTCAGGGTGTGCAGGTCGGCGACGAACCGGCCGGCGAACTGGTCACGAAGCCGGGCCGGCAAAACGGCGAGAAACTGCGGGACCGTATCGTCATGGCCGCCGATGACCAGAGGCTGCGGGCCGCCGGCACGAGCAGCCCGCTCCAGCAGTGCGGCGGTGTCGTGGTAATGGTGACGGGCGAGCTCGGTGACGCGGTCGTTCACGCGGTGCGCCTCCAGGCCATGCCAGCCGCTGAAGCCGTGGCTGCGCAGCCCTTCCGCCGGCGGCAGAGTGGTGGTTTCCATGCGCTCGCCCGTGACTGCGAACAGCCAGGCGTGGCGCCGGTCAATCACCACGACGCGGTAGGCGGGGCAGCGCTGCAGGGCGGCCAGCAGCGGCCGCACATGCGGCCGGGTGGCGAGCACGGCGCGCTCTTGCAGCCGGCACGGCAGCGGAAACGCTTCGGCAAGGTTCAGCTCAGCGCAGGCGAAGATCGCCACGGTGTGGCCGAGCCAGTCGCGGGCGCGGGAGGCCACCAGCCCGCGGACCGTCCGCCCGTCCGCGGCGCTGAGCTGGACCACGCCGGCGGTGCCCGGACCGTCGCGGGCCGCCAGGGCGAACAGCTCGCCGGCACGGGCCGGCAAGCCACGCAGCCCGGCCGGGTCCAGCGGTACCCACAGGTACAGCGACAGCACCGACGGCCCCGCGGCGCGCACGCTCAGCAGCTTGTCCACTTCCGCACGGCTGATCATCACGCATCCCTCCCTTCCTCCCTCTCCTACCCCCGCGCGCAGGCTCCCGGTCAGGGCCCAAGGTCCCCGCACGCTGGCGCGGCAGCCGCTCCGCTCCTCAACCGGCCGTACGCGCCCGACCTGTCCGCGGGCAGTGAGGGACCTTGGTCCGCGGGTTGCTGACTTTGGACCGTGCCGGGACCTTTTCCTGGTGCGCACGGTGATGGTGGAAGGAGAGTGCGACAGACCGGAGGGAGGCGGCGTCGATGTATGCGTTCGGCGTGGTCGCGCTGCTGCTGGCGGAGGCCACGGTCGCCAGCGGTTACCTGTTCACCACCGCTACGAGCAGGAGGAACCTTTGATGGCTACCGCGCTGCTCGTCCTCGACATGCTGTCCGACTTCACCACCGGCAAGCTCGCCAACCCGGCCGCCCAGCAGATCATCGAGCCCATCGCCGCGCTGGCGCGCGCCGCCGGCGACCGCGACGACTGGATCGTGGTCTACGGCAACGACGCCCACCGGCCCGGCGACTTCGAACTGGCCGTCTTCGGCGAGCACGCCATGGCCGGCACCTCCGGGGCCTCGATCATCGCCGAACTGGCCCCGCAGTCTGGCGACCTGGTCGTTCCCAAGCGCTACTACTCCGCGTTCACCCAGACTGATCTGGATGCCACCTGCCGCGTGCACAGCATCGACCGGCTGGTGGTAACCGGGCAGCACACGGACTGCTGCTGTCGGCACACCAGCTACGACGCCTTCGCCCGCGGGATCAAGGTGGCCGTCGTGAGCGATGCCACCGCGATCTACGAGCCGTTCGCCGCAGGCCGCTACCAGCAGGCCCAGGATGACGCGCTGCGCTACCTGCGCACCTACTACGGCGCCGAGATCACTACTGCGGCCGGCCTTCTGTAGCCGCGCCGACCGTCGGGCCGGCCAGCGGCGGCAGCAGCTGCGGAAAAGCCACGGAAACCCGGCATCGCGTCATAGGGTGCCCAGGCGCCCGGGTATCCCTGGATGTAAGCCGCAAACGGCACAGTCCCAGGGGACGAAGGGCCCTGGCTGGCAGGTAGCTGCGGCCATAGCCTGCCGTCATGGCCCGTTCGAACGACGCGGCCGCCCAGATGCTGCAGGAGTTCGCCGAGCTGCTGGCAATCTCCGGAGGCGAAGCATTCAAGGTGCGTGCCTACGAGAAGGCAGCGCGGGCGGTCGCAGGACGCGAAGCCGAGATCGCCGGACTCGACGAGCAGGGCCTGGATGCCATCCCGGGCATTGGATCCCACCTGGCGCACAAGATCTGCGAGCTCCGCGACACCGGGTCGGTGGCCGAACTGGAGGAACTGCGCGCCAGGATCCCGGCAGGCCTGCGCGCTCTCCTGACAGTGCCCGGCCTCGGGCCCAGGCACGCCAGGCAGGTCTACGACGAGCTGGGGATCACGTCGGTGAGCGAGCTTCTGGACGCCCTTCACGACCAGCGGCTGCGCGCCCTGCGCAGCTGGGGCCAGCGCAGCGAGGAGAATCTCGCCCAGGCTATCCACGAGATGCAGGCCGGCGGCGGGCGCATCCACCTCGACGTCGCGCTTGGCCTCGCCCAGCAGCTCCTCGGCGAGCTATCGGCGATGCCATCGGTGCAGCGCTGCTCGTGCGCAGGCTCGCTGCGCCGAATGCGCGAGACCGTCGGAGACATCGATCTGCTCGCTACCTCCGGGCAGCCCGACAGCGTGATGCGAGAGTTCTGCTCATCACCCCGGGTCAGTCGGGTACTCGCGCACGGGAGCACCAAGTCCTCGGTGCTGACCACCAAAGGCGTCCAGGTCGACCTGCGGGTCGTTGAGCCAGCGTGCTGGGGCGCGGCGCTCCTGTATTTCACCGGGTCGAAGCCGCACAACATCCGCATCCGCGCCATCGCTGTGCGCGCCGGGCTCAAGCTGTCCGAGTATGGCCTGTTCGACGCCGAGACCGGCCAGCGGCTTGCCGCCGACACCGAGGAGGCTATCTACGCCCGCCTCGGCCTGCCGTGGATCGACCCGCTTCTGCGCGAGGACCGCGGCGAGATCGAGGCTGCGATCAAGGGCCAGCTTCCCCGCCTGGTATGCGGCCGCGACATCCGCGGTGATCTGCACACGCACACGAATCTGACCGACGGGGTCGCCACGCTGGAGCAGATGGTGGCCGCGGCCCGCGCTCGCGGCTACGCCTACCTCGCCATCACCGACCACGCGCCGCGGCTCTACATGGAGCGCATGACCACCGGCAAGATGCTCGCCCAGCGACGCCAGCTACGTGCTCTCGAGCAGGGCGCCGGGATCGCCCTGCTGCACGGCACAGAGCTGAACATCGCCCCGGACGGCTCGCTGGACTGGGATGACGAGTTCCTGTCCAGCTTCGACGTCGTCGTCGCATCAGTGCACTCGCACCTGCGTCAGTCCCGCGAGCAGATGACCGCCCGGCTGGTACGCGCCATCAGCAACCCCAACGTCGACATCATCGGTCATCCCACCACCCGGCTGCTCGGGCACCGGCCACCCATCGACGCTGACCTCGACGAGATCTTCGCGGCCGCGGCCCGCACGGGAACCGCCCTGGAGATCAACAGCTTCCCCGACCGACTGGACCTCAGCGATGAGCTCGTCCACAGGGCCCGGCACGCCGGTGTCAGGTTCGCGATCTCTACCGACGCTCACGCTGTCCCGCACCTGGACTACATGAAGTACGGCGTCGCTACCGCCGGGCGGGGCTGGACAGAGCGGGCGGACGTGATCAACACGTATCCCCCGGACGAACTCAGGTGCTTCCTGGCCGATGGCGGCCCGGCCAGAAGCCGGCCTGGCTAGCTACCAGTTCGGTTGTCCCGGCCCGGCGCCGCTGCGGTCTCCCGCTTCCAGGCGCGCCTAAGGCGCGGACATCCACGCGGCGATGGCCACCAATCGCGTACAAAAGGCCCGCGAGGCGATTTCCCTTCGCCGGCATTGTCCGGATCAGGTAGTGAGGGTCGCTATCAGGCCGTGGCCTTAAGCCTCTCAGCGTTCCCGCCGGCCTGGTAGCCGGGTCAGCCCCCGGTCAGGTCCCGCACGGTCCGGCTCCCCCGCTCGTCCCGCAGGCACTACCAATTCACAACATCCTGCCTGGTCACTGCCAGGGACCAAGGTCCTGCTCCCGGCGGACCTTGGTCCCGTCGGCACGGTCCGCGGTGGCGTCGCCGGGCCGTCATGCCAGCTCCGGCGCGCCGCAGGGGTGGCGGGCTGATCGAAGATGGCGCGCCGCAGGTCCGGACCGCCCGCCTGACCAGCAGTAACCCGTAACGGTTGCGGCTGTCGCGGGAGCGCGCGCCGCTACGCCGCTCTATTGAGAACACCAGGCGACGTATGTCGCCGATTACGGCATCCAGGTCACCGACGGCGTCGCCGATCAGGTACCTTGCCTGGTCACGTGGCCGGCTGATGGCCGACTGGAGACTGAGCCCGGCGCTAAACAGGCGGCTGACCGCCCGGTCAAGCGTCAGCACGATGCTATGGGCCTGCCCTGACAGCGCCGCCGCGCTGGCCCTGTCCCCGCGGCTGGGCAGCGGATGCGCGTAAGTGATGTCCTGGACGACGGCGAGGGTGAACCGGCTCGTTCCCGCAGCCGCCAGGCGGACGCTGATCCGGACCGGGAAAGTGCTGCCATGCCGACGCACACCGACACGATGCCGCCGGCCGAAGCGCGATGGTATGCCGACAGCAATGCGTCGGCGATACTTCGATCGCACCACACCGTGCTTGTCATGTCGGCGATGAGCGCGGCAGCCCCCTGGTTCATCAGCCTCAGCATCAGCTCGCGAGCTTGCCCGGCCGTGAGGGCATCAGCGCTCTCCGGAAACTGGACGACGGCCTGGCCGCCGATCCACGTGGCTGGCAGCTGGTCATCGGTCATGAGAAGGCCTTGGCATGTTGCGTATCTCCGCGCCGCCCCGGCGAGCCGGGCGGAGCGTCGGCATCTGGGCAAAGACTGCGCGCAGGCCGCTGGCCTGGCATCACGCGGTGCGCGTTTGCGAGGCCGACCGTCTCGCCCTGGATGTTGAGCCTACCTCTTAGCCTTCGAGTCCCGGCGCCCCGGCAACATCTCAGCCGCCCTTCTCGGATGGTCCGCGGCTACCGTGCGGCGAGGAACTTGACCGCGCTGGCCATGGTGGCCAGCTGCGGGTAGTCGTCCTCGTCGATCCGCTGTCCTGTCCGCTCGCTGAGGGTCTCGACGACCCTGAGGAAGTCCAGGGAGTCGAGCTCAAGCGCGTCTCGCAGGTCGGCGTCTGGCGCGAGCGAGCCCGGGTCCGTTTCTGGGGCGATCTGGCTGAGCGCTTCGGTGATGGCGCGGCGTGCCTGCTCTGGTGTCACAGCTCCTCCGGTCGTTGCAGCAGTTCGGACAGGGCGGCGAGATAGCGGGCACCGGTGTACCCGTCACTGGCCCGGTGGTCGGCGGAAAGAGTGGTGACCACGACCGGGCGCGCCCCGATCAGGCCGCCGACCGCGACCGGCCGCTCGATGATCTTGCCGATGCCGACGAGGGCAACCTGGGGCGGATAGATCACGCCGAAGACCGTCTCCACGCCTTGGTCGCCGAGGTTGGTCACGGTGATCGTCGCGTCGGTCAGCTCGGCGCGGCGCAGCCGCCCGCCGCGGGCCCGGGTGACGAGATCGCGCAGCTGGGTCATCAGCTCGGCAGGACGGAGGTCGGCGGCGGCGTGGATGGCCGGGGTCACCAGGCCCCCGCCGCGCAGGGAGATCGCCACGCCGAGGTGTACGGCCGCGCCTGGGGTGAAGTGATCGTCCTCCCAGTAGCCGTTGAGCTGCGGGATCTGGCGGGCGGCCAGCGCGGCGGCCTTGAGCAGCAGTGCCGCGGGCACCAGCCGCTCGGTAACTTCGAGTTCCCGGTTGCGCTGGTGCAGCCAGTCCATCGCGCTGGCCATGTCGACGGTGTTGCTGAGGTAATAATGCGGTACCTCCCGCTTGGACCGGGCCATCAGCCGCCCGATCGCCTGCCGCATCGCCTGTACCCGCTCCCCGGCCGGTGCGCGGGTGGCCGGCTGGGGCGCTGCCGGCCGGGTCGGCGGTCCGCCCGCAGCTGCGGGCGTGACCGCGGCTTCTTCCGCCACCGCCTGCTGCGGCAATTGGCGCGCCGCCGACAAGGCTCGCCGCACATCGGCTTCCCGGACTGCGCCGTCGGGGCCGGAGCCGGTGAGCGCGGCCACGTCGATGCTGAGTTCGGCGGCGACACGGCGCGCCAGGGGCGTCACCGGCTGCCGCGCGGCCACGGTTCCGGCGGCCGGCTGCGGTGGCCGTATTACCGGCTTCGTCGCGGGTGCCCGAGCCGCTGCCTCTCGCTGCACGTCTGCACGCGTGACCGCGCCTCCTGGCCCGGTACCAGTCAGGGCGGCAAGATCGACTCCGAGCTGCCGGGCTAGATGCCGCACCGGCGGCGACGCGGTCCCCGGCAGCGCTTCCCCGGCGGCCACGGGCTGCCGCCGCTGCCTCGTGCGCGCTGCGGACTTGCGGGGCGGCCGCTTCCGGGCTGGCTGCGCCTCAGGCTGGGCCGCGGCGCGCGCGCCCTCCCCCCCGGGCTCGGCGATCGTCGCCAGCACCGTTCCGACGGGGACCGTCTCACCAATGCCGACGACCAGCCGGTCGATTGTCCCGGTGTGGAACGACTCGACCTCGATCGCGGATTTCGCGGTGTCCACGACCGCGATAGCGTCACCCCTGCGAACCTGGTCGCCGGGCTTGACCAGCCACTCCAGCAGCGTTCCTTCGTCCATGTCGGCCCCGAGCACCGGCATCAGGAACTCGGCCACCTCATCCCACCGCCCGGCGCGCGGCGGCAGCGATCCCGCCTGCCTGCGGGAGCGCTGCCTCTTCCAGGTGCCGCGCGTACGGCACCGGGACCTCGGCGCTGCACACTCGTTCCACCGGGGCGTCGAGATCGTAGAACGCCTGCTCGGTGATCCGCGCGCTGACCTCGGCGGACAGGCTACCCGACCGCCAGCCCTCGTCCACGATCACTGCCCGGTGCGTCCGGCGCACCGAGGCCATGATCGTCGCGTCATCCAGCGGCCGCAGCGTGCGCAAGTCGATCACCTCCGCGTCGATCCCGTCGGCGGCCAGCTCCCCGGCCGCCGCCAGCGCCTTGCCGAGCGTTCCCCCGTAGGTCAGGAGCGTCAGATCGCCGCCCGGCCGCCGGATCGCGGCGGCACTGATATCCACGGCGCCCGCGTCCGGCGCGAGCGTGCCCTGCATGTTGTAGAGCGAGCCGTGCTCGAAGATCAGCACCGGGTCCGGGTCCTGCAGCGCGGTCCACAGCATCCCGCGGGCATCTTCCAGCGTGGCGGGGGCGAGCACCTTGATGCCGGGAATGTGGGTGTACCAGCCTTCCAGGCTGTGCGAGTGCTGAGCGGCGACCTGCCGGCCCGCCCCGGTTGCCATCCGGATGACCAGCGGCACGCTGCACTGGCCGCCGGACATGTGCAGCAGCGTGGCGGCATTGTTCATGATCTGGTCGAGCGCGAGCAGGCTGAAGTTGACCGTCATGATCTCGACGATCGGCCGCATGCCGCCCATCGCGGCACCGATGCCGGCACCCACGAACGCCGATTCCGACAACGGGGTATCCCTGATGCGCTCCGGGCCGAATTCCTCCAGCAGGCCGAGGCTGACCGCGAAGCAGCCGCCGTACCGGCCGACGTCCTCGCCCATCAGGAAGACCCGGTCGTCGCGCTGCAGCGCCTCGCGGATCGCCGCGCGCATCGCCTCGCGGTAGCTGATCTTCACCGGCCCAGCCTGGCTCGCCTGCCCGGCAGAACTCGCCGACCCGGTCGTCCTGGCTCGCCTCGCCTCGCGCCCGTTCTGCGCTGCTTGCGTGCTCATGATGGCTCCGGGCTGTAGACGAACTTCGTGAGGTCCTCGACCGGCTCCTCGGGCGCCGCCCGCGCCGCGGCGATTGACTCCTCGATCTGCGCGGCCAGCTTCTCGCCGTCCGAGGCGAGCTCGTCATCGGAGAGCTCGCCGGCCTCCCGCATCCGGCGGGCCAGGCTGTCGAGCGGGTCGCGGCCGCGCCAGGCTTCCACCTCTGCCTTGTCGCGGTAGCGGTCCGGGTCATACATCGAGTGGGCGCGGAACCGGTAGGTGCGCAGCTCGAGGAAGTGCGGCCGGCCGCCCGCGCGTACCGCCTCGGCCGCGCGCCGGGCGGCCTGCTCGACCGCGAGCACGTCCATCCCGTCCACCGGCCAGGCCGTCATCCCGTAGCTCTCGGCGCGCAGCGCCAGGTCGGCCTGAGCGTGCTCACGCTCCAGCGCCGTGCCCATCGCGTAACGGTTGTTCTCGCAGCAGAACAACACCGGCAGGTCCCAGAGCGCGGCCAGGTTCATGCACTCGTGGAACTCGCCCTCGGCGACCGCCCCGTCGCCGAAGAAGCACGCGGTGACACGCTGGCCGCCGCGCATCTTGTCGGCCAGCGCCAGCCCGGTCGCCAGCGGAAGCCCGCCGCCGACGATAGCGTTGCCGCCGTAGAACCGCCGCCCGGTGTCGAACAGGTGCATGGAGCCGCCCCGGCCCCGGCTGCACCCGCTCGCCTTGCCGTACATCTCGGCCATGACGGCCTCCATCGGGATGCCGCGTACCAGGGCGTGGCCATGCTCCCGGTAGGTGGACACGATGTTGTCGTCCGCGGTGAGCGCCTGATTGACGCCGACCGCGACGGCCTCCTCCCCGATGTACAGGTGGACGAAGCCGCGTATCTCCCCGGCGCTGTAGAGCTCGACGCACTTTTCCTCGAACCGGCGGATCAGCAGCATCTGGCGCAGCAGCTCGTGCCGGTGCGCCGCCGCGGGCAGCGGGTCCTGGCGCTCGGGCCTGGTCATGGTGATCCCTCCAGGGTGGACACATCGCCCGTATCCAGGCCCAGTTCCCTCGCCTTGAGCAGGCGGCGCATCACCTTCCCGCTGCGGGTCAGCGGCAGATGCTGGTCGAACTCGATCTCCCTGGGCGCGACCGCGCCGAGCCTGCGCCTGGCGAATGCCATCAGCTGCCGGCGCAGTTCCTCGCTGGGCTCCCGGTCCGGCTTCAGCTCCACGAATGCCTTGACGATCTCGCCCGCGACGGGGTCCGGCTTGCCGATCACGCCGGCCTGGGCGACCGCCGGGTGCTCCATCAGCAGGCTCTCCACCTCGAACGGGCCGACGAGGTGCCCCGCGGACTTGATCACGTCGTCGGCGCGGGCGATGAACCAGTAGTAGCCATCGGAGTCGCGGCGGGCCACGTCACCGGTGAGGTACCAGCCGCCGGCGAAAGCCTCGGCGTAGCGCCGGTCGTCATGCAGGTAGCCGCGGAACATCGACGGCCAGCCGGGCCGCAGCGCCAACTCGCCCTCGGCGCCCGGCTTGGTGATCTCGCGGACCCTGCCGCGGGCCACCTTCGCCCGGCCGTCCTGGCCGCGTTCCAGCAGCCCGGCCGTGACACCGGGCAGCGGGCGGCCCATCGACCCTGGCCTGATATCCATCGACGCGAAATTGCTGATCATGATCGCGCCGGTCTCGGTCTGCCACCAGTTGTCATGGATGGGCAGCCCGAGGGCCTGCTGACCCCACACGACGGCTTCCGGGTTGAGTGGCTCGCCCACGCTGGCGATGAACCGCAAAGCGGACAAGTCATGAGATGCGGCGAGCTCAGGGCCGTAGCGCATCAGCATCCGGATCGCCGTGGGCGCGGTGTACCACACGCTCACCTTGTTCTCGGCCAGCAGCCCGTACCAGCGCCTGGCGTCGAACTCCGCAGCGTCGGTGAGCAGGGTCAGGCCGTGGGTGAGGGGGGCGATGATCCCGTAGGAGGTACCAGTGACCCAGCCCGGATCGGCGGTGCACCAGAACACGTCGCCGGGCCGCAGGTCGAGCGCGAACGCCGCGGTCGCATGGTGCGCGACCACGGCCTCGTGCACGTGGATGGCGCCCTTCGGCTTGCCCGTGGTGCCGCTGGTGAAGTGCAGCAGCGCCATCTCTTCCGGGTCGGTCGCCGGAATCTCGAACTGATCACCAGCGGCCGCCATCGAGCCCGCCAGGCTGATCGTCTTGTCATCCGGCGGCTTGCCGGCGATCAGCACGTGCTCAAGCGCCGGCAGCGCATCGCGCAGCGGCGCGATCTTGCGCTGATACTGCTCGGCGCTGGTCACCAGTACCTTCGCATCACCGATCCGCAGCCGCTCCCGGATCGGCTCCGGCCCGAAAGCAGGGAACAGCGGAGAGAAGACGCTAGCGTTCTTCAGCGTCCCCAGCGCGGCCACGTACAGCTCCGGGACGCGAGGCAGCAGCGAGAAAACCCGCTCGCCCCGGCCAACGCCCAGGGACACCAGCACGCTGGCGAAGCGGCTCGTCTCGCGGGCCAGGCCGGCGTACGTGATGTCCGTGACAGTGCCATCCCTGGCCACGCACCTCAGCGCCACCGCATCCCGGCGCGGCCCGGCGGCGTGCCGGTCCACCGCCTCATGAGCGATATTCAGCCCCCGCCCCCCGGGCAGGCCATCGAGACCGGCGCGCGCCCGGTCCCAGGAGAACTCCCGGACGGCCGCGTCATAGTCAGCGAGAGTGAATCCCGAGTCCCGGCCTGCGTTCTTGCGGATCGGCTCCCAGTCCAAGATGAACCCCCCGTCGACTGGCCTGATGCCGGTCTACAAAACGCTGGCCACGGCAGGTAGAGACGAAAGTCCCGACCGCAGGTCCCCAGACCGCCAGCAGCCCGCCCGCCCAGCAAGAGGACCCGGCGGCGATGCCACGGCAGTCGTGCTGGCTTGACTGGGTTCCTCCACAAGTTCCCGCTGACGCAGTGCCGTTCATCATGACGATCCGGCCTCCGGATCTGGTCGGCACCTCGGAGCCCCAGGCCAGGGCAGCAGCGGAAGTGAAGGCACAGACCCGCCGTGATCGCGACTCCGGCTTCCGCCATCTTCCAGGCCTGCTGGCGTGCTCCAGCCAGAATCCGCGGCGCCGAAGCCGGGCCAGCTCGCCGTACGAGGTGATCATAGGTTTCTCCGGTCTGGAGCTAGGCAGCCTAATGATCCGCTCAGCTGCCGCTAGATGACGCCAGTGCCGATCGCGACACCCGCGCCGGCGAGGACCAGACCTCCGAGCAGTGACTGCGCCGACGTCGAGCTAGGGACCTAGAAGCCCGTGGGCTCGGTCTCGAGTTCGGGTTCTCGGGGGCGGCCCTCGTGGTGGAGGGGGCGCAGCGGCGTGGTCTGCTCGAGCCAGACGAGGGCGTCGTAGCGCTGTCCGATGCAGGTGGGGACGTAGTTACCGGCTTCGTGCTGGGGGTCGTAGACGACGCCGATCGCCCGGTGCCCCATCCACGCCGAGAGCCAGGCTCCGGAGCCAGCGTTGCTGAACACCAGGACCGCGGGACGGCCAAGCGTGTGATGGAGCAGCTCCTCGTGGCTGCCGGCGCGGGCCTCGGGCACCGGGAATGCCTGCTCGGGCGTGCCCCAGGAGCTAGCGGCGAGTACCGACCCGCGGTGGCCCGCGAAACCGACTAGCGCGACGCTGCCGGCGGCGTGCCGCTCCCGGACGAGCTGGCCGACGCTGACCAGGCCGTGGCGGGCCATGTCGGTGGCGCGGGCGTCACCGACATGGGTGTTGTGCTCCCAGACAAGCCCGCGGGACCCAGGCCCGAGGTGGCGGGCGATCCGGTCGATCGTGTCGGCCATGTGATGGTCGCGGATGTTCCAGGACTGACGGTCGCCGACCATCATGGTCCGGTAGTAGCGCTCGGCGTTGGCGGCGACCTCAGCGTTCTGCGCCGCGTCGAACGCGTCCTCGGTCTGATCGCGGGTACGGCGTCGCGCCTCTGCCAGCAGGGCAACCACGTCGGACTCACAGGACGCGGGCACCAGCCGGGTGCTCCACGCGTACCTGTGCGGGTCCTCACCGTAGGGAAGGAAGCACTGCCAGGCGCGCAGCGCCGCGGGCATCGCATCGGGCGCGTGGGCTTCAAGCCAGGTCATGATCTGCCACAGTGAATCCCACAGGGAGTACACATCCAGGCCGTAGAACCCGGTGCGCTGCCGGTCGGGACGGGCGAGGTTGTACTGGCGCAGCCAGGTCAGGAACTCGGCGACCTCCTGGTTGGCCCACATCCAGGTCGGCCAGCGCTCGAACCGGGCGAGCACGCCGGAGGCATCGAGGTCCTGGTCGGCGTGTCCGCGCACCCAGCGGTTGATGCGCCAGCAGTCCGGCCAGTCACCCTCCACGCCGACCCAGCTGAAGCCGTGCTCCTCGATCAGACGCCGGCTCAGCTCGGCCCGCCAACGGTAGTACTCGTGCGTTCCGTGCGAGGCTTCCCCGATGCAGACCAGGCGAGCGGCGCTGACCTGGCCGATCACGGGGTCGAGGTCGCCGGCGGTGGTCAGCGGGAGGGCCAGCGACCGGATCTGCCGGCCGCGGGCAGCGCCGTCCGGGGTGCGCTCGGGCGCCATCATCGGGGTGCCTTTGCGGCCAGGGCGACGTCGGCGGCGGGCAGGTACCGGGTGAACCAGTCGCAGGCCAGGATGGCCGCCTCGGCGAGGGTGCCGGGTTCCTCGAACAAGTGCGTGGCACCGGCGACGACCGCCAGCTCGCTCGGGCAGCGCAGCTGCGCCTGCGCCTGCCGGTTCAGCTGCAGCACCGCAGTGTCGGCACTGCCGACGATCACCAGCATGGGTGCCCGCACAAGGCCCAGCCGCGGCCCGGCGAGGTCCGGCCGGCCGCCGCGCGACACTACGGCGGTGACTGGCGCACCGGGCTCCGCCGCTGCCCACAGAGCAGCCCCGGCTCCCGTACTAGCACCGAAGTAGCCGAGCCGGCAGATGTCGGTGCCGGGCCTGCCCGCCAGCCATCGGGTGGCGGCGGTGAGCCGGGTCGCCAGCATCCGGATGTCGAAGACGCTGGCGCGATCACGTTCCTCCTCCACGCTGAGCAGGTCGAGCAGCAGCGTGCCCAGACCCGCCCGGTGCAATACCTCGGCGACGAAGCGGTTCCGCGGACTGTGCCGGCTGCTGCCGCTGCCGTGAGCGAAAACCACCACGCCGGCGGCCCCGTCCGGGAGGTGCAGGTGGCCTGCGAGGGCCAGCACGCCGGCCGGGATCTCGACGTCGGCGTCCACGCAATCGGCGGGCGCCTGGACGGCCGCGCGCCGCTGCATCCGCCGTTCGGCCGCGTCGAGCAGGGCAACTACCTCATCCTCGCTCGTCGCAGAGAAGTCCCGGTAGTGGGCGCCAACCGCCACGAACCTGGCGGGTACCGAAACGCACACGACGGTGTCCGCTTCCGGCAGGTACTCCACCGTCTGAGCCGGGGCGACCGGCACCGCCACGATGACCCGTACAGCGCCGAGCCGCCGGGCCACCAGGCACGCCGCCCGCGCGGTCGACCCGGTCGCCAGCCCGTCATCCACGATGATGGCAGTGCGGCCATCCAGGTCGATGCGCCGCCTGCCACGCCGCAGGCGCGCGACCCGCGCCTGGAGCGCTGCCCGCTCACGACGCTCGACAATGCCCAGCTCGGCCTCCGTAATCCGGGCCCGCGCGAGCACCTCGGGGTCCAGGAGCCGCACTCCGCCCTCGCCGATGGCACCCATCGCCAGCTCGGGCTGGAACGGGACCCCCAGCTTCCGCACGACGATGACATCCAGCGGCGCGTCAAGCGCCTCCGCCACCTCAAACGCCACCGGCACGCCACCACGCGGCAAGCCAAGGACCACCGCATCCGGGCCCCGCACAGACTCCAGCTCCCGCGCCAGCCGCCGGCCGGCGTCAGCCCGATCAGCGAACACGACCATTGCCCCCATCTCCCCGGCACCCGAGCAGAACGACCCGCCACGAAGGGTCCAGGCGACCTGGCCCCCTCCCAGCGATCACCAGCGAGCCTTCAGCGCACTGTGACCCGGTAGGGCGCTCCAGGCAAGGGACTAACGTCGCAGGCGGACAGGCCGTTCGCCCCAGCCCGGGCCGGGCAGCTTCTTCCTGGCGCCGACGACAGGTTCCAGCCGCCGCGCCGAGTTCCGGCAGCGACCGGAACCGCGGCGGCCGCTACTCTGCGGCACCGCTACGCGCGCTCCAGCCGGCGCCGAGCAGCAACCGCATCCAGGTCCGCCTGCTGGGGGAGCCCGTGGACGACTCGGACATAGCTGGGGCCATCGCCCACGTTGTGGAGTGGAACACCCAGATCCCCGACGGCACGGTCCATGCCCGGGTGGAGCGTGGCTGGGTGCGGCTGGACGGGAAAGTCGAATTCGGCTTCCAGCGGCGTGGGGTTGAGCGGATGGTCCGCCATTTCCGGGGCGTGGCGGCAGTCACGAACGACATCGACGTCACTCCGGCGGTCAGCATAGACCGGGTCGAGGCGGCGATCGAGGGCGCCTTCAGGCGCGCGGCCGAGGTCGACGCGCGCCATATCAGGGTCGAGGTGTCCGATCACACCGCCGACCTGTACGGAAACGTTCACTCGCTGACCGAGGCGGCGGGGGCCGCGGCCCCCGCCGCAGCCGCGCCGGGCGCAGCCAGGGCGGATAGCCACCTGGTGGTTGTCCCCTAGCACCGGATCGCTGATCGTCTGGGGGTGAGATCTTGATGCCGCAGCCTGCGGGTGACCGTGAGCGTGCGATCGTGGTGGGCGTGGGCGGGCCGGTGCCCTCGCAGGCCGTGCTGGCCTGGGCGGGCCCGGCTCACCGGTGCGGTGGTGCAGGCGGGTCATCGCCTGGCGAACGCAGCCTGCGAGGCCGCCGAACCGTCTGCATCTGCTGCGATGGGACCCGGAATGTGGTCGGCGGGTGGCCGCCAGTGCCCGCGGAACAGCCTCACCCGGCCTCGCGCCTACGCGGCAGCCTGCGAGCTGACTGATCAAAGCAGCCGGGAGCCCTCAGGGGTTTGCGTACCTGCCGCGGGGAAATGGAACAGGTGTGGGGCAAGCTGGGCGGCAGGCGCGCAAGATCGTCGTGGACCGCTCGGAGGGGTTCGGCGAGCGACTGCTGGGCGCGGTGCTGGACCGGGCTCACGAGATCCCGCCGCAGCTGATCGCCCCGCTGGTCGCCGAGGAGGCAGCCAGGATCGGGGGCCGGGACGTCTGCATCCTCTTGCAGGACTATGGCCAGCGGATGCTGCGGCCGCTTCCGGGCAGAGGGCTTATGGCCCCGGAGCCCGCGGGGATTGACGGCTCCATCGCCGGCCAGGCTTTCCTGCGCATGACCGTGGTCGAGCAGCCACTGGCCGACGGCACGCGGTTGCACCTGCCGCTGCTGGACGGCTGCGACGAGGTAGGGGTGCTGGTCCTCACTCTTGACGCCGTCGATGATGATGACCGGCGGCTGCTGCTGCGGCTGGCCGACCTGGTCGCAGGCTTGCTGGTCACCAAGAACAATTACACCGACCAGTTCATACAGGCCCGCCGCGCCGCGCCGCTGAGCCTGGCCGCCGAAATCCAGTGGGCGCTGCTGCCCCCGCTGGCGATGACTACCCCGCAGGTCGAGGTGGCCGGGATCCTCGAGCCTGCTTATGACGTCGCTGGTGACAGCTTCGACTACGCGATCAACGACAGCATGGTGCACGTGGCCGTGATCGACGCGATGGGTCATGGGCTGAACGCGGCCATGCTGGCGAGTCTGGCTATCGGCGCATACCGCCATGCCCGGCGGTCCCGCGTCGGCCTTGCCGAGATGTACGGGCTTATGGATGCCGCCATCAACGGCCAGTTCGGGCCAGGCCAGTTCGTCACGGCGCAGGTAATGAGCCTGGACATCGCCACGGGCCTGCTGCGGTGGGTTAACGCAGGTCACCCCGCCGCGCTGCTGATCCGTGACCACCGGGTTGTCCGGGCGCTGGAGGGCCCAGGAACGCTGCCGGCCGGCTGCGGCGGGGCCGTCCCGCAAGTCAGCGAGCAGGTACTCCAGCGCGGCGACCGGGTGCTGTTGTTCACCGACGGAGTGATCGAGGAGCACAAGCCCGGCGGGGAACTGTTCGGTGAACAGCGCCTGCTCGAATTCACAGAACGGGCCGACCAAGCGTGTGCAAGCGTGCAGGAAGTGGTTCGCGCTCTCTCCCACTCCCTGCTGCAGGCACGAGGCGGGCTGACCACCGATGACGCGGCCCTCTTCCTGATGGAATGGCGCGGCGGCTCCGCCGACACCTGCGGCAGCGCCTAGCTGCGGTCACCGGACTGACGTGGGGAACCCTGGTCCCGCACCGCGGCGCGCTAGGCCAGCCGGGGCGCGGGCTGGGGCTTGGATTAAGGCGCGGCAGGGCGGCCTGGTAGGCGACGGTGACAGCGGTGTCCTCAACGCTCTCGCAGATTGCGTTGGCTCTGGGTGCCTGGAGCGGGCTGGCCAGCCCAACCAGGCAGCCCGGCCAGGCCGGATCCAGTAATCGAGCCCCACAAGATCACACAGCTAAGAGTGATCAGCTAAGAGTGATCACCGCGCCCCCGCCATCCTGACGGCGGTTTCCAAGTTGCCCGCCTTGACGCCCTGACGTCCGTGACACGCTGGGCATCCTGGGCGTGGCCGCCGGGGCCAGGATCCTGCTACTGGCTGTGCCGCCTGGTGCTCGACCGTGGGCGCCTGGCCGCCTAGACATCGGAATGGGCGCTGACCGGCCCTGGGTGGACGACTCGCCTCTGACGGCGGTCGGCTGCGGGTAGGTACCTGGCGTGATCTCGGGACTGGAGACGCTGCGCGGATACCAGCGGGCCTGGCTGCGTAGCGATCTTGTCGCTGGGGTGACGGTCGCCGCCTACCTGTATACCGCAGGTCATGGCTTACGCCACGGTGGCGGGCCTGCCCCCGGTCGCCGGCCTGTGGGCGGCCCTGCCCGCGCTGGCGGCCTACGCGGTCCTCGGCTCGTCTCGGCTGCTGTCGATGGGGCCCGAGGCGACGACCGCGCTGATGACGGCCATCGCCATCGGGCCGCTCGCGGCCGGCCATCCGGCCCGGTATGCCGCGCTGGCCGCGGCGCTGGCCCTGCTGGTCGGCCTGATGGGACTGGCCGCCTCGGCGCTGCGGCTAGGCTTCGTGGCCGACCTGCTCTCGCGGCCGGTCCTGGTCGGCTACATGGCCGGCGTCGGCTTCATCATGATCGCCGATCAGCTGCGACGCGTGACCGGAGTGCCGGTGACCGGGCAGGAGTTCTTCGCCCAGCTCACCTCGTTCGCCCGCGGCATCGGCAGCTTCCAGGCCGCGCCCGCCGCCGTGGCCGCGGCGGTGCTGGCCTTCCTGCTGCTGCTGGGGACGCGCTGGCCGCACGCGCCCGGTCCGCTCCTGGCCGTGCTCCTGGCCACCGCCGTCGTGGCCGCGTTCGGCCTGGGCCGCCATGACGTGGGCGCGATCGGGCCTGTCCCTGCGGGGCTGCCCGCGCCGGCGCTGCCCCACGTCGGGCCGACGGTGCTGCGCGAGCTGCTGCTGCCGGCGTTCACCGTGCTCATCGTGGGGTTCAGCGACGACGTGCTGACCGCGCGGTCGTTCGCGGCGCCCGAAGAGCGGATCATCCCCAACCGCGAGCTGCTCGC
>Ga0208220_1000284_pt1 | contig 21083 bp, 25 predicted proteins | sample NGESurdeep092012_9_FD_184484 | JGI IMG/M metagenome (GOLD analysis project Ga0208220, IMG submission 184484) | Arctic peat soil microbial communities from Barrow, Alaska - NGEE Surface sample F53-1 deep-092012 (SPAdes) | ecosystem: Environmental > Terrestrial > Soil > Wetlands > Peat ...
AGCTACGACGACTTGCGCGATCTGTTCGCTTTTCTGAAAACGCTGCCGCCGGTATCCGGCAAGGTGCGCGACCACGATCTGCCGTTCCCGTTCAACATCCGCCTGGCGATGCGGGCCTGGGATGCGCTGTATTTCACTGAAGGCGAATTCAGACCCGACAGCCAGCAATCTCCGGCCTGGAATCGCGGCGCTTATCTGGTGCAGGGACCTGGGCATTGCACGGCATGCCACACACCGAAATCCTTTCTGGGCGGCGACAAGACCAGCTACAATCTGCGCGGCTTCAACCTACAAGGCTGGTTTGCGCCCGATATCACCGGCGATGCCGGCGAGGGGCTAGGCCAGTGGAGCGAGGCCGATATCACGAGCTATCTGAAGACCGGTCACAATCGGGTCACGGCTGCGACCGGACCGATGGCGGAGGAAGTCGTCAATTCCACCTCGCAATATGACGACGATGATCTCCGTGCGATTGCCACCTATCTGAAGTCGCTGCCGGGACAGCAAGCCGCGGCGCCGGCGCAGGCTGAGCAGTCGACGATGATTGCCGGCGAGGCCATCTACCGCGATCAATGCTCGGCCTGTCATGGTCTCGACGGACAGGGTGTGGCGATGCTGTTCCCGTCGCTGGTGCAATCCTCGCTGACTCACGCCAGCGACCCCGCGAGCGCCATCCGCCTCGTTCTGCGCGGCGCACGCAGCGTGGCCACCAAAGCAGAGCCGACCGCGCCCGGCATGCCGTCGTTTGGCTGGCAACTCGACGACGCGCAGGTCGCCGCGGTCCTGACCTATATACGTAATGCCTGGAAAACTGCGGCCGCGCCGGTCAGCCCGGATGTGGTCCGAAACGCGCGCGATCAGCTCAGCACCCGTTCCGATTAGACAGGGACGACTGCCCCTCAACCAGTCTTGGAAAAGCTGGAAGAACGCCATCCACGTCGGCCACTCGACCGGTGGCGGCGGAGTCACCCGCTATGTGGCACAACACGGCAACGGCCGTGTGGCAAAGGCCGTTCTGATCAGCGCGATTCCCCCCGTCATGGTAAAATCGAAAAAGAATCCGGGCGGCACGCCGATCGAGGTCTTCGACGGCTACCGCGCCGCTCTGGCCGCCAACCGCGCCCAGTTCTAGTCGTCCGTTAACAAGCCGGATTGAGCGCTGATCGGCTGATCAAGAGGCGCAAGACCTCGATCAGGAAGAGGCACAAAAGATCCCTCAGCCATGCGAGGATACGCCGGAAGTTGTGGCCGACGGCGGAGAGGATGGCGTTGGCGGCGTCGCCGGCGCGACCTTTAAGATAGCAGCGGCCGAGGTGACCTTCCGCCTTGAGATGGCCGATCACCGGCTCGATGGCGGAGCGACGCCGCAACTCGCGCTTGATGACGCCGAACACGCCGCGCTTCTGGCCGGAGATGAAGATGCGGCGCGGGTTGTCCGTGTCGTGACCGCGGTAACCCTTGTCGACGTAGCCGCGTTCGATCTCGCAGCCGGTGAGTTTTTGGGTGTCTTCGATGACGGCCTTGAGGGTATGTCCATCGTATGGGTTGCCGGGCAGCGCCTTGGCGTGCAGCACGAACTGACCGCCGGGGGCGCGGGCGTTGGTGGTGACGATGGAGACCTTGACGCCGAACTCGTAAGGCGCGCTGGCCTTGCCCTTGCCGATGCACTCGGTCTCCGGGGCATGGAAGGAATAGAGCTTCCAGCCGCGCTGGCGCTGTTGTTGGCCTCTGATCTGGGAGGCGTGCGCCAGCGGGAGCGCAAACGCCGCCTCGATGTCCTCATGGCCGGCGATCTTGCGGCCGATGTCACGGATCAGCCGGCCAAGCCTTGTGCGCAGGATGCGCAACTCGCGACGGTGGCGGTTGAACTGCTTGGCATGGGCGTAGCGTCCCGCCATCATCGCCGCGCGCTTGGCGATGCGGAGGTAGGATTGCCGCAGCTGCACGCCTTGCCTGGTGGCCAGGCGGTTGAGGCCTTTGATCGCCGCGTGCAGCAGCTTGGCGTCGGTCGGGAAGCTGATGTTCTTGGGCTGCACCGTGGTGTCGATCGTGACCCGCTTGAGGTCCTTGCTGCGCAGCGCCCCGCTCGCGTGTGCCACCCGCAGGCTCTCGGCCAGAAGCAGTTCCAACTTGTCGCCGAGCCGCTTCCGCCAATGGCTCAGGTCGGAGCGTTCATGTGGGAACTCATGCTGGAAAAACTCCTCCCCGGTGAAGAACTGGAAATAGGGGTCATAGACCCAGCGTTCGCACACGGCTTCGTCGGACAGCCCGTAAATATGCTTGAGCAACAGCAGACCAATCGCAAACCGCGTCGGGATCCCGGGCCGGCCCTTGTCGCTGTAGAGCGGGGCGATCTCACCGTCGATAAAATCCCAGTCGATCTGGCCGGCGAGCTGCGCCAGTTCGTGCCTGAGGTTGATGATCTGGTCCAGCCGCGCTCGGAACAGATCGCCTGATCTCGTTGTCTCGGGCTTCTTCGGTCGCATCGTTCTCCTCCGATGCGGCAACAGAATCATGCTTCGCCAAAAAGGGGAATCTCAAAAATGAAATCGCAAGGTTCTGCGCCCGAAGCCCACAAAACCCTGCAATCTCAAAACCGCCCATCCGCCGGAAATAGACTCTCCGTCAACGCCTTAACCGTTGTTCACGGACGACAGTTCTACATCGACGTTCCGGCACGTCCCTTCTACGGCTTTAATCGCCCTGGTGCGAAAGTTTCGCAGGGGTCCATCAACAACTGGTGGCGTCAAGGCATGATCGGCGGGGCCAAGGCCCATTACGACTGCATCAAGGTGTTCTCCGAAACCGACCACACCGAAGATCTCAAAAAGATTACCGCGCCCCATGATCTAGCCGCCTGCCAAAGGCGCGACCGACGTCTTGCCGATAGATCGCCCAGCCTTCCCATTCTGGACACGATACATCCCGGATCATCGAGTATTACTCGCAAATATCCCTTGCGTGGCCTGATCGGCGCAAATCGCAACAGTTATTCCGCCGCTGCAAGTTTCGTTGGGCCGTGCGCTACTTCGCTGATCGCCGACATCACCTGATCTGTGGCCGTCTGCTGGACCATGTGGCCGTTTCCAGGAAACCGATGAAACCTGCTCTGGGAGATGTCGGAATGCAGCCTGGCTGACTGCGTGTCGATGTCGACCACCCTATCTTGCTCACCCGCAATGATGACGACCGGCATCTTCAAATCGGCGTATTGATCCCGAAAGTGAAAAGCGCCCGGAATCATCAGCGCCGATTCCGCGGCGGATGCCCGGATCTGCGAAGGACGAAGTGCCATTTCCTTTGGAAATGCTTCGAACTTCTTAGGTACCGATCGTGGACCAAATATTTTCGCCATAATCAGCGGCCATATCGCTCGGCTGATCAGCGGCGACAAGGTATGGCTAAGGATATCGCCGATGAGCGGCAAGGTCGGTGCGGCCATCGCCACGACGTCGGGCCGCACAGTCGGAAAATAATACCCTGAGGCGAGAACCAGTCCGCGGACCAAATCGGGATATTTCAGGGCCATCGCGACTGCGACCGATGCGCCCCATGAGTGACCCAGGACGATTGCATTTGAAACGCCGAGCCGCTCGAGTGCGCTCTTGATCAGGTCGGCCTGGGCATCCGGCGTCCAAACGACGTTGCGCGGCCGGTCGCTGTGGCCGAAGCCGGGCCGATCGAAGACGATAACCCTGTAGTCCTTGGCAGCAAGACCGATCAGACCGCTGGATTCGAAGTCCTGGATCATGCTTCCGTTGCCGTGCAAAAGAACCAACGGGTCACCGGCGCCTCGCTCAACGTAGTGAAGCCGAACGCCGTTGACATCTAGGAAGCGGCCGACAGGCGGATTGTCATGTTCCGCTTTCTTCGCAAGATGACGATTGACCAGGGCGATTGCGGCCAATGCTCCAATCGCAACCGCTGAGGCTACCACATAGGAAGGCGCTCTTGCGTTGCCACGTTGGCCTGGGACAGATCGGCGAAGGCGTCTAATAGAATGGGCTGCGGTCATGGATCACACCCGGGGGGTGCCTGCACGAAATCCGGATGATCCTGGGAAATGTTGCAGCGCAGAGTGAACCAGCGATACCCAAGTTCGTTCCGCCGCGTCTTATCCCGAGATTGGCCGATCGAGTTTTGTCGATGTTGCTGCAGGCAGGCCAAAACAGCGAAATCGTCCTGATTCGGTACTGGATGGCCCTACCCTGGACATTACTGACATAAGCGAACTGCATTGGGTGCCCCGTACCCGCCACTTCGAGCCGTGCGGCAAAAGCTAACAGAAGCTACGTCGGTACCTGCGTTGCGTATCTTCTGCAGTGTTCGAGATAGGCGACTTCATGGGTGCCGATAAGCGAAACAACACTCGACCAGAGCCACGATGGCGCGTCCAACGTTTTAGATCGGTGCCGCTCAAGTTCATTCGACCAGCTTTTTGCGGGTGGCTTTGTCCATTTGCCTAGCATGAGCCTTCCCGACGACGCCAGCAAGAAAACTGGCCGCTTTCATTGCGTCGGGAACGGTCAACTGCTCAATTTCAACCTTGAGATCCTGCGGCAGCAGTTCACGAATGAATACGGAGCGCTGGTCGATCTTGCTGGCGACCATGCGCTTACCTAAATGCGGCGACAGGTGCATGGCACCTTCAACCACACGTTCGGCCTGATCTTTGGGCATTTTCCTTCCGGCATAACGCGGTGCTGCGGCTGCGACCGCCTCCTTTACGTCCATCAAGGCTTGATCGCGCTTCTTGCCGGATCCTATTCCGAGCAGGACGGCGAATCGCAGCAAGCCGAGCGAACTGCAACCCTTCATCCAGTAGGCGGCGTCGAGTACCTCGACCGGAGCATCATCGTCCCGCGACCTCAATGATGTTGCGAGATGATGCAGGGGCGGCGTCTGAAACAATCCCGAGATGGCAACTGTTTCAGGCTTAGAGAGTCCCCAAAATTTCGAGCCCAGCGGAATCGTGGGTTTCGGGTTGTCGAGACGTTCGTTGGCCAAGTGTTTCCACGATCGCGCTACGGAGCGCTTCATAACGATCTGGATCGACTTCGGCGCATCATCGATGGCATCGGCGTCCTGCCGCAGGGCAGCTTGATAACCCTCGATGACCTGCTCGAGAATATGGGCCGTCGTCACCCCGGGAAGGTCTGAACCGCGCGAGGCAGTCGCCAGCGACAGCGCCAGACGTATGATGTCATGGGCAGGGTTGCCGATGACGGTCTGATCGAGATCCCGGATGTGGATGGCGACACGACCATCCACCCCGGCGACTGGTCCCAGATTACCGGCGTGGCAGTCTCCACAGATCCACACCGCCGGCCCCTCAGGCAACGTTCCGCGCTTTGTGCCTCAAGCCATTCATAAAATTTGACGGTACTGCCCCGGACGTAAGCGTGAGCGGAGCGAGCCATCTTGAGAGTTTGCCGAAGGCGAAGCGCCTCCGCGCGATCCGCCGGCCGAAGTGGTATTTGGGCAGCCATTGTGAAATTCGCCTGACGCTTAACCAGATCACCACACGATATCGATGATTCAAACACGAGAGAGCCGGGGCGCATGGCAGCCCCGGCTTTTACTCGTCAAAGTTCGTGTTCTGCCTCAACATTGACGACCGACTTTGCCAGCGTCGTCAGCGCCGCATCGGTGGCCTTTTCTTCCTTCAGCGTTGCTTCCAAAAGCGCCACCGCGTCGGGCATTGCCAATTCCTCCGCCCAAGTACGCAACGTGCCATAGCGGGACATTTCGTAGTGCTCTACGGCTTGTGCCGCGGCCAGCAGACCTGCATCAAGGGCCGGCATGCCTTTATAGTCGGTCATGATTTCCGCGCCCTCCTTGGTAATTCCCATGATGGCGTCGCAGGTCTTCGCCCGCACCGGCTTTCCAATAATCTTGAACACCTGCTGAAGACGCTTGACTTGACCGCGGGTCTCCTTTTCGTGTTTGACGAAGGCCGCTTTCAGGTCCTTCGAGTGGGCGGCTTTGGCCATCTTCGGCAGGGTCTTCAGGATCTTGTTTTCGGCGAAATAAACATCCTTGAGCGTATCGTGAAACAGATCGCTTAGAAGCTTGGGTTTTTTGGCCATTGGTCGCTCCATGAAATTTTAGATGATCATTTGCCCCGAAGGGGGGCGAACGAGCAACAAGCGTCCAACGCTTGATGTGTTCCGTCGCGTAACAGACAGGGTCATCTAAAAAAGCCCCCGTTGCGGAGCGGGGGATTTCCTTGGTGCTTAGCGCAGAAGCAAGATCAGGATGATAAGAGGAATAGGGATTCCGACCAGCCAGAGTAGAATGGGCATGCGACGTTCCTTTTCAGATGCGAAGTGACGTGACAATTCTCAACGGCGAACTTTGGATCCCCATGTACCATCCCGAAGGCCGCCGCCTTCGGTCGCGGCGAGGCTGGCGCAGAAGGCACCCACGAGTAACGACGCTGTCAGCCAAAATGCGAGTTGCGCGGTGGCCTTGCGAGCGGCATCGAGGTCGGTCTTGGCCTGGGTGACCACCTCGTTGACGCGCTTGTCAGCATCGGCCTGGCTAAGGCCGGTACGCGCCGCGACAACCTTCGAAACATAGGCGCGATCAGCGGGCTTGAATTCGCCGCCATTGCGGAAGCTCGAGCTAAATAGCCGCAACATTTCGCCGCGCGTCTCATTGCCATTACCGGTCAGCGACGCCGGGGTGTCGGGACGCAGCAGTGTATCGACATAGCCGTCCACCGGCCCGCTGCGGCTGGCTACCGTGGCTCCTTGGGATGGGCCGCCGCTGATCAAGCTGCCGGCAGGGGACGCCAATAAAACCGCGCCCAGCACCGAGGCCAGCGCCCAGGCGATAAATCCATGCGCGGTGTCGCGGAAATACACTTCATCGCTGTGCACACCGATCCATCGCGTTCGCAGCCGGCCGGCAAGGTAGCCGCCGATTGATGACGAAAGCATCGCGATCACGATCAGATAGAGTCCGGTACCGATCTTGAAGGTAGTCGCTGAAATGCCGGCACCCACCCATGGCGAAACCACGGAGAGCCCGAGCCCGACGCCGAATGCAAGCAGTACGAAGGTTAGCGCACAGGAAACTATGGCGCCGGCAATAACTGCAGCCCATGAAACGCCCGCAACGGATGGCTCTCCGGTGTCCACTCCCGGCTGGATGACGACTGTATCGATCATTGGCGCTCTCCCGTACCGTTTCGTAGCGAAATTATGTTCTAGTGTCGCAGTAACGAGCAGAGAAACTTATGGTTCCGCGATTGGAACGCGATTTATGTCTACTCTCTGAACCTCCTCCGAATTGGTGGACACCCGTAGTAGGCTCGGAGAGCCAGGAGGTGTCGGATGGAAGGACGTCACGTCGGTCGTTTACGGACGACTACAATCGGCGAGCGGGTGGTGGCTTCGAGTGGCCGCTCGATCGGATCGGTGGCCAAGGAACTTGGCCTGCGCGATTCCGTATTGCGGCGGTGGTGGAGCAAATTGGGGCCGGGCTGGAGCCGACGGCGGCGGCGCGGCGCCCCACAACGCAGGCGACGCTGCCGTCGGCGGACCACGCGGCGGAGATCGCTCGTCTGCAGCGAGAGAACGAGCGGCTGCGGATGGAGCGCGACATTTTAAAAAAGTCGATTGCGATCTTTGCTGGAGTTCCGAAATGAGATTTCGCTTCATCGAAGATCGCCGCGCCGACTATCCGGTGAGGATCATGTGCGACGTGCTCGGTGTCTCGCCGGCCGGCTATTATGCCTGGCGCGCGCGCCCGGAGAGCCAGCGAGCCGCCGCCAACCGTGACCTCGTTGACGACATCAAGCGGGTCCATCGCGACACCAGCGGACGCTATGGCAGCCCGCGCATCCATGCCGAGCTGAGGGCCCAAGGCTGTGGGGTGAGCCGTGGTCGCATCGAGCGATTGATGCGCTATCACGGTATCAGGGCTCGGTCCGACCATCCACAACGTGCTGGTATGGAGCCTTTGTCTCGTGGTGGCGGTGCGGTGTTTGCGGTCACGTATTTCATGTTTTCCGAACCCCCTAAGTGTCTCCGCATTCTGCATGCAGAAGGGAAGTCCGACTTTTAGCTAGATTAAAAGTCTAGGGAGATCAGCATCAGTGAGACCGTCGGTAGAGACTCGACAGATCTTCATTTAAGGAGCGGCAGAACGCTCCCCCCGACGGAAACCGACTCGTTGTCGGCCCCCTGGGGTGCAAAGTAGGAGGGGGTTAGGCGCTAGCGTGCCATTTCGTTGGCCGAGGCCAGAAACCGGAAAAATCAGCCTCGTTCGCCTTCCCCGCAATGTCCGGTTGTCACCTATAGCTTGCCTGAAGCAAACGCCTTTGGGTTAAAATGGTTTCGGATCGCACTCCGGGCAACTCACAAGACTGAGGAACGGTCGAGTAGAGCTGCGCTCAAGACGCGCCGGTTCTTTCGGCCGGCCCCCTTTGTTTCTCGGGGAACGACTTAGCCACGGGTGCGTTCGCTTGCTGAGGTAAGCTCAAATGGTTGAGAAGTGTGATCCCGCGCCAATCGACAAGAACGCCGCCGATCCCCAGCAGGCCGCTGGCGTCGACTGGAAAAAGCATGCGAAACTTGAGGCCGGTTTGATCGACACGTTCCCGGCGTCAGACCCGGTAAGCGCCCTACAGCCGGCAATCCAGGCACGACGGCGAGCAACGCGACGCGTCGCTCTGGGATAAGCTCAAGGCGATCTTTAAAATAGCTAGTAAACAGCGTGATTGCTTCACTGCTGCGGCTGCCACTACACCATCGGCGCGCTGGAAGTCTGATCAATAAAGATCAAGATAAATTTGAGAGACGCCCCGCGACGATTTTCTTGACGTGATCAAAATTGCACAGACTTTCTTTCACGGGCCCGGCAACCTGTCTCTGACTGACTCGAAGGTTGCATCTTGAACCGCGTGGATCGAAGCGAAGTTTCGACCCCAACCCTTTGAACTTCATTTGGGGCAATCGCAGGTGACTAGCCGCGAGGCTGGAGGACTATGTGCTCAAGGTCTTGATTGCCGAAGACGACCTGATGATCGCCGATCTGGCGGAAGAAATCCTCGTTGGCGCGCGGTACGAGGTTTGCGGAATCGCTCGCACGGTCGCCGAGGCGGTCGCCTTGGCGCAACATCACAAGCCTGACCTTGCCGTCCTCGACCTCCGCCTCGCCGACCGTGGTCTGGGCACCGATATCGCAGCCGAGTTGTTGCCGCTTGGCAGGATCGGCGTGCTTTATGCCACCGGCAACATATCGCAGGTCGTGTTGACAACCGCCGACGGTGACGCCTCCCTTTCCAAACCTTATCGCTCCTCCGACCTGCTGCGCAGCTTGGAAATTGTCGCGGAGATCGTCGCGACCGGAAAGGCGCTGCCGCCATTTCCAAAAGGCTTCCAGGTATTGCGTCCGGCAGCTACAGCACCCCCGGCAGTCGCCGCGTGAATGACGACGGCGCAAAAGTCCGTAAGCTTCTTCGCCAGCAGTCGGCGGTTGCCCGCTTTGGCAGTTTTGCCCTTCGCGAGAGCGATTTGTTGAAGGTCCTGACGGAGGCGGCGCGCGTCTGCGCCGAAAGCCTAAGCGTGCCTTTCGCCAAGGTGTGCCGCTACCGTGCCGCGGAGAACGACCTTCTCATCGAAGCAGGACACGGCTGGAAGGCGGGTGTCATCGGTACGATCGAAAGCGCCGATCCGAGTTCGCCGCAAGGCCGTGCGTTCGTCACCGGGGAGCCATCGATCTGCAATGATGTACGCAAGGACAACAATTTCGAGCTGCCTGGTTTCTATGCCGCGCATGGCATCGTCTCGACCGTCGACGTCGTCATCCATGCCAAGGACGATGCCACGCCGTATGGTGTGCTGGAGATCGACAATGACCGACAGCATGATTATGATCAACACGATATCGATTTTCTCACCGGCTTCGCCAATGTCCTGGCCGAAGCGGTCGCGACCTCTGCGCGTACGGCAAGCCTGCAAGATGCCATCACGCGGATGAAGGTTATGGTCCAAGACAAGGACCGGTTGCTGGACCAGAAGAAGGTCTTGGCCGAAGAGCTTCAGCATCGGGTGCGCAACAATCTGCAGCTCGTCTACGGGATGTTGAGCAAGCAATTGGACGACACCGCGGACAAGGCCGGACAGCGGGGTATCAAGGCGATCGCGCGCCGGGTTTCCACCCTGGCGCAAGTGTATGACCATTTGCTCGGTGCCGAGATGACGCGGACCATCGATTTCGGCAACTACGTGAAATCGCTGTGCCTCAACCTAGCAGAGATACAGGGAGCGCCGGAGGGCACCGTCACGCTGATGTGTGACAGTGAGCCGCTTATCCTCGATCTCGATGTAGTGACAGCACTGGGGATTGTTGTCGCGGAGGTGGTGACCAACAGTTATGACCACGCCTTCCCCGGCGGCAAGGGATCGATCACCGTGTCTGTACAGCGCGCCTTTGAAGACGTTGATACGATGACCATGACCGTCAGCGACGATGGCCAGGGATTTAAGGCCCAAACCGAGGGCAAGCGGCACGGGCTCGGCCTGATACGGCGCCTGGTTGAACAGGTCCGCGGCACCGCGACTGTCAATTCGGAAAATGGCACGGTGTGGACGATTAAGATCCCCAAACTCGCCGAAGCTCTGCCGGTTGCAACCATATCCAAGACGATTGGGGTTGCCGAGGAAGCGGCCTGAAGGACTACCGATCCGCGTATGTCTGGTTCACCGTACACCCATCCGACGCGCACCTCACTTTCACTCGGACTGGAGCCACGCATCCCGAGTTGCGTTGATCTCGCATTGTCCGCACGTAGGCAGGACCAACAATCTTCCTGATAGCTCAAATCGCAAAAAGGCCCGGCAGCCGCGGGGCTACCGGGCAGTCTGGGAGTAAAAGCCCAACGTGGGCCTCGGGCGGCGACGTGACGAGCAATGGTCGCTCAATGCTCACCCTCTCCGAGTCGGGTAATGACCGAGCGTAGAAAACGGGTAGCTCACGTTCGCGAAGGGCTTTGAAGAGACCGGGCGCGGCATATCGAGCATATCGCGTTCCTCATCAGGGAGGCGGGAGCGCAGCACTCTCAGTCACCATCAATCGCCGAGTCGCTGCTCAATATTGCTCGCTTTTGGGAGTTATATTGTCGCATCCATTAGTTCGGACAGGGATGTCCTTACTTTGTCGACAACCAGCGTTTCATCTCGGCGGCGACGCGCAGCCGCCCGGCTTCCCCGAGCGCGTCGCTTCGCCGCTGTCCCAACGGCATCTTGCGCGCTTCTGCGATCACTTCCGTCGCTCGGGCATCCCAATCATGGCTTTGGGCAGATTGGGCGGAAATTGATTTAGAAGGAGAGCCAATCATAATGCTTTCCTCGAATAGCGGAAGCGCCACGCGCCCGGTCGCCGGCGACTGCTTGACGATTCCGGTGGCGCTGACCAGCTTGGCCTTTAGATTTACGATTCGCTGGTCAATATTGCTCTGACTGGAAAATAAAGTCTGACGCGCATCCGATTCCAAAGATGCCGAGGAACCATCGGCGCAGAGGTCTATTGGTCTCAAGAATGATCGGGCCCAATCCTGCTCTTCCGAACGGCATTGCGCCAAATTTCGGGTAGGCAGCGTGGACTACGGTCACTAAGGCCATGGCGAGATCGGGCGAAGCGGCAACCTCAGTAACCCGCACGCTGAAAAGATGCTCTAGCGTCGTTCCCAGCCGATTTCTGAATGATTGGGAAGCTGGCAAGGCGCAGCGCGCGACGTATCGGCGGTCGCCACTTACAATCGAGGCACACGATGGGACACATCTATCATATTGACGACGACGTCCTCCACCAGTTTCAAGGACCGCAAGGCCGTCAAGTTGTCGGGACAAGTCATGTCTATACGATCCTCGCACTGCTGCCTGTAGAGGCGGACGGGCGCCCCCGGTACCGCATCAAGAGCAAGGACGAGAATTTCGAGCGGGTTGTGGCTGAGGACTTGCTGAGCCGTTCCAACTAGGCCGGCCGCCTTCCAATGCAATACGGAACCTATATTCTTGGAATGCTCGCGGCGGACCGCGCTTTCGTATCTGCCGCAGCTTCAGAAAGCGATGCCGCAAAATTCCACACGACGACGACGCCGATGATGTAGAAAATGTTCATTGTGTACTCCAGCGAGACACGCGCACTTTCAGCATGAAAGCACGGCGCTCCAACAGGAAACGTGCAGGGCTGCAAGTAAGTTCCATAACCCTCGGAAGCCATCGGCGGTAAAGGTGGTCAATTCTATACAGACTGTCATCGTCAATGGGCTCACCATCGACTTGAGCGAGTTACACCGCAGCAGCGGGCCGCTCCGCACTCTGTTTGACCGGCGTTTTGAGGAAGCCGTTATGTCCAAGGGCCAGCCAGGCGATAGAGCGCGGGGCAATCGATTGCTCGGCGCGATGGAGGATGCCAGCCTCTCGCGGATCGTGCCCCATCTAGAGTCGGTCGTGCTCAAGCTCGGTGACGTGGTTTGCGAAGCGGGCGGGGTTCTCAAACACGCTTATTTTCCGCAAGGCGCCGTGCTCTCGCTGCTCACCGTGCTGGAGAACGGCTCGGCCATCGAGACCGCGAATATCGGGCGCGAAGGCGCCTTCGGCCTGTTCGCGGCGATGTACAGCCGGGTTTCCTTCAACCGATGCCTCGTTCAATTCGAGGGCGGCATGGTTCGCTGCCCGATCGACTTTCTGCAATTGGAATTCGAGCATAGCGAGCACGTCCGCAATCTGTTTGTCAGCTATTCCGAGACGCTGCTGTCACAGGTTCAGCAGACCGTCGCCTGCAACGCGCTGCACTCAACCGAAGAGAGAATGTGCCGGTGGCTGCTGATGATGCATGATCGCGCCGGAGGCGAGGCGCTGCCGTACACGCACGAGTTCTTGTCGCACATGCTGGGCGCCAATCGCAAATCGGTGACACTTGCCGCGCAATCGCTGCAGACGGCTGGACTGATCAGTTATCAGCGGGGGAAGATTCGAGTCGTGGACCGCGCCGGCCTCGAACAGGCCTCGTGCGAGTGCTACGCCATCGTCAAGGAGCGGTTTGACGCCTTCTTGATGCCGCCCTCAACCGCGGTGCAGGGCGATACAAAGGGGCGACGCAAGGGTTAGCAAATGCCAACGCTGCGCGGAAGCGCCAGCGACCTGGTTCAATGCCGGGTTTCCAGCCGATCGACCAAGCTGGTGCAGGTCCGGGCCAGCTGCAGGAGATACGACTTCAGAGCGGGGCTGAGAGCATCGCTCGCCAATTGCGTCAGGTCGGACGCCAGGCGCAGACAGTCCAGATCATCCCTTAGCAATTGTTCTGATTTCGACATCGCGCACCGCCTTGAATCATCGATGCGCAGCGTTGCACGGTATCGCGTGTCCTGTCGGTGGCCTACGCCACACTCGAAAACAAAATGACACCCGTGCGAAGATCCTACAACGTACGGCGTTGTGGAATATGCTTGTAGAAAAAGCCCCGCGACGCAGCGGGGCTTTTCCGAAAGCTCTCGACTTCGGCTTCGCCGCGGCGCGATACTACCTGGTAGCATTCTCGGGATGTCCGGCAACCTTACGCAGCGCTCGGCGGAGCGGGTTGTTCATCCGCCGGATCAAGCCCGATTTCCAACGCAACCGCGAATTCGACTTGCTACGCGGCCTCGCTCCACTGCGCCTTCACATCCTTCGACGCCTTGTTGAGATGGACGTGCTGGTCGACATGGTCGACCCATCCCACGGGAATGAGGTGATGTTTCCCGTCGGGCGCATCGCCCTTTGTCAGCTTGATCTTGTCCTTGCCATCGAGATGATCGACATTGCCGACCTTTTGTCCATCCGAGGCGATCACGTCCATATGTTCCTTGATCTGAGATGCAGAGGTCATGAGTATTTACTCCCTATGTGATCTACTCGGAACGCACAATCGGACGAAAGGTTCATCAAAACTCTTGCGGCCTTGGCTAGTCCCCGCGCAGGGGTCGCTTCTTTGGGGCGGTTAATGGCGATCTGGCGCGGGAGGTCAGTGCGGCTGCGCCCGTACGAGAACATCAGCTCAGGTCAAGTGATGCCGGTCAAACGCGGAGCGTCGCAGTCCGCGCAAAACTGCGCTCGCCAGTAGCCACGGAAAAACGAGAGAACGAAACGATTGAGCATGACGCCTCCCTTTGGTTGGGCGCGCAATACTCTCAGTCACCGATAGCTGCCAGGAGATAGCTGCCGGGACGCGGTGATGATCCTCCATGACGTTTCGGGTTACGACTCCCTGGTCAATATAGCTCAATCTCACAGATTTAAAGCTTCCACCAACTAAGTCGGGCACACTTCGTCGAGGAACGCTTACGCGTATCCAACATTGACTCAGTTGGAGGTGGCCGATGCCGCATTATTATTTCGATATCAAAGACGGCCATGGGTTGGTGGACCCGTCGGGCCTCGACTGCGAAAACGATAACGACGCAATGGAGAAGGCGAGAGTGATCGCCATCGGCATTTCTCTCGACAAGCCCGCGGTTGATCCGAAGCGGCACATCGCCGTTATCAATGACGCGGGACAAGAGATCTCCAAAGTTGCTGTTTATTCCAAACCGTCGATGAGCACCCTGTAGGCGCTCGCAAGGGCGAATGCAGTTACGACCCAGATCAATGCGGTGAACAATGCGTAGTGGAACTTTTGTTCCACCAAGAAGTTATCCTCGGGCGGTGATTGACCGCCGACGATTTGGAGACGAAAATGTCGATAGGTACAATTGTTCTAATCATATTAGTCATCGCTTTGCTCGGTGGCTTCAGCGGAATCGGCGGTGGCCCGTTCTATGGCACTGGCTATTACGGTGGCGGCGGCCTCGGGTTGGTGGTGATCATTCTCATAGTCCTATTGCTAATGGGTCGACTGTAATAATTTCAAAGGAAAGGCCAGCGCTATCGTTAGTGGCATCGCTAGCTATTTGCACCGTTGGCCGCCGTTGCGCACGTCAAAATGAAAAGGTACGGAGGAGCACAATGACTCGGCAATCTATACTCGTCGAAGACAATAAGAAGCCGGTCAAGCCCAAGGCCGACGATCAATCGCACGAACCCGCCAAGCATATTGAAGAAACGGCGCGATTGGCGAGCTCAGTCGAAACAGCCAAAGATCCTAGTAAGGTTCGACGCACCAAAGACTAGGCCTATCATCACCGAACTTGATTGAGACGGCCTTAGCTTGGAGCCCGCAACTCGCGCGAACCCTATCTCTCTGCGTGACGTTCGTGGGTCTACGAATACCTTATTCATATCGCCGACACAGTGATGTTACCGACGATCAAGGCGGCTAGCGACATGAATCATGCAGCGATCTCTTGGTGGCAAGAAGGAATTCTCTATCAAATTTACCCAAGGTCGTTTCAAGACTCGAATGGCGACGGAATCGGCGATCTGCCCGGCATCATCAGTCGTATGCTCTATCTGCGCGATCTCGGCGTCGATGCGATCTGGCTGTCGCCGATTTCTCCGTCGCCTATGGCCTACTTTGGCTATGACATCTCCAACTATCTGGGCGTCGATCCGATATTTGGTACGCTGGGCGCGCTGCAGCGCATGCGAGTAATCTGAAGGTCATTCTCGATCTGGTTCCGAATCACACATCCGACCAGCACCCCTGGTTTATCGAAAGTCGAAGCTCACGCGATAATCAAAAGCGTGACTGGTATCTCTGGCGCGAGCCGCGTGCTGACGGTGCTGCCCCACTGGATGTCGGAATTTGGCGGCAGCGCTTGGAAGTACGACGCCGGCACAAAGCAATATTACTATCACGCCTTCCTCGCCCAGCAGCCCGATCTGAACTGGCGCAATCCGGCAGTGCGTCAGGCGATCTACGATGTCATGCGTTTCTGGTTTCGGAAAGGTGTCGATGGCTTTCGCGTCGATGTGCTCTGGCATTTGATCAAGGATGCGGAATTTCGCGACAACCCGTCCAATCCGAAATTTTCGCCTGGGCCGGCCACCGCACGAGGAGCTGTTGCCTCTATATTCTACGGATCGGCCAGAGGTACTGGACGTGGTCACGGAGATGCGGCGCGTGGTCGATGAGTTCAGAGACCGCGTGCTGATCGGTGAAATCTATCTGCCGATCGACCGGCTGGTCGCTTACTAAGGCAAGGATCTGTCCGGTGCTCATCTGCCATTTAATGTTTCTCTCTTGTCCGCGCCCTGGAACGCGCGCGCAATTGCGAAGCTGATCGACGATTATGAGCGCGCGTTGCCGGCCGCTGCGTGGCCTAACTGGGTGTTGGGCAATCACGACCGACCGCGCGTCGCAAGCCGGGTCGGGCAGGCCCAGGCGCGCGTCGCTGCAATGCTGTTGCTGACATTGCGGGGAACGCCTACGCTGTACTATGGCGACGAAATCGGTATGCAACAGGTCGCCATTGCGAAAGATCAGGTACGCGATCCCTTCGAGAAAAATGTGCCGGGGATCGGCGTCGGGCGCGACGGTTGCCGCACGCCCATGCAATGGAATGGCGAGGCTTATGGAGGGTTTACCACCGGCAAGCCTCGGTTACGTTGGCGAACGACTACGCCCAGGAGAACGTGGCGCGAACCTCTCCGCGGGCACTCGTTCTGTCCTCAATCTTTATCGCGCGATGATCAAGTTGCGAAAGGTGGCGCCTGAGCTTGTGGCAGGCAGTTACGCGCCTGCTGCGGCGACCAGTGATTTGTTGGCCTATAGGCGGGAATATGAGGATACTGCTTTCCTCGAACCTGGATCGCACAGGCGAGACCGTATCGGGCGGTCTGGTTCTGCGCGGCGACGAAGGCCTGATCGTACGGCAGAGGTGATCGTTCGTTATTCGGGATGATTGGCGTTCACGCCATCGATGTCGCTTCGTTTGAGCAGATAGTCCAGTCCGCCAACGCGGTACCAACGATATCCATAGGCCTCCAGCATCAAACTGTGCCTGCCCCGATCGTTGGCCTCGCTGTGGTCTTCCGACAGAAGGTTGATCAAGTGTTTTCCCTGGTCACCGACAAGTCCGACCGAGAATGAAGCTTCGCGCGGCCTTTCGTCGAGATTGTGCACGAACAGTACCGAGTTATTCCGCCAATCGTAGCGAATAGCCAAAACGGCCGGATCCCGCGTCACGATCACACGGAAGTCTCCCCAGCCGATCTCCGGCACTTCCTTGCGCATCCGGATAATGCGCTCGGTCCAGTTCAGCATCGAGTTGGGATCGCGGCGCTGCTTGGCAACATTGATGTGCTCGTAGCCGTAGGGGCCTTTATCGATAACCGGAGAGCAAGGTTTGTTGCTTTTTGTGAATCCGCCCTGCGGCTCTATCGACCACTGCATCGGCGTGCGGGCGCAGTTGCGCTCGGGCAAATCAAGATTATCACCCATCCCGATTTCGTCGCCATATCGGATTACGGGCGTACCCGGCAACGTACACATCAGGCTATAGGCGAGTTCGAGTCGTCGACGATCACCCCCGAGCATCGGTGCGAGGCGGCGCCGGATACCCCGATCGTAAAGCTGCATGTTCTTGTCGGGACCGAAGTTTTTGAAAACGACATCCCGTTGGGCTTTCGTGAGGCGGCCGAGATCGAGTTCATCATGATTGCGCAGGAAAAGGCCCCATTGGGCGCTGGCTGGCCGCGGCTTTGTCGCCGCGAGAGCCTTAGCAAGCGGACGTGAGTCGGCGGACGCCATTGCATAAAACAGATTCTGGTTGACGTGGAAATTGAACATCATGTGCATGCGGTCACCGTCCTTGCCGAAATATTCCATATCAGTTTCAGGCAGAACGTTGGCTTCAGCAAGAATGATCGCGTTGCCTTGGCGCCATTGCAGAAATTCGCGCAGGGAACGAAGCATGTCGTACTGCTCAACCGGCATCTTGACCTTTGCGCCTTTGGTGGCAATCACGAAGGGGACGGCATCCATCCGGAAACCGGACACGCCGAGCTGAATCCAGAACCCCATGATCTTGAGGATCTCGGCCTGGACGTATGGGTTCGACGTGTTGAGATCGGGCTGAAAGTCATAGAAGCGATGAAAGAACCAAGCCCTGGCTTCCTTGTCATGCGTCCATGTCGATTTCTGCACCCCGGGAAAGACCATGCCCTTGCCGGCGCTGGCGGGTCTCTTGTCGGCCCAGACGTACCAATCGCGATGTTGCGAATCCGGTGAGCTTCTTGCGTCGCGAAACCACGAGTGGGCATCCGAGGTGTGATTGACAACGAGATCGATGATGACGCGAATGCCTCGCTGCTGGCAGCCGTGAGTGAATTCCACGAAGTCGCCGAGCGTGCCGTATCGCGGATCGACGCCATAATAGTCGGAGATGTCGTAACCATCATCCTTTCCTGGCGACGGCTGAAACGGCATCAGCCAGATCGCGGTCACTCCCAGCCCGTGCAGATAGTCGAGACGCCGCAACAGCCCTTTGAAGTCGCCGATGCCGTCGCCATTGGCATCCATATAGGTGCCAACAGAAAGGCAATAGAACACGCCGTTCTTGTACCAAAGATCGTCAATCATGAGGGATGCACCGGCTAGGCCATTTATGTTCGGATTTGATGCAGATAATTGACTTGACCACTCGTGCTTCGCGAAAGAAAATTTGAGAGGAGTAGCGACCTAACGGCATCTGATTAATATCCGCGCAATTCTTGGAGCGACTGAAGTAACTCGTGACTGGTGTTGCGCGAATATAAGCGACAAGCCGAACGTCAGTTCCCACTTGCAGACGCCAACACGGCTGGCCTGTTTTAACAGCTGCCTAAATTGAATTTGGCAGTGGCCTGTTTCGAAAAGTGAGCAATATTGACCACCGAGTCAGAACCTAGGCGACGCTCAACGACGGAACGGTAGCAGTTCCTTAGGCCGCCAAGCCGGAACGATCGCGGCGTCTAGGCATTGCCATTTCACAGCTTAACAAACTTAGGAGCACGCAATGATTAAGTATGCCGTAGTGATCGCCGCCGTCGCTGGAATTTGCAGCGCAATGCCTGCTGGAGCGGAAGAGGTGGGGGTTGGTGTCGGCCCTGTTGGCGTAACGGTTGGTCAGGGTCACGGAGATCGTGACAGGGACCGTGACCGTGACGTCGTCCGCGACCGTGATCATCAGGACCGTGACAAAACCGTCATCATCAACAAGGGTGATCATGACAGAGATGTTGACCATGATCGCCGACCTGTTGTCATCGACAAACAGTAATCGGATTTGAACGGCCTCCATAATGGGGGCCGTTTTTCGCGTGGAAAGCGCCAACCTGCCTAGTTCGATCCCTTGATTTCTTCGCGTTCCTCTAGGCCATCATCGAAAGCGATTTGGCGCACGTTTGGAGGGAGAATCTTTGGTTGCTGCCTCACCCTCCGGAGCGTCTCTCCTTGACGCCCGTCCCGGACGATCGCCCGCCGGAGCTACTTGCCGTGGTGACGGATGCCGAAGCGGAAATGCCGCTGCCATCCAATCCGCAGACATTCTTTCTTGGTGGTATTTTCGCGTTGAGCGTCTTTGCGACGCTCTACCTGGCAAGCCCGATCATCCTTCCCGTCGTGCTCGCCTTCGTGTTGAAACTCCTTCTGCAACCGGCTGTGCGTCTCCTGCAGCATGTGCATCTGCCCCGCGCTGTCGGAGCATTCTTGATCGTACTCTTGGCGATTGGCACGCTCGTGGGTGTTGTAGCAGGCTTGTCAGTGCCCGCCGCGAATTGGGCGACGAAGTTGCCAGAGGGCATACCTCGCTTGGAAGGCCACCTGGTGGTTCTAAAAAATCCGATCCTAGCGTTGCAAAAGGTCATCCAACAGGCCGAGGAAGTCGCGGACAATCCTGCGCAGAAGGGTTCCACCATAGCGGTTCGTCCTGATCTCGGCCTATCAGGCGCGCTGTTCACTGGAACGCGCGCAGTCCTCGGTGGCCTGTTTACGACTGTCCTGGTGCTCTACTTCCTGTTGGTGGCGGGCGATATATTCCTTCGACGCATCGTTGAAATCTTGCCGACGTTCAGCAACAAGCGGCAAGCGGTCGATATCTCTCAACAGGTCCAGGAGGATATCTCCGCCTATCTGATGACGATCACGGCCATGAATGCTGCCGTGGGAGTCGCCACCGCGGTCGCGATGTATCTTTGTGGACTTGGTGACCCGTTGTTGTGGGGCGCCACAGCCTTCCTCCTCAACTACATTCCAATTTTGGGTCCGCTGCTTGGGACCGTAATCTTCCTCCTCGCCGGAATGCTGAGCTTCGATAGCTTATGGTGGGCTTTGCTGCCGCCGGCGATCTACTTCGGAATCCAGCTCCTCGAAGGTGAAGCACTAACGCCCATGCTGCTTGCGCGACGCTTCACGCTGAACCCCGTTCTCGTCATCTTGTCGCTGGTGTTCTGGTTCTGGATGTGGGGCGTCCCTGGCGCGATTTTGGCCGTCCCATTGATGGCTATCCTGAAGATCATCTGTGAGAGGCTGCGCCCGCTAAAGGCCTTGGGGCATTTCCTTGAAGGGGAATAGCGGAATTGCTCTCGCTTGTGCATCCGGTCGCAACGGAAGCGCTCGGAATAGCTCGTCTTGCATCGCATGCGGATCTGCGCCCACCGAACGGAACGAAGGTCGGTTTTGGAGTATAAGCATCTTGTAATTTCGCAAGGCTCTATTTGAAGCTCAAACCATGAATTCCTCCGAGACTGAACTCAACAAAACACCTGACAAACGTCCGAATATTTTCTTGCGGCTGCTCGGACCCGGACTGGTCACGGGGGCCGATCCTCGAACCAAACCGCCTGGTCGAGATGATCATCGACTCGTTCAGTCGCTCGAGTCCGCTCACCTGCAGGATCGTGTGGTGCCGTTCGGTTCGCCGAGATCGCGTGCGGGCTTTTCTTTCGGGAACCCAGGCCCTCTCACGGTGTTTCCTTCATGGCCCAAATGGAGTGACACCATGTGGTCACCTTGGAAATGCGTTGCGGTGATTTGCTTCGTGGTCGTTCCGAAGGTTCAAGCGGAACCGTCCGGATTGGCTCACCGGGCTTCTTGCTCCGTCGTTCGATTCTATGTTGCGAAGTACACGGCTGTCGCCAGCGAGGCGTGGGCTCGAAGCCATGGCATCACCG
>Ga0208220_1000285_pt1 | contig 21010 bp, 14 predicted proteins | sample NGESurdeep092012_9_FD_184484 | JGI IMG/M metagenome (GOLD analysis project Ga0208220, IMG submission 184484) | Arctic peat soil microbial communities from Barrow, Alaska - NGEE Surface sample F53-1 deep-092012 (SPAdes) | ecosystem: Environmental > Terrestrial > Soil > Wetlands > Peat ...
CGTCGACAGCCGTGCTCACCGGCAACCGGCTCGGCCTCGGCGTCGGGACCAGCCCCTGGCGCGAGGACTACGACCTGCTCGGGGTCGACTGGGCCAGCCGCGGACGGCGGATGGACGAGTCGATCGCCATCTTGCGCGGGCTGGCGGCGGGCGGGTTCTTCGAGCACCACGGCCGGTGCTTCGACCTGCCGCCGGTGCAGATCGCGCCGGTTCCGACCGAGCCGGTCCCGGTGCTGATCGGCGGTCACTCGGAGGCCGCCCTGCGCCGCGCGGCGCGGCTCGGGGACGGCTGGATGCACGGCGGGGGAGACCCCGCCGACCTGCCGCGGCTGCTTGACCGGCTGGCCGAGTACCGCCGCGAGGCGGCGCCGCCGGCGCGTCCGTTCGAGGTGCACGTGATCTCGGCCGACGCCTACACCGCCGAGGGCGTCCGGCGACTGGAGGAGCAGGGAGTGACCGACGTGATCATCGGCTTCCGCTGGCCCTACACGGTCGGCCCCGACGCCGAGCCGCTCGCCCAGAAGATCGACAGCCTCCGTCGGTTCGCCGACGATGTGATCACGAAAGTCCAGGCCCTCTAGTCGCACAGACTAGAACTTGTTACAGTTCATCAACGTTACTGGCCAGTCGCAGCGGTTGTGGCCCTTGGCCAGCAGGTCTGAAGGAGGCGGAGCGCCGTGCTACGGCTGATCATCGCAATCGTCGCCGGACTCGTCATCGCCGTCGTGGCGGTCGTCTTCGCCGAGAACGTGCTGTCCAACGCGGCCAACGGCACCCCGAATAATTCCTCGATCTACGTCTACGGCACCCGCTGAACCCGCCCGACGCCCATCATCAGTAGCCTGAGGGGCCCGACGTGCGTACAAGGCTTCGCATCGACCGCGTCCGGCGCCTGCTGATCTGGGTGCGGGCGAGCCCTGCGGCGCGGCTCGGGCTGCTTGCGATCGTGCTCGCGTGCTGCGGCTACGCCCTGGCGGTGGAGTGGCCGGGGGTGCACCTGGCCCTCGGCCGGCTGCGCTGGGCGGCGGCGGCGGGATCGGTGGCCGCGGCCATGGCCGGGGCCTGGGCGATGATGCTGGCCTGGCGGGCGCTGCTGGCCGACCTCGGCTCGCCGCTGCCGGTCGCCACCACCGCCAGGATCACCTTCGTCAGCCAGCTGGCCAAGTACGTGCCCGGCGCCATCTGGTCGTTCGCCGCCCACGTCGAGCTCGGCTACGACCACTACGTCCCCCGCAGGCGGGGCGCCGCCTCGGTCGTGACCGCGCTGGCGGTGACCGTCGCCGTCGGCCTGGCGCTGGCCGCCATCGCGCTGCCGCTGGCCTCGGCCGCGGCCGCGCGGCACTACCTATGGGCGCTGGCCGCGCTCCCGGTGATCGGCGTCTGCCTGTGCCCGCCGGTTCTCGGCGCGCTGACCGACCGGGCCCTGCGGGCCCTGCGGCTGCCGCCGCTTGAGCGGCGGCTGACCTGGCGCGGGCTCGCGCTCGCGGCGGGCTGGACGGTGCTCGGCTGGCTGCTGCTCGGCCTGCAGGTGTGGCTGCTGCTTGACAGCATGACCGGGCGGGGCGCGGGGACGCTGCTGCTGGCGGTCGGCGGCTACGCGCTGGCCTGCTCGGCGGCGCTGATGCTGGTGGTCTTCCCCAACGGCATCGGGGCACGCGAGCTTATCCTGATCGCCGCGCTGGCCCCGGTCCTCGACCGCCCGGCCGCGCTCGCGCTGGCGCTGCTGGCCCGCGCGGGGACGACGATCTCCGATCTGGCCTGGGGCGGGATCGGGCTGGCGATCGGCCGGCGCGCTCCGACGACAGCGTCGGGGCCGGCGACCGCGTCGGCGTCGGCGTCGGCCGAGCGGGCGGCTGCGGGCGCGGGTGCGGGCGAGCCTTCCGTCGGGCGGGCCTTTCTCGAGCCCGGCGCCCGGGGGACGTCGTGATCGGCCGGGACGCGACCGGGCTTGCGCACCGGTCCGCGCAGCCGGCCGAGCAGGCGGAGGCGGGGCCGGATCGGCGCGGGCGGCACGTGCTGTTCATCGCCTGGCGCGATCTCGCCAGCCCGCGCGCGGGCGGGTCGGAAGTGCTGGTGGACCGGCTGGCGGAGGGGATGCTCGGCCGCGGGAACCGGGTGACGCTGCTCTGCGGCGGACCGACGGCGGAGCGCGGCTACCGGGTGGCGAGCAACGGCGGGACCTACAGCCAGTTCCTGCGGGCGCCGCTGAGCTACTGGCGCCACCTGCGCGACGCCGACCTGGTGGTCGAGGTCTGCAACGGGATGCCGTTCCTCAGCCCGCTGTGGTGCAGGCGCCCGCTGATCTGCCTCGTCAACCACATGCACACCGACCTGTGGCGGCTGCGCTTCCCGGCTCCGGTCGCGGCCGCGGGACGGTTCGCGGAGAGCCGCCTGATGCCCTGGGCGCACCGGAACAACCTGTTCCTGACCGTGTCCAACTCGACCGCCGAGGCCCTCGGGCAGGCCGGCGTCGACGCCGGACGCATCCGGCAGATCTGCAACGGGGTGGTGCAGCCGGACCCGCTCACGCCCCGCTCAGCGCAGCCCCTGTTTCTCGCCCTCGGCCGCCTGACCGACTACAAGCGCATCGATTTGCTGCTGAAACTCTGGAACCGGGTCCGGCCGGTCGTCGGCGGCACGCTGGTCATCGCCGGCGACGGCCCGGAGCGAGCGCGGATCGAGGCGATGGCCGGCCCCGGCGTGATCGTCACCGGCCGGGTGTCGGAGCAGGAGAAGCACCGGCTGCTCTGCGCCGCCTGGCTGCTGGTGCACCCGGCCCTGATCGAGGGCTGGGGCCTGGTGGTGGCCGAGGCGGCCATCCGCGGCACCCCCGCCGTCGGCTTCGACGTACCCGGCCTGCGCGATTCCGTCGTCAACGGCCAGACCGGCGTGCTGGTCGCGAGCGAGGGCGACTTCGCCTCCGCCTGGGCCTCCCTGGCGCTCAACCACCAGGCCAGGACCGCGATGGGGGCGGCCGCGCGCGAGCACGCGGAGCGACTGCATTGGTCGCTCGCGGTCGAGGGCTTCGCCCGGGTCGCGGACGACGCGGTCGCGCGAGCGGGCCGCGGGCGGGACGGGCGATGAGCGCGGCGGCGCTGCGGAGCTTCTATGAGCAGCCCGAGGTGCCCGCCAGCTCAGGCCAGGACCGGGCCCGCCGGGGGGCGCGGCTGCTGCGGGAGGAGCTGCGGGGCGCGGGTGCGCCCGCCCTGATCGTGGACGTCGGCTGCGGCGACGGCGCCGCGACCTTGCTGGCGGCGCAGGTCAACCCCGGTCACCGGATCGTCGGCCTCGACTGGTCGGCCGACTCGCTGCGCCGCGCCCGGTCGCGCGGGCTCACGGTGGTGCGAGCCGAGGTGGAGCCGGCCGGCCTGCCCATCGCCTCCGGCTGCGCCGATGTCGTGGTCATGAGCGAGCTGATCGAGCATCTGGTCGACCCGGATTCCGCCCTCGAGGAGGCGCGGCGGGTGCTCAAGCCCGGCGGCGCGCTGCTGCTGTCCACCCCCAATCTGGCGGCCTGGTACAACCGCGGCCTGCTCGCGCTCGGCGTCCAGCCGCTCTTCACCGAGGTCAGCCTGCGCGGCGTGTTCGGCCGGCCGGGGAGCCAGGTGGCCGGCCACCTGCGCGTGTTCACCAGCCGGGCGCTGATCGGGCTGCTGGCCGCGCGCGGCTTCGGCTCCATCCGGCTGTCTGGCGCCTGCTACCACGACCTGCCGCGGCCGCTGCGCCCGCTTGACCGGGCGTTCTGCCGATGGCCTGCGGCGGCGTCGATCCTGCTGGCCCGAGCACGCAAGACATGATCGGAGGCAGCACGGCCGGGGCCAGCCTTCCGCAGCGCGCCGCGCCGGCACCGCTCGGGCTTCCCCGATCGTGGCCCTCAGCCGCCTGGCGGTCCCCGGCCTGGTGGCCCGCGCTGGCCGGGCTGCTGCTCGGCCTGCTGGCCCTCGGCCCGGCCCTTGGCCGCGGCTTCGTGCTCAGCTATGACATGGTGTTCGTGCCCGCGCCGCCGTTCTCCTCGGCCCTGCTGGGGCTGTCGGGCGGCCCCGCCCGGCCGGTGCCGAGCGACGCCGTCGTCGCCGTCGCCGCCCGCGTCATCCCGGCCGAGCTCCTGCAGAAGCTCATCCTGCTGGCGATCTTCGTCCTCGCCTGCTCCGGCGCCGCCGCGCTGCTGGCCGACTGCTGGCAGGCGCGCCGGGGCGCACGGCCGCCGCTGCTCGCGAGCCTGGCGGCCGCGGTGTTCTATGGCTGGAACCCCTACCTGGCCGAGCGGCTGGCGATGGGCCAGTGGGCGCTGCTGCTCGGGTACGCCGGACTGCCCTGGGTGCTGCGGGCGCTGTGCACCGGGCCGCTCAGGATCGGTCGCGCCCGGCTGGCGCTGGCGCTGCTTCCCGCCGCCGTCGGCGGGTTCGGCGGGATGGTGATCACCGGCCTCGCGGCGGCGCCGACCGCGCTGGCCCGCGGCGGCTGTCGCAGCGAGCGAGCGCGGCGGCTCGGCGTCGTCGCGGCCGGCTGCGTGCTGCTGAGCCTGCCCTGGATCATCCCGTCGCTGATCGAGCCGGTGCGGGCCGACCCCTCCGGTGCGAGCCTGTTCGCGGCCAGGGCGGACACGCCGTTCGGGTCGCTCGGCAGCCTGGCGCTGCTCTCGGGCATCTGGAACGCCCAGGCGGTCCCGGTCGGCTACGGCGGCGTCAGCACCGTCTGCTGGCTGCTGGCGGTGGCCGCCGCCGCGGCTGGCTACCTGCTGCGCGCCAGGTCGATGCGGCTGTGCCCCGGACTCGGGGTGGCCGGCCTGATCGGGCTGGCGGTGGCCGCGCTCGGGGTGACCGCGCCCGGCCGCGCCCTGCTAGCCGACCTGATCTCGGCCTGGGCGGGCTTCGCGGTGCTGCGGGACGGCCAGCAGTACGTCGCGGCGCTGGCGCTGGCCGAGGCGATCGGCCTGGGCGCCGCCGTCGCCTGGGCGGTACGCGACGCCCGGATCGCCGCCGCCCCCGTCCTCGGGGTGCTCGCCGTCCTCGCGCCAGTCCTGCTGCTGCCGGGGATGGCATGGGGGTCGACCGGCCGGCTGCACGCGGCGCAGTACCCAGCCGACTGGATGACCGCGCGGCAGCTGATCGACTCCGACCCGCAGCCGGGAACGGTCCTGCTGCTGCCGTGGGCGCAGTACCGCCGCTACCCGTGGAACGGCGGCGAGGCGGTGTTCGACCCGTGGTCCCGGCTGTTGTCCCGCGACGTGATCTACAACGACGCCCTGACCGTCGGCCGCCAGACCGTCGGGCAGGAGAGCGCCGCCTCCATCCGGTTCAACCGCGTGCTCGGCCAGCCCGGCCCGCTGACCGCGAGGCTGCGGGCGGCCGGGGTGCGGTACGTGCTGGTCGACGCCGGCCCGCTGCCCGGCCAGCCGCCCGCAGGCATCGCCGCGGCGGCCCGGCTGCCCGGCTCCCGGCTCGTCCTGGCCAGCCGGGACCTGGTGGTTTTCCTGCTGCAGGGAGGACGCTGATGAGTCAGGGCGTGGGCCGCTCGCTGTCACTGTTCCGGTTGTTCCTGCGCGAGCAGACCGATCCGGGCCTGTTCTACCGCCGCCTCGCGGAAGACGCGGTCAGCCAGGTGGCCGCGTACGGCGAGACGGCCGGGAAAACGGTGGTCGACATCGGCGGCGGGGCCGGCTATTTCACGGCCGAATTCCGCGCTCGCGGCGCCGACTGCTTCCTGTTCGAGCCCGATCCGGCCGAGCTGTTCGGCGACGACGGCGCTGCCGAGGGCGCGGTGCTGGCCGACGGATACTGGCTGCCGGTCCGCGACGGCGGGGCCGACATCTGCTTCTCATCCAACGTCCTCGAGCACGTCTCCGACCCGATCGGCCTGATCGGCGAGATGATCCGGATCACCAGGCCCGGCGGCCTGATTTACTTGTCGTTCTGCAACTGGTACTCGCCGTGGGGCGGCCACGAGATGTCGCCGTGGCATTTCCTCGGCCCGCAGTTCGCCGAGCGGCGCTACCGCAGGCGGCACGGCCGGGAGCCCAAGCACCTGGTCGGCCGCACGCTGTACCCGGTCCACATCGGGCCCACGCTCCGGCTCATCCGGTCGCTGGGCGACGTGGAGATCGTCGACGCCCGCCCGCGCTACTACCCGCGCTGGTGCCGGCCGGTGGTCCGCGTCCCGTGGCTGCGCGAGGTGCTGACCTGGAACCTGCTGCTGATCCTGCGGCGGACGGCGTGACCGACCTCGATCCCGGGCGGCGCTCGACGGCGCTGGCCCGGTACGCCGAGGCCGGCCGGCCGCCGTTGCGGCTCGAATGGCCCCGCGTGCCGGGACCCCCGGGGTCGGCGGGGTCGCCGGTTCGGCTGCGCGACCGCTGGTGCTTCCTGGCCGTCTTCCTCATCGCCCTGCTGGTGTTCGCCGGCACCGACACCGGCCGGATGATCTTCGACACCAAGCTCGGGGTGGATATCGACGCCGCGGGCTTCCTGGCGCGGCTGTGGCCGCTCTGGAATCCGCTCGAGTGGTTCGGCACGCTGCAGAACCAGTACATCGGCTACGCGATCCCGATGGCCCCGTTCTTCCTCCTCGGCCAGCTCGCGCACGTGCCGATCTGGCTGATCGAGCGCCTCTGGCTGGCCGTGCTCATCACCGTCGGGTTCGCGGGCCTGGTCAAGCTGGCGCGGGCGCTGCAGATCGGAACCGACGGCTCGCGCCTGGTGGCGGCCACGATGTTCGTGCTGTGGCCGACGTTCACGATCGTGATCGGGTCGACCTCCGCCGCCGCGCTGCCCGGACTGATGGTCCCGTGGGCGATCCTGCCGCTAGTCGGCGCGGTCCGCGGCCGGCCCGCCGGGCGGGCGGTGGCGCTGTCCGGGTTGTCGGTCGCGGCGATGGGCGGCGTCAACGCGGCCTCCACCGGCTACGTCCTGGTCCTGCCGGCCCTGTTCATCCTCGTCACCGCCGGCGGTCGGCTTCGGCTGACGCTGTTCGCGAAATGGGTCGCGGCGGTGCTCGCGGGGACGGCGTGGTGGCTGATCCCGCTGCTGCTGCAGGGCAAGTACTCGGTCAACTTCCTGCCCTACATCGAGCAGTCCGGCAGCACCCTCCGGTTCATGTCGGCGGCCGCGTTCCTGCGCGGGACCGGCAACTGGACCGCCTACCTGAATCTCGGCACCCCGTGGCTGTCGGCGGGCTGGTCCGAGATCACCTCGGCGGCGGCGATCCTGGCGTCGGCCGCCGCCGCCGGGGCGGGACTCTACGGGCTGGCCCGGTCGGACATGCCGTCGCGACGCTGGCTCCTCGGCTGCGTCGGCCTTGCCTCCGCAGTGGCCCTGACGGGCTACTTCGGCCCGCTCGGCGGCCCCCTCAGCGGACCGGTGGATGCGGTCTTCAACGGCGCGCTGGCACCGCTGCGCACCCTCTACAAGATCGAGCCGGTCGTCGCCGTCGCGCTCGCCCTCGGGTGCGCGCACGCGATGTCCCGCTGGATGCGCGGCGACCTGCCGCTGCGGGCCGGCCGGGTGCCGAGGAGCGCGGCCCTCGCCCCGCTGGCGGCGGTTGTCCTGCTCGGGCTGGCGGTCCCGCAGCTGTCGGGACAGGTGCTGCAGCCCGGCTCGTTCAGCCGGGTGCCCGGCTACTGGTACCAGGCGGCCGCCTTCCTCGCCGCCCACTCGCCGGAGCAGACGGCGCTGGTCGTGCCGGCCGACTCGCACGGCCTCTACCTGTGGGGCGACCCGATCGACGACCCGCTAGAGCCGCTGGCCACATCCCCCTGGGCCGAGCGCGAGCTGGTGCCCTACGGCGGGCTTGGCTCGCAGGTCTTCCTCGACACCGCCGAGCAGGCGGTCGAGTCCGACCAGGCGGTGCCCGGCCTGCCCGTCTACCTGAACCGGGCCGGCATTCGCTACGTGGTGGTCAGGAACGACCTCGACCCCGCCACCATCGGCTACGTCTCGCCGCAGATCATCAACCAGACGCTGGCGCTGTCCGGATTCTCGCGCGTCGCATCGTTCGGGCCCGCGATCTCGTCGTCCGTCAGCTATCTGGCGCAGCCGCTGACGCCAGGGCCGGTCGCCAGCTATCCGGCGGTCGAGATCTTCCAGGCGGCCAACCCGGCCTGGCGGCCATCGGGCCCGGTGGCGGCCCTCCCGGTAAGCAAGACGGTGCTGGTCAACGGCGGCCCCGACTCGCTCCTGGCGCTGGCCGGGCAGGGCGTCGTCACCAGCCAGCCGGCGGTGATCGCCGGGGACCCGCTGCCCGTGCGCCCGGACCTGTGGGCCGTCACCGACGGACAGCGGCGGGCCGACGAGAACTTCGGGCAGACGTCGCAGAACGTGTCGTTCACCTACACGGCGACCGAGACCAACCCGCCCGACGACCAGTTCGGCGCGTCCGGGGACCCGCCCAAGCAGCTACTGCCGGTGCCGGCCGCCGGGCACCAGACGGTGGCCGTCCTTTCCGGCGCCGCGCAGGTCACCGCGTCGTCCTACGGTTCCTGGCTGGAGGAGGCGCCCCAGTACGACCCGGTCAACGCCTTCGACGACGACGCGTCGACCGCCTGGGCGGAAGGGTCCGCGTACACGCCGGTCGGCCAGTGGATCCAGATCGGATTCGATCACCCGCTTGACCTGCCGGCCACGATCGGCATCCAGCTGCTGGCCGACAGCCCCACCCGTTCGGCCGCCAGCGAGGTCCAGGTGAGCACCGCGGCCGGCTCGGTCAGCACCAGCCTGGCCTACACCGGGGCGACGCAGGCGCTTCGGGTGCAACCGGGTCCGACGAGTTGGCTGCGCGTCACCATCACCGCGGCGAGCGACGTGGTGCCCGGCGCGCCGGGAGCCGGATTCACCGGCGTGCTCATCCCCGGCGTGAAGGTCACCCGCTACCTCCAGCCGGCCCAGGACCCGGCCGGCGCTCAGGCCGCCTCGGCCGTCTACTCCTTCCACCAGCAGGCGGCGGACCCCGCCGTCACCCCGGGTCCGCAAGCGAGCCAGGTGCTCGCGCGGACGTTCCAGACGTCGGCCGGGCAGTTCAGCCTGACCGCCACCGCGGTGGCCACGCCCAGCGCGGCCCTCAACCGCCTCATCCCCAGCCTGGCGCCGGCCAGCGGCTCGGCCGTCCGGGTGACCGCGAGCTCCAGCTGGGACTCGCTGCCGAAGTACGGTCCCGACAACCTGCTCAGCTCCGCCGTCGGCCTGCCCTGGCTCGCCAGCTCGACCGACGCGAATCCGCGGCTCCAGCTGACCTGGGCAGGCAAACGGACGATCGGCGAGCTGGTGCTCAGCCCGGCGTCCGGCACGGCCACGTTCCCGGCCACCGTGGAGGCAGCCAGCCCGCAGGGCGCCCGGCTGGCCCGCGTCGGCCAGGGCGGCGTCGTGCGGCTGGTGCCGCCGCTGCGAACCGACCAGCTGACGATCAGCTTCCCCGGCACGCAGCCGGTCGCGACCAGCGTCGACGGGCTGCCCGAGCAGCTGCCGGTCGGGCTGTCCAAGCTGACGATTCCGGCGCTGGCGGACCTGCCCGTGGCCGTACCCGAACTCGGGGCCACGTTCTCGCTCGCCTGCGGCCAGGGGCCCTCGATCAGCATCGACGGCGCGAGCTACAGCACCTCGGTGACCGGCACGGTGACGGACCTGATCCAGTCGCTGCCGGTTCAGGTGCGGGTCTGCGCTCCCGGCGGCCGGCTGACCCTCGGCAGCGGGCGGCATTGGCTGCTTGCGGCGCCGTCGGGCGCTCTGGTGGTGACGGACCTGGACCTGGCGACTCAGCCGAGCTCGGGTGCGGTTTCCGCTTCCGCTTCCGCGTCTGCCTTCGCCGGGCAGCGTGCGGTCCGGGTGCTCTCGTGGCAGGCCGACAACAGCAGCCTGCGGGTCGGACCGGGCGCGGCGAGTTATGTGGAGATCCACGAGAACTTCAATGCCGGCTGGACGGCGACGCTGAACGGCCGGGCGCTTACGGCCGTACGGCTTGACGGCTGGCAGCAGGCGTTCATCGTGCCCGCGGGCCAGGGCGGAGTGATCAGCCTGAGCTACGCGCCCGCCGCTGTTTATCACGCCGGGCTCGTCGTGTCGGCGCTGGCGCTGGCTGCGCTGATCGCGCTGGCGCTCGGGCTCGGGCTCGGGTCAGGGTCCGGGTGGCGACCCTGGCGGCGGGTTGGACATGGGGTCGGGCGTTGGGTCGGACGTTGGGTCGGACGTTGGGCTCGGCCGCGGTCCGGGCGGTGGGTCCTGCGGCGGCACCGGGGCGCCGATGTCGATCACGTTGGCGATGTCGATCACGTTGGCGAGGCCGATCACGCTGCCGAGCGGTCGCCGGCGGGTGCCTGGCGGCCCTTCCCGGGTCGGCCGATGGCCCGGACCGTCGCCGTCTTCGTCCCCCTCGCGGTCGTCATCTGGCTGGCAGGCGGCCCGCTGGTGATCGCGGTGCCGGCGCTGGCCTGCCTCGGCTGGCGGCGACCGCGCTGGCTGCCGCCGGTCGCGCTCGGCTCGATGCTGTTCGCCGGCGTCGCCGCCGCCACCGCAGGCGACCCCACGGCGATGGGGAGCGGCGCGTTCGGCGGGCTGGCGCAGGCGTGCGCGCTGGTGGCGCTGACGGCCGCGCTGATGCCGGCGATCCATCGCTCGGCCGCCCGTGAGGCCGATGGCCCAGCGGCGGCCTCCGCGGCTGGCTCGGCCGATGGCTCGGCGGCTGGCAAGGCGGGTGCGGAGTGAAAGGCGGGGTGCCGCACGGGATCGAGCCCGGTCAGCTGCCGCGATCGCCCTTCGGCCTCATCGATGAGCTCTCGTGCTACTACGACGCACCGGCCGAGCCCAACAACGAGCTCTTCGAGGTGCAGGTGCAGGGAGTCATTGACTACCCGACGCTGCGCCAGGCGGTGGCGGGCGCGCTCGCGGCGGCGCCGCGGGCCCGCGGCCGGATGGCCGCCGGCCCCTCATTCCGCCGTCGCTACACCTGGGAGTTCCCGCCGGTCCCCGACGTCGACCCGCTGTCGCGCGCGACCTGGTCGGACGAGCAGGAGCTGGCGGCCGCACGCGTCGCGTTCCTGGCAAGCTCGCCGCCACTGCGGATCTCGCCGCCGATCCGGCTGCTGCTGGCGTCGGGGCCGGACGCGAGCTGCGTGATGCTGAACGCGCACCACGCTGCCATGGACGGCATGTCCTGCGTGGAGTTGCTGCGCGACATCGCCGTGCGCTATCGCGCCATCGCCGGGGATCGCACGGATGCGGCCGGTGCGGCGGGTGCACCGTCGCCCGTCGAGTGGCATCCCCAGTCCCCGGGCCTCGCGGAACCTCAGCGGTCCTGGTCAGTGTCCGGGTCGCCGCTGCCGCTGCCGCCGTCGCGATCACGAGGGCGAGGGCCCGTCCGCGCGGTCCGCCGCCATCTCGTCGCCCGCGTCGCGCCCGAACGCGGCCGAAGAGACCGGCGGGCGCGGCGTGACGGCTGCGGACTGCGGCTGCTGCTGCTGCCCGCCGTGCCCAGACTGCCCGGCGCGACGGTCAATGACCTGCTGGTCGCGGCCCTGATCGCGACCATCAGCCGATGGAACGCGGCCCACCGCCGCGCGTCCGCCGCGATCAGGATTACCGTCCCCGTCAACGTGCGCGAGCCGGGCCTGCGCGCAGTGGGGGGCAACCACACCCGGATCGCGACGGTCAGCGCCGACCCGCGAACGGCGGAAAACCTGCCCCTGCTCCTCGCCGCGGTGACCAGGCAGACCGGCGCCCTGCGGCAGGCAGGCCGCCAGCGTGCCTCGGCCGGACCGCTGGGGCTGGCGCCCGGCTGGTGCCCGACCCCGCTGAAAAGGCTGGCGGTCCGGACCGCGCTGCGCGGGCTTGGCCGGATCGTGTGCGACACGTCAATGCTCACCAACCTCGGAATCGTCCCCGACCCGCCCTGGTCAGAAGCCGGCCGCCGGGTGCGAATGGCGGTGGCGGGTCCCGCGCGGATGCCGCGTGGCCTGACGGTCGGGGCGATGACCGCGGACGGCCACCTGCAGCTGTCCTTCCGATACCGCTATGCGCTGTTTGACGAGACGGCCGGCGCCCGGTTCGTCGCCGCCTACGCGGCCGCGCTCGACGAGCTCACCGCGGGTACCCGCGTCCACGAGCAAACAGGCACTGACAGCCAAGGAGGAGATCCCGGTGGTCCTGCAGCAAGCGCTGCTCACGATCCTCGTCTGCCCGGTCGACAAGGGCAGCCTGCTCTACTTCGCCGACGAGGACCTGCTGTATAACCCGCGCCTGAGGCGCGCGTACCGGATCGAGCGGGGGATCCCGGTGATGCTGGCCGAACGAGCCGAGCCGGTCCAGGAAGATGAGCATGAGCGGCTGATCGCGCGGGCCCGTAACGGCGCCGCCAGGATGTCAGCCGAGGGCCTGGCGAGGGGCGGCTTCGCCCAGGACGCGGCCGGCATCCCCTATCCGGCTACCGCCAGCGGCGGGATCGCCGGTCCTGCCTCGGACGGGAGCAGGAGCCCGGCCTGAGCGTCCCCAATGCAAGGGATGGCCCCGGTGACCTGCTGGATGACCACCGTCCCGGCGCTTTCGCCGGAAACCGGGAAGAAGACGGCGTGCAGGCCCCGTTCCACGCTGTACAGCGTCGACCGCCCGCCGAAGGTGACCAGCACCCGCGCCGGGCTCGCCGCCAGGTAGCCGATCCGCAGCGTGCTCGCACCGGTCGCCACCGTGGTCAGCGGCACGACGACATTGCCGAAGCTGGCGGGCCAGCAGCTGCCTCCTGCCGGTACCGGCGGACTCACGTCTCCGTAGACAACCGACGGCACCAGTCGGCCGAAGCCGTCGAATTCCATCAGGTGATCGTAGGTGCCGTCGGGTTGCGCGACGAATACGGGCCTGCTGCCAGGAGACCCGGACATCAGCGAGGACAGCACGCTCGAGACGTCCGTGACCGGTCCGAAGAATCCGCCGGTGACGTCGACTGGAGTCGGGTCGTCAACGATCACGGTGCCGCTCGGCGCGTCCGCAAGCGCCAGCCGTGCGGTGGCGATGTAACTGGCGCCGGCGGCCGCCGTCGGGTCGGCTGGATAGTCGTAGAACGACCAGAGCGAGCCGAAGACGATGGCTACCACCGCAGCGGTCGCCGCCGCGAACTCCGGCCTGCTCAGCCGGCGGGGCATCGACCGTGGGCCGGGCCCGCCGACGAGCGGCATGAACGCCAGCCCCACGCACAGGACTCCGATCCCGGTGGCGTCCCACACGTACCTGGCCGACAGCCCGAGCACCAAGCCGGAAACGAGATTGGACCGACCGGCCAGGACCGGGACGACATCCACGACGATGAGCCAGCCGGCCAGGATCGCCCACGCCCGCCAGGCCCGCCAGCCGTACATCAGGCTCGCGAGCACCACGATGACCGCCAGCACCCAGGACGCCCAGGCGAGCGGGGCCGGTGGATCGGCCAGCGCCTCGACGCCGGACGCGACCCACCGCCATGGCCCGCCGAACATCCCCGGCACGAACGTGTCGCGCAGCAGCGTGCCCGCGTAGGTCAGGGTGTCGGCGAACGTCGGCGGTCTGGTCGGGGTCGCGCTCGAGGTGCGCAGCCTGAGCACGTAGAGCGCCGCGTAGACGGCGACGAGCGCGATGTACAGCCCCCAGGCCCGCCAGTGCTCGCGCAGCGCCGGCCACAGCGACCGCGACCACGCGCCGTTGGCGAAGAACGCCGACGTCATCGCGAACAGCAGGAAGGGCACCGCCGCGCCCTGAAAGCTCGACAGCATGGCCAACGTCAGCCAGGCCGCGGTCGCCACCGCATGCCTGAACTCTCGGGTCCTGAGGTACCGCACATGCGCGGCCACCGCGCAGAAGGTAGCCAGCTGCAGCGGCAACTGCTCGAGCGTCACCGTCCACCAGGACAGCCCCGGCAGTGACAGCGGGCTCAGCAGGTACAGCGACAGCAGCAGGAGGATCCCCGGCCGGTCGCCGAACAGCGTCCGCAGCATACGGAGCAACGCGAAGCAGGTGCAGCCGAGCAGGACCAGGGTCGCCGCCGAGGCGAGGGTCCAGTCCTCGGGAGAGATCTTGGTCAGCGCCCAGACGATCGCAGCGCCCACCACGTCCAGGTGACCGGCGTCCACCCAGGTCAGATAGCCCCAGGTCAGCCCGCTGCTCGACGCGTGCTCGAGGTAGATGTAGTCATCCAGCCGAAAGAAGGACCGGCCGAGAAACCCGGCCTTCCACCATAGCTGCGCTGCGATGAGCAGCACCCCGGCGGCCAGGATCGGGTTCGCGCGCAGCCACCGCACGGACCCCGCGAGTTCCGAATCCGCCGGGGCCGCCTCCAGAGCCCGCTGCGTCTCCGCCACGATGCCACCTCCCACCAGCATTGTGACTTACATATGCTAAAAAATAGAACGTGTTACAGTAATGTGTCTGGATCTCCAGGCTGTCAAGTGCGAAGGTTGCAGCACCTACTGGCGGCAACCTGCAGACTCCGGAGGAACGATGCGCGGCATCATCGGACTCATACTCGCCGGACTCGGCGCGTTCCTCATCTTGGTCGCGGTGCTCCTGCCCGCCTGGGTGGTCGGCCAGATTCTCAAGTTCCCGCTGAACGAGTACGAGACCGCCACGCTGCAGGCCAGCAACGCCTCGTACTTCAACCAGACCGAGCTGACCGAGAAGACCGGCGTCACCATGGAGGCCACCTACACGATCAAGGGCAACGCGAGCGCGGGCAACGCCTCGACGGCGGTGTGGAACGAGTACAGCTACGTGTACGACCTGACCAACCATCAGCCGGTCCAGCAGATGACGCGGACGTTCGCGTTCAACCGGCACACCGGCCAGCTCGTCGACTGCTGCGGCGCTAGCGTCAACGGCAATACAAAGGTCCGCCAGACCGGTCTGGTCGGATACGTGTTCCCGATTGGCACCCAGAAGCAGACGTACCAGGTGTTTGACACCACCCTGAACAAGACGATGCCGTTCGTCTACTCGGGGACGACGGACGTAGACGGGATCCAGGCCTACGAATTCGTCGAGAACGTCCCGCCGACGCAGACCTCCTCGGTGACGCTCCCCGGCTCCTTCGTCAAGTCGACGGCGGCCTCGGTCACGCTCGGCGAGTACGACGCCGAGCACCTGATCTACTACGTGGACCCCGAGACCGGCGCGCTGGTCGACGTGAACGAGCAGCAGTCGACGACCCTGCGCACCAGCGCCACCGCCGCGCCGTCCCTGGTGGCCTTCGACGCCGACCTGATCGCGACCCCGGCCAGCGTGACCCAGATCGTCGCGCTCGACAACAAGGGGCGGAACGAGCTCAACCTGCTCCAGACCATCCTGCCTCTCGTCTTCGGGATCGTGGGCGCCGTCGCGCTGGTCGCGGGAATCTTCCTCAGCCGCAGGCGCAACGCCGCCACCGCCGAACCGGACGGCGACGTGTCGCGCGAGATCGCCCCGGCCGATTCCGGGCAGCCCGAGGGCGCGGCGCGGGGGCGCCACGCGGCCGAGCTCGCGGGCGTGGTGCCCGGCTTCGACGAGACGGCCGAGGCGGCCGAGGGCGAGAGGCCGGATGCTGATGGCTCGCGTCCCGTTCAAAACTAGAACGTGTTCTAGTTTTCTGTTAAGGTGGCGAGGCATGCAAGCGACCGCCTGGTTACCGACCTGGGAGAGCCGATGGAGCCTCGCCACGACCGCAGCGCCCACCGCCCGTCCCGGCGGGCTTTCCTCGGCGCTGCGGCCGCCGCGGGCGCGCTGGCCTGGGTGCCGGTCTTCCGCGCCACGCCCGCCAGCGCCCAGGCCACGTCGTCGCCGCCGACCAACTTCCCCTCCACGATCTCGGTCTACCAGCAGGCCTACCAGAACTGGTCAGGCATGATCGTGGTCGACGATGTATGGACCTGCGCTCCGACCTCGGCCGGCGAGGTCGTCACGCTCGCGAACTGGGCCCACGCCAACGGGTACCGGCTGCGCGCCAAGGGCATGTCCCATGGCTGGTCGCCGCTGGTGCTGCCGGAGGGCAGCACCAGCGCCGGGTACGTGCTGGTCGACACCACCCAGCACCTGACGAGCGCGACCATCTCGCCGGGGACGCCGGCCATGATCGCCGCGCAGGCCGGCATCACAATGAACAAGCTGACCTCCACGCTCGCCGCGGCCGGCTACGGCTTGTGCGCGATCCCAGCGCCCGGCGACATCACGATCGGCGGGGCGCTGGCAATCAACGCGCACGGAAGCGCCATTCCGGCCACCGGGGAGACCCCGCTGTCCGGGCAGACGTACGGCTCGCTCTCGAACCTGATCCTGTCGCTAACGGCCGTCGTCTGGAGCTCCGCGCAGGGCGCGTACGTCCTGCAGACGTTCCAGCGCGACGATCCCGACATCCGCGCGTTCCTCGCGCACCTGGGCCGGGCCTTCGTCACCGAGGTCACCCTGCAGGTCGCGGCCAGCCAGAACGTGCGGTGCCAGAGTTGGGTCGACATCTCCGCCGCGGACCTGTTCGCCCCGCCCGCCAAAGCCGGGTCCAGCTCACTGGCCAGCTACGTCAACGGAGCCGGGCGGGTCGAGGCCATCTGGTTCCCGTTCACCGACACGCCCTGGCTGAAGGTCTGGAAGATAGCCCCGGCCAAGCCGTTGTTCTCTGTCAAGGTGACTAGCCCCTACAACTACTCATTCACCAACAGCGTCACGACCGCGGAGAACACGTTCTTCGACGAGGTCGTGGAGGGCGACGTCTCCGGCACGCCGGCCTACGAGGTCGCCGCGGCCGCCCTGGTGGACACGGGGCTGGTGTTCACCGGCTCCTGGGACCTGTGGGGGCAGTGGCAGAACGTGCTGCTGTACGTGGAGCCGACGACGGTGCGGATCGTCGAGGCGGGATTCGCGGTCATCACCTCGCGGGCGAACATCCAGCAGGTGGTGAGCGATTTCTACACGCAGTACAGCACCCTGCTCAACACCTACGCGGACGCCGGACAGTACCCGATGAACGGGCCAGTCGAGATCCGGATCACCGGCCTCGACGATCCCGCCGACGCGTTGGTAACCGGGGCGCAGTCGCCGATCCTCTCTTCCGTCAGGCCCCGGCCCGACGAGCCGGGGTGGGACGTGGCGGTCTGGATCGACATGGGCACGCTGCCGGTGACGCCGGAGTTCTCGGCGTTCTACGTGGAGATGGAAGCGTGGATCTGGAGCCACTACACCGGCAGCTACGCGGCGGTCAGGCCCGAATGGTCCAAGGCCTGGGCCTGCACCGCAACCGCGCCCTGGACGAATACCACGATTCTCGGCACCGCCATCCCCGCTGCGGTCAACGCCGGGCAGGCAGCCGGCGACGGCTGGTCCACGGCGGTGTCGATCCTGACCGAGTACGACCCGAACGGAGTCTTCAGCAACCCGTTCCTCGACACCCTGTTCGGCTGACGCGATGACCCGAGCGCCGGGAAGCTCAGCGCAGCAGCAGCCGGGCAGCGAGCTCCAGACGGCTGCTCACGTCGTCCGCCGAGGCGCGCCTGGTCACCCACGCAACCAGGTTCGACAGCCAGACGTCGCCGATCACGCGGGCGATCGCGATGTCATCGGCGGACGGCTCGCCATCGTGCATAGCCTTGGTGAACATCCGCGTCATCTGCTGGGCGACCGTGTTGACCTCGGCCGCCGCGCTCGGGTCGGCGAACATGAACGCGCGCGTCATCGCCTCGGTCAGCATCGGGTCGCGCTGCATGTTCTTGGTGACCCGCCCGAGCACGAACAGCATCCGCTCGGCGGGCGTATCACCGGGGATCGGCTTGCGGTCGAGCTTGTCCTGTATCTGGTCCATTTCCTCGGTGAGCGCGCCCACCAGCAGGTGGATCTTGGACGGGAAGTACCGGTAGAGCGTGCCGAGCGCCACGTCGGCCCGTTCCGCCACCGCCCTCATCTGCACGGCTTCATAGCCGCCCTTGGACGCGAGCGCCAGCGTCGCGTCCAGAATCCGCTTGCGCCGTTCACGCTGCGCGGCCGAACCGACGTCGGGCTCGGCCGCGGCTGTCGGCTTGGTTCTGGCACGCGTTCTCGTCGCTGGCATCGGGGACCTCTCGTTCTCGTCACACCCACGATCAGCGTACCAAGGCCGCGCCGAAACATGCGTGACCGTGCCTGGGCGCGTGCATATGTAACGTGTTCTACTTGCTAACGATACAGGGGAGGTGACGATGCCGGTCGCCCCGACCTGGCAGCGCCGATGGACTTCAGCCTGACCGATGCCCAGCAGGAGATAGCGCGCCTCGCCGCCCAGTTGCTTGACGATGGCAAGACCGACCCGTGGAAGGAGCTCGCCCGATCCGGGCTGCTCTCCCTGTCCGTCCCCGTCGGCCTCGGCGGCGAGGGGCTCGGCGTGCTGGACACGGCCGTGCTGCTGACCGAGATCGGCCGCCGCGCGGCCCCGCTGCCCGCGCTCGCCACCCTGATGACGGGCGTGCTGCCGGTCGCGCGCTGGGGGGGCGGTGAACTGCAGCGCGCGCTGCTGCCGCCCGCCGCCGCGGGCGAGCTCATCCTCACGGCCGCCCTCCGCGAGCCGTCGGATCCGCTGCCGCGGGTACCGGCCACCACCGTCACCGGGGGCACCGTGTCGGGCACCAAGGTCGGCGTCCCCTACGGCGCTGGGGCCGGCCACGTCCTGGTGCCCGTTAGCTTCGCGTCGGCGGAAGGTCCCGAGGGCGGGACCGGCGTCGTCATCATCGATCCGGCCGCCGACGGTGCGCACCTGGCGCGCACTCGGTCCGCGGCCGGCGGGCCCGAGTACACCCTCCGGCTTGACCGCGCTCCGGTCGAGCACGTCCTTGGCGGGGCCGACTGCCTGGAAGACCTGTCGGCACTGGCGGTGGCGGGGGCGTGCTCGCTTGTCGACGGCGCCCTGGCGGCGGCCCTGGAGCTGACCAGAAGTCACGTGGCGCAGCGGCGGCAGTTCGGCCGGCCGCTGGCGGCGTTCCAAGCGGTCGCCCAGCAGATCGCCGACGTGTACATCGCCTCGCGCACACTGCACCTGGCCACCCTGTCGGCGTGCTGGCTGCTCGACACCGGCCGGGACGCGGGCCGTGACCTCGGGGTGGCGGGATACTGGTGCGCGCACGAGGCGCCACGGTCCGTTCGGACCTGCCATCACCTGCACGGCGGAACCGGGATGGACACCAGCTATCCCTTGCACCACTTCTCGGCCCTGATCAGCGATCTGGTGCGCTTCCTCGGCGGCGCCGACTACCAGCTGGAGCGGCAGGCATGCTGATCGACCTGACGCCGGAGCAGCAGGCGCTCCGCGACACGCTGCGGAGCTACTTCTCCGGCCTGCTGTCTGACGATCAGCGCGTCGCGCTGCTCACCGAGCGACACGGCACCGTCTACCGCGAGGTCGTCCGGACGATGGGCCGGGACGGCTGGCTCGGGGTGGGCTGGCCCACCGCCTACGGCGGGCGCGGATTCGGGCAGGTCGAGCAGCAGATCTTCGTGAACGAGGCGGCGCGCGCCGACATCCCGCTGCCCGCCGTCACCCTGCAGACCGTCGGCCCGGTCCTCCAGGAGCATGGCACCGCGTGGCAGCGTGACTTCTTCCTGCCGCGGATCCTGGCAGGCGAGATCCACTTTGCGATCGGCTACACCGAGCCCGACGCCGGGACGGACCTGGCCGCGCTGCGCACGAGCGCCGTCTTGACCGGCGAGGAGTACGTGGTCAACGGTCAGAAGATCTTCACCACCGGCGCCCACGACGCCGACTACGTCTGGCTGGCCTGCCGGACCGATCCGGAAGCGCCCAGGCACCGGGGAATCACGATCCTGATCGCGAGCACCGACGATCCCGGGTTCTCCTGGACTCCGATCATCACGCACGACGGCGCCCACCACGTCAACGTGACCTACTACGATCACGTGCGGGTTCCGGCCAGGATGCGGATCGGCGCGGAGAACGGCGGCTGGCGGCTGATCACCAGCCAGCTCAACCACGAGCGGGTTATGCTCGGCCCGGCCGGGCGGATCGCCGCGATGGCCGACCGGGTGCGCGAGTGGGCCGCCGGTCGGTCGCTGCTCGCACGGGCCGATGTGCGGCTGGCGCTGGCCCGGGCCGACGCGGTCGAGCGGGTCAACGAACTGCTCAACTGGCAGGTCGCGGCGGAACCCGAGCTGAGCATCGCCGACGCGTCCGCGACCAAGGTGTTCTCGTCCGAGCAGGCGCAGCTGATCGGCCAGTCGCTCGCCGAGGTCGTCGGCCGGCACGGCGACCCGGCCGACACCGCCACCGCGACGCTGATGACGTGGCTGGACGTGCAGCTGAAGCGGAACACCGTCCTGACGTTCGGCGGCGGCGTGAACGAGGTTCAGCGCGAGCTCATCGCCACCGCAGGCCTGGGACTGCCCCGGGTGCCGCGGTGACGCCGCCGGAGATCATCAGGAGCGCCGCCGACCGGCTCGCGGCCAGCGGCGACAGCAAGCCCTGGCTCGCCCGTGACCCGGTGAACCTGCCGATGATCCGCAACTGGCTGGAGGCGATCGGGGATCCGGCCGATCCTCGCGGTCAGGAGGACGTGGATACCGCCCCTTCGGCGATGATCCAGGTCTGGACGATGCCGGGACTGCGCGGAGCCCGCGGCGGCGACGATCCGCTCGGCGTGATGTCAGCGCTGCTCGAGGAGGCCGGCTACACCTCGATCGTCGCGACCAACTGCGATCAGACCTACCACCGCTCCGTCCGGGTCGGCGAGCAGCTGGCCGTGCAGTCCAGGCTGCTCGACGTCACCGGGCCAAAGCGCACCGCGCTCGGCGAGGGGTGGTTCGTCACCACCCGGAGCACCTGGAGTTCGGTCGGCGAGACGGTCGCGAGCATGGATTTCCGCGTGCTCAGGTTCAGGCCCGAGCCCCGCAAGCCGCCCCGGGGGGACGCCACCCCCTCGGCTCCCCCTGGGGTTGTTCCACAGGAGGACGTCATCCGCCCGGTCGTCTCCGCGGACACCGAGTTCTTCTGGGCAGGCACGGCGGCCGGCGAACTGCGCGTCCAGCGCTGCGACGCCTGCGGGGCGGTGCGCCATCCGCCCGGCCCACGA
>Ga0208220_1000286_pt1 | contig 20981 bp, 15 predicted proteins | sample NGESurdeep092012_9_FD_184484 | JGI IMG/M metagenome (GOLD analysis project Ga0208220, IMG submission 184484) | Arctic peat soil microbial communities from Barrow, Alaska - NGEE Surface sample F53-1 deep-092012 (SPAdes) | ecosystem: Environmental > Terrestrial > Soil > Wetlands > Peat ...
ACAAGCCGCACCGGTCAGTGGGTGAGTACCAACCCGTTGGCGTGCAGCGTGACCAGCAGGCCCGAGGCGGTCACGCTCACCGCGGTCATCTGGACGCCGGTCGGCAGCCCGGGCAGCTTCACCGAGAACACCGCCTGAGCGAGCACCTGCTGCCGAACCGCCGCAGGCACCGGCTTCCCGTTGGCCTGCGACACGTCCAGCGCGCTGAGCACGAGCGAGCCGCCTCGAACCGTCACGCCCGCCGTCACCAACGCCGTCACGCTCGTCGGCCCGGTCGCAACGACCTCACTCACCCTGATCTGGTTGCCGCCCGGCGTCGCCGAGATGATCGTCAGCCCCTGGATGTCCGCGACCGCCAGCAAGTCGGAAAACGGGATCGCTGCCGTGCCCGTCACTTCGTGCACCGGCACCGTTCCGACGTCCCCGTGCAGTGCCTTCGAAAGCGGGATCCGCACGCCGGCGAAGTCGAGCTTGAGCACCGATCCGACCGGCTCGCCGCGCTGGAAGATGTCGGTCGCCGTCACGTCGATGTGCTTGAACTTCCCGTCCGCCACCTGTGTGAGGAACGGGAAGCCCTGGATCGTGACGTGCGGCTTTTGCGCGAGTTTCGCGTCGGTCTGGACGGCGGTTGCGATCTGTCCGGCCGCGACGTGAGCGGCATAGCGGTCTCCCAAAAAGCCAAGGCCCCCGAGGATCGCCAGCACGATGAGAACCCAGATGGTTCGCCTCATACGCGAACGCCGCACCGCAGCAATGGCACGCGATTAACCGACCATGATGCGCGCGACGACGAGCACAGCAGGGGGGACGACGACCAGCGGCAAGGTGGCAGCGACCGGCCAAGCCACCACTCCAGCAGGAACCTTTGCCAGCGCGGCCCGAGCACCCACCGCGAGCGCGACCGACACCAGCGCGACAACTGCGCCGGTCCCGAGTCCGAACGCGCCCGTTTCGTGGCTGACGAGCAGTCCGGCGCCGGCACCAAGCGCGAGGCCAGCCGGAATCGAAGCCCACAGTGGCACCTGCGGCTGCACCGGCAAGACGCCGACCGCGACCGCCGTGAGTGCAACAGCGACCAAGGTCGTGCCGTGCGGCCCACCACGCACGGCGATCAACACCGACACCGCAATCGCCAGCGCGCCGGACGCCACCGACGCCGAAATCGCGTTGGTTAGCCGCTCGCGCCCGTCGCGCCTGGCCAGCTGAATGACGAACGCGAGGATGACAAGGCCGGCGAGCACTCCGGCCAGCCCGCGCACATTGGCCCGGTCATGCGTCCGAAGCAGCACGACGTCAGCCGCCACGGCCGCGGCAATCGAGGCGAAGGCCCCGCTGGCCTGGCCGATGGTGGTCAGGTGCGCACTGCGAAACCAGCCAATGACAAGCGCAAGTTGGACGACGAGGAGTGCCGTCGCTAGCAATACCCGGCCGCTCGACGACCCAGCTAGGACAACCACGGCGAACAGCGACGTCGAGATCGCCGCGAGCGCGGCCGTCAGCACGGCCCGGGCCGAAGACCCGTCGGGCGCTGCCGAAACGGAAGTCACCACCTCATGGTCGCACCCCGCGGTGGGCCCACCTCAGGCGAACGACGGCCAGAACCGGCACTTCGCATCCCAAGTGGCTGCGATTGACGGCCAACCGGGCCCAATTCACGACCACTCGGGATGCGAAGTGGTGTCTGGGTGAGGCCGGTCCGGGGGCCGAAACGCCGCGGTTACCTACGTTCACGGCGCCGAAACCCGTTGGAAACACTCGCACTCGTATCCTTGGCTCAGTTCGCCCGCCCGCGGAACATATTCGCTGGCCCGCGAACGCCCTCAGCGTCGAGGGGTGTGGCACCCAAACTGGCGAGTTTTTCGTGAGGGGAGGCCGACGTGAGCACCCTGCTGTTGCTGACCAACGCCTTGCAGCCGTCGTCTGAGGTCGTGCCCGCCCTGGGCCTGCTCTTGCACAAAGTCCGGGTCGCCCCCGCCGAGGTGTCGGCCCTGCTCGACGCGCCCCCGGCTGACGCGATCCTCGTCGACGGCCGGCGTGATCTCGCCCACGCCCGGTCGCTGTGCCAACTCTTGCGGACGACGGGCGTGTTCTCCCCGCTCTTCCTCGTCATGACCGAAGGTGGGCTGTCCGTCGTCACGGCGGAGTGGGGCATCGACGACGTCCTGCTCGACACGACCGGCCCCGCCGAACTCGAGGCGCGGCTGCGGTTGGCGGCCGGCCGGCTCGAGTTGGCCGCCCGCAACATCGACGCCGAGGACGAGGTCATCCGCTCCGGTGAGTTGACCATCGACGAAGCCACTTACTCGGCTCGCCTCAAGGGTCGGTCGCTCGATCTCACGTTCAAGGAATTCGAGTTGCTGAAGTACCTCGCGCAGCACCCGGGTCGGGTCTTCACCCGGGCACAACTGCTGCAAGAAGTCTGGGGCTACGACTATTTCGGTGGCACCAGGACCGTCGACGTACACGTTCGGCGCCTGCGCGCCAAGCTCGGCACCGAGCACGAAGTGCTGATTGGCACCGTCCGCAATGTCGGCTACAAGTTCGTGCTGCCTCAGGTCGAGCGGTCCGCCGGGCACAGCGAAGCCGCCGACGACCAGACCGACGACGATGCCGCCGAGATGGTGCTGCGCGACCTTCGGCAGATCCGCATCCACGACTAGGTTCACGCGTCTAGGCCCATGCGCGTCAGCGACTAGGTCTGGGGCGGTCGGTCACCTAGGGTCGACGCGTGGCTCCTGACCTGAACCCGGACCGCGCGCCTACCCGCGTGGACGTCGTTGGCCGGTTGACGCCAGACCAGATCGAGGCTGTCACCGAGGTTGTCGACGAGGCGACCGAAGCAGACGGCGTCCGGCCATTGTCCGAACACGTGATGCTGCATCTGCGCTACGGCGGCGACGAGCCGGCCCGCAATCTGTTGTTGTGGCACGGCTCGCACCTCGTTGCCTACGCGCATCTCGACACGACCGATCCGGTCGACGGACCGAGCGCCGAAATGGTCGTCGCACCAGCAACCCGCCGTCAGGGCTTCGGTCGCACGATCATCACGACCGCACTCGAGCACGCGCACGGACCGTTGCGGTTGTGGGCGCACGGTGGACTCGCAGAGTCCACGTTGATGGCGGAGCACCTCGGCTTTCAGCGCATTCGCGTGCTGTTTCAACTTCGCCGATCGTTGTTCGCGACGCTGCCCCCCGTCGTCCTGCCTGATGGCGTGACGGTTCGAACATTTCAACCAGGTGCGGACGACGAGGCGTGGCTCGCCGTTAATGCGCGTGCGTTCGCGTCGCATCCGGAACAAGGGCACTGGACGCTGGACGATCTGCAACAGCGGATGGCGGAGGAGTGGTTCGATCCGGCTGGATTTTTCCTTGCAGAGAAGCAAATCGACGGAGAATCGCGGCTGATCGGATTTCACTGGACGAAGGTGCACGGCCATCGCGTTGACGAGCATGGACATGAACCGATCGGCGAGGTCTACGTGGTGGGCGTGGATCCGTCGGCGCAGGGCATGGGACTTGGTCGACAGCTGACGCTGGTCGGGCTGCAATATCTGCGGTCACTCGGTTTGCAGCAGGTCATGTTGTACGTCGACGAGTCGAACGTGCCAGCGATCAAACTCTACGAGTCACTCGGTTTCAGTCGCTGGGACACCGACGTGCTGTTCCGCCACGACTAGCTAGCTCGCAAGAGCCACAACGCCGAGGGCCTGATCGATGGCGTCGGCGCTCAGCGTCCCCGTGCTCGCCGCCGCAACGATGATGAGTTCGCTGTAAAGGTCGATCTCTTCCAGAAACGCCGAGTCGTGGATCCGCGGGTCAAACTCGACGCCGCCTCGAGCCGACAGTGTGCCTTGAACTGAAGTGCTCATGTCCCCTCCTGGCCACGAAATGGCAACAGCCACCACAGCCACCCCAAGGGCCAGAGCGCGACAGCGATAAATAGACGCTAACCGCCCGAGTGGGCGGATTGCATGACCTAATCGTGTCATCTACGAAGGCCGAGAAGGCCCTACGACACCCTGCTGACCACGGGCTGAGCGCAGCCCGCCGCGTTGCCGGGTCGCTCAGTTCGGGCGCCGAAGCTGCCGATAGACCACCATGCAGATCATGTACGTCGAGACGTGTCCCGACTGCGAATGTGTCGTCGTCCGCGCTCCGACAGGTGAAACCAAGCCGTCACGGTTGATGGCCGCATGCACCGGCTGTAGCTGCCACAAGTCCTGGCAGAAGGCTCAGCTACCCCAACAGCACGGCGAGTCTGAGCAATTCACCCAGATCGCATCGAGCAGCTAGGCGCTACACCGACTACGACAAGAAGTCGCGCAGGGATCGCTGGACGACTCCGCTCAATGCGGCCAGCGCCGCGCGGTAGGCCACGTCGTCCGCTAAGTCATCGCCGAGTTGATCGGCCACGAGCGGGTCGATGTCGCTCGACGCGGTCGGCCCCGCGATGGTGGCGGAGATGCCAGCCGATACCGAGTCCACCGCATCGAGGTGCTCGACAGCGGCCGCGTGGGCCTGCTTGTACGTGAGCAACCTGGTGTCCTCGTCGTCGAGGTCGACGCGCGGCCGGATCACACCTGCACCTGGAATGTTGCTGTCCGCAGTGCAGCTAAGTTCCGTTCGCTCGTGACGCACGCCTCGCGAAGCGCGCGTTGGTTGGCTTCCGCCAGGGTGGTGACCTCGTTGATCAAGGTCCGAAACGCGGTTCTGTGAGCGTGGAACAACTCTGTCCACGGCGTCGGCGCGACGGCGGCGAGATCGGACAGCGTCGCGCCGGGGGGCAGGCCAAGTTCGGCCGCCAGGGCGTCGACCTCAAGCGCTCGGGTGATCTCGACGAGTTGAAGTTGCTCAAGGACGAGGTCGACTTCGTGAGTCGACCGGGCGAGCCACCGAATGCTGCCGGCGCGCAGGAGCAACCGTTCCGAGTCGAGCTTGAAGAGCAGCAGGTCAAGGAGCTCGCGCTCACGCCAGAGGGTGTCGGAGACCTCGGCAAAGCCGGACACGTTGCCTCCTTTGCTTTCTGCACGTCCCTGTTAGATCCGGAGTTGAGTCACCATCGGCAGGTCGAGCGGCAGGCTGAGTCCTCCTCTCGGGTCTTTCGCCTCCCAAAGCCCCAATCCCATTAGCGCAAACGGGCCATCCGGCCCCGTGCTGGTTGTCTGCCCGGACTAGTCACTCGTGACCGTTTCGAGGCTCATAGTCCATTTGGAGTCAAGGAAACCCTGGTTCCACGGCGATGACTGTCTTATGGCAGCCAACGGCACGACGGCAGTGACTCCTCAAGGCACGAGATCGGAGAATCCTCAGGTCGGGCATGCCTGCGACGACCTCGTGCGTGAGCATCTGCCTCTGGTGGGCTACCTGGTGGCCGAAGCAGCGAGCAAACTGCCGGGCCACGTCAGCCGTGACGATCTGAGCTCCGCGGGCATGATGGCGCTCGTCCAAGCCGCCCGCGCCTTCGACTCAGCTCGCGGTGTTCCGTTCGCGCGCTACGCCAGTGTGCGGATCCGCGGGGGCATCATCGACGAGCTTCGCGGCCACGACTGGGCCAGCCGATCGGTTCGCATCAAGGCACGGCAACGCGGGACGGCGGAGGAATCGCTCGCAGCGCTCCTTGGCCGGCACCCCACCCAACAAGAACTTGCCGACCACCTCGGCGTTTCCCGTCTTGAGCTGTCGTCTGTCGAGGGCGACGTGCATCGTTCGGTGGTGTTGAGCCTGCAAGGTTTCGCTGAGGCGGGCACGCTCGAAGGGATGCTGCCCCACCAGGACGCAGGCCCCGAGGAGCAGCTGCTCAACCGCGAACGCGAGTTCTTCCTGCTCAACGCGGTCGCTGCGCTGCCGGACCGGCTGCGCGTCGTGATCCAGGGCTACTTCTTCGAAGAGCGGCCGATGGCGGAGATCGCCGACGAGCTCGGCGTTACCGAGTCGCGGATCTCGCAGATGCGTGCGGAAGGCCTTGCGCTGTTGAAGGACGGCATGACCGCGATGCTCGCGCCGGAGCAACTGCAGACCGGGGATCGCCCGGACGGTTGCGTTGCGCGCCGCAAGGCGGCCTACTACGCAGCCATCGCCGCGAGCTCGTCGTATCGCGCCCGCATGAGCATGTCCGAGCAGGCGCAATCCATTAAGCGCGGTATTTCTGGCGCTGCGTGACCCACCTTTCTCAGGTCCGGACTTCCGCGGCCGAAAGGGACTCTGACCACGCGATGTAGGTCATCGAAGACTGGGCCGGCAGCCGCCGGTGAGCGCCGGTCGCGGACGGAGTAGGTCACATGATCGTCTTGACCCGGCTCAACGGGCCGTCGTTCGCGCTGAACCCCGACCTGATTGAACGTGTCGAGGCCAACCCCGACACGGTCGTCGTGCTGATCGGGGGCGCGAAGTACCCGATCGCCGAATCCGTCGAAGAGCTGCTCGAGCGCGTTCGTGACTATCGAGGCCGGGTCATCGCCTCGGCACACGCCGCAGAATTCCCCTCGGCCCAGCCCCCGGCGTCCGACTCATCGTCGAGTTCGGACCGAGTGTTGCGGATCCTGCCGAACCCCGGCTCCGAATAAAAAACCCTAAAGTCCTTGTCTTGATCGTCCGCGGTGCCGACACGGTTTTCGTGAATCGCAGCCGGGTCGACGCACGATGACGTCCGTCGGCGGCCACCCGCTCGCGCAGACGCTCACGCCGAACGCGCCGGTACTGATCCGCGTCGGCAATCAGCACGACCGCGAGTACACGTCTCGTATCGAGGACGTGGAGATCGACGCGATCACCATCAACTCACCGGCGGGCGCGAGTGCGGCGCTACTTGCGAGCGGCTCCCGCGAGGTCGATCTTTCGTGGCTGTCGCCGCGCGGCCGGTATGAACAGCGTTGCGTCGTGGTCGAGCACGCAGCGGGTGGCCAGAAGCAGTGGCGGCTTCGGCCGGTACGACGGGCGGTCCTGATCCAGCGACGCCGTTACGTTCGAGTCGCCGCGCAGGTACCTGTACAGGTCGTGGTCGAGGGTCTCGAAGTACCCGGACGCACCGTCGATGTCTCCGAAGGCGGCTTCCGAGTCAGGTTGCCGCGTCAGGTGATTCCCGAACTCGCGTACACGACGGTGATGGCGAAAGTCGGTGGCGTGCAAGTCGCGGTGTCGGGCTATGTGCTGCGAACCAGCGATGCACCGCCGGACAGAACAGACGCCGTGATCGCGTTCGATGCCGGAACTGGTGAAGTCGAAGCGATCCGGCGCTTCGTTCTCAACGCCCAACTACGGGCAAGGGCCGCACGCGCAATGCGCGACTAGCAATGCTTGCACCGCGCGACTAAGCGCCGCGAACGAGTTCGCACCACACCGTCTTTGCCGCATCGGTCTGGTCGATACCCCACGCTTGACCCAGAATCTGCACCATCTGCAAGCCACGGCCGGTGGTCGCCTCATTGGAAAGCCGTCGCATCGATGCGTGCGCGAGCGGCCGACGGTCAGTGACCGCAACTCGAATGTGCGAAGCATCATGAGAAATGCTCAGTACAAACGGCGTGCCCGCGTGAACGACTGCGTTCGTGGCGAGCTCGCTGACCACCTGCGTGACCGGCCATGCGTCGTCCGTCGCGCCGCCGGCCTCGAGCACGGAGTTCGCAAAATGGCGCGCCTGCGCAACGCTGCTAGGGCCGCCATCGAACTCGACGTGGGTTTCCTCCACACCACTGATCCTACGCGCGATCATTGCCTCGCTCTCTCATACGGGTGCACGTTCGGCCCGTTTCGCTGTAGCAACGTGGGGTACGAAACCCGAGACAGTCGTGGGTTTTTGACCCAACGGCATCAGCGCTGCCGCGTGCAGCACATCATCGGAGGTTAGTCGTGGGGATCGGCGCATCGGTCTTTTTGATCGCCCTGGGCGCGATTCTGACGTTCGCGGTTCACGCCAGCGTCAGCGGGATCGCGATCCACACCGTTGGCGTCATCTTGATGATCGCGGGCGCACTTGGCCTGATCGTCACGCTGACCATCTTCGCGCCACGGCGTCGAGCGGCTCTGTACCACAGCACCACGACGACCCACACGACGCCGACCGTCTGAGTTCGGCGCGAGTTCGGCTGCCGGCAACCACTCGCCGTCCGACCGCGCGGCGCTCGCCGTCCGACCTTTGGTCACGAACGGTCGCAAGAACGACCGCTGACAACCAACGCTCCCGGTGCCGCAGCGCGCGCGCCCTCGCCGTCCGGCCATTGGTCACGAACGGTCGCAAGAGCGACCGTTGAGGACCAACACCCGCCGCAGACGACAATGAGCGCATGGTCAAAGCGCGTGACATCGGCCTGCTGCGGCTAATTGCCCAACGGGTTGCCGGTCCAGGGTCGGCGACCGCGGCCGACGCGGTGCGATGGATGACCGCGACCCAGGCGCAAGACTATGCAAGCGCGGTGTTGGCGATCGCGCTCCGAACCCAGTCGCGCAGCCACAGTGACGTTCACGCCGCGCTCGATAACGGTTCGGTCGTCAGGTCATGGCCGATGCGCGGCACGCTGCATTTCGTCGCCGCTGAAGATCTCTCCTGGATGCTGGCGCTGACTGCCGAGCGATCGCTCGCGACATCGGAAAAGTACCGAGCACAGCTGGGCCTCGAGCTCTCGACCGTCGAACGTGCTCGCGAGGTCGCGGTCGAGACCCTGGCGGGCGGCGGCCACTCGTCGCGCGCAGATTTGCTTGCGTCATGGGAAAAGGCTGGCCTGCAGAGCGTGAAGGAGCACGGGTATCGGCTGATCTGGCATCTCGCGCAAACCCGCACACTGTGCCTCGGCCCAACCGGCCCTGGACCGACTCACGAGCAACACTTCGTGCTGTTCGATGAATGGATCACGACGCCTCGACACCTCGAACGTGACGAGGCGCTCGGTGAGTGGGCGTTACGGTACTTCCGCAGCCACGGACCGGCGACCGTCAAAGACTTCTCCTGGTGGACGCAACTCAAAGCAGCCGACGTAAAGGTTGCGGTCGCCATCGCGGCGCCGCAGCTCGAACGCATCGTCGTCGATGACGTGACCTACTACCTCGACCCGCAAACGCTCGCGTCGCTAACACCACTCCGCCGAAAGGCGCGCGACGTCTTCCTGCTCCCAGGCTTCGACGAGTACCTCCTGGGCTACCAAACAAGGTCGGCGGTCTTGCCCACGGAATTCGCGTCGCGGATCGTGCCCGGCGGCAACGGAGTCTTCCTTCCAACGGTCATTTCGGACGGCGAGGTGGTTGGCACATGGAAACGGGTTGGAACCAGGACGAAGCGAACCCTTACTGCAAGTGCTTTCAAAATTTTCGGCGAACGGGTTAGTGAGTCCATCGAACGGGTATACAGCGCCCTCCCCGCCGGGTGATTAAGTTCCCTTTGCCCGGACCGATACGTGCATGTTGGGCCACGAATCGGTGCCGAAAGGTCGGGCAATGCGGACAAAAATGCACGTCGGACGACGAATGCGACGGGTTTCGACCCTCGTATCTGTCGCCACGATTGCTTGCACCGCGCTCGTCGCAACGCCGAGCCCAGCCTCGGCCGCCAGCCTCCCGACCGTCTCCAACGTCAGTCCCAACCGCGGCCCGGACGCCGGCGGCACCTCGGTCACGGTCACGGGCACGAACCTCACCGGGACGACCACTGTCTACTTCGGCGCAGTGCAGGGGACGTCGATCGCGGTCGGGTCGGCGACATCGCTGACCGTCACGTCGCCGGCGCAGACGTCGTCAACCGTCGACATCACCGTCGTTACACCAGGCGGCACGTCACTCACTAGCGCAGCCGACGTCTACACCTACGAGAAGGTGCTGTTCACCGACTCGTTCATGAACGCCACGACCGCAGAGCCGATGTACCTGCCAGCCGGAACTGGCGCAACCAACGTTGCGTGCCTGACCGCCGGATCGTCGACGACGCAAACACCGGTGCCCGACTGTTCATCGTCAGGCGGCGACACTGCAGGGCAGGGCGTTCTGCGCCTGACCTCTAACGCGGGCAACCTCGAAGGGTCCGCGTTCTACAGCACCTCGTTGCCGACCGCGAACGGTCTCGACCTCACGTTCAACACCTACCAGTACGGCTCGGCAAGCGAGGCTGACGGCATCGCCTTCAGCCTCGGCGCGACCGATCCTTTGAACCCCAGTGCTCCGGTGAACATGGGGCCGGCCGGTGGCCACCTCGGGTACTCCGGGGGAAGCGCGGGCCCTGCCGGAATCGGGCTCGCACATGGCTACATGGGTTTTGGCCTTGACGTGTTTGGGAACTTCACCAACAGCCAGTACGACGGCTCTGGCTGCTCGGACCCCGGCTGGCTAACGAGCGCGCTGCACGCGCAGAACGTGACCATTCGCGGACCCGGCAACGGCATGGTCGGCTACTGCGTCGTCGACTCGACGCTCAACCCAACCCACGGCGGTGGTCTTGGTGGCAAGAAGCTCGACAATGTCAACGGTGCTGACGCCACTCGATCGACGTCCCTCGTGCCTGTCGAAGTTGCACTCAACCCCTCGACCGCACCGGCGATCACGGTAACCGGCATCACGATCCCGGCCACCAGCTGGGCAATCCAGTTCACTCCGATCGGCGGCACTGCGAAGCTCTTGACAGGTGCGCTGCCAACCATCGCGAACGGCCTGTACCCGTCGAGCTGGATCAACCAGGCAACGGGAATGCCGTACATGCTGACGTTCGGATGGGTCGCGTCGACCGGCGGCTCGACCGACGTGCACGCAGTCAGCAACGTCAGCGCGACGACATTGCAGCCTCTAAGCTCAACGGTTTTCACGTTGACGAACACCGACAGCGGCTCGACGAACCTGACTGGTGGCAGCACCTACACCTCGACGCTCACGCCGACGCTCAACGCACAGAGCGGCGTCGAGCAGCAGCCAATCACCGTCGCAGGCACCTACCCCACGGGCCTGGTCCCGACGACCATTTCCGGCGGTGCAGGCTGGACCAACTGCCAAGTAACCGGCCAGACATTCAGTTGCACGTATCCCGCCTCTGCAGGAAGTCCCGTCACCGCCGGGACGACACTGCCCGGGATCCAGGTCGGCTTCACCGTGAAGTCCGGCGCCTCTCTTACCGCTAACGCGAATGTGATCCAGGGTCAGGTCACCTCGGCCGACGCCCTCCCGGCGTCCGGCAATGACTACACGACGGTGACGTACGGAACCACCACCGTGACGACTATGGCGCCGACACAGGGATCGACGTCCGGCGGGACGGCGGTTGTCATCACTGGCACGAACATGTATGGCGTTACCGGCGTGACGTTCGACACCACTGCGGGGACGTCGATCAGCCACGACTCGAACACGCAGCTGACGGTGTATTCGCCGGTGCACGCGGCATCGACGAACGCCGTGACGTTGAGCTACGGGACGTCGAGCACGGTGAACGCGGGCAACTTCACCTGGAACGTCAACGCGCCGACGATCACGTCGATCACACCGGGTAGCGGCCCGACGGCCGGTGGCACGGTCGTCACGATCATCGGTACGAACTTCACGTCGGGCACCACCGTGCTCTTTGGCGCAAACCCGGGAGTCTCTTTCACGTTCGTCTCGTCAACCCAGATCACTGTGACATCACCGCCTGGAACCGCAGGCCCTGCAGTCAACGTGACGACGACGAACGGTACTGGAAGCACCGCCTACGGGTCGGGCTTCGTGTACTACACGACACCGATCGAAACGGGTCTCACTCCTGCTCAAGGGCCTACGACCGGCTTCACGACGGTGAACATCAGCGGTAGTGGCTTCACATCGGTGACAGGCGTCGACTTTGGTGGAACGGCGGCATCGAGCTACACGATCAACTCCGACACATCGATCACCGCAACCACGCCGGCGCATGCCGCGGGCGCGACAACAGTTCACCTGACCTACGGCGGCGGCACACCATCGGCCGGTACGTTCACGTTCCTTGCGGCTCCGACCTTCACGTCGATGACCCCGACGTCCGGCACGACGGTCGGCGGCACCACCGTCACGATCACCGGCACCAATTTGCAAGGCGCGACGGTCACCGTTGGTGGCGTGCCGGGTACCAACGTCGTCGTGGCGCCTGACGGCTCGAGTCTGACGTTCGTCACGCCGGCCGGAACGGCTGGCCCAACCGCCGTTACCGTCGGCGCGGTCGGCGGCAGCGTGTCGGCCGGCAACTTCACCTACGTCGCACCGCCCGTCATCTCAGGCCTCGCACCAACTTCGGGCCTCGCGGCTGGCGGGACCAGCGTCGTCATCACCGGCACCGGCTTCACCGGTGCGACCGCTGTACAGTTCGGCGGGACGGCGGCAGCGAGCTTTGTCGTCAACTCCGACACGCAGATCACTGCTGTCTCACCCGCGGGCTCAGGCTCTGTGACCGTCGGCGTCACAACCCCTTACGGTTCAGGCACTTCCGCCGGAACGTTCACCTACATTCCGCCGCCCAGCGTGAGTGGCCTTGCTCCGACGTCCGGCCCTGCTAGCGGTGGCACGAGTGTTGTCATCACCGGCACCGGCTTCACCGCCGCAACCGCAGTGAAGTTCGGTTCCACGAACGCGGCAAGCTACGTGGTGAACTCCGACACGCAGGTCACCGCTGTCACCGCTGCTGGTACTGGATCAGTTACCGTCAGCGTGACAACGGCGAACGGCACTGGCACATCGTCGGGCACCTTCACCTTCCTTGCGGCACCGACAGTTACTGGCCTCGCACCGAACTTCGGGCCTGGGGCCGGTGGCACCAGCGTCGTCATCACCGGCACCGGATTTACTGCTGCAACTGCAGTGAAGTTCGGCCTGACGAACGCCACGAGCTATGTCGTCAACTCGGCGACCCAGATCACCGCGGTCGCGCCCGCGGGCACCGGTTCAGTGACAGTCAGTGTCACCACCGCGAACGGCACGGGCACGTCGAGCGGCACCTTCAGCTATCAGCCGGCACCAAGCATCTCCGGCTTGTCGCCGACATCTGGTCCCGCGGTCGGGGGCACGAGTGTCGTCATCACCGGCACCGGCTTCACCGGTGCAACCGCAGTTAAGTTTGGCGCCACCGCCGCAGCTAGTTTCACCATCAACTCGGCCACGCAGATCACCGCGGCCAGCCCAGCCGGCACCGGTTCGGTCAATGTCAGCGTCACTACCGTGAACGGCACGGGCACGTCGTCCGGCACGTTCACGTTCGTACCCGCACCGACCGTGACTGGCCTCGCGCCGACGTCCGGTCCTGCATCCGGCGGCACGAGCGTCGTCATCACGGGTACCAACTTCACCGGTGCGACGGCCGTGCAATTCGGTAGCACCGCGGCCACCAGCTTCACCGTCAACACGGCTACTCAAATCACCGCGACCTCGCCCGCCGGTGCCGGCTCGGTAACCGTCAGCGTCACCACAGCCGGTGGCACCGGGACATCGGCCGGTACCTTCACGTTCGTACCCGCACCGACCATCACCGGACTCGCACCGACGTCCGGACCGACGGTGGGTGGCACGAGCGTCGTCATCACTGGTACGAACTTCACCGGCGCAACCGCCGTCAACTTCGGCGCCACCGCGGCCGCTAGTTTCACCGTCAACTCGGCGACGCAAATCACCGCGACATCGCCCGCAGGCACCGGCGCGGTGACCGTCAGCGTCACCACACTCGGCGGCACGGGCACATCGGCCGGCACCTTTACTTTCGTTGCGGCACCCACTGTTACTGGCCTCGCGCCGACGTCCGGGCCGGCAACCGGTGGCACGAGCGTGGTCATTACCGGCACTGGCTTCACCGGCGCGACCGCGGTGCAGTTCGGCAGCACGAACGCGTCGACCTTCACAGTCAACTCCGCGACGCAAATCACCGCGACATCGCCCGCCGGCACCGGCTCGGTAACCGTCAGCGTCACGACAGTGGGCGGCACCGGCACATCGGCCGGCACCTTCACCTTCGTTCCCGCGCCGACCGTCACCGGCCTTGCTCCGACGTTTGGCCCGGCAGCGGGCGGCACCAGCGTGGTCATCACCGGAACGAACTTCACCGGTGCGACAGCCGTGCAATTCGGCGGCACCGCAGCTGCGAGCTTCACCGTCAACTCGGCGACGCAGATTACCGCGGTCGCGCCCGCAGGCACCGGTTCGGTGACGGTCAGCGTGACGACGCCGAGCGGCACGGGCGCATCGATCGGCACCTTCAGCTACCAGCCGGCGCCTAGCATTTCAGGCCTTGCGCCGACATCTGGTCCGGCCACCGGTGGCACCAGTGTTGTCATCACCGGCAGTGGCTTTACTGCTGCTACAGCGGTCAAGTTCGGAGCCACGAACGCCACGAGTTACGTCGTGAACTCGGCAACACAGATCACTGCGGTTTCGCCCGCCGGCACGGGTGCAGTAAACGTCAGCGTCACTACCGTGAACGGCACGGGCACATCGGTCGGCACCTTCACCTTCGTACCCGCGCCGACCGTCAGCGGACTTGCCCCGACGTCCGGCCCGACGACTGGTGGCACGAGCGTCGTCATCACCGGCACGAACTTCAGCGGTGCCACAGCCGTGCAATTCGGTAGCACCGCAGCCGCGAGCTACACGGTCAACTCGGCGACGCAGATCACTGCGGTTTCGGCCGCCGGCACGGGTTCGGTGACGGTCAGCGTCACCACAGTGGGCGGCACCGGCACATCGGTCGGCACCTTCACCTTCGTTCCCGCGCCGACCGTCACCGGCCTTGCTCCGACGTCAGGGCCGACGACCGGTGGCACGAGCGTCGTCATCACAGGTACCGGGTTCACCGGTGCAACCGCGGTTAAGTTCGGCGCCACCGCGGCCGCTAGTTTCACGGTCAACTCGGCGACGCAGATCACGGCTACATCGCCCGCCGGCACCGGTGCCGTGACCGTTAGCGTCACGACGGTCGGTGGCGTCGGTTCGTCGGTCGGCACCTTCACCTTCGTTGCCGCGCCGACGGTGACTGGCCTCGCCCCGACGTCCGGGCCGACGACCGGTGGCACCAGCGTCGTCATCACGGGTACCAACTTCACCGGCGCGACCGCGGTGCAGTTCGGTAGCACCAACGCGGCAAGTTTCACCGTCAACTCGGCTACCCAAATCACGGCGACCTCGCCCGCTGGCACCGGCTCGGTAACCGTCAGCGCCACCACAGTGGGCGGCACCGGCACATCGGTAGGCACCTTCACCTTCGTGCCCGCACCGACCGTCACCGGCCTTGCGCCGACGTCGGGTCCGGCTACCGGTGGCACCAGTGTGGTCATCACTGGCACCGGCTTCACTGGTGCAACGGCCGTGCAGTTCGGTGGCGCGAACGCGGCAACGTTCACCGTCAACTCCGCCACGCAGATCACCGCAACATCACCAGCCGGCACGGGTGCAGTCACCGTTAGCGTCACAACGATCGGTGGCACCGGCACATGGGCGGGCACGTTCGCCTTCCTGCCGGCCCCGACCGTGACTGGCCTTGCGCCAACGTCTGGTCCGGCGACCGGTGGCACGAGTGTGGTCATCACCGGCACCAACTTCACCGGTGCAACGGCCGTGCAGTTCGGTGGCACGAACGCGACGAGCTTCACCGTCAACTCGGCAACGCAGATCACCGCGACGTCGCCTGCCGGCACCGGTGCGGTGGCCGTCAGCGTCACCACGCCAAACGGGACAGGCACGTCTGCCGGCACTTTCACCTACGTTGCCGCTCCGACGGTTACCGGGCTCGCTCCGACGTCCGGCCCCGCGACAGGCGGCACCAGTGTCGTGATCACCGGTACGAACTTCACTGGCGTAACGGCCGTGCAGTTCGGTGGCACGAACGCCGCAACTTTCACCGTCAACTCCGCTACGCAGATCACTGCGACATCCCCGGTCGGTACGGGCGCAGTGACCGTTAGCGTCACGACAGTTGGCGGAACCGGCACATCGGCCGGAACCTTCACCTTCGTCCCGGCGCCGACTGTGACAGGCCTCGCACCAACATCTGGTCCGGCTACCGGCGGCACCAGCGTCGTCATCACCGGCACGAACTTCACCGGAGCGACCGCCGTCAAGTTCGGCGCCACGAACACGACGACGTTTACCGTGAACTCGGCGACGCAGATCACCGCAACATCGCCTGCCGGCGCGGGTGCAGTAACCGTCAGCGTCACCACACCGAACGGCACCGGCACATCAGCCGGCACCTTCACCTTCGTCGCGGCGCCGACCGTCACTGGCCTCTCCCCGACGTCTGGTCCTGCGACCGGTGGCACGACCGTGGTCATCACTGGCACTGGCTTTACCGGCGCGACCGCGGTGCAGTTCGGTAGCACGAACGCGGCAACCTTTACCGTCAACTCGGCGACCCAAATCACCGCGACCTCGCCGGCCGGCACTGGCGCAGTAACAGTGAGCGTCACAACGCTCGGTGGCACCGGTACGTCCGCTGGAACGTTCACGTTCCTGCCCGCGCCGACCGTGACTGGCCTTGCACCGACGTCGGGCCCGGCAACCGGCGGCACGAGCGTCGTCATCACGGGTACCGGCTTCACCGGTGCAACTGCGGTGCAGTTCGGTAGCACGAACGCGACGACCTTCACCGTCAACTCGGCGACGCAGATCACCGCGACCTCTCCGGCCGGCACGGGTGCAGTGACCGTGAGCGTCACCACACCGAACGGCACCGGCACATCAGCCGGCACCTTCACGTTTCTTCCCGCGCCGACTGTCACTGGCTTCGCGCCGACCTCAGGTCCGGAAAGTGGTGGCACCAGCGTGGTGATCACCGGCACCGGGTTCACTGGCGCGACCGCAGTGAAGTTCGGGAGCACGAACGCGACGACCTTCACCATCAACTCCGCAACCCAGATCACCGCGACTTCACCTGCCGGTACTGGCGCAGTGACCGTCAGCATCACCACACCGAACGGCAGCAGCACGTCGGCCGGCACCTTCACCTACCTGCCAGCGCCGACCGTGACCGGACTCGCCCCGACGTCCGGCCCTGCAAGTGGTGGCACCAGCGTCGTGATCACCGGCACCAACTTCACCGGCGCAACGGCGGTGACGTTCGGCACCACGAACGCCCTTAGTTACGTGGTGAACTCAGCGACGCAGATCACCGCGGTCAGCCCGATCGGGACGGGTTCGGTGACGGTCAGCGTCACGACGGCGAACGGTACGGGCACGTCGGCCGGCACCTTCACCTTCCTTGCCGCACCGACTGTGACCGGACTCGCCCCGACGTCCGGCCCTGAAAGCGGTGGCACCACCGTCGTCATCACCGGCACCGGCTTCACCGGCGCCACCGCCGTGCAGTTCGGCGGAGTTGCCGCGTCGAGCTACGTCGTCGACTCGGCGACGCAAATCACTGCGACCACTCCGGCGCGCACCGGCTCGGTCACAGTGACGGTGACGACCCCGAACGGTACCGGGACATCCGCCGGCACGTTCACTTTCCTTCCTGCGCCTACCGTTTCCGGCCTCGCGCCGACATCCGGGCCTGAGACAGGTGGCACCAGCGTCGTGATCACGGGCACCGGCTTCACCGGAGCAACCACAGTGCAGTTCGGCAGCACGACGGCCACGAGCTATGTCGTCAACTCGGCGACGCAAATCACCGCGGTCAGCCCGGTCGGCATCGGTGCGGTCACGGTGAGTGTGACGACCCCGAACGGTACCGGCACGTCCGTCGGCACCTACAGCTACGTTCCCGCACCGAACATCGCGAGTTTCATCCCGACGTCCGGCCCGCAAAGTGGTGGCACCAGCGTCGTCATCACCGGCACCGGCTTCACCGGTGCTACCGCGGTGCTGTTCGGTGGCACCGCCGCGGCCAGCTTCGTGGTGAACTCGGCGACGCAGATCACCGCTGTTAGCCCCGCGGGTGTTGGCGCGGTGAACCTCAGCGTCACGACGACGAACGGCACCGGCGTCTCGTTCGGAACCTTCACCTTCCTGCCGCCGCCGGCGATCTCCGGCATGGTGCCCACAGTTGGGCCTGCGGCCGGCGGCACGGTCGTCGTCATCACCGGCACCGGCTTCACCGGCGCGACGGCTGTGCAGTTCGGTAGCACGAACGCGACGAGCTTCACCGTCAACTCGGCCACTCAGATCACCGCGACTTCACCCGCCGGTACCGGCGCAGTGACCGTGAGTGTGACGTCACCGAACGGAACGGGAACCTCGGTCGGCACCTTCGGATACCTGCCTGTGCCAAGCATTTCGGGCTTCGCCCCGACGTTCGGACCTGAAGCGGGCGGCACCACCGTCGTCATTACCGGCAGTGCCTTCACCGGCGCAACTGCAGTTCAATTCGGCGGGACGGCGGCAGCGAGCTTCGTCGTCAACTCGGCGACGCAGATCACGGCTGTCAGCCCCGCGGGTGTTGGCGCGGTGAACATCAGCGTGACGACGGCGAACGGCACTGGGGTGTCGTTCGGCACCTACAGCTACTTGCCGGTTCCGTCGATCTCGGGCCTTGCTCCCGGCAGTGGCCCTGAGTCTGGCGGAACGATCGTGGTCATCGCCGGCACCGGCTTCACTGGCGCAACTGCGGTGAACTTCGGCGGCACGCCGGCAACGTCGTACACCGTCGATTCGTCGACGCAGATCAGTGCGCTGTCGCCCGCTGGCACGGGTGGGGTGACCGTCAGCGTGACGACCCTCGGCGGCAGCACCACATCGGTCGGCACCTTCTCCTACGTACCAGCCGGCGGCGGCTTGGGCGGTAGCGGCGGCGGCGGCGGTGGCGGTGGTGGCGGTGGCGGCGGTGGCGGCGGCGGCGGCGGTCTTGGTGGCGCCTCGACCGGACTGACCGTGACGCGTATCGGCGGCCCTGACCGCGACGCGACCGCGAACCTGATCTCGCAGGCGATGTACCCGACCGCGCATTCCGCGCACGTCGTGATCCTGGCGCGTGACGACGTCTTCGCCGACGCGCTCGCCGGATCGCCGATGTCGAAGGTGTTCAACGGACCGGTGCTACTTACTCCGAGCAACTCGTTGGGAGCAAGTGCGCAGGACGGCATCCTGCGCGTACTGAACCCCGGCGACACCGTGTACATCCTCGGCGGGACGTCGGCCATCAGCGACAGCGTGCTCGCACAGATCAGAGCACTCGGCTTCGTGACCGTGCGCATCGGCGGTGCCGACCGCTATGGGACGGCGGCGTTGATCGCGGCGAAGCTCTCGACGTCCGAGACAGTCACGAAGGTCTATCTCGCGACCGGCGTCAACTTCCCCGATGCGCTAGCTGCTGCGAGTGCGGCCGGATCGACCGGCGGCGTGATCCTGCTGACGGCTGACACGATCATGCCTGGGGAGACGGCCAGCTGGCTCGCCGCTCACAGTTCGCTGCCGCGTATCGCAGTCGGCGGCCAGGCAGCGAAGGCATCTCCGGGAGCGACCGCGTTAGCAGGCGCCGATCGGTATGCGACAGCGACTGCAGTCGCGGCCGCGACGTTCCCGGCTCCGACCGGCTTGCTGTTGGCGACGGGCCTAAACTTCCCTGACGCGCTCGCGGGTGCTGCCTACGCCGCGCAACAGGGTTGGGGCCTGCTGCTCGTCGATCCAGGAACGTCATCGGTGACGGGTGCGGAAGCGCAGTACCTGCGCGACGTGTCGACCAGCCTGCTGTCGATCGTGATCCTCGGCGGCACCAGCGCCCTGCCCGACGCCGCCGCAACCGTGATCGTGAATGCGGTAACTCCCGTCACCAAGTAGCCGGCCGCGCCTCTTCCCCCTTCCCGCAAGTTGATCACGTAAGGGCGGTGTCGGGTCCCATCAACAGGTGAGCGCACCTGCTGAAGTGACGGTTCGCCTAGCGTGACGAGCCGAGCGGTCGGCGGGGCTTGGGAGATGATCTGGCAGTTCAGTACTTGCCGGACTTCACTGCGGGCGATGACGACGCAGCTGCAGCGATCTGCGTGCCTGCCGGTGTCACCAAGAACCAGGTGCCCGCCTTGCCCTGTCCGCTCGTGTCGCCGGCGGCCTTGTCGCCCTTGAAGTAGTACAGCGGATGGCCCTTGTAGGTGACCTGGCTCGAGCCGTCAGTACGAGGACTCGTACCAAGGAAGGTCGCAGTCGCACCCGTTCCCGCCTGCGGTGCGCCGTTGGTCAGCAGCGCCGGCCAGTTCGCGATGCACTGCCCGTAACACGTCGACGTCGGCGAGGTGTCCGGCGTGTAGAGGTAGAGGGTGTTGCCTCTCGCGTCAGTGAGATACGCACCGAGCGGCCCCGTCTTGGTAGCGACAGTTACCGGACCGGTCGGCCCAGCGGCACTCGCGGCAGCTGCGGCCGCACCCGTAGCCGCCGGAACCACGGCTGCGGTAGTTGCAGGCGCGCTCGACACCGCTGCGCTACTCGAGGATTTCTTGCTGGCGCAGCCGGCTACCAACAGCGCTGCCATTCCAAGGAACACCGTCGCCTTGACCCCCATTGATGGTGCTCGCATCGCGTTCTTCATCCTGAAGCTCCTGCACACGTGGCTACTTGCTACTGAGGTCGGTGGTGATGCTGCTGAACGGTGCCATGCGGCGCCCCCGGAGAGAGGCGCCGCATGGCGGTCCCGTCAGCTCAGAGTGTGCTCTACGAGGACGGTGCAGCAGCAGGGGACGACGCCGCGGTGCCGATCTGCGTGCCTGCGGGTGTCACCAGGAACCAGATGCCTTCCTTGCCCTGACCGCTTGTGTCACCAGCAGCCTTGTCGCCCTTGAAGTAGTACAGGGGGTGACCGTTGTAGGTGACCTGCGTCGTGCCGTCAGTACGTGGGCTGGTGCCGAGCATGCCTGCGGTTGCACCCGTTCCGGCCTTCGGTGCACCGGTCGTCAACAGCGCCGGCCAGAACGCGAGGCACTGCGCGTAACACGTCGACGTGGACGACGTGTCAGGCGTGTAGAGGTAGAGGCTCTTGCCGCTGCCGTCTGTGAGGTAGTTGCCCAATGCGCCCATCTGTGCCGAGACCGTGGCCGGACCGGCCGGGGCGGCGGCAGCACCCGATCCGCTCGCGGCCGCACTAGCGGGTGCCGCAGCCGTGCT